>FWPV01016647.1_pt1 | contig 10320 bp, 10 predicted proteins | sample 2228371 | NCBI WGS metagenome assembly FWPV01 (sample SAMEA103939776, study PRJEB20133) | metagenome
AAAGCAAGGTAAGAGATGACAGAGTATTACCACGAATATCTCCTTCTTTATCTTCCTCAGCCTGTTATTTTTGGTGCTTTTCAAGAAACGTTCTCTATTGCAAGTAGACCAGTTCATGAGAACAGAGCAAGCTAAAAAGTTTATTGGTATTAGGTTCGTAGCCTCACGATTCATCGGCAATAAAAAAAGCTACTACAAATGGCTCCAAACAACCTTTATTATCTTATGGGTAATGATAAGCTTTGGAAAATTGAGATTTTCACGATTTTGCCTTTTTCAAAGGGGATTGGGAGATTGTATAAACAAATTTTTAAAACAGTATTATACGAGTTACACAAATGAGGAAAATATTTAAAAGTAAACATCTAATATTCGTGTTATTTGTTTTATTTGTGTAATTTGTGTTTAATTTTCTTTCCATTTTAAGATAACCTCTTCAATGATTTTGACAAACACTCTGCATTGTGTTTGTGATATTCTTCAGAAGAGAATGTATAAACAAGAAGCATTCTTGGAAATAGGTCCTCAGCTACAGGACATAAACCATCATGATAAATATTATTTTTACCTTTATAATGTGGGCAATCCAACGGGCAATTCCTACCATATCCCATACGTTGATTTATTAATGGATGTTTATATGCTGGCATACCTGTATATCCAATGAATAAAGAACAACCTTCTTCATTAAGAACCTTCTTAAAATCATCCATAGTAATTCCAAAATCATCACCTCTAAATGTTGCAGCCCAGAAATGATATGTATGAATTGCATCATTATCATTTTGTATAACTATCCACGGGCAATCTTTAACAACCTCATCATATAGTTCTGCTACTTTTTGTAGCTCGATGACATATTCCTTAGCCCTTTCTAATTGAACTAACCCAATTGCAGAAGTTTGTTCGTTCATCCTGTAGTTCCAGTGAAGTCCATAAGCAACACTTGCAAATGTCGGCGCTCCGGCATTCAGGTCAAGATCATGAGCTATCTTCTCATCATTTGTAATCGCCATACCACCATCACCTAAGCCCATCTGCTTTGACATCTGAAAGCTAAAAGAGCCAATATCACCCCATGTTCCTGCATATTTATCCTTATATTTTGCAAATAGAGAATGGGCACAATCTTCAATAACGAGTAGATTATGTTTATGTGCTATTTCTACAATTTTATCCATTTTTGCGGGTAAGCCCCATGCATGTGTAACTATAATCGCTTTAGTGCGTTCTGTGATTTTTTCTTCAATCAGATCGGGATTCATATTCATCGTTACAGGGTCAACATCCACAAACACTGGAACTGCATTATTATACATAGTTGCGACTGCACCAAAAACGAATATCGGATCGCATATTACCTCGTCACCAGCTCCAGCACCTGAGACTATTACACCGGTATGAAGCACTGACATAGCACAGTTCATTGCTATTCCAAAGCTTGCACCCATTGCTTGTGCAAATGCAGATTCAAAGCGTGGCGTTATTTTACCATCTAAAGCTGAAAGTGTCCCTGCCACAAATGCCTCACGAATAAGCTCTATTTCTTTTTCATCAAAAATTCTTTTTGGCATATATTTTTCCTTTCTATATTGTTAGAGAAGCTATTTTGTCCGTGTCAGGAGATGATTATGCGTCCAAATTATTAACAACATAAATTATACAAGAGAAGCCGAAATGTTAATGACATCTTCCAATAGTAAGGTAGGCATTGCTTACTAAAGCTATTATACCAGATTATATTGAAAATATCAAATTAATTTTGTAGTAAAAAAATATTTGATTTTTCGAACTAATCTGTGTACAATTTGTATTGTTTTAAATATTATTTTGTATTGAAAATATAATAGGAGATAATTAAATGTCTATTAAAAAGATTTTACTGACGGTTATTGTTTCGATGATGCTTATCACATCTCTGCTTCCTGTGTTAGCAATAGATCCAGAGCCTCCGTATGACGATGATGAACAGCCACGAGATAGAAATGAAAACGGTCATGATGATGATCAGAATGGCGGGGATCGTAGTGGTAATCAAATAAGAAAAACTCCTAGAGATAGAGATAGCCAATAGCTTACTTTAAAAAATTAATCCCTGATTCCTTTTAAATTAGGTAAGGGATTAATTTTTTATTTTAAGAAGAACTATTTTGTCTTTGTCAGGAGATTTTTAGCTAATTCCAGAGCTTCAGACGGAGTTCTTATATTTTCATCGATCTGAGCAGAACGTATCTTTTTTAATATCTCGCCAATAATAGGTCCTGGGGATAAATTAAATTCTCGCATTAAATCCTCACCTGTTATTATAACAGGTAATGAAGGATATATTTCATTGAAGTAAATATCAGCTATCATATCAATTAGAGAAAGCATATTATCTATATCATTAGGTCTACAGAGTATCCCTTTTGTAGCTCGCATATCTGCATAAGAGATCAAAATGATCGGAATCCACAGTGAATCAACATTATTAATGAATTGTCTTATCATACGTTTTATTTGCTTGGGAGTCTGTTTTCGTTTGGAAATACACATTAATAATGGATACATGTGATTTTTTATAACTTGGCAGATAAATGCATTTTCTTTCTTAGATAATTTTAGGCGTGATAATATATCCATAGCAATTTCAGCACCAACATTATAATGATCGAAAAATCTGATCCTTCCATTTACATCAATTGTTCTTGTAGATGGCTTCCCAACATCATGAAGTAAAGAAGCTAATTTTAGCAGTGTCTTTCTGCTTCTACCTTTCACAATCTCATAATCTAAATAACCTTCAATATATTCATAATGATTGCTTAAAATATCAGGTATAGGTTCAATTTCAAAATTTTCCATCGTCAATACTGAGTGACCCCATACATCAAGATGATGATAATCATTCTGTAACATGCCTTTCATGGGAACAATTTCAGGAAAAATTTCCTCAAGTAAACCGAGGAAATCCATTTCTTTGATATAATATACAGAATTATCTACTGATAATATTTTGAAGAACTCATCACGAATTCTCTCTCCGGCAATAGTTTTTATAAGTGTCCGATATTCATGTATCAAGGATTTTGCATGTTCAGTTATTACAAAATTGAGTGTGGCAGAAAAACGAAAAGCACGCAAAATTCTGATAGGATCACTTATTATTGAAGTTTGAGAGGTAAAATTTATCTGTTTATTTTCTAAATCGTGTGTTGCATTACAAGGATCAATTAATACTATGTCTTTTGTTTTTATTAAGTAATTGAAGTCAATCGCCATGGAGTTAATAGTAAGGTCTCTAGCCATTAAATCTTCTATTATATCATTACCCCTCATTTTCGAAAAGTCCAGATAGAATGATCCATGACGAAATATTATTCTTGCTGTTTCTGGTTCTTCACTAAGTATAATAACTTTGGCATTGACAATCTCACCAAATCTTTTTGAAAAGCCAATAACATCATCAGACATAGCAAAGTCAATATCTGAGATATTATTGTTCAACATTAAATCACGGACAGTTCCACCGACTAAATACAACTGAACGTTTTCAGACTCTGCATATTCGGCTAAGGATAAGATTATATCGTAATCTGGAAAATAAGATGATATTTCATTAAACATAAAGGTTTATTTTGCAACTATGATTGACCCAATTTTGTATTTGTCACCTACACTTGCTTGATAGATATAAACGCCACTATTGACATATTTGTCATTCATATCTTTCCCATTCCATCTAATTTCTTTTATTCCTTCTTCTGCGGTCTTTTCAAACACTAGATTCCCTTCAAGGTCATATATCTTAATTGCAAAGGTGCCCTCTCCTCCTTTAACTATTGTGATAGGAAATGTAACCTGATTATATCTTGAGTCTGATGAAAGAGGTGTAAACGGGTTTGGTTGAGGTTTATCACCGGAAATAGCCTTTCTGATCTGAGTCGGTGATGATTTAGTCTCATTTCCTGCTTCATCAACAGCGGAAACAACATATAGATAACTACCAGACTCAGGAGGGTTATTATCTATATAAGAATTCTTTTGGCTTACCTCATCGATTAGATTAAGAGAGTTAATTGATGCACCACGATAAATGAGATACTTTACAACGTCCTTTGATAAACTTGGGTCCCATGTTATCTCTATCCCTTTTTCAACAACCTTTAATTCAGGGTGCAAAGATGGAGGTAAAGGTGCTTTCGTGTCCGGATTGGCTACCGCACTTACAGTATTAGAAGGATCGGAACGTAAAGTTTCAGTCTTATATGAGCGCACTGTGTAAGAATATTTTCCAGGTTTTAGATCTCTATCGACATAATCATTTTGAAATGCACTTGAGATATTAGCTATAGGTTCATCACCTTTATCTGATCTATAAATCAGATATCCACTAATACCGACATCTTCCGGTGAATTCCATGAAAGTATAATATCATTTTCTCCGTCAGGGTCTGGTTCAGCCTTTAGATCATAAGGAGCTAATGGCTTGGTTGCAAGAACAGATTTTATCGTAAGGCTATCATTATTAACCCTTCCATCGGAGTTACCTGGCTTTATTGATGCAATCAAAAGGCGTTGGTTTATAGCAATTAATCCCACAACAAAGGTTAATTGTGGAATAGGTATTGACGATACATCGACAGTAAATTCTATAGAGACAGTTGACGTCAAAGTGATAAGATTAGGAAGCGTAATCATAATAAAATTTTTATCAGGAACTGATTCGGTAAAATTTGGAATAACTCTTCCGCCAACAGCAACAGACTTAACAGTTTTAGGCTTTACAGAAAGACCATTTGGCACCGATATTTGAATTGATTCTATTTCTTCGCCGGGTTCAGCCTGGGACATATCTATGATTATACTTAAAATAAGATCGGCTGAGAAGCCTGCTAAAACCGTTCCTGTTGAATTATCCTTTGCATTTACTTCACCAATTGATTCAACAGCAGCAAAAATATTTTCAGAAATCAAAGCGGTCAAAAAAATCAAAATTAGAAAGATTTTTATAAATGCTCTTCCTGCCATCTTGTTGCTCCTATAATGAAACTAATTAATGCATACTGACTTTTTATGATTAGCATACTAATTATGCCATAAATATTCAAATTAATCAACGGTTTTTAAATATAAACTGTAATTTGGAAAATTAAACATTAGTTAAGTAGTTATAGAGTAAAAAAGTTAATTTTAAGCAAAATAATTTGAACAATAATTTTTCAAAAAAATCTATAGACAATTTAAAAAACCAGTTATTAATGTCAAAAAGCTAAATTTTTAGCCTTTCCGAATTGCAGTACCATTTGATTCCAATTCAAATTTTATTTTATTTCGGTGCATTCCTTTGCTATAGCAAAATGCGAATTTATTTTTCCATCTCCAAACCTTAGTAATAGCTAACAATATGACATATTTTATTTTGACATTTAATTAGAAAAAAGATAGATTTACTTTAAATGCAAACATTTATTCAATGGATACGTTATATCCTGGTAGTATAGTGAAATAGTCACAGCCATCAGGATTTCGCGACTATTGGGTAGTAAGGATAGAGATATATCCTGTGCAATATAACCAAAAGCAAAGCGAATTGCTAGTTTATGACTCAGTGGATGTCAGCATCCGCTATGTGGAGGATGAAAATTATGCAAATGAGCCACGAAAGATACAGGGACCTGTTCCTCCTGTCTTCGAGTATCTGTATAGGTGGCATATTATTAACAATGCCAGATATGATAGCTTCCTCTGGGCAGTCAGAGCAATCAGGTGTATTAGAAGACAGACTCCTGCATAACTATCCAAATCCGTTTAATCCTGAAACATGGATACCATACAGCCTAAGGGAGTCTTCTGATGTAGCAATTGAAATCTATACATTGGATGGACGATTGGTGCGTAATATCCAAGTAGGTAAAAGACCTGCAGGTGATCATATAACAAAAGATAAGGCAGCATATTGGGATGGTCATAATGATAGAGGGGAGAGTGTATCCAGCGGAGTATATTTCTACACATTGAAAGTGAATGGGCGTCATGTTGCGTCCAAGCGACTTGTTTTATTGAAATAGCTTCGCTTATAAAGGAGGATGGCTTAACTGCCATCCTCTTTCAGGGGGCTGTTAATGCTATTGATGAAAAATTGGACTATGTCTTGTGTTTTAGTATATCTATTGATGTTCAGTATAATATATGGTTGTGGTTCGGAAGATGATGATATAGAGCCTATAGAACTTATTAGGGTTCGTCCAGAGATTGGCACGACATTTTTTTTCCAATATGGCGCTGGAATTACACTTGAGTTTGATTCAAAGCCCGATATGGTAATGGTTAACAATGTAATTATGCCCGAAGCAAGACCATTTTTTATTTATGAAAAGGATAAAATCATAGGTATAGAAAGCTATAGCGTTAGTTTTGATATATATCCATTTATTTCCGAACCGGGCCAAGTTACATTAACAGTAACATGGATAGACAGAGCCAATAGGGAATCTTCCACCACATTATATTACAACATTATTAAACGGTGCTGCCTTCCAGAATTTTTAGGTAGTGACCCCGGCGATAAAGCGATTGATGTAGATCCGATAAGGCTAAATAAGGAAGGTATTAAAATACTGTTTAGCGAACCTTTGATTATAGAAAAAATTGAATTGCACTTTATTGTAGATGATAATGAGCTACAATGGAAGATTTCTACAGACCTGATGGATAAAAGAGCATTGTTATTACGTCCATTACCTGGCAATGAGCTAGGCGTTGGTCAAAAGGTTGTTGTTCGTTTGGAAAATGTTATGGATCAGGCTGGTAATTTGTATGCGTCGGATAGAACACTCCCGTTTGGAATACCAGATGGGATATTGGAATTGCATTTTACTACTGCAGAAAAAGATCGTTAGTTATTATCAGTTACTCATATTAAAATTCTGTAGAGATATTATGTCAATTTAATTATATCATTTCTATAAGTCATTTTTGTAAAAATATAGCCTGGTAATCTGGATATGGATTATGTATGCAGAAATATTATGAATTATCATTTGCATATTCAATTGAAAGAAATGGTATAAATTAACGCCCGATGAATCGGGCTACTACGAACATAGTGATATACCGTTTGTAGTAACTCAATTTATTGAGCGTTATCATGTTAACTTAACGCCAGATAAATCGTGAGGCGGAAAATTTATTTTTAGTCGATCAATAAAAATGGGATTCCATCTCTAATGGGATATGATTTATTACACTTATCGCAGGTTATTTCATTAATATTCCATTCTAATTGTCCCTTACATGATGGGCACACAATTATTTTCTCTATATCCTTTAGAGTTCTCCTGCTTCGCTTTTGACCTTTAACAATTAGCGATTTAAGAAATCTGCGAAGATTAAAAGGAATACTATTTGCAATTATTTTTCGTGGAGTTAATTTAATTCTTTTACCTAATAGTTTATTTATTCTATCCTGATCGTTTAGATTCATGGAATAAGAATCTACTATTTCATAATTAATCTTTTCAGACCATTCATATTGTATTAGGAAAAGGCTATGATTCTGGTCATGAAACTTTTTATAATTCTTATCCGATAAGTATAAGCGATGAAAAAGCTGACCGAATTGGCTTTCTTCAGTTTTTCTTTTAAATAATAATTTGCCTGAATCATCCAGGTTAATAAACCATTTATGATATTGCCAACCATAAAGCCTTTCGCCGATCTCTGTAGGGACTTCGATATAACCTCTCTTTCCAACCCTTGTAATTTCTGATATAAATTTTGCTGGATCCTCCACGTGTTCTAATACATGACAGCAAATTATATAATCAAATGATTTATCTGTAAAAGGCAGATATTGACCGTCTGCAGCAATAAATGGTCTATCAGTTACAATTTTACCCCCGCGTTCGGTGTCATCTTCAGGCAATTTATCACATAAGACATCTGAACGAGTTTTTGGATTATGTCCACTTCCGATTTCTAATACAAAGTCATCACTTTTTATATTCATATATGACTTCCAGAATGTAGTATAGGTTTCAACCATCTATCCATTTTTGAGCTATATAAATCGTTATTTTTTTCTTGCAATTATGCTAATATAAGGTCCGAATCTTGGAAAAAGTCTGGCAATTATTCGTCCCCGAAAGGTCGTTGATTCACTTATCCTAATGATTTTCATGCCATTAAGTTTCATGAATTTTTCAATATCTATGGGGCTAGCATAGTAAACGCTGTCGGAATCACCTCCAGCTATGGCTTTCTTTATATCTGGTTCACGATATATAAAATCTACTTTCCTTGAAATTCGCTTTTTGATAGAAATAATCAGATTTTTATAACCCCACCTTAATGCTTGTGTTTTTGTCTCTGCCCATAAATATCTGCCATTTTTTCCGACGATCATATTTATCAGGTCTTTTATTGCCCAAAATGGTGAACAAAGGTTGGGTCCCACTATGACAAGGATACCATTACTTTTTAGCACTCGTATCATTTCAGCAATAGCTCTGCCAGCGTCAAATACATGCTCTATTAGCTCATTGGAACATACTACATCAAATACACAGTCCTTAAATGGCAAATCCAGGACGTCACATACGCAATATTTTAACCTGTTATTCTGAAGTTTTGCAGAATCTGCTAAGAAAAATAATGAAATATCAGTGCCTATTACATTATGACCATATTCGCTTAGCATATTCGATGATAGCCCATTACCACAGCCAAGATCAAGAATCATAGAATTATGTTCTGCATAATTATTAACTATATCAACATAAGTGCTAAGGTAATTTCTATCATGAGCATAAAGGAGACCTTTATATTCTGTGGATGTCTCATAAAAATGTTTTAATTCTTCTCTATGCTTTAATATTATATTATCCATTGTCTAAACATTCTCTCTTTTAGCAAGGCTTATGCAATCATCAAATATGCTTTTCATAAAAAGATTCCCTTTTTCTAACATGGTATTGATTTTTTCTCTTGTATATGGAAATACATCGACAGGCATAAAGAAATCCAAAAAAGCAACCGCATATTTGGGTATTCTATCAAAGTATCGTTGGTGAGAACTTTCAGATAGGATCAATAGAACATCCGCATCACTATATGCACCGTAGTCATTCATTGCTAGTGAGCCAAAAAGTATAACTTCTTCCACTTCGTTAAACTTTTTTAACATACAATTGGCTATCTGTATGAGGTTATTTATCAGAATACTACGTTCCGGTAATTTTATCCCTGCAATATTGGATAATGGCTTCTGTATTGTTTATCGCTTCTTGAGCATCATCAAGGAAGAAATATTCCATAGGTGCTCCACTTGTAAAACCATTAGGGTATCTAGTTGGGATATAAAACCTGTCAAGTGTAACACCTTTTTGATATATTTCATCAGTAATATTTTCAAGCTCGTTAAGTGCTTTTAAAAGTCCCATTAGTTGATGGGTTCTAATAATTATATTATATTTTTCACAAAGAGCTTTAATTGCTTTTTCTGCTGATTGCTGGGCAGCAAAGCATGCCCAATCGTAAAAGCCTTCTCTTAAGCTTAGTTTTGCCTGTTCAAGATCTCTTTCAGCCTGTCTTAACCAATCAAAGCTTCTATCCATTAAATTTCTCCAGAGATATTCATCATTACACTTTCCAGAATATCCATTCCTTTATCTGCTAGTTCTTGTGAGATCATAAGCGGAGGTGCAATCCTTATGACATTACCATAGAAGCCTATAGGTGCTATCAATAAAAGTCCACGATAAAAACATTCCATCACTATTTTCTTAGTAAGATCGCTTGCAGGTTTTTTGGTTCTTTTATCATATACAATTTCCAGACCAAGCACTAACCCCTGTCCTCTTGTATCTCCCAGTATTTTACAATTCTTTTCAATGCTCTTAAACCTATCCAGCATTTGCTGACCAACCCTTGCAGAATTTTCAACAAGATTTTCCTTTTCTATTATATCTATTGCTATTAGCCCTGCTCTGGATGATAAAGGATTTCCGCCGTAAGTGCTGGACATACTACCGGGTTCTAGCACATTCATAATTTCACTCTCTCCGACCAAAGCAGAAAGAGGGACACCACTTCCGATACCTTTACCCAGGCAAAGCAGATTTGGTCTTAATCCTTCGCGTTCAAGGGCGAACATATAACCAGTTCTACCGAAAGATGACTGAACTTCATCGAGTATGAATAAGACATCGTGATCTTTACACCATTTTTCAAGTTTTTTGAGGTAACCCGGCGGAGGAATGATAGAACCAGCTCCTCCTTGATATGGCTCAGTTATTAAAGCTGCGATTTCCCCTGTGGATTGTGTTTCAACTGCCCAAT
>FWPV01016581.1_pt1 | contig 10319 bp, 10 predicted proteins | sample 2228371 | NCBI WGS metagenome assembly FWPV01 (sample SAMEA103939776, study PRJEB20133) | metagenome
ACCGGGGGATAGCAGACAGACCTCCATGGCTTTTGATTAGCTTCCCAGCCAAAAAGATGGTATGGTGAAGGTATCGTCAACACTGCACCCGAGGATATAACCATGGAAGAGAAAAGACTGGTATGCACCTGTGAAAACTGCGGCAATGAAGCGGAGATGACCATCAAGTGCGAAGAGGTGGTAGTGGAGAGCAAAGCTGGCGAGGCCGCCGCGACGGCGCCGGTCAAGAAAGGCAAAGGAACCTTCACCTGCACCCAGTGCGGTAACGAAGCCGAGATGATCATCGACCTGTAAAGAGTCTAACAGACAGCCTGCCGGAGGGAGGGCAGGGGGCTCACCCCCGTGCCTCCCTCGCCCCCTCCCTGCCCCTGACCTGCCCGGCGGTCCAAGGGGCCAGCCGGAAGGGACTGTTTCCGGATCGAGGTGCAGCGGAAAGGCCGCTGACAGCGGACATAGGACTGTTCCTCGACTGCTTGTGACCTGAGAGATGAACGCAGCCAACACCTGGACAAAGATCACGGTGCTGCTGGAGATGATCAAGATCCAGCACACCGTCTTTGCTCTACCCTTTGCGTTTATGGGGGCCATGTTGGGAGCAGGGGGACTGCCCACCGGACGCCAGCTGTTCTTCATCCTGCTGGCCATGGTGGGTGCCCGGAGCGCCGCCATGGCCTTCAACCGCCTGGTGGACCGGCATTATGATGCCCTCAATCCCCGCACGGCCAACCGGGCCCTGCCCCAGGGGCTGGTCAGCCTCCGGGCCACCGTCATCTTCATTATCGCCAGTTCACTCCTGTTTTTCCTTTCTGCGGCGCAACTCAATCGCCTCAGCCTGCAGTTGGCCCCGCCGGCCTTGGCCCTGGTGTTCTTGTACTCCTACAGCAAACGGTTCACCTGGGCCTCCCACCTGATCCTGGGTGCCGGCCTGGGCTTGGCGCCCCTGGGCGGCTGGATTGCAGTGCGGGGAGATATCCAGCCCCTGCCGCTGCTGCTGTCAGCTGCGGTGCTCCTCTGGGTGGCAGGCTTTGACGTGCTCTACGCCCTCCAGGACGAGGAGTTTGACCGTCAGGTGGGGCTCTGCTCCCTGCCGGCCCGCCTCGGCCGGAAACGGGCCATGCAGGTGGCCGCCGGGCTGCACGCCGGAGCCGGCCTGGGGTTCCTGGCCGTGGGTTGGGCCGCCTCCCTGGGGGCGGTTTACTGGACCGCCGCCGCTGCCGCCGCGATCTTGCTGGCCGCGGAGCACCTCATCCTCTCCCCCCGGGATCTGAGCCGCCTCAACCAGGCCTTCTTTACCCTGAACGGCCTCATCGGATTGCTCTTGGGGGCAGCCACGTTCCTTACCTATTGGCCCTAACCCAGTTGGCAGACATGGTCGGGGCCAATGCTTCAGGAGTGGCGCTCCCGGTGACACCGGGGAGGGGTGGTTTCGACTTGCTGGCCCAGGGATAATGGTCAACGGCGCGGCCAAGAAGAAAAGTTTTTTCCCGGGCATAACAACTTTCTACTTGACAATACTCTTCCTTTCGCCATAAAATGCCGATAAAGGTATATATCAGGCGCCTATCCTTTGCCCTGTCCGCAGGGATAGCCCGGAGGAAGGGGGTGTGAGGGGAAGCACGACCTTTCAAAACCACGTTTTACCGTAGTGTACGGATATCTAATCATTAAGGGGGGAAACATGAAAAAGGGGAAATTGATCTGTTTGGCGGTACTTGCCGCCTTGGTGTTGGTTCCGACCATGAGCTGGGCTCAGGCAAAAGCTGCCCCGGCTCTGTCAGAACCTTCTTTCTTCATTGAACTCTATCTGGGAGGCGGCGGCGGCCTCAAACAAGGTGATGCTATCCGGCAGGTGAGTTCACCGTTTCTTGCCGTTCCCATCAGCGTCAACATCCCGGGCAACATCAGCCCGTTTGTCATCGGCGGCCTGAAATTCGGCTACTGGTTCTCTCCCTACGGAACCTATGCCCTCGGTGGCCTCCCCGACTGGGCCCGGTATTTCGGTTTTTACACCGATTTCAGCTATCACAAACTGGATTTCGGCAACCAAAACGGCACCTGGAGACTTCCTGCTGCGAACGGTACCTTTAACGCTGACAGCAGCGGTTCTGTAGCGACCTGGGCCTTCATGTTCGCCGGCCGCTACGGCTTCCTGCCCGACAGCCAGCTGCCCTTTGGACGGGTGGAAGCCTATTTGGCCGTGGGTCCTGCTGTCGTCTTCTCCGACCAGAAGCCGACGGCCAATGTTAACGTCGGTGCCGCCCGTATCGGCCTGAGTCCTACCTACAAAACCTCCACCAACATCGGTCTGGCGGTGGAGACGGGGGCCCGGTATTTCTTCAATAAGGCCGTCTCCGTGCAGGTCTCCTTTAAGTACCGTTACTTCGCACCCAGCTATAATTTCAACGGCACCCTGCCGGGAACTCCTATTGTTTATAACGTCAACTCCAAACCTGATTTCAACCTGTTCACCGGCCAGGTGGGTGTGGCTTACCACTTCTAAGCAATACGCAGCCTAATCGCACGGGCGGTCCATTCAGGCCGCCCGTTTTTTTTTGCCAAAAGTCAGGGAACCCGGCCCGTCACCCTGCTCAGCCATCCCGGTCAAGATAACGTATATTACTGAGTGCATAAAATAGATTGCTTCTTATTCCCCTCCCTGCCTTTGGGGGAGAGGGTCAGGGTAAGAGGCTATGCGATCTCTTTATTGCCCTTGGTAATAATATCAGGCTGTTGAAAAGATCCCTGCCATTGTTGGCGGTGGGAGAAAATCCTTCAGTCCAGCTTTTGGCGGAGCCAAAAGCTGCTGTCGGGGTTAGGGGAGGGGTTGTAGGGGAGGGGGGAGGGGGCTGTGCCCCCTGGCCCCCTCCCTACGAACACGTTTTCAACACCCTGATGGATGGGAAGGGTGGAGCGGCGCGTCAGGACGTCATTCTGAGGTGGGGCCTGACGGGCGACCGCCATGGGCAAACCTGCCTGCGCTCTCCGGGTCTGCCTGCCTCCCCAGAGATCCTCTATCTGTTTACGGAAATCTGCCGCCTGAAGGCCGGGTTGATCCCATCCATCTGGTGAAGGCTGGACGCCTGCCGGTGGCAATGCCGGTAGTACCCTCACAGCCCCCGTTGCTCGAAGAGGCGAAACAGTAGTAGGCTGCCGATGATGAAGAGGATGATCACCACCCAATGATTCAGCCCCAGGACCTGGGGCAGGGTCAGCCGCCCCAGGACACCCCAGGTGAGGACGGTAGTCTTGAGGACCGGGAAGGCCTCGGCATACAAGCCGGCGCCCACCAACATGCCCAGGATGCCCCAGAGCGCGTCCCAGCGGCCTTCGCCCAGGGCCCCCAGGGAGGTCCCGGGGCAATAACCCAAGAGGCCCCAACCCAGCCCGAAGAGCAGCCCGCCGAGGATGTTGGCTCCCAGATTCAGGCTGCGGATGGAGAGCTTGACCACCCCCAGGTCGCTGAGGAGGTAAACTCCTACCATGGCCACCATGATGTTGGTCAACATGAACTTGACGATGGTCATATCCTGCAGCCGGAGGGCCCCCAGTTGCTTGTCATAGCGCAGGACCCGGCCTTTCTGCAGCAAAAAGCCGAAGAGGATGCCGGTGATCAGGCCGTAGAACAGGTCCATTATGGCTTCCTCCCACTACCATAGAGCAGCCGGGCCACCACCAGGCCGCCCAGGAAGAAGCAGACCAGGGCCACGAAGCCGCTGAGGGCCAACTGCATGACCCCGGTCAGGCCGTGACCACTGGGGCAGCCGCCCGCCAGCCGGGCGCCGAAGATGGCCATCACCCCGCCGCCGAAGGCCGCCAGCGCCCGGAGTCCCGTGGCCGGTCCAAACCGGGCGGACCACATATCAGGCAGGGCCTGCCAGCGGAAACTGCCATCGCTCCCCGCCGAGAGGAGCGCTCCCAGGAGGATGCCGGCCACGAACATCCATTGCCAGTCAATCACGGGGGCTTCTATACGGAAAAGGTCCATCTGAGCCACCCGCTCCGGGGCCACCAGCTTCTCCAGCAGACCGGCGGTACGCACAAACGTGGTGGAGGCGCCGAGGAATTTCCCCACCAGGGCCACCGATAGGATGGACACCAGACCACTCAGCGCCCCTGCCACATACGGACTCCAGCCGCCGTCAGACCACGATTGCTCATTCATCTCGGGAACCCGGTTATCTCCTTCCCTGCCCATCAGATCCGGCAGACCGATAGGTGCACCGGTCATCAGTCAGCTGACCAGAAATCGCAGACTTTGCCCACCAGGTCCCGGCCCGGTTTGAGGGTGGCTTTACCCGGTTCCCAACCCGAAGGGGTGGCTTCACCGGTGCCCCGGACATATTGGCAGGCCTTGATCTGGCGGAGCAATTCGTTGACACTGCGTCCTACCCCGGCCTGGGTCATCTCAATGCCGACGACCGTCCCATCCGGGTCGATGATGAAGCGCCCCCGATGGTCCAGGCCCGACTCTTCGTCGTAGACGCCATACAGGCGGCCGATCCGGCCGTTGGCGTCGGAGAGCATGGGATACGGCAGTCCGCCTTCCACCAGCTTGGACAGTTCGTGATCCTGCCAGGCCTTGTGGGTGAAATGCGTGTCAGTGCTGATGGCGAGCACTTCGACACCCAACTCCTTCATTTCCTTGTATTTATTGGCCAATTGGGTCAGTTCCGTCGGGCACACAAAGGTAAAATCGGCGGGGTAAAAAAAGAGGATGACCCACTTGCCCCGGTAGTCCGAAAGGCTGATTTCCTTGAAATCCCCATCAGCATAGGCTATGGCGGTAAAATCCGGGGCCGGCTGGCCAAGACGGGCGGTTTCCGTGACCATTTCTGCCATAAGAGACCTCCTAACATTATGATGTGCGGTGCCAAGCGAGGGCAGGCGCGCCTCACCCCTGCTTGGCCAGGTTGTTTAACAACCTAGTCATGTTTTTGCCGATGTCCAGGAAAAATGTTTCCTGCCCCAGCATTTCGGTGGGGCTTTGGATGAACGGGCCATCGGTCAGTTCATCCCCGCAGTGGTCGATGAGTTTCTGCACACTGGCCGGCGTGGACTCCAGATGGAATTGCAGGCCCACCACCCTGTCGCCATAGGTAAAGGCCTGGTGGGCACAGGCGGCGCTGGCGGCCATGGCCTGGGCATCGGGAGGGATGGCAAAGGTATCCCCATGCCAGTGAAAGGCTATGAACTGCCGGGGGAGGTCATGAAACAGGGGAGAAGCGGCAGCCGCCTCCGTCAGGTTGACCGGGAACCAGCCGATCTCCCGATGGGCGTTTTTGGTCACCGGCCCGCCCAGGACGTCGGCAATGAGCTGCGCCCCCAAGCAGATCCCCAGGACTACCCTACCCTGCCGGATGGCCTCAAGGATGCAGGCCTTCTCCTGGGCCAGCCAAGGGTAGAGATCCTCTTCATAGATATTCATGGGACCACCCATGACCACCAGCCAATCATAGTCCCGCCAGGATGGCAATGGGTCATGGGCATAAAAACGGGTGCGAGTGACCTGATGGCCGTGCTGTGCCGCCCAGACCCCGATTTGGGCCAGATCTTCAAAAGGAACATGCTCCAAAGAATGAATCCGCATAGCTAACCTTTCCAGAGGGATCAACCGCTAACAAGAGACGTGCAAGCAGATGCGGCTGCCACCAGCCGCATCCAGTTCCACGGCAGCTGAAGAAAATTACTGGACAAACAGATTTTAATGTAGGAAAAATTGAGAAAGAATACAAGAGCTGATATAACTAATCAGGCCGGAATATCTCTGCGCCAGAGCCAAAGAATACCCTTCAGAAAATGAGGACCTCATGATGAACCACACCCGAACCAGCATCTGGTGGTGTCTGGTAGCCGTCCTGGCCCTGTGGCTGTTAGCTTCGGGCTGCCAGACCATGGAACAGAAGCGGGACAACTTTTTCCGGCAAGGTAAGGAGCTATACGAGAAAGGCGACTATGTCCGGGCACGCCTGCAATTGAAAAATGCCTTGCAGATCGACCCCAAATTCGCCCCGGCGGTATTGTGGCTGGCCAAGACTGAATTGAAGTTGGAAAACCCGCGCGGCGCCTTCGGCTTCTTGAATCAAGCCGTGGAGCTTGACCCCAAACTCATTGAAGCCCGGATAATGTTGGCCCAGATCTATATCGGCGCCAAAAAATTCGACGAGGCCAAGGCCCAATTACAGCACGTCTTCCAACAGGAGCCCAAAAACCTGGATGCCCTCCTGTTGTCGGCCACCATGAATTTCCTCCAGGGAAAAACCGCTGAAGCCAAAGCCGGGGTGGAGGAAATCAAAGGGTTGGATCCTAAAAAATACGAAGTCTATCTCCTGGGAGCCCAGATGGAAGCCTCCCAGAAGAATCTTGCCGGCGCAGCCCAGATTCTGGATGAAGGGTTGAAGGTCATTACCGATAGAAAGGAATTGTTCCTGGCCCGGGCGGCGGTGGCAGATGCCATGAATCAACCTGCGGAGGCGGAAGGGTATCTCCAGGAGGCCATCAAAGTTGCACCTAAGGATACCAATCTGCGCGCCCAATTAGCCCGGCTTTACGTCAGGACGAAGGAAGTAGCCAAGGCCGAGGAGATCCTGCGCCAACAGCTAAGTATAGAGCCTGATAATGAAAAGCATGTGGTGGAGTTGTCCCGTTTTCTGGTCGCCTTGAACCGTCCCAAGGAGGCCGAAAAAGAACTCACAGCTTTCCTTGACACCCATCCGGATAATAACAATGCCCGCTTTGCCTTAGCAGAATTCTATCTCTCCCAACGCCAGGAGGCCAAATCCCTGGCGACGCTGCAGGCCATCGTTGACCGGGCCCCCACCGATCCGGCGGCCCTGCAGGCCAAAAGCCGCATGGCAGCCATCCATGCCAACCGCGGACGTCTCCCCGAAGCCGAAAAGCTGGTCTCCGAGGTCCTGAAGGAAAACCCCAAGGATATGGTTGCCACCCGCACCATGGGACTGTTGGCCCTGGCGAAAAAGGACGGCCTGAACGCGGTAAGCAATTTCCGGCTCCTCGTCCAGGACCAGCCCCAGAATCCGGAAGCCCGCCTGTTGTTGGCCAGGGCGCATCTGCTGAACAAGGAAAAGGAGCAGGCCCGGGAGCAGGCCAAAAAAGCTCTGGAACTGAAACCCGACTATCTGGATGCCAGAAATTTCCTTTACGGCACCTATCTCCAAGATAAAGATTACAAGGGGGCGATCGATACCATCCAGAGCTATCTGCGCTACAACGATAAGGATCTGTATAACCTCGCCGCCTTGGGTGAGGTCTATGCCATCAAAGGGGATTTTGCCGCCGCCCAAGCCGCCTACAAAAAAATCACCTCCGTGGACCCGAAAAATCCCCTGGGCTACTTTGAGTTGGCCCGTCTGGAGTTAAAGCAGAAGAAACCCGACGCCGCCATCCCGTTTCTCAATGAAGCCCTGGCCCGGAACCCGGCCTTCCTCCCGGCCCTGCAGGCCCTAACGGCCATCTACCTGGAAAAGAACCAAGCGCCCAAGGCCGTGGAGGCGGTCAAGAAAAGCCTGGCGCAAGTCCCCGACAACCCCACGCTCCTCCAGATGATGGGGGAATTGTCTCTGTTGCAGAAAAAACCTCAGGAAGCTATCCCGTATCTAGAAAAAGCTTTAACTCGCAACCCCCGCCAGCTGGCTGCCCTGCGCCTGGTCGTCCTGGCCTACCAACAGAGTCCGGATCAGGATAAAGTGGCCGAGGAATTGGCCAAAAAAGCCGGCGATCCCCAACAGCCGCCCTTCTACAGCCTGGCCCAGGCCATGTACTATGAAGGCCTGAAAGATTACCCCAAGGCCATGGAAGTCTATACCAATATGATCGAACGCAACCTGTTCGCCACCCTGGCCCGCAACAATCTGGCGTATCTGTTGGTCAACCGCCTGCCCTCGCCGGAAAATAATCAACGGGCCCTGAAACTGGTCACCGAGGCCCTGGAGGATGCGCCGGAGGATCCCAACATCCTGGACACCAAAGGCTGGATCCTCTTCCAACTGGGAGACTTACGCCAAGCCGAATCGTATTTGCGTCAGGCCACGGAGATAGCTCCGGAAAACCCGGTCATCCGCTACCACCTGGCCGCCACCCTGGCCAAGCTGGGTGAAACCGCCAACGCCGCAAATATTCTGCAGAAAATATTGGAGACCAAGGTGAGATTCCCCGACCGGGCCGCGGCTGAAACCCTGCTGCTGCAGTTGCGACAGGGCCAAGACAAGCCCAAACCCTAATCTACTCCTGCCGAACCACCTCATCGGGGACCGGGCGGGAAAACCCCTGGTCCCCTCCCCTATGAACACCTTTGCCATACCCTGCCATCAGGCTGTTGAAAAACTCCCTGCCATATTCGACGGTGGGAGGATATCCTAAAATTTCAGCTATTGGCGTAACCAAATGCTGCCTTTGGGGTTGGGGGAGCTGCCATTGGGGTTGGGGGCTGGGTTGTAGGGAAGGGGGCAGGGGGCTGGGCTCCCTGGCCCCCTCCCCTACGAACACGTTTTCAACACCCTGCTAAAGGCTCAGGCCGGCTCCCCGCCTGCGGGAACCGGCCCCGGCGGTGGAGCCGCGGCGCGGTGATCCTCTGCCAGGAGCGCCGCCGTGATGGGCTGCTGACCATACTCCGGAAAGTGGTCCAGGAGGTCGTCCAGCAACGCCTGGGCATCAGGGTAGCGCGCCGCCACGTCTTTTTTCAGGCAGCGGAGGATAATGGCTTCCAGGGCCGGCGGCAGGTCAGGGTCGTATTCCCGGGGGGGCACCGGCTCCCGCTGCAGGATCAGGTCGATGAGGTTTTTCTCCAGATCGTCATAAAAAGGCAGCATCCCTGTATAGAGGAGATACATGATGACGCCGATGGCCCAGACATCGCTGCGGCGCTGACTCTTGCCCATGATCTGCTCCGGCGCCATATAGGGGCGGGAGCCGATCATGGTGGCGCTGATGTCCCGGTCCTGGAGTTCCTTGGCGGCCCCATAGTCCATCAGTTTCACCGTGTCCTCGGGACCGACCATGATATTGTTGGGTTTGATATCCCGGTGCATGATCTGCAGCCGGTGGGCATGGGCCACCACCTGGATCAGTTTCAGGATGAGCCGCTCCCGGACCGGCGGGGCGATCTCCCCCTGCTCCAGGAGCTCCTGGAGGGTCCGGCCCCGGACATACTCCTGGATCAGGATGAGGCGGCCGCCTTCCTCCAGGGTGGTCACTAAACGGACCGCCCCGGGGTGTGGGGCCAACTTGCGGCAGATGTCCGCCTCCCGCTGGAACATCCGGTTGTAGCCCCGGGAAAAGGGGATCTTAGCCACGTAATACTGATCCTGCTGCACTGCTTCGGTATCCAGCACCAGCCAGACTTCGCCGTAACTGCCCTGCCCCAGGCGTTTCACCTTTTCGTAGCGCCCCCCCAGCAACTCGGTCAGCTTCAATACCGATAAGATGTTGCCGGCAAAGGGCAGGAGGCGGGAGATGAGGTCCAGGAGCGACTCTTTGCGCGCCGGCCGGCCGCTGAAAGAGGCGATATGGTCCGGCAGGTGCACCGGCGGTTCGGAGAAGTCCAGATCCAGGTCCGTATAGGCCACCACCCGGTCCGGATGCCCATGCACCACCTGCCCACTCATCAGCACCGCCACCGGATGGCCGTCCCGATGTTTCAACCGCACCTTGACCCTGCCGAACTCCCCCTCCTGGGCGGCCAGACTCTGGAAGAGGTGAAAATCCGCCGGAGCGTAGAAGAAGTCCCGGGCCAGATCCAGACCCCGCAGATCGGCGTCGTCCTCATAGCCCAAGATGGTGCGCAGGGCCGGATTGCACTCCAGAAGGCGTTTGGCCTGATCCACCACAAAGATACCATGGGGGCTGTCCTCAAAAAGGCGACGGTAGCGCTCCTGAATGAGCTCCAGCCGCTCTTCCCGCTCCCTGACCTTCAGGGCCACCGCCACCCGGGGCAGTATTTCCGTAGCCTGATAGGGTTTGAGGAAGAAATCCGCCGCACCGATCTCCAGACTCCGGGCGGCGAAATCCGGTGAAAATTTCTCCACCAGGAAGATGATGGGGATTTTGTGCAACTCCGGTAGGCTCTTCAGTTCCCGGAACCTGCGGAGACCGAAGGGGGTCTGGATGTTCAACAGGATGAGATCGGGCCGGGCCCTGAACCTGACTTCTTCTTCTCCTTCCCGAGGCTGGGGTGGCAATACCTCATACCCGCCGTGCCGCAGTATGTCTGCCAAGGCCTCGACATCTGCCGCCGGGGCGTCCACGATGGCAATTCGCATTCCCGCCATGATGCATCCGTTGCCTTGCACTCAGAAGGTGTTGAA
>FWPV01016648.1_pt1 | contig 10319 bp, 10 predicted proteins | sample 2228371 | NCBI WGS metagenome assembly FWPV01 (sample SAMEA103939776, study PRJEB20133) | metagenome
ATGAAGACAGGCTCACCTGTTATTCCTGTATATCTGGTTCGTGAGGGATTTTTAAGATACAGGGTTGTTTGTAATGAGCCTCTTGTCATGGAAAGAAAGGGTGATATGGATGAACTTATAAGGGAAAATCTGAGAAAGATAAATGCATTCCTTGAATCCATAATTGTTGGCGCTACTGATGAATGGTTCTGAGTTCACAGGAGGTGGGGTAGGAATACGTAAGCTTGATTTTTTATATTTTACAATGATATGTTTTTTAAAAAAATATTTAAGGTGATGCCATGAAACAATACAAGGTTCTTATAACAGATAACCTTTCTGACGACGGTATAGAGGTCTTATCAAGAAGCAGGGATATCGAGATAGACATTAAAGCAGGGATAAAGCACGATGAACTCAAGGCTATAATAGGAAACTATGATGCCATCATCACAAGGAGTGGGACTACCATAACAGAAGACCTCTTGGAAAACCCTGGAAGGCTAAAGATCATAGGCAGGGCAGGCGTAGGTGTTGACAATATAGATATAGAGGCTGCAAGCAAAAAAGGTATTATTGTTATGAACGCCCCCACAGGCAATACGCTGGCAGCAACAGAGCTTACAATGGGTATTATGCTGGCCGCAGCACGAAAGATACCCCTGGCTAATGATTCACTCAAAAGCGGTAAATGGGATAGAAAGAGGTTTATGGGGGTTGAGCTTTACAATAAGGTATTGGGGATTGTAGGGCTCGGAAGGATAGGTAGTAATGTGGCCATCAGGGCAAAGAGTTTTGGTATGAAGGTGATCGCCTATGACCCATACATTAAAAAGAGCAAGGCAGATTCCTTGGGCGTGAAACTCTATGATAGGCTCGAAGACCTTTTAAAAGAGGTGGATATAATAACCTTCAATACCCCACTTACTGCTGCCACAAAAAACATGATCACATCAAAAGAGATAAAGCTCATGAAGGATAATGTCATATTTGTCAACTGTGCCAGGGGTGGTATTGTAAATGAGAATGACCTCTATGAGGCATTAAAAAGCGGCAGGGTCTTTTCTGCAGGGGTTGATGTCTTCGAAGAGGAGCCCCCTAAAAGCAGCAAACTCCTTGAACTTGAAAATGTCTTTGCAACACCCCACATAGGCGCAAACACCATGGAGGGTCAGGAGGCAGTTGCCCGTATTATTGCAGAACAGGTGGTAAATGCATTACATGGCAGGCCTTATCAGAATGCGGTCAATATACCTTTTATGAAATCTCAACTTACCGAAAACCTCCGCTTATATTTTGACCTAACCGAGAAGATAGGTAAACTTGCTGCCCAGATAGCAAAAGGAAGGCCTGAGGCAATAAAGATAGTCATGATTGGAAAGAATTTTGAAGAGGATCTCTGCGAGAGAAAATTTGATGTGCCTTTTAGCTATCAACCCTTTACCATAGCAGGCCTCAAGGGATTTTTAGGTGTCTATATACAGGAGTCGGTAACACATATAAATGCACCATATCTGGCAAAGGATAGGAATATTACTGTAGAGGAGACAAAGACAGACCAGTATGACAAATTTAATGACCTTATACTTTTTATCCTGAAGACGGATAAAGAGGAGTTATCTATTGCAGGCACTGTATTCTCCGATAAACTGGGCAGGATAGTCCTCCTTGACAGGTTCCATCTGGATGTAATCCCTGAAGGGACATTCCTTCACTTCAGGATATTTGATAGACCTGGTATAATAGGTAAGGTAGGGACGATACTGGGTAATCACAGGATAAATATATCAGGCTTGAGCGTATCAAGGCAGCATACAGGTGAAGAGGTGGCATTTGTATCCGTTGATGACCCCATAGGTGAAGAGGTATTAAGCGAGATCCTGGCTATAGACGGTATGATAGAGGCAAAGGTAATAGAACTTTAATGAATATATGGGATTTTTCAAAATAGAGACTTTTTCTAAGGTTTCAATCATTTATATAGGAGTATAAAATGAAGGTTCTCGTTACAGGTGGTTGCGGTTTTATAGGTTCAAATGTAGTGGATGCATACGTAGATAATGGTTATGATGTGGCTATCATAGACAATCTCTCCACAGGGAAGAAAGAGAATAAGAACGAAAAGGCAAGGCTATACGTGGACGATATCTGCAGTGATAGTATAGAAGAGATATTCAAAAAAGAGATGCCCCAAATAGTAAATCATCATGCTGCCCAGATATCTGTCCCGTTATCTGTTCAGGACCCCCTTTTTGATGCAGAGGTAAACATAAAAGGCATAATAAGGCTATTACAACTCTGTGTTAGGTATAACGTGAAAAAGTTCATATTTTCATCTACAGGAGGTGCCATATACGGTGATGCAGATGTGGTTCCTACAGATGAAAACTATGTCCCTGAACCGGCTTCTCCCTATGCCATATCAAAGCTCTCAAGTGAGAAATATATAAGGTTTTTCTACGGCCAGTATGGTCTGGCATATACTGTATTAAGATACAGCAATGTCTATGGACCAAGGCAGATACCCCACGGTGAGGCAGGTGTAGTGGCCATATTTACCGAAAAGCTCCTCGATGGTATACATCCTACGCTAAATCACTTTCCCCATGAACCCCAGGGTATGACAAGGGATTACTGTTATGTGAAGGATATCGCCAGGGCAAACATCATCGCCACCAATATGGATAAGGTGGGTATATATAATATCGGAACAGGGAAAGGCACAACCACCCTTGAGTTATATATGGAGATAATAAATGCATTAAGGACTAAAGGTGTTGCAATCCCAAAGGTGTTTGATGAACCAAAAAGGGATAAGGCAAGACCGGGGGATATAAAGGTGAGCACATTGAATCCTGAAAAGGCTGGCTCAGAACTTGGCTGGCAGGCTCAATATGACCTTAAAAAGGGCATATCAGAGACCGTAGATTGGTATCTAAAGAAAAGATGAAGGTCAAGATCCTCGGCACAGGCACATCTATACCTTCTCTCAAAAGGCTTTCTTCATCCTATCTTGTCATGACAGAGGGTTTGAAGATACTCATTGATGTTGGTCCATCTGTAGTGCGGAGGCTATTGGAATACGGTTATCAGGTCCATGATATAGACATGGTTATTTTAACCCACTTCCATGTTGACCACAGCGCAGACCTATCAACATTCCTCTTTGCCTGCAACTATGGTATAGAGCCAAGGAAAAGCCCCTTGATTATAATGGGTGGAAAGGGTTTTAAGACTTATTTTAAAGGTCTGTCTCAGATTTATCCTTGGATATTACCAAACCACTATGACTTAACTCTAAAGGTGTTATCAGGTAAAGGCATGGAGATTAATGGCTTGAAGATAAATTCAAAGCCTGTAAACCACAACAGGGAGAGTATTGCCATAAAGATTGAGGATGAAAGTAGTGTTGTCTTCACCGGTGATACTGCATATACAAAAAGGCTTTCAGCCTTTGTCAGGGATGTAGACCTGCTCATAACAGAGTGTTCTTTCCCCCATAGAGAGGTAAAGGGACATATGAATCTCAGGCATCTTGCTAGTATTGTGGATGAGGCAAGGCCAAAAAGGGTAATACTCAGTCATCTCTATCCTGAATGGGATGATTTCAAAGGTGTGCTTTATGAACCCTACCTCCTTGCAGAGGACGGGATGGAAATTGAGGTTTAGTTTTCAGACCATCTGTTTTTTGCTAAGGATAATTAGGTCATCTTTTTTCTCTGACATATATTTCTTTGAACCTTCTATCTCTGCCATGAGACTGTCCTCAAAGCCCGATGCAATTATGACAATCCTTCCATCTTCTTTTAGATAAGAAGACCCTCTTTTTATATAAGCCTTTGTAAGCTCTATAACAGGTAGATCCTGTTCCCATATGTATGTGGAGCCAGGCTGGATAAATATGAGGTCAAAGGCATCATTTAAGAGAAAAGGAAACTCCATTTCGAAATGGAAGAAGCCATTTCTTCTGGCAGTCTCTTTTGCCTCTATAAACCATGTATTTTTTCTTATGGCATCCCATGTAGGCTCATCAGCACCGAGATTGGATAAAAGCCCCTGAACCTTTTTCTTGTCTATGCCTTTTATAAAATATGTAGATGTGATGACATCCATGATATCTTTTATCCTCTTTATATATATGGTGAGCCTTGCCTCTATGCGGACCCTCTCCTCCATGTCTTCTTTTATCCTGTCTGATAGGGAAGAAAAGCGCCTTAACATGTCCTTTAGCTCTGTGATCACTTCCATGGGGTTCTTGTTAAAGAGTTCCATTTGGTCCTTTTTTTCCATATGATTCATTAAATCATTCAAAGACATACCGATAAGGGGGTTTCCCAGCCTGAAGTTTCTAGTTTTAAAGCCAAACCTTCTAAACATGGAATCCTGAAATATATCATAGGCAATATGGGACCTTTCCACACCATAAATGACTGTATCAAGGATGTGTCTTTTCAGGCCATTTTCATCCTCCCATTCAGTATTAAAGGTATTTTTTTCATTATAAGGGAGGATGAAGGATATATACGTAAGCCCCTCTATGATACAGGATGTGATTGAACCAAAGTTGGGTGTCATATCAAGGGTCTTTAGGCTCAATAAGGATTCCTTTGTATATCTCCTCCCCCTAAAAAGATTATCCAATATAAACTTCATATCAATACCTGATTGTTTCCCCTTAAGGGAGAACAGATAGGTAAATATATGGGGTGTATTATACGGGTTTATTATATCTGTTGATACAGGTGACTTTAGGTCAAGCCTAACATCCTTTTCCTTGAGATATGACTCTGTCTCCGGGAGACTACCATCCTGGAATATATCATGATATGTGTCATAGAGGACAGGGTATACATCTGCCTTCTTTTCTCTGCCCTTGATCCCTTTTATAAGACCCTCCTTTTTTTTCTTTAACATGCCGAAGATATCTTCCCTCTCCTCCTCCAGCAATGCAGGTATGGTATTTAATAAACCCTCAGGGGAGAAGATCTGGCAAAAAAGGTGGGTGGGCATCAAGTCTGGGGTTGCGGAAGGATACTCAATATCTATCTCTATTAGCATTGTCTCGAAATCTATAGGTTTTTTTACAAGTATCCAGTTTCTTCCATTGGTAAGTATGCACCAGGGCGTCTTTGTCTTTTTCATTATATATATGAGTTGAAACAGAGGTAGTCTATTTTCAAATTCCAGGTAAAAACCGCTGACACCCTTCATGAGTGTCCTGCCGTATCTCTTTACAAGGACTACCCCTGTGGTATTGTCATAATATTCCTTTGTCCCCCAGATTTGCGATGCATTGAGCCTTTCATTTTCTGTGTGAAATAATGCAATATCTGGAGGCTTTACATTCTCTTCGAAAAAAGCAGGTTTTGATTCATAAAAGAACCCCAGGGCCTTCAATATGGGTTTTACAAGGTGAATCTCTGTATGTATCTCACTGGCAAACCTTTTTTTATCCTCAAAGGCCTGAAAAAGTTCATATATAGATGTAGAGGTATCAAAGGCCTGAGGCATTTCCATAAGCCTTTTTATGCTTGACCATGATAAAAGGGTATTTCTTAGGATAGAAGGATGCATTTTTCAAAGATAATAATAGATTAGGCTCTGTTAGTCAAGAAGAGGAATATCTTTTTCTTCTTTAAGGATGCCCATATCCTGGATACGCTCAATCTCCTTGAGCTTCATCCTTATAATCACTATAAGACCTATAATGCCTATCCAGAAAAAGATAAGCGCCTGATAGATTATAAATCTGTCATATGGTGCAGAAGGGAAGACCTCTATGTTTTCCTCTGCCCATAGAGGCAAGACCGATAGTATAATTGTGACTACAGATAGGTAAAGAACAGTGTTTATCCTTTTTGTGAGCTTGCATAAGGTTTTGGCTATCTTTTTCACTGCCTGCTCCTTTATGTGAGAAAACCGATAATGGTCATGACTATAAAATATGCAGTATAGAGCACGCCTATCCATGTAAAAGCAGTGCTTTTTTCCCCTTTTGATGACCTTCTATCAAAAAACGGTATGAGAAAGAAAAACAATATACCAAGGGATATGAGTATTATGGCTATCATCTCCCCATTCAAACCCATTATATCACCTGGAAAGAGCTTTAGTGTCTGAAATAGAAATAGAAAGTACCATTCAGGTTTTATGTTTTCCGGTGGTGCTGCCAAAGGATCTGCCTTTTTACCTATCTCAGGAGGGAAAAACACAGACAAGGTCACCACTACACCAAGGCAAAGAAGCCAGATGATAATGTCTTTATACAACACATTGGGAAAAAAGGGCTCTTGTTTTTTCACGCTATTCTGCTGTGATAAGGGGACACTCATGCCGTGATACTGGACGAGGAGGATGTGTATCCCCATGAGAAGAAGAGTAAAAAATGGTAACACAGATACATGGAAGGCATAGAAGCGGGTGAGGGTCTCACCTGTGACATCTAAACTGCCCCTTAAAAAGGATTTTATAAAACCGCCTATAACTGGTAGGTTGCCTGTACCACCTGTGGCCACCCTTACTGCAGCAAAGGCACGTTCATCCCACAGGAGGAAATAACCGCTTAGGCCGAAAAATATAGAGATACCAAGGAGTATAAAACCTGTAATCCATATGAGTTCCCTGGGTTTTCTATATGCCTTAAGTAACAATGTGCCGAATACGTGAATGAATAAGACACCTATGGCAAGCTGGGCACCCCAATGATGTAAAGACCTAAAAAACCAGCCCATATTCAGTTTTGTGACAATCTCTATTATGCTCTTGTGTGCCTGTTCATGATATGGGATATAATAGAAACTCAACGCCATGCCTGTTATAAACTGGACGGCAAAGAGAAACATGGTAAGGCCACCGGTATAGTAGAGTATGCTGTATTTGTGCACAGGGACGAACTTATGTTTTGCGAATGACCTCAATCCGTCAAGATCATAACGTTCATCAAACCATTTTTTAAGCCTTTGGTAACTCAACGGTTACCCCCTTTTTGGCTACTATTAATTTCTCCCCTTCCTGGGTCAGTTCAAAAAACTCAAGAGGCTTAGGTGGTGGCCCTTCTAAGACCTTACCCTCTATATCAAACCATCCTTTATGGCATGGGCAGTAGAATTTCTTGTCCTCTGGCTTGTATGCAATGTTGCACTCCATATGGGTGCATACACCTTTTAATGCCACTGTCTTATTGTCCGGTCTTTTGAAGATAAATCCCAGCTTTCCACCCCATGGAAAGGGTTTAACTGAATTAACAGGTATATCCAGAAAATCTTTTGCATTGAGGACTACAAAATCAGGCTCTTTTCCCAAAGTAGGAAAGGCGAATTTCAAAAGTGCATAGAAACTCCCTGATAGAAATGCTATAAGCCATCCACCGAATAGGGTATTCAAAAACTGCCTTCTTGATATAAGAGAGAATTGAAGCTTCATTTGTATTTACCCAATAATTTTTTCTTTAAGATTGCCTTTCTCAGACCCACTATAGAATCCGTTGGTCTCACATCCTTGGGACAAGCATCTATACATCTAAATACCGTATCGCAACCCCATACACCGTTCTCATTGTTTATCTCATCAAGGACATCCCCAGGTCTTTCATCCCTTGAATCAAGGACAAACCTCTCCAGTTTTGCCATGGCAGCAGGCCCCAGATAATCGGGATTCCTTGCCAGAACAGGGCATGCACCATAACATGAGGCGCAGAGAATGCAATTTACAAACTGGTCTATGCGTTTCCTCTCTTCCTCACTCTGCTGTATCTCCTTTTCAGGTTCTGGGCTCTTTCTTATCAGATAAGGTCTTACCTTTTCATACATATTCCAGAAAGGTGTCATATCTACTACGAGGTCTTTTATTATCTCAAAATTGGGTAAAGGCTCAAGGATTATGGTGTTTGTGCCAAAGGATGCCACCTGGGTCCTGCATGCCAGGTCAATCTTACCGTTTATAACCATGGCACATGAGCCGCATACTGCAGAACGACAGGAAGAACGGAATGACAATGTCCCGTCTATCTCATCTCTTATCCTTATTAAAACTGCAAGGATTGTAAGGCCTGGTATGACCTTTATCTGATATGATTTAAATTGCGCAGGTTCATCAGGTCTTTTAGAGTCAAATCTCAGTATCTTAAATGTGTAGGCAGTTTCTTTTATCAATATTTCCTCTCCATGGGTTGATATCTTGTTATGACCACATCCTTAAAAGATATCTCAGGGTTTCCGTCTGCACCCAATCTTGCTATGGTGTGTTTTAGCCAGTTTGCATCATCCCTGGCAGGAAAATCCCTTCTTGAATGGGCCCCACGGCTCTCCTCCCTGAGATATGCACCTATTGCTATGGTGTGGGCCACCTCTATCATATATCCCAGCTCAAGGGCATTTAATAGCTCATAGTTCATATGGAGGTCTGGTGAGGACACATAGACTCCTTTATATCTACCCTTTATCTTTAATATATTTTCTATGGCTACGGAAAGCTCTGCCTTTGTCCTGAATATACCCACATTGGCACTCATGTTTTTGCTCAGGTCAGCAAGGATGGAGAATGGCCTCTCGCCTTTATTGCCTGCAATCATTTTAATCGTATTTTCCATCTCCACTAGTTTATTGTTTAATGGTTTTTCATCAGGTGTGACATCTTTCCCTTGGAGGTATTCATCGATGGCAATGGATCCAAGCTTTCCGAATACTATGGTATCGAGTAGGGAATTCCCGCCGAGTCTGTTGGCACCATGGACACTAACACAGGCGCACTCACCGGCTGCATAGAAACCCTCAAACTCTGTCTCTGCCCTTTCATTGGTATCTATACCACCCATGGAATAGTGCTGAACAGGCATAATAGGTATTGGCTCTTTGATGGGGTCTATGCCGAGGAAGTCTATACAGATGTTTCTTATACCCGGTAGTTTTTCCAGGATCTTCTGGGCGCCCAGATGTCTTAGATCGAGCTTTATGTATCTACCCAGGGGGTGTTCAAAACCCCTTCCCTCGTCTATCTCTGTCTGGATACTCCTTGATACTATATCCCTTGGGGCAAGTTCCATTGCCTTGGGTGCATATCTCTCCATGAACCTCTCGTTTTTGTTGTTTACGAGATAACCGCCTTCACCGCGGCATGCCTCGGTCATGAGTATGTTTGTGCCTATCAAGCCTGTGGGATGAAACTGGACAAACTCCATGTCCTTTGTGGGCACCCCTGCCTTATAGGCTATGCCTATTCCGCTTCCTGTATTTATGAGGGCATTGGTAGAATATTGGTATACCCTGCCATAACCGCCTGTGGCAAATAGGGTTACCTTTGATTTCATGGGGACTATCTTACCGTTTATGAGGTCAAAGGCAATAACACCATGGCACCTGCTGTTATCTGTGACAAGGGCAATGACATACCATTCAGGATAGACCCTTACACCTTTAGATACTGCCCTCTCATATAGGGTATTCAAAAGCACATGGCCTGTAATATCGGCAGAGTAACATGTCCTGGGATAGCCTGCACCCCCGAATGGTCTCTGGGCAATAGACCCGTCTGGGAACCTACTGAAAGGGCAACCCCAGTGTTCCATCTCGTAAACAATGATAGGCGCCTGTTTACACATGATCTCCGCCGCATGCTGGTCTGCAAGATAGTCGCTGCCTTTTACAGTATCGAATGTGTGTTTTTCCCATGAATCATCCTTTGCATCAGGGTGATTTGCAAGGGATGCATTTATGCCTCCCTGGGCTGCAATGGAATGGGATCTTATGGGATGGACCTTTGAAAGGAGACCTACATTATATTTTTCGCAAAGTCCAACTGCTGCTCGGAGTCCGGCAAGACCCCCGCCTACAATGATGATGTCATGGCTTAGCATGGTTAAGAGACAATAAAGTAAATATAAATCAATATCAAGGAGATGATGCCTGCAACCACATTAGATAGCCAGAAAAGCCTCTTTTCCTTCCTGTATCCAAAATCTATCATAATCGTCCTTAGCCCATATATGCTGTGGAATGTAAAGAGTATTAAGATAAGGACATCTATTACAGGCTGTCTGTGGAGGCTAAGAGCCCAATCAGGCTTATTCTCTTTTGTAAAGAGAAAGAAACTTGTGAGTATCTTTAAGCCGAAAAGTATTATGAGAGAAACACCGCTTATCCTATGGAAAAGCCAAATGAACATTACATTTTTCTGAATAACAATTGAAAAAAAATTTGTCAAGCAAAATCTTAAAATTTGTCATTTTTTATTTTATATATATATAAAATTTACTCTGGCACAAAAATACCAAAGCAAAATCACTCAGGCTCAAGCCAATCTGGCAAAGGTGGATTCCATCCTTCAGCAGATTCAGGAGATCAAAA
>FWPV01016660.1_pt1 | contig 10317 bp, 5 predicted proteins | sample 2228371 | NCBI WGS metagenome assembly FWPV01 (sample SAMEA103939776, study PRJEB20133) | metagenome
CAAAATTTGAAATAATGAAGGGAATAAAATATATGCGAAAATTATTTAATCGTTTTTGCCTTTTTGCTTTTATAGCATTTTTCCTAACAACATTATCTACTTGTATGAGAAAAAAGCAAACAAAAGTGTTGCCAGGGAAAGACCAGATAGTAATTGGGCTGTCACAAGAGCCAGATAGTCTTGACCCTCTATTTGGCCAAATGGCTGCTTCAAGTGAAGTGGCTGGTGCAATTTTTGAAGGCTTTACAGAAAGAGATAATAAATGGGAAATTTTAAAAAGATGTGTTTCAGAAATTCCAACATTGGAAAACGGTAGTTGGTCTCTGCTTCCCGATGGCAAAATGAAATCAGTTTGGAAAATAAACAAGAATGCGGTTTGGGCAGATGGTAAACCAATAACCAGCTATGATGCTGAATTTGTGCATCGGGTGGTGATGGACGATAGGGTGCCTGTTGTTTCTCGGGATTTGAATAAAAGAATTGAAAAAATTAATACCCCTGACCCAAAAATACTCGAGGTTATATGGAAAGAAAAATATGCTTATGCCAATTTAGGGCAATCAATTTTGCCTCGCCATATACTTGAGCCCGTTTATTTGAAAGACCCTTCAAAATACCATGAATCTTTTTACAACACAAAACCCTTAGGAGACGGTCCCTATAAACTAAAGGAGTGGATTCCTGGAAGTCATATAGTTTTAGAAAGAAATGAAAATTTTTATGGTCAAAAACCAAAGGTAAAAAGAATAATCTTTAAATTTATTGCAGATACAAACACTCTTATGGCAAATTTATTGGCTGGAAACATTGATGCTATAGGTGCAACAGGGATATCATTTGACCAGGCATTGTAACTTTCAAAAATTGGTAAGAATAAAGGCATTGAAGTTTTTTTTACAGATGGATTGGTTTGGGAACACATTGATTTTAACCTTGATTGCGAATTTTTTAAAGATAAGAGAGTTAGACAAGCTATGTTGTATGCAATTGATAGAAATGAAATTGTAAACCAATTGTTTGAAGGTAAACAAAAAGTAGCGCATTCTTGGCTACCCCCCAAGCATTATGGTTATAACCCTAACTTAAAAAAATACAATTATAGCCCTGAAATCGCCAAACAACTTCTTGAATCTGCAGGCTGGAAAATGGGCAAAGATAATGTGCTTGTAAATAATAATGGAAAAAAATTTGAAATTGTTTTAATGTCAACTGCCGGCAATAAAGTTAGGGAACAGGTAGAGCAGATACTTCAATCTTACTGGGAAAAAATTGGAATAAAAGTAGAAATAAAAAATGAACCAGCAAAAGTATTTTTTGGGGAAACTACCAAAAAGAGGAAATTTCCTCATCTTGCAATGTATGCGTGGATAATGAGCCCTGTATCTGATGGCGAAAGCCTATGGACGATTGAAAATATACCTTCAAAAGAAAATAATTGGCAAGGACAAAACACACCTGGTTGGAGAAATAAAGAAGCAAATGAAATTGACCATCAAATACCTCAAACTTTAAATGAGGAAGAGAGAATTAAACTTTTTCATAAGCAACAGGAAATTTGGATAGATGAATTGCCTTCGATTCCCCTTTACTTTAGGGTTGAAGTAACAGCAATAAAAAAAGTTTTAAAAAACTGGCTTCCAACTGGCATGACGACCCCACCCACCTGGAACTGTGAACATTGGTACCTTGCTCTATAATTTTGCCCTATTCATAAAGCCAAGAGAGCACCTTTTTTTGGAAGTTGGGCAAGGCTTCTGATCCCGGATTAGAAAACCGCATAAATAGTTACAGTTGATAGTGCAGGGTCTTAAGACACTACACTACCAATTTTGAAAAATTATTAATTTATGCCTGAAATTATTTGTTTAAACGGCTCAGATTGGCGTCTATCCCACGATAATAAAAGTTGGATAAAATCTTGCGTCCCTGGAAGTATTGTTGCAGATTTAGCTGATAATTCTTTAATTGATGACCCTTTTTATTCATTAAATAACGAAAAACTAAAATGGATAGATAATAAAAATTGGTATTACAAAAAAGAATTTTTTATCGGTCTTCCTTCTAACCAACCTCTAAAAAATTTTGCCAATAAACAATTTAGATACTTTCTTAACTTTAAAGGTGTTGATTACCACTGTAAAATTTTTTTAAATAATCATCTTGTAACTGAACATGTCGGAATGTTTTCGCCAATTCTTAAAGAAGTAACAAATTTTATAAAAAATGGAAAGAATACAATTTTTGTTAAGATTTACAAAGCCAACTCTTTCAAAATTCGAGAAAATACACTTAAATGCCAAATGTCATATGGGTGGGACTTTGCTCCAAAAATAATTACCTCTGGCATATGGGATGATGTAGAAATTTGGACATCTTCTTTCCTCATTATAAAAGATTTACATATAAAAACGAAAAATGACTTTCAATCTATTGTGTCCAAGAAAGCAGTAGAGATTCTTATTACAGCTGAAGTGGATTCTTTGGTGTCTGGAAAATTTAATATCAAAATTGAAGTGGACAATGAAACTTTCAAAAATTATGTAGAAAGAATTAAAAAAGGAACAAATCTTTTAACTGCAAAGGTTAAAATAGAAAGCCCAAAAATTTGGAATTGCTGGGAAGATGGAGAACAACATCTATACGAAATTAGATTTTCCATTACAGACTCAAAAAATAGACTTGAAGGTGAAACACAGCAAGCTTGCCTGCAAAAAAAATCGATTGATTCGATTGAAAAAAAGTGGGGAATAAGAGATTTTAGTCTAACTTATTTAAAAAATTTGCCAAAGATTGAAAAAAATAAGTGGTGTTTTTTAATAAATGGCACAAAAAAGTTTATTCGAGGGGCAAATTGGGTGCCTTGTGATTCATTAATTGGGAAAATTAATGAAAATAAATATAGAAAACTAATAAAAATGGCAAAAGAGGCAAATATTAATCTTTTAAGAGTATGGGGAGGAGGACTATGCGAAAAAGAAGAATTTTATGAATTATGTGACCAAGAAGGAATTCTTATTTGGCAAGAATTTCCATTTGCTTGTCCATCAAGACCATACTCTAAGAAAAAAAAATTTTTATCTCTTGTCAAGCAAGAAGCTTCAGCAATTGTAAAAAAATTAAGGAATCACCCATCCGTAGTTTTATATTGTGGTGGAAACGAATATGGGTATAAATGGAATAAAAAATTAGTAGACACATTGGACATGATATGCCTAAGGATTGATGGAACACGACCATTTGTAAAAACATCACCAACAAAAGGAGATGCACACAATTGGGTCGTTTGGCATTCATATGGACATTTTGAAGAATATTTAAAGGATAAGTCAAATTTTTTAAGTGAATTTGGTTTACAGGCTTGTCCTGACTTGAATTCACTAAAAAGATTTTTGCCCGAAAATTGTTTTAAATCAAATACAAAAAGTATAAATCTGATTAAAAAGAAAAAAAGTATAAGTTTTACCTTGACTTTATTAGAGCTTTTATTGTACACTCCAAACACAATTTTGAAAATTGTCGACTTAAATAATAAATTTTTAAAGAAAAGGATTTCAGAACCTGAACTTATATGGCGTTATCATAATGCACAATTGGGAAAACTTTTAAGATATGCAGACATATTTGAGTGGAAAAAGTATTGTAAAAACGAGTTCAAATTAGATTTTTTTGTTACTGCCACACAATTTGCTCAAGCTTTTGCCTTAAAGACTTGTATTGAAAATTTTAGACTTAATAAAAACAAGGTTGGGGGAGTAATTTTCTGGCAATTAAATGACCCTTGGCCAAATATTTCATGGAGTGTTATTGATTATTACCTCAAACCAAAGACTGCATACAATCATATAAAGGAAATTTATAATCCGGTTGGAATATTTTTAAAATTTAAGCCATTTAATTTTAAACCTGCAAAAAATGTAAAATTTCAATCGAGTATTTTAATTGTAAACGATTTGAATAATGAAATTAAAAATGCAACTGTGAAAATTATTGCAAAAAATTGCATTTGCAATAATAATGAAAACTGTGATAATAAAATATTATTTGAAAACAGGATAAAGACAAACATTCTTGCTAATTGTGTTTATAAAGTTGGGGAGTTTGAATTTATCGTGCCAGAAATTTTTAAGGAAGTTAATTTCAATATGTGCAAACATGCTCATAAAATATCTTTGAGAGGAGTTAACATAGATTGTTATTTATTTGATGCAGAGGATAAAATTATTTCAACAAATCACTATTCATTAAATTTCTTTGACGAAACAAAAACGCCAACAGTTTTAAAAATTATTCATGAATCTGCTTTAAGCCTAATGTGGCTTGGATAAGCAAAAGTTTATTGAGTTCAGAAATTTTGCTTGGTGCAGTAAGGGTATGTTGTTGTATTTATCCTCCAAAATTATCGATGAATTGGGGTAGCAGGTTTTAGCCTGCATTGCTTTTATATTTGCAGATGCTAAGGCAAACTTAGGCTGCGAAAATTCTGCTACCTATTTAATGGCAAACAGGTGAAAACTGAGTTTTTGACAAAAGAGAGTCTGACACTGATTTGTCAAAAAGTCTGGCAAACCTTCAGGTTTGCGATCTGCAAGGCTAAAGTCTTGCCCTACAGAAACTACTGAACGCAAGCGAAGGCTTGCTTACTCCAAAATGTAGGGCAAACTTTTTTTTCTTTTATAGACAACTCGAGGAAATTCTTAAGGTATTAAATTAGCATTATGGATTTAATGGAAATAATCAAAAGCAGACGAAGTGTCAGAGAGTTTGAGAATAAGAATGTTGATGACAATGTAATAGAGGAAATACTTACGGCTGGGCAGTGGGCACCATCAGGCTTAAACAACCAGCCATGGAAGTTTTGCATTATTAAAAACGAAGAAAAAAAGAATGCTCTCAGTCAGTGCACAAAATACAATAATATTGTTTTAAAAGCAAACTTTTTAATTGCAGTTTTTTATGACTTAAATAAGGGGTATGACAGAACAAAAGATGTTCTTGCAATTGGTGCTTGCATTCAAAATATGCTTCTTTATATTCATCAAATTGGATTAGGGGCTTGTTGGCTTGGAGAGATTTTAAATAAAAAAGAACAGGTAAATAATATATTAGGAGTTCATTCAAACTGCGAACTGATGGCAGTAATTGCAGTAGGTTATCCAACGAAAAAGAAAAGGCAAAGCACTAGGCACAAATTAAAAGAGTTGCTTTTGCCTCAATCTAATGATTTTAAATGCAGCAATTCCATTTAAGGGGTTTTATTATTGGTATTAGAGCCTGAACTGGACACTCCACAGGAAGATGGCGCTGTCCGAAGCGGCATTTATCCATTTATTCATTCATTTATTCATTCATTATAGGAGCCTGCAAATAACCACTTTTTGGCATCTTTTCGTCTTGAAACCGGCATAAAGAGGGTGGGGGCATTTTGATTTGAAAACCCGTAGGACGCAAATCTATTCTCAGCCCACCCACCGACAACAAATTAATTATCCCCAATTCCAGCCTAATTCTTTTTAACTTTTATTTTTTTGCTTGAGTTTGCCTGTAAATCAAAAGCTACATAAATTAGGCGTAAATCTTTTGTAGAAAGCGGATGCTCCAATTTTGTTATTTGAAAAAACTCTGCTGTACTTTGAAAATTTTCAATTGGAACTATTTTATCTATTGTGCATCCACCCTCGCAAGTATAATTTTTTTCTGAATGTCGCATAATAAATTTCAATATGCAATCACTAAAATTTATATTGTTTTTATTTTCTATTTCTGCTTCAATTTCATCCGAAAAAATGCTTTCTGCTTCTGGGTTGTATTTTACATTTAAATTGCCGTATTTTATCGGTTCACCAATAATTATCTCTTTTCCTTCCTTAATTTCAATAAGCCTGTAATAACCATCTTTTTCTGCCGCAGTTTGGACAAAGGTCGTTTTCCCCATGCCCTCATTCCATAAAAGTTCATCAATTTTATTCGCATGCAAATGACCATATAATACAAGCGAAACTTCATACTTTTCATAAAAATCATTAATTTTAACTTTTCTGTCAAACAAAGACACATGATATAACATCGTTTTCATTTTTCCCCTTGGTGCATTTTTAAGGTCGTCTTCTAACCACTTTAATTGAACTGAATCCATTTCTTCTCTAAAAGATTTTTTCTGCATTAAGGGAATATAAAGTGAATTATTGTCTATAAAAGTAAAATGAATGTTTCTGTAATTCAAAGAATAAAATCTGTTGTTAAAGTAGCTTTCCCACCTTTTAAGTGCATTTTCGTCTTCTCGCGGACTTAAATCATGATTGCCAGGGATTATAAAATGAGGCTTCTCAAAAAAAGAAGTTGCATAAATGAATGGAACAATTTGAGTTGTTTCAACCCATTTTCCTGTTTCATCTTTACTCTTTGGAATCTGTGCTTCATAGTAACCACTCGCATCAAATGAATCACCTGTGTTTATTATTATGTCAGGATTTAAAATATTAATTTCTTCAATAACTTTTTTGTAAACTTCTATTGCTTCTGGACTTTCCCCAATATGAACATCTGTAATATGAGCAATTTTTAAACTCTTCTTCTCTTCGTCTTGTTTATCAATGACATACACAGAATTCAAGTTTACATCCTTTATTCCTTCTTCTTGGTCGATGGTTTCCTTATAGTTATTTTTATTAGAGCCTGTAGCGCCCTCATCACCTCTTTGAATCGGTTCACAACATTGGAAGTAAAGATTGAACATTCCAGTAGGTGTAGTTTCTGGAACTTTTAAAACTACTTCATAGTTCTTACCTCCACTACGGATAGAAAACCTTTGGTCATCCTTGCCCAAAAGCTTAAATGATGAAATCTTAAGTTCGACCTGATTATGTTCATTATATATTTTGAATGAAAAGGGTAGTGGGGGGTGTAAGGAATGATTGCCCTGGTGGTTTAGTTGAAACAATTTAGAGGCTTGTTCTAATTGCGATGAAACTAATGAATCATTTATTATTACCTGAAATTCTTTGCCACTTTTTACTATTGCTGGAATACCAATGTTGGGCAAGATAATAACCGTATTTTGAGTTACCCAATTTTTTCTTCTGAGGGCAAATTTATATTCTCCTAAATTAGCCCCCTCTTTAAACTCAAACGTCTTTGTTTTGGCAATGTCTTCAACTTCTTTACCCTTAATTGAAATTTCGCAATTTATGTTGTCCGATTTGCAATCTTCATAACCAAAGTAAGAAATATTAAAAAAGTATTTGTTAGGCACTATACCAGAAATGTAAAAATTTCCTTCGTAGTCAGTTTCGCAGAAATAATTTTGGGGTAAATTGCTCAATTGGTAAGTAGAAAAACTTACATTTTTTTCAGATACAGGCAGAAGCTCAACCCGTGCCATGACTATTTGTGTGTCCGAGAATTCGTCAACAACTTTCCCAGAAAATTGTGCAAATGTAAAGTCAGTGATTGTAACAGAGTCAATCATTACATCGTTGCCCGTTGAATTAGCATTTTTTCCTTTCCCAACAGCAATTACTAAATTATGTAATTTGTTTTGTTGCTCAAACTTCAACATGGGCAAATACCATTTATATGTTTGAGGGGTTGAATAAGCCCCATAGAGGTCAATTTCCTCAACTTTCTCTCCATCAAGTAATATTGTGGCAATTCCTGAATTTGAAGAGGACATGAAGGTCACAAATCCTCCTTTCCCCTCGAATTGGAAACTGATAGAACTACCAATCGTTTTTAAAATAACTATTTGATTTTCAATTTCTTCTTTTTCCTCTTTTGAAAGCGCCTCTTCTTGAGGCACCTTTTCTTTATCTTTTATTTGTTTCTTTTTGGGTTTTTTCTTTTTTGTAGGTTTTGTGAAGTCGAGAATTGTTTTAAATTGTCCCGACTTAACAGCAAAATTTGATTCTGCTTCAAAAATTTTTAATATTTGCTGAGAAAAAATTTTTGTTGAAACAAAAAATATTAATACAAATAAAATAAACATTTTTCTCATTTTATATTTGCCTCCAAAAAATATTCATACTTTTTGACAAAACAGTGTCAGACTCTCTTTTGTCAAAAACTCAGGTTGCACACTGCAATAAGCAAACCTGAATGTTTGCCCTACATTTATTGTCAACTCGAGATGTCTGGTTTGCTGAAATCCCCTAACTACATTTTCGTCCAAAGATGCAAATATAACAACGCGGCTACACCCCGTTTTTGTAGCTACTACTCTCCCACACCCTATCCCCCTAAGGCTGAGCCTCCTCTTCTCAAAGAAGAGAACACCCCAGCAAATTTCCCCCTTTCTTAATACTATTTTCTCTAAAAAAATAACCCAAAAATTTTATATACAACTTACCCATCACAGAAAATTTGTAACTTAAGTAAAACTATAATCCTTATCATTTTATTTTTTGCCATAGTTTATAATATTATGCGTGTAAATAGATGCACATTTATTAAATTTCAATTACACCAACAAAAAAAAGCAAAGAACATTGAATATACTCACAAAATAAAAAACAATCAAATTTTGTATACTTATGAGTAATTAAAGTTATACAAAAATATGCATTTTATGCCTTAGCATTTATTTGAACTTAAAATTTATTAAAAGTCAATTTTTAAAATTAATTTACTGAAACAAATTGCAGTATAAGAAAAATTATGTTTATTATGATTAATTATCATTTTTAAGAAATGTCTTTAAAATCAAACAGTTAGAATGTGACCTAATTTTTGTTTTTTTGTTTTAAGGTAATTTATATTTTCCTTATTTGGTTTAATTTGAATAGGTATTCTTTCAACTATATTAATTCCATAACCTTCAAGCCCAATTACTTTTCGTGGATTATTTGTCAAAATTGCAATTTTTGAAATACCCAAATCAACCAAAATTTGAGCACCAGTTCCATAATCTCTTAGGTCAGGAGGAAAACCAAGTAATTTATTAGCTTCGACTGTATCTTTTCCAGAATCTTGAAGTTGATATGCACGCAACTTATTTGCAAGCCCAATACCTCTTCCTTCTTGCCTTAGATACACAAGAGCACCCTTGCCTCTCTTGGAAATCATTTCAAGAGATTTTCGAAGTTGAAGTCCACAATCACATCTCCTGCTCATAAATACATCGCCAGTAAGGCATTCAGAATGCATTCTAACAAGAATCGTTTCATCTGTATTAAATTCTCCCATTACAAGAGCAAGATGAGTTTCTTCTTTTACAAGGCTTTCATAGCAAATTGTTTTAAACTTTCCATAGGGAGTTGGTAGCTCAGTTTCAGCAATTCTTCTTATTAATTTTTCAGTTTTCAATCTATACTTTATTAATTTTTCAATTGTGGTGATTTTCAAATTATGTTTCTTTGCAAATTCTTCCAATTGAGGAAGACGAGCCATTGTGCCATCATCGTTCATTATTTCACAAATCACCCCTGCGGGGTACAAGTTAGCCAGGCGGGCAAGGTCTACTGATGCTTCGGTATGGCCTGCGCGAGTTAAAACTCCGCCTGGTCGGGCACGCAGGGGAAAAACATGACCAGGGCGAGCAAGGTCTGTTGGCTTCGTTGACGGGGATATCGCAACTTTTATCGTATGTGCCCTGTCTGCTGCAGAAATGCCTGTCGTTATCCCTTTTTTCGCATCTATTGAAACTGTAAATGCAGTTTCTTTTGACTCAGTGTTCTCATTTACCATCTGTTCCAATTTTAATTCATTGCACCTTTCTGGTGTCAATGTAAGACAAATTAGACCTCGACCCATTTTCGCCATGAAATTTATGTGTTGGGGGGTTACTTTTTCGGCTGCAACTATTAAATCTCCCTCATTTTCTCTGTCTTCGTCATCCACTAAAATAAAAAATTTCCCCTCCTTTATGTCTTTTATTACATCTTTTATTTCTGAAATTGGCATACCAACCTCCTATAAAAGAGCAAAGAATATAAAACAGAATACTTTTCTAAAAAACAATTTTATAAGGGCCATTGGCTCTTTGAGCCTGTGTCAGAACTCCTTTTTTGGTTAAGGTTTGCCCTACTTTTTGACAAAACAGTGTCAGACACTGTTTTGTCAAAAACTCAGGTTATTTACACCACAAATGATGTCACTCCACAAAAACAATAACCTTTTCTTTGTCTTTTGTGTTTGTTCTTGTCATTGTCCTCTTATGATATTTTAATGTTTTTCCTCAAAATGTCAATAAAAAAAACTTGCCTTAATGAAAAATTAATTTTAAAATTTAAATAGATTTCTCAATGATTATTATGAAAATTTATTATTCGACCAGCTCATTAAAGCAAATTAATTTTAGGCTTTTTATTAGTGTTTGTTTTACTA
>FWPV01016661.1_pt1 | contig 10317 bp, 9 predicted proteins | sample 2228371 | NCBI WGS metagenome assembly FWPV01 (sample SAMEA103939776, study PRJEB20133) | metagenome
GGGTTCAAGTAAAACTAGAAAGGGGCCCTTATAGCCCTGGATTCAAGTACCGTGTTGAAAACAACTTTCCCATCCGAATGTATTACAGTCAAATTTTATGGGTTGATCAGATAAGACAAGATGACAATGGCGAGATTTGGTATCGCATTAAGGAGAAATATGGATATGGGGATGTGTTCTGGGCAAAAGGAGAAGCTTTTCGACCGCTAACCGATCAAGACGTTTCTCCTATTAACCCTGATGCGGACGAAAAATTGATCGTGATAAATGTTGAAGAAAAGGTTCAGACCTTATCCTGTTATGAGGGTAAACGGGAAGTGTATTATTGCCGCATCGCTGCGGGAAAGAAATACGACTCAAAAGGCAATTTTCTTGGGCATTCCTCAACTCCAACAGGAACAATGCTGATATGGCGTAAATTGATATCGACTCACATGAGTGGGGGAACGACAGGGGCAGGCTATGATTTGCCCGGGATTGGTTGGACAGTTTTATTTACTGGAGATGGGGTGGCCATTCATTCGACATTTTGGCACAATAATTTTGGGGGAGAGCTGATGTCACATGGTTGTATCAATGCTCGTCCTGAGGATGCCAAGTGGATCTTTCGATGGACAAATCCCCTAGTGAAGTATGACCCGGGGGAGCTCTATAGCAAAGATACCGACATTCCTCCGACAAAGATTAAGGTGATCGAAGGTTAAGAGGGTTTATCTTATGGTAACTCCGACTGTAGGATTGGCGTTTTTAGCTGGATTAGCTTCTTTCCTATCACCCTGTGTATTTTCTCTCGTGCCAGCATATATTGGTTATTTAGGCGGTCGATCGGTTGCTACTCAATCTGATATGGTAAATAAATGGCGCACGGTAGTGCATGGATTGGCTTTTGTACTTGGATTTAGTTTAGTTTTTATCACCTTAGGGGTAACCGCGTCTGCTTTGGGTGGATTGCTTGTAAGTATTCGAGATTTATTAGCAAAAGTGGGTGGTGTCATTGTAATCTTATTTGGATTACACTTAATTGGATTATTCCGAATTCCTTTCCTTGAGTATGATCTCAGGGTTCAATCTCAGCGAGAGCAAAAAAGAGGGTTATTAACTTCAATGTTGATGGGGGTATTTTTCTCAGCCGGTTGGTCGCCATGTGTTGGTCCTGTTTTAGGGGCAATCTTAATGATTGCCTTGAATGGAGGCTCGATTCTTCAAGGTGTCCTTCTATTGTCGGCTTATTCTGCTGGCTTAGCCATACCGTTCTTAGTTGCCGCAGTAGGAATTGGCTGGGTGACAATCATTCTCAGAAAGTATGGAAAAATCATGCGCTATACAGAAGTTGCTATGGGGGGGCTTTTAGTAATTGTGGGAAGCATGTTGGCTTTGGGATTTCTTTCTCAATTATCCCGCTTTGGCGTATTTATTGATTTTGGTCTATAAAAATGCTGCACATTCTGCTTTATACACGACAAGGTTGCCATCTATGCGAACAGGCAAAGCGGGATCTGGCTGATTTACATGACCAGTATCCACATGAAGTGACAGAAATTAATATCGAGGAGAATGAAGAGATTAATAAACGATATGCGCTAGAGATACCTGTGCTGCAAATTGGCCCCTATACCCTGAAGGCTCCAATTCGTAAGGAAGAATTAAGTATTGCACTTGCTGCAGCCTCAGATCGCAATAGACAAATTGAAAGCCTTGATCTCGCTAACAATCGGAAAGTCAGCGGGCGAGGAGGGGTTTGGAGTAAAGCCGATCAAATTGTATACTGGATTGCCAAGCATTATCTAGGGGTTATTAATGCGATCGTACTCATTTATGTTTTCCTGCCTTTCCTTGCCCCATTTTTTATGAAAGCTAACCTAATCTCCCCTGCGCGTCTTATTTATAATCTTTATGGGGTAGTCTGTCATCAATTGGCTTATCGTTCGTTTTTCCTCTTTGGAGAACAAATTGCTTACCCGCGTGAGATTGCGGGATTAAGAGGGTGGATAAGTTATTCGGAGGCAACAGGACTCCCAGAGGTTAATTCTGCCGAAGCGATCCTTTTAGCGCGCCAGTTCGTTGGAAATGAGCGTTTAGGTTATAAAGTGGCGCTTTGCCAACGGGATGTGGCAATATACTTGGGAATTTTGATTTTTGGAATAGTTTTTGTAGTTAATCGAAAGATTAAATCCATACCATGGTATTTATGGATCTTATTTGGATTGGCACCGATTGGCATAGATGGAATTAGTCAGATCTTAAGTCAGCCACCTTTCGGTCTATTACCATTCCGAGAAAGTACACCAGTTTTGCGAGTTATTACAGGCTTTTGCTTTGGTTTTTTGACTGCTTGGTTTGGTTTTCCTTCGGTTGAAGAAAGCATGGCGGACACCCGAAAGATTCTCTATGCCAAGAAAATACGTTCCCAATCAGTAACTCCATCCTAATTGGAGAGATGAAAAGTTGTATCATCACCATGTCAATGGGTTGCATTTTTTTACCTTTAGTACGTTAGACCGATACGGTGTTGCCCATGCAATCTTTACTCGAAAAGGTGGGGTGAGTCCAGTCCCTTGGGCATCGCTCAATTTGGGAGGCACAGTGGGGGATGAACCCGAAAGGGTTAGGGAAAATCGTCAAAGAGCATTTGATGCAATTGGTTTCTCTATTCAGAAGATTTATGATGTTTGGCAAGTCCATAGCGCAGAGGTAGTCTGTGCAAGTAAACCTAGAGATCCGCAACAGCCTCATCAGAAAGCCGATGCCATCCTTACAGACACAGAGGAAGTCCATTTGTTCATGCGATTTGCAGATTGCGTTCCTATTCTTTATTTTGATAAGACCAAAGGAGTTATTGGAATAGCACATGCAGGGTGGAAAGGTACCATTCTGGGAATAGCGGAGAGGGTGGTTTATGAGATGAGAGAAAACTACGGTTCAAATCCAAAGGATATTTGGGCGGGTATTGGCCCTTCTATCGGTGTCCATCACTATGCAGTAGGGGAGGAAGTTTGGAAGATGGCGCAGGAAAGGATTCCCGATATCGCGAGAGACTCTTTTGAAATTAGAAATGGCGAATACAAGTTCGATTTATGGAGAGCAAATGAACTGCTTCTTAAGAAGGCTGGTGTGGGTGAAATCGAAATTTCTGGCTTGTGTACCGCTTGTGATGTAGATCATTGGTATTCTCACCGTGCCGAAGGCGGAAAGACAGGTCGATTTGGGATTGTGATTAGCTTATAATTGCACGTATCTGTGAATTTTAGGTGTGCAATGTATCAGATGGAAAGAGCAGAACAAATTAAATCGATCATCGCGAATAATTATGAGAAGATCAAAGAACGGATCGCTGATGCTTGTTATCGGGTGGAACGCTCGCCGCAAGAGATTACCTTGATTGTGGTAACAAAAGGGCATTCGCTTGAGAGGATCCTTTGTGCCATCGAATTGGGAATGCGAAGGTTTGGTGAGAACTACGCCGAGGAGGGAGCGCAGAAAATTGAAGCCTTCAAATCCTATTCGGGCTTAGAGTGGCACATGATCGGCCATATTCAGAGTCGTAAAGCGGGGATCGTTGTTCGACATTATGACATGATTCATTCGTTAGATAGCTTGAAATTAGGACAGCGTTTAGATCGATTTGCTGGCGAAATAGGAAAGACAATACCAGTGCTCTTAGAATGTAATGTCAGTGGGGAGGAGACAAAATACGGTTTTCCTGCGTGGGAGCGGGGTTTGTGGGATAGTTTGGTAATAGAAATTGGTAAGATTACCCAATTACCTAATTTGGCGATCCGTGGATTAATGACCATGGCACCTTATTATCAAAACGCCGAAGATGCTCGTCCTGTATTTCGTAAATTAGTGACGTTACAACACTTCTTAAAAGAGCATTTTCCCGATATTAGCTGGAAGGAACTCTCGATGGGAATGAGCTCGGATTTTGAAGTTGCTATCGAAGAGGGAGCAACCATTGTACGAATTGGGCAAGCCATATTGGGTGAAAGACTTCGAACTTTAGGAGAAAAATATGTGGGCATTGGTTAATATTCTTCATACAATCCTTCGCGTTTATACCTTTATTGTCATTATCAAAGTTATTCTCTCCTATTTTCTTTCTCCCTACCATCCTGTTCGCGAGGCTATCGACCGTCTTGTCGACCCTCTCCTAGAACCCATCCGTCGCAATCTCCCCCCGTTAGGAATGTTCGATTTTAGTCCTTTGGTGTTAATTATTATTATCCAGGTTGTGGATGCTTTACTTGTGCAATTGCTCTTGATGTTCTAAAGGGTATCATGCTAAAAAATCCGACATTTCATGATAGTGCCGGCGGTACCGCTTTTCTGGTTCGAGTGGTACCTCGTTCGACGAAAAACGAAATCGTCGAACTAATGAAGGATGGAACGGTGAGGATTCATCTTACCGCTCCACCAGCCGAGGGAAAAGCGAATCGTCAATTGGTTGAATTTCTCTCGGAGATCTTTCAGATTAAGCCATCAAGAATTGAAATTGCTGCTGGTGAGAAATCTAGGAATAAAGTTGTCACTGTTAATGGATTATCCCCCTCAGAAGTTGAGAAGTTGTTAATGGCAAATCTAAGAAAGTAGCATTTCACTCTACGATCCTTCTCTACAAACTGAAAAAGACCATAGCGTACGGTAGGCTGATGAACGCAGGTCTTGACTTGAAGCCGTGAGCAAATTTAAAATCAAGGGTTTAGCTAGCTGAACAGGATTGAAGAGAAAGAAATCAAGAGCTGCCTGCTGGGTTTCGGGATCCCCTTCCTCTAGCGCCATGAATAGCACATCTTGATTTGATTTTCCTGGTGAAAGTCCGATTCCTTTTTGTCCCGCAAAGTGGATCAACCAAGGTAGCTCTGCAGTGTCAGGACGCTTTTGAGGAATAAGGGGATTCGGTATTTCGAGTGAAGCTATTGCATTCGCAGCTAAATCTTTAATTAGCCAAAGCTCCTCTTCGAGAGCCATGTTTTGGATGATCTGTTTTGCCCACGAAGCATTGATGCGTAATAAACCGGTTATCGAAGCCCTGCGAACTCGAGGATCCTCGTGTTGGGCAGCTTCTTTCAAAATGCCGTGACCAATTTTGGGATCATTGGCTAACGCCTGAGCTGCTGCATCCTTGAGCCTTTCATGACCGTGAATCAGGGCAGCAATCACTGCATCGATAGCTGTTGCTGTTCCGATATTTACCAAGGCGAGACATGCAGCTTGATAACAGGGCGGGTTTGGATCTTCAAGAAGATTAATCAGAAGTTTAAGGTCGGAAATATTATTCGCCAATCCATAACCCAACGCGCCAAGTTGGCGTAAGAAGGGTTCTTTGGATTGTAGCAAAAACCGAATAAATTGAAGTCGATCTTCCGAAGCGTGACGAAATATTGCTGAAAGCAATTTAGCCCGTAGGTAATCTGGTTTTTGGTCCTTTAATATGAAATTCGCCACCGTCCTGAGAATTTGTGTTGTCTCCTTTGAGGATGGCGGTAAAAACAAAAGGAGCTTAGTAAGGTAAAGAGCATATTCATCGGCATCGGGACTATTTAGTGGAAGAATATGATTCACTAGTTTCGATTGAGCAAGGAAGGCGGCTTTGATGGCAATTTCCCATTTCGATTGTAGAAGGTTATCGGTTTCGCTTTCCTGATCGGAGAGGGCAAACGATGCAAAAAAACTTAGAAAAAGAGGGTTCGTGAAATCAATTTGTTGTGCGGAAGTTGATGCGAAAAACCCGCTTGAGGCTAATTTGTCTAAAGCGGCGGGTGGAGACGGAAGGGGTTCGTTTTGTAACTTTTTGGTGATGACTTGATAAGCCCAATTAGCAATTCCTTGTTTTGAATCGGGGTCTAATTTTGAAAAGGTCAAGCTAGACTCATAAATTGCCATCGGATAAGATGGAGTAGGATAATCAGAGAATAAGAGAAGGAGAAAAAGAGTCCATTCTAGAGGAGTTAATGAATGGGTTTCTTGGTCAGCCCAGGTAGTCCATAAAATGCTCTCATCAGTTTTTACGAGTTGAGCCTTTTGCCAAGCTTCCCGCCATTTTTGTGAAAACGCTTGTGCTTCGTGTTTGTCCCATAAACAAAGCAAAAGCGGTGAAAAATCCATCGTAACGAAGTCGCTAAAGTAATTCGGGGAAGCAGTTACAACCATGCGTAAATTGGGATAATGATTTAATAAAATCTTGAGATAATCCGATATTGAATCGACTTCCCGTGGAGTGACTTCGTCCAGTCCATCGATTAGAATAACGAGTTGGTGATCATGGATGAATTTTCGGATAAAACGAAGTAATGAACGGCGAACAGATGAGGAATAATGCTCTTTTGTTGCTTCGACAAGCGGAATCAAAAGGTCTTGTTTCTGAGCTATTGCCCTGAGAAGATCCGAAGCATGCAGATACAAAGGCAAACACGGGAGAAGGGTCTCGAAGTCGTGGTCGTATCGTGCAAGTTTCAATGCCGTCTCCAAAAGAGCAGTAGTTTTTCCCGATCCTAGCTCACCCATAACAATCAAGCGAGAATTTCCATTTGCTAAGATTTCGAGAAGAGAAAACGATTTCTTTCTATATGTGCTAGGGAGAAGAGGATCCTCAAGAATTGTTGGGATTGCTTCGTTAGTAATATCCTCGAATGGTAATTCGTTCTTGGTATTCCATGGGGGAAGGACAGGAATAACGCGTGCGGGGATCAAAATCTCATCCAAGGCAAATAAGCGACTTAATAAATGTGACTTTTGTGCAAAGTGGATGACATCCTTGCGAAATTGAAGTTCTACATTTGACCGCATTGGGAGAATGGCTTGAAGAAACCTGTGGATCGATTCCCGTACTTCAGGTAATTTATTTCGGTTTAGATATCCCATCCAAAAGAAAAAGGCAGTGGTGATGACCCCTATCAAAAAGGAAAAAAGATCAAAATGCCAACCCTTCATCGTGTGAAGTCCTAACCACCATACAATATTCTGCCACAAGATGGACACAAAGATAAGCGGTCTGGAGCTCGTGATTCTTGGATTAACCCTCCTGTCAATGTTGTGCCACAAGCTGAGCAACATTTATCTTGAATACGGCAGACGGCTATGCCGTTTTTTGATGTGCGTATAGTTTGATAGCGGTTGTAAATATCCGATTCAATACTGGAAACGGCGATCATTCGTTCGTTTTCAAGACGAATCAGATCTTTTTCAATTTCTGTCTTTTCACCTAAGTACCTAGAATTTCGTTGGAGAACTTCTTGCTTAACCTTATTTAGATGATCTTGAAGGTTCTGTAAAATCTTGGTTTCTTCTTCTAATGTGATCATCGTTTCGAGTTGTCGATCCTCTAGTACCTGAAGGTACCTTTTTAAGGAACTAACTTCATTCTCCAAGTCCTTAAGTTCTTTTGGGTTTTTTATTCGTCCCCCATACAATGCTGCTTCACTCTGCTCAATTTTAATTGTTTGCTGATGTACATCAGATTCTGTACGGTGCAGCTTGCGTTCGAGATCTTTGACGATTTTTTCTTGATGGTCAAATTTTTCTTGAGCCAAGCGCAAATCAGCGTTGTCCTCAATGAGCTGCGTCAATTCATTGAGCCGCTGTCTCGCTTGATCGATTTGAAGATCGATTTGCTGCAGACGATACAGTTTAAAGACTTGGCTCATAGGTTTGATTATAAAAGCGAACAGCAGAATGACAAGGGCAAAAGTCGACTTTTTATTGAATGGAATCACCGAGTACAATTAGTGTAAAGTTTCTAACAAGACCAAAAATTCGACTTTTATGGTTCGTCTCAGAAAAAACGGTGGATTTTTCTTTCTTCTTCTTTTTCTGGTGCTCTTTACGCAGTTACCATACCTAGTCGCGCAATTAGAGTCTAGCGATTCGGTTGTTTTTAGCGGCTTTTTGTTTAACCCACTAGACGGTCACACTTATTTGTCGAAGATGCGTCAAGGTTGGGATGGAAAATGGTTATTTGAATTGACCTATAGTTCAGAAGAGAGTAAACCAGCTTTTCTGTTTGTTTTCTATTTGTTGCTCGGGCATTTGAGCCGAGTGCTTGGCCTAGATTTGTTGATGACCTTTCATTGGGCGCGGTGTGTAGCTACCATTGCGCTGTTTTTTGCTCTGAAGAACTTCTTTGAATGTTATTTCAAAGAGAAAGCATTGGTCGAACTGGCATTGATCTGGACACTATTCGGTGGCGGGATTGGTTGGTTGGCAATGCTGTTTGGAGCGTTTACTCCCGATTTTTGGGTGGCAGAAGGATATGTCTTTTTGTCGGTTTTTGCCAATCCTCACTTTCCTTTGTCGATCGCAATCATGGTTTGGATTTTGACAGCCATCTATCCAGCCGAGGGGAAACATCGGGGGCTATGGGGGATCGTAATAGCTAGCTTAGCCTTAGCTAATCTCTCACCATTTGCTTGGATCATTGTGGGATTGGTTATTGGGATTATATCTTTATTTAGCTACATAAAAGTCATTAGTCTGTCCAGAAAAGCGATTATTTTGAGAACTGCGTTGTTTGGTGTAGGGGGAGCTCCATTCTTGCTATATCAATTCTACATTGTCCGAAAGGACGATGTTCTCGCAGAATGGAATAGGCAAAATGTGACTCCTTCTCCGAATGTTCTGTTGTTTGTCTTAGGATATTTTCCCTTATTGGTTTGGACAGTATGGGGGGCGATTCGAGAGATAAGAAAAAGGGAGTTTAGATTTCTTGTTCCTTTCATTTGGATTTTCGTATCGCTAGGACTAGTCTATTTTCCATCTTCTCTGCAACGTCGGTTTATGATTGGATTATATGTCCCACTGGTCGCCTTAGCCTTGGGTGGAATGCGAGAATTTCTAGAGGAGAAGTATATCCACTCAAAAAAAAGCATTCAAATATTGATGAAACTCTCCATTGCCTTTTCACTGATTACCAATGTTGTGATCCTTTTTGCGACTCTCCAGGCTGTCAAACGATATGACCCATCCGTCTATTTATATCGCCAAGAGATTGAAGCGTTTGAGTGGTTAGAAACGCATTTGCCTGCGCGTTCTGTTGTTTTGGCAAGCCCGATCAGTGGTACTTTTATCCCCGCATGGACTGGGTTGCGGGTTGTCTATGGACATCCATTCGAGAGTATTCGGGAGGAAGAGAAAATTCGAATGATTGAAAAATTTTATCAAGGTGATCTGTCTTTACAAGAACAAGAATCCTTTCTGAAAAACAATTCGGTAAAAGCTATTCTGTTGGGGATTCGCGAGCGGAAATTCTCATCTGCGGATATGGAATTAACTCTTGATCAGTTATATCCTCTTGGATATCAGCGTGGACAAACCAAAATTTATCAAGTCATCCCTTAAGGATTTTCCTGCCTCAGAAATCCGTTGGGTCATCGGATATGCCATAGCGGTTATGTTGCTCACCTCTATGCCTTACATTCTTGCTTTTCAGCAAGTTGTCTCTCAAAGCTCAAACATGACTTGGAGGTTCTCAGGATTTGTCTTTGGCGTAGAAGATGGAAATTCTTATATTGCAAAAATGCGACGAGGATCGGAGGGAGAATGGTTCTTTCGTAGTCCCTACACTAACATGGAACAAAAAGGGGTTGTGGCGTTTCTTCCGTATTATCTTTTGGGAAAATTTGTAGGAGGTAAAGGTTCTCACGAGCAGTTCGTGGTGCTATTTCATTGGTTTCGAATCGGGGCAGGAATTTTTTGTATCTTTGCGACTTATCGCCTTCTTGGTGAATTTCTCACTCAGACTCATTGGAGAAAGATCGCATTAGTTCTTATTACTATAGGAGGTGGATTGGGGTGGCTTGTCTTGTTTTTCCCAAATGTGGATATTTTGCCTTTGGAGTTTTATTCACCTGAGGCGTTTGGATTCTTAAGCTTGTATGGTTTACCACACTTGAGTTTGGCGCGTGCTTTTCTGCTGTTGGCGATCGTGGAATATTTACGTTTGTGGAAGGATGATGAGTCCCTGAGTAGTCAGGTTGTTTGGCGATTAGGGTTATTTTGGTTAGCTGCTGGATTATCTCAACCGATCTATGCCGGCATTCTGGGTGGTATTTTATTTTTTTATCTTGTTTTAAATTGTCTTCGGATGTGGAGAACCAATCGATTACATGCCAAGTGGAGGATACTTCAGCACCGTTTTAGGATTGTATCCTTGGCTAGTTTACCGGCGATTTTTTTGCTTGTTTATACAGCGATTGGTTTTCTCGCCGATCCCTATTTGAGGATCTGGGCATCACAAAACCGTCTTCCCGCCGCGCCCGTGCCCATGTATCTTTTGTCCTATGGCAGTTTCCTGCCGTTCGTAATAGGAGGAATGAACTATAT
>FWPV01014142.1_pt1 | contig 10316 bp, 2 predicted proteins | sample 2228371 | NCBI WGS metagenome assembly FWPV01 (sample SAMEA103939776, study PRJEB20133) | metagenome
GAGAAGACGGCTGCCCGGCTGCTGGGCTGCGTCGCGGGCGCGCTGACCGAAATCTGGCAGGCCGGGCTCACCCACGGCTGCCTGTCGCCCGAAACGATCATCATCAGTGAAGACAACTCGCCGCTGGTCTTCCAGTACGGGCTGAACGACCTGTTCCTGGAAGTCGAAGCGGTGCGCATCCCGGCCGGCGAGCTGAGCCTGGGGCTGGCCCACCCGGCTTTCACTGCGCCGGAACGCTTCGCGGCCCGCTACGTGGACTGGCGCTCGGACCAGTTTTCACTTGGCGCGCTGGCCGCGGCGCTGTTTTATGGGGCCAGCCCGTTTGCGGCCGCCACCCCGCTCGAGTCGCTCCTGCGCGGCGCTTCCCCGCTCCGCTGGCCCGCCCGCCCGCTCATGCGCGTCTCGGCTGCTTACCTGCGCTGGTTCACCCGCTGCCTGGCCGCCCAACCGGCGGCCCGCTTCCCCGACCCCGCCGGCCTGGTGAAACCGCTCGAGCGGATGGCGCAGGGCCGCCGCGCCCGCGTCGGCCTGCCGCGCGGGGTCCATCCCCCCAGGCGGCCGGCGACTCCCCTGGCAAAGGCCGCCAGGGGAATCGGGCTGGTCATGATCCTGCTGCTGGTTGGGCTGGCGGCCTGGGCCGGCGCCAGCGGCGCGGTCACCGTCATCGACTTGATCGGGACGCAGCCCATCTTCAGCGTAAAGGTCGCGATGGTTGGGCCGCTTGCTCCGCTGGCGACCCCCAACCCCACCGCGGTGGCCGTATTGAACGTCACCCGCACGGCCGAGGCGCAGCCAACCGCCACCCCCACCCAGACCCCCACCGCCACGAGCACGCCCACGCCGCTGCCGCCCACCCCCACGCCCACCGGAACGCCCACCCACACCCCATCCCCGACGCCCACGCAGCCGCCTCCGCCGACCAGCACGCCCGTCCTGCCACCCGCCCCGGCCGGCCAGGCCAGCCTGTGGAACCAGGACCTTCCCGCCGGGAACACGCCCATCACCCTGGATACCGCCGGGCGGCTCAAGGAAGTCCGCCGGCTCGGGCTGGGCGTCTTGAACCAGGCCGCGCTCGCGCCGGACGGCGCAACCCTGGCCATCGCCGCGCAGGCCGGGATATGGCTGCAAAACGGGAACGTCACGACCTTCCTGGACGCCGGCGGCGATGTGACCGCGGTGGCCTTCTCGCCGGATGGCGCGCTCCTGGCGGCCGGGCTGCGCAGCGGCGAGGTGCAGGTCTGGCGCTGGCAGGGTGGGTTCAAGCAGGTCGCCCGCCTCCAGGGCCACAGCCGGGCAGTCCGCGAGATGGGCTTTTACTCCGGCGGGGAGCGCCTGGCCAGCGCATCCGCCGACGGGAGCGCGCGCGCGTGGCTCATCGCCGACTCGAGCCAGGCCTGGGTGAAGCAGGTCTCCGATTATCCTCTATCCGCGCTGGCGGTGGATGAGGCCAATAACCGCCTGGCGGTCGGCGGCGAAGATCAGATCGCCCGCGTGTTGAACCTGGAAAGCGGCGAACCGGTGGGCGCGCCTGCCAACCTGTTGGAGCCCATCACCGCGCTGGCGTTTTCACCGCTCGACCCGCAGATCCTGGCGGTCGGCGGCAGGCTGGGCAATGTCGGTTACTGGAGCATGTACCGCAATAATTTCATCGCCAAGATCTTCGTGCAGAGCGAAGTGACGGCGCTCTCGTTTGGTGCAGGCCCCAACGGGCAGGCGGCGCTGCGTATCGCCAGCCTGGACCCCGCCATGTGGGTTTACTATGCCTCGCCGCAGCTGGAGCAGAGCACCGGTGTAATCCGCGTCCAGCCGTTCGCGGATGTGCGCCTGTCCGGCAGCCCGTGGGCCGCGGAACGGGCGGCGCTGCCCTGGCTCGAGCTGGGCGCCGACACCGTCTTCACCGATGAGGGCTTTTTCTCGGTCCGCTGGGACGGCTACACCGCCCGGGACAGCCTGGCCTGGACCCTGCTCCCCCCGCTGCCCTTCCACCTGGTCACGCGCCTGGCAGTTTCCCCGGATGGGCGCTGGCTGGCGGCCGGCGGGAAAGACCAGGTGCATGTTTTTGACATCGCCAGGGGCAGCCTGAAGTGGAGGCACACGGGCAGCCTGCCTCCCGGCGCCCCCTTTGCCCCAGACAGTAAATCGATCCTTATCGTCGACATCCTGAGCAGCCAGAATAAGCAGCAGGTGCTGTGGCAAATCCCAATCGAAGCGGCTCCCGGGGAAGCCGGCCAGAACCTGGGCGCATACCTCAGCAATGCCCAGGTCAGCTTCATCGAAAGCCAGCAGGTGGTCGTGCAGTCGAACGGCCTGGCGGCCACCGTCACCGACCTGTCCAGCGGCCTCCCCGCCCTGATCACCATCAGCTTGAAGGACGGCTGCCAGGCAGTCCACTCCACCGGCGACAAGACTGCCTTCATGTTCCACACGCCCTGGGGACTGATCGATAAAAGCGACGCGCTGACCCTGAGCGTGTGCAAACTGGCCGGCGGTTGGAAGAATTTCGTCGGGACGGTCTCGCCCGCCCGCGACCTGGTCGCCACGGTCGGCGAAAAAGGCGTCATCCAGGTTTTCCAAAAAGGGGAGCTGATGCCGCCCTGGCCATCGGGCGCGGATATCAACGCCCAGTGGCTGCTGATCAACGGCCCGGAAGACCTCCTTTTCGCCGGGCTGCCCGATTACCGTTCCACGCAGGACGGCCTGCCGGGCGGCGTGCTGATCTACAGCCTGGCCAACGGCCAGGTGCAGGCGCAGTTGAACGGCTCCACGTGGGGCCAGACCACGGCGGCCGCCCTTTCGCCGGACGGCACGAGCCTGTTCCTGGCCGCCCGGGATGGGATCATTCGCCAGTTCAGGGTGCAGCCATGAGCCAGTGGATCGGTCGGACGCTGAACGATTACCGCATCTTGACCCTGGTGCGCGCCACGGCGCTGGATGTCGTTTACCGGGCCTACCACAACAAGCTGGACCGGGTCGTGGCCCTGCAAATCTGGCTCCCGGACACGGCGCTCCCCGAAGGTCTGGCCGAGAAGCTCCGTATCTATGCGAACACGCTGTCCAACCTTTCCCACCCCAACATCGGCCCGCTGCTCGACTGCGGCGTGTGCGACGGCGCTCTCTTCCTGGCCTATGATTTTGCCCCCACCCGCGCGCTGCGCCGGCGCTTCCACCAGGCCCAAACCTGGCAGCAGGCCGCCCAGGTCCTGGCGCCGGTTGCCCAGGCCCTGGCCTACGCGCACCGGATGGGCATCGTCCACGGCTCCCTGCGCCCCGAGCAGATCCTCCTGCGCGAAGACGGCTCGCCCGTCCTGTTTGACTTTGGCATCGAGCTGCTGATTGAGCAGGAGCTCAGGCGTGCCATGCCGGAAAGCATCTTGCTCGGCAGCGACCTGAGCAGCTTCCTGGCCCCCGAGCGGGCGCTGAACCAGCGGGTCGGCCCCGCCGCAGACTTATATTCGCTCGGCATGATCCTGTTCGAGTGGATGGCCGGCCAGCGCGTCTACACCGGCGAGACCTTCTTCACGGAGCTGCTGTCCCGCGACCAGGACCCCCGCAAGCCGGTGGAAAAGCGCGCCCTGGCGCGCAAAGCCAGGCTCAGGCGGCAAAAAGAAAAACAGGTGGCGGCGCGCATCCTGGCCCGCCTCCTGCACAGCGACCCGCTCAAGCGCGAAACCGACACGCAGCATGTCGCCAACCTGCTGGCGAAGGCCGCCCTCGAACAGGTCATCCCGCTCCGGCTGGTCGACAACCCGCAGTGGCAGCCCTTCCGCATGCGCTGGGGGCACTGGGCCGCCCTCGCGGCCCTGCTGTGCGCCGGCCTGCTCGCCTGGTTGGGGATATCGATCCGCAATGACCCCGGCCTGCTGAATGAAGCCGCGCGGCGCCTGGGTGTCGCCATCGCGACAGCCACGCCCGGGCCGGTCGGCATGGTCCCCTCACCCACTCCTACCCTTGCGCCGGGCGAAACGGCTGCTCCCACCGCCGCTCCGACCAACCCGCCGGCGCCCCAGCCTACCGTCTCATTTACCGCCACGCCAACACCCACCATCACGCCTATTGACCCGGCCAGCCTGCCTTACCAGCAGCAGACACCCCTGCCGGCGGTCGCCGAAAAGATCACCCGCGCGAACGCCGATGCAATGCAAAACCTGGGGCGCTGGGGCCTGGGCATCAGCAACGCCATCGCCTTCTCGCCAGATGGCAGCCAGTTGGGCATGGCCACCACCACCGGCGTGTATCTCTTCCAGATCCCCGGGTTTGCCCCGGCGGGCTATCTCAACACTTCCAGCTCGGTCAGCGCACTGACCTTTGTGTCCGCCCAGCTCCTGGCCACCGGAGATTCCACCGGGCTGGTGCGCATCTGGGATATCGGCGCGGGCCGCACGAAGTTCCCGCTGCCCGGGCATCAAAGCCCGGTCGCCCATCTCGCCGTTTCAAAAGACCAGCAGCGTCTGGCCAGCTCAGACGGGAAGACCATTTTCCTGTGGGATATAGAGAACGGCAAGCAAATCGCCGCCCTGAAAGGCCACACCAACACGGTCAACGGCCTGGCCTTCTCACCCGACAGCGATCTGCTCGTATCCGTCTCTTCTGACCAGACCGTGCGCCTGTGGGATGCCGCCGATGGAGGCCTCATCTCCACCTATACTTACCCGGCGCGGGTGAAAGCCGTGGCCTTCGCCCCATCCGGCAGCCGGTTCTACACCGCCGGCGACGATCGCAAAATCCAGGCCTGGCAGATCGATAACAAAAGTCCCGGCCTGTTCGCGGAAACAAAACAATCCTGGTCCAGGCTATCCTGGTCAGGAGATGGGCAGTATCTCACCGCCTCGGCCGAGGATGGCGCGCTGGCGGTGTTTGACGCGGCCGGGCATCCACTGTGGGCGAGCAGGCTGGAGTCAAAGCTCGGCCGGCTCACCGGGCAGGCCGCCTACCCGTACGATGTGGCTGCCCGGCCAGGGACAGCCAGCCTGGCCGCGATGCTGTGGGACAACACCGTCGCGTTTTACAACCTGGCGGATGGCAATGCGGCCGAGACGGGTGCCCTGGCCAGCTACAGCGATTTTTACACCAACCTGGCCATTTCCCCCGACAGCCGCGTCCTGCTGGCGGAGATGGTGAATGGAAACGTAAAAGTCTGGGACCTACCCTCCGCGCAGGTGCTTTTCATCGTGCCCGGTAACTGCTTCAAAGGACGAACCTTTTCCCCGGCCAGCGACCGCTTTGCCGTCCAGAGCGGGAAGGGAGAAGTCAGCGTATACGCGCTGGACGGCCAGAAACTGTTCAGCTTTGGGGGACACCCCAACCTGGTTGGGGCGACCTTTTCAAAGGATGGGCTGCTGCTGCTCAGCGGGGATCTAAACCAGATGCGCGTCTGGTCGCTGGTCAGCGGGCTCGAGCTGCAAACCCGCACCGGGGGCCTGGAGGGATGCAGCGCCCTGCTCTCACCGCCTGAACAGGGCTCGCGGTTGATCGCCTTCGCAAACCGCTACAACTTCCTGGACTTTTCCGATTACGGCAAGGAAAAAATTTGTTCCCTGATCGCGCCGGCCTACGCCAACCCCAGCCTGCTGGAAATCAACCTGGATGGGCGCCTGGCCGCCGCCCCGGTCGTTAACCGGGCCACCGTCTGGGATTACGACCTAAATCCAATCGAGAAAATCGCTGAAGATAACAAAAACGCCGTGCTGATGGCTGCTCCAGCCGGGAACAACAGCCCCGGCCAGATCGTAAAACTGGCATTAAACGAAGACGGAAAGATCCTCGCCGCGCTATTTTCTGACACCTACCTGCGCATCTGGGATACCAGCCTGAGCAGCGCCCCGCTCACCGAGCGCGATGCGCACGGCGGTCTCCCCACCGCGCTGGCGATCAGCCCGGATGGCCGGTTCCTGGTCACCGCCGCTCTGGATGGGACACTCCGCATCTGGGGGGTTATTCCATGACCGCTGAAACGCTGCCTTCCCAGGAACGTGAATGGTACGGTCGGCTGGTCAAAGACCGCTACCTGCTGTTAGAAATCCTCGGCGCCGGCGGGATGGCCGTGGTGTACAACGCCTACGACACGCGCATGGAGATGAACGTCGCCCTGAAGATGATCTTGCCAGAACGGCAAACCTCTGAGCTGTTTCTGGAAAGATTTCAGGTGGAAGCGCTTTCGGTGGCGCAGCTCAATCACCCCAACATCGTCAGGGTGCTGGACTATGGCGAAGATAACGGCGTGCCCTTCCTGGTCATGGAATATATCCCCGGCGGCACGCTGAAAGAGATGACCGGGCGGCCCATCCCTTACGCCCAGGCCGCCGCCATCCTCGCGCCGGTGGCGCGCGTGCTGGAGTATATCCACCGGCGCAAGCTTGTCCACCGCGATGTCAAGCCGTCCAACATCCTGCTGACCGAGACAGACGCGCCAAAGCTGTCGGACTTTGGCGTGGTGCAGTTGATCGAAGAGGAAAGCCCGGATACCCAGATCGCGGCCGCCAGCGTGGGGGTCGGCACGCCCGACTACATGTCGCCGGAGCAGGTGTTGAACCAGCCGACCGACTTCCGCTCTGATATTTATTCGTTAGGCGTGGTGCTGTTCGAGCTGGTGACCGGCCAGAGACCGTTCAACGGCGAGTCGTCGATGTCCATCGCCATCCAGCATGTGACCGGGGAATTCCCGCGCCCCGAAGCCTGCAAAGTGCAGCTTCCTCCCCTGGTCAGCGAAGTCGTGATGCGCGCGGTGCAGAAGAAGCCCGAAGACCGTTTTGCCGACATGGGCCAGTTTGCCGCCGCGCTGGAAGAGCTGGCCCGCGGCGAGCAAATGTCAGCCGGCAAACTGCGCAGGCTTCTGGATAGAGGGCGAGAAGGCACGCGCACCGGGAAGAAGGGGCGCGCCTGGCCGGCGCTGGCCGCGCTGGCGCTGCTCGAGGCGGTCCTGCTGGTCGCCGCGTACCTGTGGTTCCAGCCGGATCTGCCGGCGATCCCCATCGCCCTGGGCGCCCCGACCCAACCGGCCGCCAGCACGGCCACCGTCCCGCCCTCCCCGCAGCCCAGCTTTACCGCCCCGGTTGCGGCCCCCACCCGCACCCCCACCACAACCGCCAGCCCGGCTCCCCAGGAAGCCACCGCCGCGCCTTCGCCCATATCCATCCGCACGCCCACCCGGACGGCCGCCCCGCGCACCAGCAGCAGTGCATCGAACGATCATTTCACGATGCCGGTGGCCCTGATCGACCAGCCGCTGCCGGACAGGGGCGAAATCGTCGGCAATGCCAGCCTGCTCGGCATTTGGGGCATCGGCGCCTCCCAGCAGCTCCTGTATGACGAGGCCGGGCAGAGGATCTTCCAGGCCACCTCGCAGGGCGTGTTCGTCTACGCGGCCGATACGCTCGAGCGGCTGCATTTCATCCCCACCAAGGCCTGGGTTGAGGTGATCGCGCTGAACCCGATTGAACAAAGGCTGTATATCGGGCTGCGCAGCGGGAGTATCCTCGTATACGATGCTGGATCGTACCGATACTTTACCAGAATTGGTTATGCGCCGCCGGATTCGGAAACCTATGCGGACGCCCCGGCAGCATCTGCAATAATTAAGTTCGCTTCACCCGTGCGGGCGATGGCGTTTGATGATAATTACGACTACCTGGCGATCGGCTACCAGAATGGCGTTATCCGAGTCGTAACCGTCGAAACCTTGCGGGATTATTTCCTCCAGTACCAATACAACACTATCACGGGCATCTATCTCAGCGATGACAACCGGTTCCTGTACGTGGCCAACGGCACCGAGACGATCAATATCTGGGATATCGATAATACCAATGCCAGGCAGAATGCTGCCAGCCAGGTCCGCGTGACGGCCCCGGTCGCGCTGCTCAATCCATCGCCGGACCGGGGCTGGTTATGGGTAGCCGGCACCACCGGGACGATTTACGTGATCCGCCTGGATAACACCCACCGCGTGTTGGGTTCCTTCTCCTGCCAGGAAAAGGGCGCCCCGACGCTGGCTTTCTCGCCAGACCAGAAGGCCTTCGCGGCCGGCTGCGCCAACGGCGACATCTACCTGTACCGCTACCCGACTGAAGCCGAGTTGCTGGGGTATTCCCAGGACCGCGTGTTTAGGATTGAAAAAGCGCACCCCGACGCGGTCACCAGCCTGGCCTTCTCCCCAGACGGGCAAAAGCTGATCTCGGCTTCGTATAAAGAAGGCCTGCTGGAATGGGACGTGGAAAGCAAGGCCCGCCTGAGGTCGCTCGGGCAGAGCCGGCCGGCCATTACCCGTCTGGCTTTTACCGCCAACGATGAGTGGCTGCTGGTAGAGCGGGCGGACCGCAAAGTGGAGATCTGGGCGGTGCAGGAATCGCATCTCCTGAATATGTTTGATGGGATCCTCCCGGCCGGCGAATTGTTCGTGCGGGGCAAATATGTGGTCCTGGCGCAGGAGGGAGAACATTCCTGGTCGGAAGGCAATTTCCTCCTGGTGCAGTATCCTGAAGCGGTCGAGTATAAGAAGCTGCCGGGCTACAAGCCGGGCTGGATGGTCCGCCCCAGGCCCGATCAGCAAATCCTGGTGGCGGGCACCGAAAAAGACGGCCTGATCTGGGATACCAGCACCTGGGAGCGCCTGCAGATCACCTCCGGCCCGTATTCCCTGTGCCGGAAATTCCAGACGCCGGAAACCGAGCTGCTGGCGGTGATCTGGAAAAAAGGAATCCTGTTCAACATGGTGGAGGGAAAAAGCAGGCCGGCGAAGCTGAAACAGACGGTTGAAAACCTGTGCAACAACGAGGGCGATTTCGCCGCGCCGGTCGCGCTGCATCCAAAAGAACAACCGGCCCTGTTCTTGTTGAAATGGAACGGCAGGCTGTGGGCGTGGAATTTATCGCTTTCGCAATACACGGAGAAAGAGAATTACACAACCTATGTGGCCCCGCCCGAACACAAGGAACGCTTCTTGGGTTACTCATCCGGGGGCAGCGCCTATCTATACGTGCTTGAGGATGAATATGTGTACGTGAGCGGAGGCAGCCGGTTTAAATTGAACGATTGGGCCGCTCATGAATATGTAGGCGCGCTGACCGATGACATCACCAACCGGCTGATCGCGCTCGGTTCCAAATACGGCACCATCCTGATCTTTAAAGAATAAGGCCTGGCAGGTTCTATGACCGAAGTACCCTTTTCCATTGGCAGCATGATCAACCGCTACCGGCTCGACGCGGAACTGGGCAGCAGCGAGCTGGCCCGTGTTTTCCGCGCCCACGACACGGTCCTGGGCCGGGACGTGGTGCTCAAGCTGATCATCCACTCCAGGGGCTATTCGCCAGGTTTCAAGGAGCAGTTCCTCAAGGAAACCCGCGCCGTGGCGCATATTACCCACCCCAATATCGCCCGCATCCTTGACTTCGGGCAAGAGCAGGGATACCTGTTCCTGGTCAGCGAATTCGTGCCAGGCGAGACGCTCGAAACGCGGTTGAGCGCCGGGCAAAAAACCGGCTGGCGCGAGATCGTCGAGCTGCTGATCCCGGTCACCGAGGCGCTGGAAAAAGCCCACGAAGCCGGCATCATCCACCAGGATTTGAAGCCGGCCAACATCATCCTCACCCCAGAGGGGAAACCCGTCATCACCGACTTCAGCATCGCCCGCATCCTCGAGCCAGAAGAAACCCGCGGGCTGACCGGCACCCACGTGGGGCTTGGCTCGCCCCACTATATGTCGCCCGAACAGGGCCGCGGGCTGGACCTCGACGACCGGGCCGATATTTACGCCCTGGGAACCATCTTTTACGAGTGGTCCACCGGCCAAAAACCGTATGCCAGCGGCCGCGGCATGGAGATCGTGATCCAGAAGGTATCGGTCCCGGTGACGCCCCCGCGCCAGATCGCGCCGGATTTGCCCTCGGGCGTGGAAAAGATCCTCCTGACCATGCTGTGCAAAGAGCGCGAGGAACGCTACCAGACGATGGCCGACGTGACGGCTGCCCTGCGCGAGGTGCTGGTCTACCCCGAAGGCCGGGCGGCCAGGAAGAAGACCCCACTCGCGCTCAGGCTGGCCGTGGGGCTCGTGGGGCTGGCGATCATCCTGGCCGCGGGCGCTTTTGGCCTGCGCGGATTGGGATGGGGACCGTTCGCGCCCGCCCCGGCCGACCCAACCCCGATCGCCAGCCTGCCCATTGAAGCACCCACCCTGCCGCCGCCATCGTTTACAGCCACCTCGACCGCGACTCCAACCCGGATCGCCGCGACGGAGACGGCTGCCGCCACTCCCACCGTCCCGGCCCTGCCGACCATGGCTTACACTTTTCCGCAGTATCCAAAACTGGAAAAAACCAGCC
>FWPV01016664.1_pt1 | contig 10316 bp, 10 predicted proteins | sample 2228371 | NCBI WGS metagenome assembly FWPV01 (sample SAMEA103939776, study PRJEB20133) | metagenome
CCGAGCCCGACGCCCTCGCCTACCCCGACGGCGAAGCCGACGCCCAGGCCGACGGCGAAACCCACGACGAAACCGACCCCCAAGCCCGCGCCGGAGCCCTCGGTCATCCCGCCGCCGCCGCCGCCCGGCGGGTAGCGCAGCTGCGGGCCTCGCCCGAGGGTTCAGCCGCCGCTCACCCGTGCGCTTCGCGACCTGCCCGCAACCCTTTGCTATACTCGGCCGGCCGTGACAGGCTGGCGATGAGCGGGCTCGGACGGGCCGGCGCGTACTTCGCGCTCTTCTCCCAGGTCGGGCTCATCCTGCTCGTGACCAACCTCGGCGGCGCCCTTCTCGGCTATTGGGCCGACGAGCAGCTGGGGACGGTGCCCATCCTGACCCTCGCCGGCTTCCTCATCGGACTCGCGGCCGGGTGGGTGGCGGTCTTCCGGCTGATCAGGCGGTTCCTGGCCAGCTACGACGAGTAGACAACGGGCGCGACCAGGGTGGTCGCGCCCTTCGCGTGGAGCGGACGTGACGAGCGAGCCGGAGACGGCGACCAGCCCCGTCGAGGCCCCCAGGCCGGCCTCGAAGCGGAGGCGCAACATCCTCATCGTGGCGGCGATCCTCGTCATCGTCGTCGATGTCGTTGCGCTCATGCTGTTCCCGCCGGTGAACAAGGAGGACCCGAGCGCCCCCTACTCCTGGCCCGCCGACGCGATCAAGGGCAACATCGAGGCGATCGTCCCGCACACCGTCTGGGATCCCACGCCGGAGACGCCGCCCTCCACCGATCTGATCACGTTCGACGTCACGATCAGCGCGTCGCTCTTCACGATGTGGATCATCATGGCGATCGGGATCGTCGTCGTGATCGCCGGGACGCGCCGCCGCCGGGAGATCCCCGGGCCCTTCCAGAACGCCGTCGAGTGGGTCTACGAGAGCCTGTCGAACTTCGGCATCTCCCTCGGTGGGCCCAAGGCGAAGCCGTTCATCCCGCTCTTCGCGAGCCTCTTCGTCTTCATCATCCTGTCGAACTGGAGCGGCCTCGTGCCGCCGGTGGGCAAGATCCACGAGCTGCGGGCGCCCACGAGCGACATCAACGTGACGCTGGGCCTCGCCCTCGTGAGCTTCATCACCTTCCACGTCTCGGGCATGCGCGCCCTCGGGGTCGGCGGCTACTTCGGCAAGTTCTTCAGCCTGCGGGAGTTCCGCAACGGCGTCGCCGCCGGCCTCATCGCCCTCTTCGTCGGGCTCATGGAGTTCATCCTCGAGTTCGTCAAGCCGATCACCCTGGCGATGCGACTCTTCGGCAACATCTACGGCGGCGAGCTCGCCCTCGCCGTCATCACCTCGCTCACCGTCGCGATCATCCCGGTCGCGCTCATCGGCCTGGAGACCTTCGTCGGGTTCGTCCAGGCGCTCATCTTCTCGGTCCTCACGCTCATCTTCACGATGCTCGCGATCGAAGGGCATCACGACGAGCACGAGCACGAGGGCGCCCACGACCTCGTCGAGGAGATGCCGGAGGGGGCCATGGGCCCCACCCGGGACAGCCTCGCTCCCCCCAGCATCGCCTGAGGGAGCTCGACCACAGCGGAGCAAGCCGGTCCGCCCAGCCGGGCGCCGGAGGCAGGAGGTAGGTACACGATGGAGAACATTGGAGCGGGCCTCGCCGCGTTCGGCGTCCTGGGCCCGGCCCTCGCGGTCGGCATCCTGACCGGGATGTCCACGGCGGCGATCGGGCGGAACCCGGAGGCGGCGCCGCAGATCCGCGCCACCTTCATCATCGGTGCCGCGTTCGCCGAGGGCCTCGGCGTCCTCGCGGTCGTCGTCGGCATCCTCGCGATCCTTCTCGGCGGCCAGGGCTAGGCCTCCGGGCGGGAGCACACCGTGGACCTCTACGCGGCCGCGCCCGCGATCGCCGCCGCCGCGGCCGCCATGACGGCCGAAGAAGGCGCCGGGATCCAGATCAACGTGTTCTGGATCATCGTCGCCGCGGCGAACTTCGTCTTCTTCCTCGTGATCCTCGCGCTCTTCGCGTGGGGGCCCCTCACGAAGATGCTCGACGAGCGGCGGACGAAGATCGAGCAGGGCCTCAAGGACGCCGAGCAGGCCCGCATCCAGCTGGAGCGCTCCTCCGCGGCCGCCGCGGAGGAGATCGCCGCCGCGCGCCGCGAGGCGCGCGACATCGTCGAGCGCGCCCAGCGCGTGGCGCAGGAGACCCGCGAGGCGGACATCGCCGCCACCCGCGAGGAGCTCGAGCGGATGCGCGTCCGCGCCGCCGCCGAGATCGAGGCCGAGAAGAGCCGCGCCATCGCCGACCTCGTCGTCCGCGAGTCGATGGACGGCCCGCGCCAGCGGCGGATCGTCGAGGAGTTCCTGGCCGAGACCGCGCCCGAGGCGAGGGCCTGATGCGCCGCCCGTCGACCGCCGCCCGCCGCTATGCCGAGGCGGCGCTCGAGCTCGCCCGTCGCGACGGGACGCTCGAGCGCTGGCTGGCCGACCTCCGCCTCGCCGCGGACGTCGTGGCGGACCCGGAGGTCGCGGGCATCCTCGACAACCCGGCCGTGCCGTTCCCGGCCCGCCGCCAGGTGCTGGAGAAGCTCCTGGGCGGCAAGGTCGCGGCCCAGGCCCTCAATCTCGCCCTCCTCCTCGCGAAGCGCGGCCGGACGTCCCTCCTGCCGGCGGTCGCGGCGGAGTACAAGCGGCTCGTTGACCGCGAGCGCGGCGTCGTCGTCGCCACGGTCACGAGCGCCATGCCCCTCGAGCCCGCCGAGCTCGAGGCGATCGGCGCCCGCCTCCGCGCGATGACGGGCGCCCAGGTCGAGCTGGAGACGCGCGACGACCCCGAGCTCATCGGGGGCGTCACCGTCCGCATCGGCGACCGACTCATCGACGCCAGCGTGCGGGGACGCCTCGAGCGGCTCCGCGACCGGATCGTCGCAGGAGCCCGCTGACCCGCCACGCGCCGCGCCGGTCGCCCACCGGCCCGCCGCGCGCCACCGACTGGAGCACCGAATGGCCATCCGATCCGACGAGATCATCAGCATCATCAAGTCCTCGATCGAGGACTTCGACGCGACCGCCGAGACCCGCAACGTCGGGACCGTCGTCGAGGTCGGCGACGGCATCGCCCAGGTCTACGGTCTCGAGGGCGCCCTCGCGTCGGAGCTCCTCGAGTTCCCCGGCGGCGTCTACGGCATGGCCCTCAACCTCGAGGAGGAGACCGTCGGCGCGGTGATCCTCGGCGACGCCAGGGCGATCAAGGAAGGCGACGTCGTCAAGACGACGGGCCGCGTCGTCGAGGTGCCGGTCGGCGCCGAGCTCCTCGGCCGCGTCGTGGACCCGCTGGGCCGCCCGCTCGACGACAAGGGGCCGATCACCGCGACGCGGACCCGCCCGGTGGAGCGGATCGCCCCCGGCGTCATCGTCCGCAAGGGCGTGGACACGCCGGTCCAGACCGGCATCAAGGCGATCGACGCCCTCATCCCGATCGGGCGCGGCCAGCGCGAGCTCATCATCGGCGACCGCCAGACGGGCAAGACGGCGATCGCGATCGACACGATCATCAACCAGAAGGGCCAGGGCCTCGTCTGCATCTACGTGGCGATCGGCCAGAAGCTCTCGACCGTGGCGGCCACGGTGGCCACGCTCGAGAAGTACGGCGCGATGGAGCACACGATCGTCGTGGTCGCCGGCGCCGAGGACCCCGCCCCGCTCCAGTACCTCGCCCCCTACGCCGGCGTGGCGATGGGCGAGGAGGTCATGGAGAACGGCGTCGAGGTCCCCGGGCAGGGCCTCGTGAAGGACGCCCTCTGCGTCTACGACGACCTCTCGAAGCACGCCTGGGCCTACCGCGAGATGGCCCTCCTGCTCCGCCGCCCGCCCGGCCGCGAGGCCTACCCCGGCGACGTCTTCTACCTCCACAGCCGCCTCCTCGAGCGCGCGGCGCGCCTCAACGACGAGCACGGCGGCGGCTCGCTGACGGCCCTCCCGATCATCGAGACGCAGGCCGGCGACGTCTCGGCCTACATCCCGACGAACGTCATCTCCATCACCGACGGCCAGATCTTCCTCGAGACCGACCTCTTCAACGCCGGCCAGCGGCCCGCCCTGAACATCGGCATCTCGGTGAGCCGCGTCGGCTCGGCCGCCCAGACGAAGGCGATGAAGAAGGTGGCCGGGCCGCTCAAGCTCGACCTCGCCCAGTACCGGGCTCTCGCCGCCTTCGCCCAGTTCGCCTCCGACCTCGACAAGGCCACCCGCGACCAGCTCACCCGCGGCGAGAAGCTCTCCGAGATCGTGAAGCAGCCGCAGTACCAGCCGCTGCCGGTCGAGAAGCAGGTCGCGATCCTCCACGCCGCCACGAAGGGCGCCGTGGACGACATCCCGACGCCGCGGGTGAAGGAGTTCGAGGCCGGCTACTACCGCTTCCTCGAGACCGAGCGGCCGGAGCTCCTCCGGAAGCTCGCCGAGACCAGGACGCTCGACGACGAGATCGCCGCCGGGCTCGACGAGGCCGTCGCCGCCTTCCGGGCGACGTTCCTCGCCTAGCCGCACGGGATTCGGGAGCGGACGTGGCCAGCCAGCGCGACATCCGGCGGCGCATCGGCGCCGTCAAGAACATCAAGCAGATCACGCGGGCGATGCAGTTCGTCGCCGCGTCGAAGCTGAAGCGCGCCCAGGACGCGACGCTCGCCTCCCGGCCCTACCGCGAGAAGATCGACGAGGTCCTCGCCGACCTCGCCTCGGTCCTCGACGCCGAGACCCACCCGCTCCTCGCCCGTCGCGAGGGCGGCCGCCGGCTCTTCGTCGTCCTCACGACCGACCGGGGCCTCGCCGGTCCCCTCAACACGAACACGGTCCGCTTCGCCCTGAAGGAGATCCTCGAGCACGAGGGCGAGGCCGCCGTCGTGACCGTCGGCCGCAAGGGCCGCGACGCCCTGCGGCGGGCCCACCTGCCGCTCAAGGCCCACTTCTCCGGCTTCGGCGACCGGCCGAGCTTCGCCGACGTGACGCCGCTCACGCGGCTCATCACCGACGACTTCCTGGCCGGGACCTACGACCGCATCGACCTGGTCTTCCCGACGTTCGTCTCCACCCTCGTCCAGCGCCCCGTGCTGGAGCAGCTCCTCCCGATCCAGCCCTCCGACTCGGCGGCCGTCGGGATCCCCGGCAACCAGTTCATCTTCGAGCCGAACCCGGGGACCGTCCTGCGCCAGCTCCTCCCGCGCTATGTCGCGACCCGCGTCTACCAGGCAGTGCTCGAGACGACGGCGTCGGAGATGTCGAGCAAGATGGTGGCGATGAAGAACGCGACGGAGAACGCCGAGGAGCTGATCGAGGACCTCACGCTCTCCTACAACAAGGTCCGCCAGGCCAACATCACCCGCGAGATGATCGAGATCGCGTCCGGCGCCCAGGGGCGCTGACGGACGCCGGCAGGAGGCAGACAGACCGATGGCGACCGCCGCACCCGCCGCGACCGGCCGGGTCATCCAGATCACCGGCCCGGTGGTGGACATCGAGTTCCCGCCCGGGCAGCTCCCCGCGATCTTCAACGCGGTGGAGGTCGAGCGCCCCGGGGAGGCGCCGCTCGTCTGCGAGGTCCAGCAGCACCTCGGCAACAACTGGGTCCGCTCCGTCGCGATGACGACGACCGACGGCCTCGCCCGCGGCACCGCCGTCCGGGACACCGGCGCCCCCATCAGCGTGCCGGTCGGCGAGCCGACCCTCGGCCGCGTCTTCGACGTGCTCGGCAACCCGATCGACGGCAAGGGCCCGGTGGACCGCACCACCGTCCTACCGATCCACCGGTCGGCGCCGCCGTTCGACGACCAGACGACCGAGGTCGAGGTCTTCGAGACCGGCCTCAAGGTCATCGACCTCATCTGCCCCTTCAAGAAGGGCGGCAAGGTCGGGATCTTCGGGGGCGCCGGCGTCGGCAAGACGGTCATCATCCAGGAGCTCATCCGGAACGTCGCCCAGGAGCACTCGGGGGTCTCGGTCTTCGCAGGGGTGGGGGAGCGCTCGCGCGAGGGCAACGACCTCATCAAGGAGATGACCGAGTCGGGCGTCATCGCCAAGACGGCCTTCGTCTTCGGCCAGATGAACGAGCCGCCCGGCGCCCGCCAGCGGGTGGGCCTGACCGGCCTCACGATGGCCGAGTACTTCCGCGACGAGGAGGGCCGCGACGTCCTCCTCTTCATCGACAACATCTTCCGCTTCACCCAGGCCGGCTCCGAGGTGTCCGCGCTCCTCGGCCGGATGCCGAGCGCCGTCGGCTACCAGCCGAACCTGGCGACGGAGATGGCCGCCCTCCAGGAGCGGATCACCTCGACGAAGAAGGGGTCGATCACCTCGCTGCAGGCGGTCTACGTCCCGGCCGACGACTACACGGACCCGGCTCCGGCGACGACGTTCGCCCACCTCGACTCGACGATCCGCCTGGAGCGGAGCATCGCCGAGCTCGGCATCTACCCGGCCGTCGACCCGCTCACCTCGACCTCGCGGGTCCTCGACCCGCTCGTCGTGGGGCAGGAGCACTACGACGTCGCCCGCGAGACGCAGCGCGTCCTGCAGCGCTTCCGCGACCTCCAGGACATCATCGCCATCCTCGGCATCGACGAGCTCTCCGAGGAGGACAAGGCGACCGTGGCCCGGGCCCGGCGCCTGCAGCGCTTCATGAGCCAGCCCTTCTTCGTGGCCGAGGTCTTCACCGGCCGGTCGGGCGTCTACGTCCCGATCCGCGACACCGTCGCCTCGTTCAAGGAGATCCTGGAAGGCAAGGCCGACACCCTGCCGGAGCAGGCGTTCTTCCTCGCCGGCACGATCGACGACGTCCGCGCCAACGCCGAGAAGCTGGCCGGCTAGGAGCGACCGATGCCCCTCCACCTGGAGATCGTCACGCCCGAGAAGCGGGCCTACGACGACGTCGTGGACGCCGTCGTCCTGCCCGGGAGCGAGGGCGAGCTGGGGATCCTGCCCCACCACGCCCCGCTCCTCTCGATGCTCGGGGCCGGCGAGCTCCGCATCCGCAAGGGCGGGACCGAGGAGTCGTTCGCGATCGTCGGCGGGTTCGTCCAAGTGCGCCCCGACAAGGTCGTGGTGATGGCCGAGACCGCCGACCTCGCCGCGGAGATCGACCTCGAGAAGGCCCTCGAGGCCCGCCGCGAGGCGGAGCGGGCGCTCGAGGCCGGCTTCGTCGAGCCGGCCGACCTCGCCCAGGCCCGGGCCGCCCTCCAGGCCGCCCTCGTCCGGATCCGGGTCGCCGAGCGCCGCCACCGGGAGGGGCCGCGCCGGCGCGGCTAGCGCCGACCCGGCCGCGCGAGAGCGCCATGGCGGACGCCCGCCCCTTCCACTGGGAATACCAGCCGCCCGCCGTCCCCCGGGAGGTCTTCCGGGTCGAGGGCGGCCGGCCGCTCTCCGGCACCGTCCGGGTGAGCGGCGCGAAGAACGCCGCCCTCAAGCTCCTCGCCGCCGCCGTCCTCACCGGGGAGCGCTGCCGGCTCACCAACGTCCCCGAGATCGAGGACGTGCGGGTCATGGCCGAGACGCTCGCCGACCTCGGGGTCGTCGTGGAGCGGCCGGAGCCCGGCGTCTACGAGGTGGCTGCCGGGGACGTGGACTGGCTCTTCGTCCCCCTCGAGGCGGCGGCGAAGATGCGGGCCTCCTTCATTCTCTTCGGCCCGCTCCTGGCCCGCTTCGGGCGCGTCATCATCAGCAACCCCGGCGGCGACCGGATCGGGCGCCGCCCCGTCAACCTCCACGTGGACGCGATGCGGGCGCTCGGCGCCGAGATCGAGTACCGCAACGGCTACTACTTCGCCAAGGCCCCCGGGCGCCTCCGGGGCGGCGAGGTCACCTTTCCGTTCGTGTCCGTCATGGGTACCGAGAACGCCGTGCTCGCGGCGACGCTCGCGGAGGGCCGGACCGTCATCCGGCCGGCCGCGCAGGAGCCCGAGGTCGACGACCTCGTCGCCTTCCTCCAGAAGATGGGCGCGGCGGTCGGGCGGACGGCGCCGGACACCATCGTCGTCGAGGGCCGGCGGCGGCTCCGCGGCGCCGACCACCACGTCATCCCCGATCGAATCGAGGCCGGGACGTTCGTCGTCGCGACGGCGGTCGCCGGGGGGCGGGTGACCCTCGAGGGCGCGCCCTGCGAGTTCCTCGGGTCGTTCGTCGAGGTCGTCGGCCGGATGGGCGTCCAGGTGGCCTGCGGCCGGGACACGATCGAGGTCGAGGGAATCCCGCCCGGCGAGGGCGCCTACCGGCCGATCGACGTCGAGACGGCGCCGTACCCGGGCTTCGCCACCGACCTCCAGTCGCCCACCAGCGTCCTCATGACCCGCTGCGCCGGCACGAGCCGCCTCCACGAGACGATCTACGAGGACCGCCTCGAGTGGCTGGGCGAGCTGCGCCGGATGGGCGCCGCCGTGGCGATCCTCGATCCCCACCACGCCGAGATCACGGGCCCGACCCGCCTCCACGGCGCCGACGTCAACATCAGCGACCTGCGAGCCGGCGCGTCGCTCATCCTCGGCGCGCTCGCCGCCGAGGGGACCTCGTTCATCCACGGCGGACACCACGTTCGGCGCGGCTATGAGAACATCGAGCGCAAGTTCAAGGACCTCGGCGCCCGCATCGAGCGCCTCCCCGAGCAGGTGAGCAGCACGCCTTCATGAAGATCGGCATCGACCTCGGCACCGCGAACGTCCTCGTCTACGTCAAGGGCCGCGGAATCGTCATCCAGGAGCCCTCCGTCGTCGCGGTGAGCGAGGACAACCGGATCGTCGCCGTGGGCGAGGAAGCCCGCGAGATGATCGGCCGGACACCCGGCAACATCCAGGCCATCCGTCCGATGAAGGACGGCGTCATCGCCGACTACGTCATCACCGAGGCGATGCTCCGCTACTTCATCGGGCGGGCCCGCAAGGGCACGCTCAGCCTTGGCCGTCCCGAGGTGATGATCAGCGTGCCGGCCGGCGTCACCTCCGTCGAGAAGCGGGCGGTCCGCGACGCGGCGCTCAAGGCGGGCGCCCGCGAGGCGTTCCTCATCGAGGAGCCGCTCGCCGCGGCGATCGGGGCGAACGTCCCCATCAGCGGCCCGTCCGGCAACCTCATCATCGACATCGGCGGCGGCACGAGCGAGATCGCGGTCATCGCGCTCGGCGGCATCGTCGTCAGCAACAGCCTCCGCGTCGGCGGCAACCGCTTCGACGACGCGATCGCCTCGTACATCCGCCGCAAGTACAACCTCATGGTCGGCGACCGCACGGCCGAGGAGGTGAAGATCCAGATCGGCACCGCGCTGCCGCTCGAGCGCGAGCTCCAGATGGAGGTCCGCGGCCGCGACCTCATCGCCGGGCTGCCCCGGACGATCCCCATCACCTCGTCGGAGGTGATGGAGGCGATCGAGATGCCGCTCCAGCAGCTCGTGGCGGCCGTCCGCGGGGTCCTCGAGCAGACGCCGCCGGAGCTCTCGTCCGACATCATCGACAAGGGCATGGTGATGTCCGGCGGCGGCTCCCTGCTGCGGAACATCGACCGGCTGCTCACCCAGGTCACCGGGGTGCCCTGCCACGTCGCCGAGAACGCGCTCGACTGCGTCGCCCTCGGCACGGGGCTCGCCCTCGAGCACTTCGACTTCTTCAAGAAGTCGCTCGTCCAGCAGGTCTGACGCGCGCATGAGCGCCGGCGGGGGCTTCGGCGGCGGCGTGGGCGGCGCGGCGGGCGGCGGCTTCGGCTCGAGCGGCGGCTTTGGCGCCGGCTCGGGCGCGGCCTTCGTCGACCTCCACTGCCACACGAACGCCAGCTTCGACTCGCTGGCCGACCCGCTCGCGGTCGCCCGGGCCGCCCGGGACCGCGGGATCACCCACCTCGCGATCACCGACCACGACCGGATCGACGGCGCCCTTCGCGCCCGCGACGCCCGCCTCGACGGGATCACGATCCTCGTCGGCGAGGAGATCAGGACGAGCGGCGGCGACCTGATCGCCGTCTTCCTCGAGAAGGCCGTGCCGCCGGGGCTCTCCCCGGCGGAGACGATCGCCCGCGTCCGCGAGCAGGGCGGGCTCGTCGGGATCCCGCACCCGTTCGATCGCTACCGGGGCTCGCTGGGCAACGCCGAGGACGAAGTCCGGGCGCTCGCCGGGCTCGTCGACTGGATCGAGGCCCACAACGCCCGGATCGTCGGTGGCAAGGGCAACGAACGAGCTGCCGCGCTCTCCCGGGAGGTCGGGCTCCCTGGCGTGGCGGTCTCCGACGCGCATTCGGTCCTCGAGGTCGGTGTCGCCGCGACGCGGCTGGAGGGCGACCCCTCCACGCCGGCGGGGCTC
>FWPV01016667.1_pt1 | contig 10315 bp, 10 predicted proteins | sample 2228371 | NCBI WGS metagenome assembly FWPV01 (sample SAMEA103939776, study PRJEB20133) | metagenome
TGGTTCAAGGGTTTAATGTTGAAGATATGAATGGTTTTGAGAAGGAATATTGCGACGGTGGGTTGTGTATACGATATTATATACAGGATTATGTAAGGCATGGTAGCACAATTGTGCCAAAGTCAGTTCAGATTATATTTGGTGGGTATGTATTGCAACTTAAACGTTTGTAGAGTTATATCTGCAATTCTTTTATTGATAATGTTTCATTTTGATCTTTTCGCATCTGCTCGAAAGGATGTTTTATTGAAGCGTAGTGAGCAGATTAATAAAGAAATTACTACAACTGAAAATTTGTTAAAGAAGATTGATTTGAGTAGAGGAGAATTAATAAATTCTGTTTCTTTAATCAATCGTCGTATCGCTTTACGAAGGGAGTTGATTGAAAATTTGAATGATGAGGTGAGTTTGTTGCAATTACATATTGATTCTTTAACGGTTCGCTTGAAACAAACTCAGCAGTTGGTGTATAAGACTAAGCAAGAATATGCTATGATCGCTTATCGTACATATTTTTATTTTAAACCACAAACCCTTTTGACGCTGTTGTTTTCAGCATCCGATCTTGGTGAAATGTATCGGCGATATGTTTATTTACGCCAGTATCATGCGCATCGGCGTGCTGTTCTCGATCGTTTGCGTACTCAGATTACTGATTTGTATGATAATTCTCAAAAATTGGCCAGGTCTCGTGCCGAAAAGCTACAATTGTTGGCAGAGCGTGAGCGTGAGCTTTCTACCTTAAATAATGATTTAGCACAGGCAAAGGAGTCATTGAAATCGTTACAAAAACGGGCTAAAGAATTACAGGCATATTTGGAAAATTTAAAAAATTCTGCCCGTAAAGTTGAAGAAGCTATTCGTTCGCTTGTTGAGAGCGAAGTTCAAAAAGCTAAGTCTGCTGTACAATCGACTTATTCCAGGCAGGTTGCTCTTGTAAGTGCCCAGTTTGAACAAAATAAAGGTCGTTTGCCGTTTCCTGTTGCTCGTGGTGTCATTATTTCTGAGTTTGGTGAACAATCCCATCCGCTGTATAAAGGAATAAAGATTGTAAATAATGGAATTGATATATCGTGCGATTGTGATATACCTGTATATGCAGTATTTGGGGGTGTCGTTTCAAAGGTTTTTTTCATCAAGGGGTCAAATTATGCAGTCATTGTACGGCATGGTAATTTTTATACTGTTTATCAAAATTTAGCTAATGTTGTCGTTTCTAATGGACAGGAAATAAAAGTTAATACTGTTTTAGGGAATTCATCTTGTATGCCTGGTGAAAATGTGGCACGGCTACATTTTGAAATCTGGCGCGATTTGCAAAAATTAAACCCTACTGAATGGTTGGCTCGTTGAAATAAATTTTGTTTTTTTGCTGTTTATGGTATTAAATAATGTATTAATTTTGGTAACCAAAATCAACAAAATGCAGTATACATGCATATATGTTAATTGTGTAAACAATGAAAAATAAGTTAATAATTAATTCTAAAATAGAAGATTTACGTAAAGTAGAAAAATTTGTTGATGAAATTTCAGCTGCTTGTAAGCTAAGTTCTGAAATATACGGAAATTTATTAATCGCCGTTCTTGAAGGGGCAAATAATGCGATAGTGCACGGTAATAAGTTAAAGGAGGAGTTACCTGTTACAATCGATGCTGAATATGACGATCGAGAATTAAAAATAACTATTACCGATTGTGGTACTGGTTTTGATTATAATAATGTACCTGATCCTACTGCGCCCGAAAATATTGAAAATGTCAGTGGACGTGGAATTTTTCTTATGCGAAAGCTATCCGATTCTGCGGAGTTCTTTGATAATGGGACGCGTGTAGTATTAACTTTTAAATTATAAGGTTGGCGATACGTTTTTATAACATACATCCTTTTCGACCTGTACATATTTCTTATCGTCAAGTTAAGTGTTGTATTCAACAATTAGCGTTATTTGAGGAAAAAGTTGTTGAAAACATAAATTTTGTTTTTTGCGATAATCGATATATTCATCATTTAAATAGCACTTATTTAAAACATTTTTATCCAACCGATGTTATAACCTTCGATTATTCTGAGGGAAAACAATTATCCGGGGATATTTTTATAGGGCTTGATGTTGTAATACGAAATGCAAAACGCTATAATACGACGTTTCGCGATGAATTGTTGCGTGTTGTTTTGCATGGCGTTTTGCATTTGTGTGGTTATAAGGATAAGACTGAAAGACAAAAAATGCTGATGCGTGCGAAGGAAGATTATTATCTAAAATTGTGTTGTGAAAATGAAGGGTAATTTTTTTGCAGAATATGACATTATTGTAGTTGGTGCTGGGCATGCTGGTTCTGAAGCTGCAGCGGCTGCTGCAAATATGGGGGCAAATGTTTTGTTGATTACCATGGACATGACAAAAATTGCCCAGATGTCCTGTAATCCTGCTATGGGGGGCATTGCTAAAGGACAGATTATTCGCGAAATTGATGCACTGGGTGGTTATTCTGGAATAGTAACTGACCGTTCTATGATTCAATTCCGAATGCTGAATCGTTCAAAGGGTCCTGCTATGTGGTCACCTCGTGCGCAGTGCGATCGAATGAAATTTTCCCTCGAATGGAGAAAAGTTTTGGAATCTATTCCTCGCCTCTCGTTTTGGCAGGATAACGTGACTCAGTTGTTAATTGAAAACGCTCGGGTAATCGGTGTTGTTACTAAGACAGGCGTATCGTTTGGTGCTCGGGCTGTTATTTTAACAAATGGAACTTTTGAAAATGGGTTGATACATATTGGTAGAACCAATTTTTCTGGAGGTCGTATATCGGAGCCTATTTCGTATGGTATTTCTGCTCAGTTGAAATCGTTTGGTTTTCAAGTGGGACGATTAAAGACTGGAACGCCTGCACGTTTGGATGGAAGAACAATAAATTTTTCTGTTTTAGAAGAGCAGCCTGGTGACGAGGGTGGTGGCAAGTTTAGTTTTTTAATTGATGATGCTTATCATGCACCACGTATGAGTTGTTTTATTACTTATACAAATCCTGAGGTGCATCAGCTGTTGCGTGAAGGGTTCGACGATTCGCCTTTGTTTACTGGACGTATTCAGGGTGTTGGTCCACGATATTGTCCCAGCATTGAGGATAAGGTGGTAACTTTTGCCCAAAAGCAAAGCCATCAGTTATTTCTTGAACCCGAAGGTACCGATACCTGTGAATATTATTTAAATGGTTTTTCATCCTCTTTGCCTTACGATGTACAATTTCGTGCTATTCGAAAGATTAAGGGATTGGAAAATGTAAAAATATTCCGACCAGGGTATGCAATTGAATACGATTATTATCCACCTACCCAGCTTTATCATACTTTGGAAACAAAATATATTGAAAATTTATATTTTGCTGGTCAAATAAATGGGACGAATGGGTATGAAGAGGCTGCTGCCCAGGGAATCATGGCCGGTATTAATGCATATTTGAAGATTTCTGGCAAGCCACCCTTTGTATTGCGGCGCGATGAGGCTTACATTGGAGTGCTTATCGATGACCTGGTAACAAAGGGGGTGGATGAACCGTATCGCATGTTTACTTCGCGCGCCGAATTCAGATTATTGCTGCGACAGGATAATGCTGATGAACGATTAACCGAGCGTTCTTACCATTTGGGATTAGCAAGTCGCGAACGCTATGAAAAATTTTTAAGGAAAAAAGAAAAAATACAAGAAGTTTTAAAAATCGTCGATCATACTTCTGTTAAACCTCATCAGGTGAATTCATTTTTAGCGTCGTTTAATTCTACGCCTATACAGCAAAAAGTTCGATTACGCGATTTGTGTTTGCGACCTGAAATCTCATTGCGTAGTCTTTTGCAACATATAAGGCCAGAGATGCTACAATCTTATTCCGATGAGGTACTTTTTTCTGCCGAACTCGCTGTAAAGTATAGTGGCTATATCGAACGCGAAAGAATCATTGCTGACAAATTGAGACGGTTAGAGGATCTTGTAATTCCGTCGGACTTTGATTTCAATACGCTTAATATTTCAACCGAAGCAAGGCAAAAACTATCACGGATTAAACCTGCCAATATTGGACAAGCATCGCGCATTCCGGGAGTTTCCCCGGCCGATATCAACGCATTGCTAATATACATGGGACGATAATGTTCCACGTGGAACATCGATAACGATTGAACTTATAATGTTCCACGTGGAACAAAAGTTGAATCTATTACAGTCAAGTTCCTATTAATGTTACGGTTATGATATCCATAACGAGGGATAATACCGATTTTTTAGGCTTATTGCCGACCTCGGCAGGGGTATATTTATTTTACGATGGTGCTGGGACAGTACTATATGTGGGCAAGGCTAAGAATTTGAAAAGCCGGGTATCGTCCTATTTTAGTAGTTCTGTCGTTGGCGCAAAAACGCGTTTGTTGGTAGCGCGTGCCGCTTTGCTCGATTATATTGTGGTGAATAATGAATCGGAGGCTTTGCTGCTCGAAAATACGCTGATAAAAAAATATAAACCCCGCTACAATATTCTGCTTAAGGACGATAAAACCTATCCCTGGGTAGTGATTCGAAATGAGCCTTATCCTCGGGTTATGCTTACTCGTCGGGTGGTGAACGATGGATCTTCTTATTTTGGCCCATTTACTTCGGCCTACATGGTAAGAAATCTACTTACCCTGCTTAAACAGTTGTATCCTTTGCGAACCTGTAATCTAGAACTCACCCCCGACAAAATAGCTGCCGGAAATTTTAAGGTTTGTCTCGACTATCACATCGGTATCTGTAAAGGACCCTGTGTCGGTCTGCAGTCCGAAGAGGATTATCAGCAAAATGTGTCGCAGATTAAAAACATTTTGCAGGGAAAAATATCTGCAGTGAAGCGTTTGCTACAGGAGAGAATGCAATTAGCAGCCCAGCAATACCAGTACGAATACGCTCATGAGCTGAAAGAAAAAATTGCATTGTTGGAAAAATATCACAACGATTCGTTGGTTGTGAATCCTCATATCCGTGAATGTGATGTAATATCCTTTGCGCGACAGGAGGAGATGACGGTGGTAAACTACCTACATGTTGTCGAAGGTGCATTGGTGCATACCTACAATGCCTATTTTCAGGTGCAGGATGCAGAGGAAATCCCTGATTTAATCGGTTCTTAATTACACAAATACGTACTAAATTTGCCAGTACCGCCCCCGAAATTCTTGTCCCGGTGCAGCCGAATTTTAAACTTAATGATATACGCTATATCATTCCAAAAACCGGCGACCGTCGTAAACTCTTAGAATTGTCGCTAAAAAATGCCAACGCATACTTGCAATTCTTGATCCATAAAATGGATAAGGCAAGTCAAAAAGAAAACACTGCTTTGCAGCAGCTTAAGTCCGATTTGGGCCTTAGGCAGCTGCCTACACATATCGAATGTTTCGATAATTCCAATATACAGGGGCAAAGTCCTGTCTCTGCCTGCGTTGTTTTTCGAAATGGTGTTCCCGCTAAATCTGAATATCGGCATTTTCATGTGAAAACGGTCGAAGGTCCTGACGACTACGCAACCATGCGCGAAATTGTTTATCGGCGTTACCGGCGTTTGCTCGACGAGGGCGGAGAGTTGCCTCAACTGATCGTTATCGATGGCGGCAAGGGTCAACTCAATGCTGCTATCGAAGCCCTGAAGCTTTTGAATATTGAACAAAAAGTTGAAATAATTTCCATTGCCAAGCGTCTCGAAGAAATCTATCGTCCCGGGGATAGCCTACCTATATATCTTGACAAACGTTCGCCTTCGCTACGTCTGATACAGCAATTGCGCGATGAGGCGCATCGATTCGGCATAACCTTTCATCGACGCACTCGCGAAAAACGCGCATTAAGCTCTTTTTTCGATACGATTGAGGGCATAGGCGATAAAACAAAACAAAAGCTTTTGAAAAAATATGGCAGCATTGAGGCCATCCGAGTGGCTTCTGTCGATGAATTGACCGAAATGGTTGGTGAGAAAAAGGCCAGACAAATACAAGCTGCCTTCGAACAAACATTTGAGTTTTAAATTCTATTTATTTGTTTTATTGCTTCAGATGAATCTTTTTTATTCCTTGAAAATAAAATTATTATCATAATACATCTCTTATAGTTACAGTTGAATGTATTTTCATTTGCGTCTTTTCTTTTCATAAGTTGCATGCTGAAATTTTTTTTCTTTACCTTTAGTGGTTTTAATTAAATATTTTGACTATGTCGACTAAAAAGCTCTTAAGAATATCGTTACTGATAGTTATCGTTTTGATTGTTTTTGTGGTTATAGGTAAGAAATTGGGCTGGATTGGTTCCGAAAAGCCTTCTGAAGTTTATGTCGAATCCGTGGAAAAACGAACCATCTACGAAACTATTACTGGCAGTGGACGTATCGAACCTGTTGTTAATGTAAAGGTAAGCGCCGATGTTTCTGGCGAAATCATTGAGTTGCTGGTCAAAGAGGGTGAGTATGTCCGTATGGGACAATTGTTGTTGAAAATTAAGCCCAATACCTATGTATCGGTACGCGATAGGGCACAGGCAGCACTCGATAATGCGCGTGTTAACCTCGACAACGCGCGTGCCCGATTTCAGCAGAGCCAGGTGCAGTTTGATCGCGTTCGCTTAAGTTACGAACGAAATAAAATGTTGTGGGAAAATAAAACTATTTCGCAATCTGAGTGGGAAACTGCTGAATCGGAATATAAGCTGGCACAGGTCGATTTACAGGTTGCTACCGAAAATGTTCGTGCCGCTGAGTTTGGAGTTAAAAGTGCTGAGGCTTCGCTGGCTGAGGCTGAGGAAAATTTAAGAAAAACGTCGGTGTATGCACCCATTGATGGTACTGTAACTAAACTTAACGTGAAACGAGGGGAGCGCGTTGTTGGAACTGAAATGATGGCTGGTACAGAACTTTTGCAGGTGGCCGACCTGAGCAAAATGCAGGTTGTGGTGTCAATTAATGAAAATGACATTATTCGCGTAAAAAAAGGCGATACGGCTATTGTTGAAGTCGATGCGTATATGGGTACGAAGCTTGCAGGCGTTGTTACCGATATAGCACATTCTGCTTCTGTTTCGGGTCAGTTGGCTGATCAGGTTACAACTTTTGAGGTGAAAATTGAGCTATTCCCCGAGTCGTACAAAAGCTTAACTACCCCTGTAAATCCTTACCCACTTCGACCAGGAATGACTGCAAATGTAGACATTCATACACAGGTTAGCTACAATGCCATTGCTGTTCCACTTGCTGCGTTGACAATGCGTTCTGCCACTAAAGATAGCTTAAAGCCTTCCCAATCGTCGGATATGATGCAAGAGGTTGTTTTTGTTGTCAAAGGCAACCGTGCTCGTATGGTACCTGTTGTTACAGGTATTCAGGATGAAAATTTTATTGAAGTTAAAAGCGGTGTTCAGTTGGGGGATAAAGTTGTGGTGGGTCCCTTTAATCTGCTTTCTAAGCGACTCAAAGACGATATGCCAGTTGTAATAGTAAAAAGGGAAAAATTTATAAAAGAATGATGCCAAAGATTTTAGCCATTGAAACTTCTGAGCATTATTGTAGCGTTGCTTTTTTTGAGGGTACTACAGTCCTTTTGCAATTAATAGATAGCACTGAAAGGAATCATTCTCAAATGCTTACTGTTTTAATAAATAAATTGTTAGAACAGCTTAACTTAAGTGTTAATTTAATTGATGCGGTAGCCATCAGCAAGGGACCAGGCTCTTATACTGGACTTCGAATTGGAACATCAGTGGCCAAAGGTTTGTGTTATGCGCTGGAAAAACCACTTATTGCGGTAAGTACCCTTGAGCTGATGTGCTATGCAGCGCTTGCAGCTGCTGATAGACAAAAGGTAGTGCTCGATTCTTCCATACTTTGTCCAATGATTGATGCGCGACGCATGGAGGTGTATACACAACTTTTTGATGTTACCCTTACCCCGATATCGTCTATTGAGGCAAAAATCATTTCCAGTGAAACTTTCACCGAAATTTTAGCAGATCGTAAGCTGATACTTTTCGGAAGCGGCGCCGATAAGGTTGCATTTTTGTATAATAATCCAAATGCTGTGTTTTTGAAGGATGTACGACCTATGGCTGAATTTATGGCTCAGCCCGCTTACGATGCTTATAAGCAGCAACGCTTTGAAAATGTAGCTTATTTTGAACCCTTTTACCTTAAAAATTTTGTGGCTACCCGTGCAACAAAAAAATGGTTGGGTGACCGTTGAATTAAAAATTTTTTTTAATTTTGCGACGCTTAATTGGATTGACCTATGGTGTAATGGTAGCACAGCAGATTTTGGTTCTGTTAGTCTAGGTTCGAGTCCTGGTAGGTCAACAATCTCTCGTGAAAGAATTCTCGGTTTCAGTTCGCAGCAAAGTTACTTCCAATTGATTCAATCAGGTTGTCAATAAAGAATTCGTTTTTCGTTATAAATTTTTTCACGCCAAGCGTTGTGTATTCTTCTTTTAGCTTTTCACTTTCATTGGCTGTCAGAACAAAAATGTCAATGGTGTCATTCTTCTTACGGATTTCGCGCAGAATATCCAGGCCCGTGGTAAATTGACTGTTGTTGCCAATATAGGTGTGATCAAGAATAATGAGATCAGGATTTTGGTCTAATGCCGCCAGACAATCTTCTCCGCGTCGAAAGGAACGTACAGTATATTCGTCCCGACCCGAAAAAGTATATTCCAGCAAGTGCAATATCATCTTGTCATCGTCGACAAAAAAGATGAGTCTGTTCATAACCCTTGTTTAAAAATTGAACGAAATTTACTTAAACTTTTTTCGTTCGCAAATATTTTTCAGATAAATTTTTTTTATGTTATAAATCTGCATTGTCCACCCACTTGTAAACTTTGTCCGAACGGCGAAGCTGAATTGTTGAAGGGATGGTACAATGTTGGCCTTTTTCGGCTTGCCTGCTTGGTATATCGTTTACCTGTAGTTCGTTTACCGTGAGTTCTTCTACGCCTGTTGTGGGGCCGATAAATAAAAGTGTATCACCTTGTGCTATACTTCCGGTTTCGATGGATACTTCAACTACTTTTGCTTTGCTGTAATAATTTATCACTTTGCCTACATAGATTTTCTTTTTGGTGGCTATGGATCCATAGCTGTTTGACCATTCCCCTAACTTTCGACCTAAATAATAGCCATCCCAGAAGCCGCGATTGTATACTTTAGAAAGTTCGTTTAAAAGTTCTTTTTTCAGGCTATCCGTAAATCTTCCTTCCAGAATAGCGTCGATAGCCTTATGATAGCTCAGGGTGACAATTTTTACGTATTCAGGACCTCGAGCTCTGCCCTCTATTTTCAAAAGTCGAGCACCTGCAAACAGAATTTTGTCCAAAAATTCGATTGTACACAGGTCCTTTGGCGACATAATGTATTCATTGTCTATTTCAAGCTGACTTTGAGTTTCCTTGTCGGTAACAATGTAGGAACGACGGCAAACCTGAAAGCATTCACCCCGATTGGCAGAGTGGTTGTATTGATGTAAACTTAAGTAACATTTTCCGCTAATGGCCATGCATAGTGCCCCATGTACAAACATTTCAAGTCGTATAGGTTTTCCCTGGGGGCCGGTAATGTTCTGCGATGTTATATTTTCGTATATGCGTTTTACCTGTTGAAGATTTAATTCCCGCGCCAGTACCACAGCATCGGCATAACGCGAAAAAAATTTAAGGGATTCTGTATTGCTGATGTTGACCTGCGTACTAAGATGTACATTAAGACCCAGTTCCCTCGCTTTTTGCATTACTGCAATGTCGCTGGCTATCACAGCATCTACACCGGCCTCTTTGCATGCTGCTAAAATTTTTTCAACCTCATCCAGGTCATCGTCGTACATTACGGCGTTAAGTGTAACATAGCATTTTACATGGTGTTTTCGGCACTGGTCGCTTATTTTTAGCAGGTCGGTTTCGCTAAAATTGCCCGATGATAGGGATCGCATATTCAGTTTGCCTACACCCAGGTAAACGGAATCCGCATGTGCCTGAAAGGCTGCCTGTAGCGATTCGTACGAACCAACTGGTGCAAGCAACTCTATGTCTTCGCGCAAAAGATTCATACTTAATTTTTTGTGCAAAGGTACGACAACTCGGTGAATTTGCTGTCAAAGGGTACCTTGTATGTATATTGAATCTTCCTAATGCTTTTTCTTGATTCGCTACTATCGATTACATTGAATGTATATTCTAAAAAATCGTAGTGGTTTTAAAGGTAGCGTGTAAAGATTTACGACATCTTCTGGCCATGTTTAGGCCATGCAGGTACATCT
>FWPV01016673.1_pt1 | contig 10311 bp, 11 predicted proteins | sample 2228371 | NCBI WGS metagenome assembly FWPV01 (sample SAMEA103939776, study PRJEB20133) | metagenome
ACCAATGCCGGTTTTGAATCGTTACCCATAGGGTACCATGTTCTCCCCAACCGGGGAATATGTCGCCTCCTCCCTCTCTTTCGCCTAACGAAAAACTCACCGGGCCGCGATTCTGCGGCTCCGGTGCAGTGACGGGTTGGGCGGCCTCCGTTTACTTTAGGCGTGACACCACGCTCTCAGCCGCCTGTTGAGCAGCACTTTGGAGTGACCAGCCGTCATCACTCGCGTTGGCAGAAACAAGGATTTCCCCAGAGCGCGTGTCTATCAACTGAAATGCAACCTCCATCCAGCACGATGGAGCCCAAGCAGGGTTGCACCAGGCATCACTAACGGAGCCCAATATAATGCCATCTGCCCCGGTTTCCATTCGAATTCTCTGCAATACTCGGGGGGTGAGCATCCCAGCTTCAAGAGCCATGCCTTCCCGGAATCCGATCTCGAGGCCGGCAACTTGTCGGATCTTACTATACGCGACCAACCGATAGCCCTTGCTTAATAAGGACGCTTTCTACCGCTCTAGTCGCAACGTCTCCTGAGTTGGATATGCGCCCGCCGTCACGGAATCTCCACACAGCGACAGTCTTTAACGCTGACAGGTCGGCTTGAGGTGCGACGGCTACGTGAGCGCTTGGCATCATGCAACCCGCCATCAGGGACGACTGGACGGCAGCCACGATTAGCAGGATCCATCTCATCGTTCCCTCCCTTCTTGGGATACAGATCGCATTTCGTGCGGTTTCCGCGCCACACGGGGCGACCTCGCCTGGCTCGACAGGCTGCTCCAACCGTGGAAATGCTCGGCAGCAGGTGGCCACTTGATCACGTCACGGCCCCAAATAGCCCGTCAACTGTCTGAGGCCTTGGACATCAGGATTGAGTTCCCTGGTGACTTCTTGCCTTTGCGTTTCATGGTCCCAGCCTTTCTCTTCGCGCTGACGTTTGGCGTTCTTATCCCCGCGCTTTTCGAGATATCCCATAAATTCTACCAAGTGACCCTTCTCGTAATCTGCGCACCTTTCTTTGCGCCATTTCTCTTCCTCCGCCTCCCAGAGAGGCAATAGATGGCAATGGAAGTGCGCGACATCTCCCCTGACAGATGCCAAAAGGACGTCCTTTGGCTTATAGTACTTTGTCAGGTAGGACGCGACGGCAGCCAGCGAGGTGCCCAAACATTCGATAATGTCCCAGCCAATCACATCCACCCTTGGACAGACTGAGCAGACTGACTTCAGAGCGAGGATCGTATGACCGCGTGTGTGGTATGGTGCGGCCAGGAAAGCGATCCATCTGTCGTTTTGCCAAAACACTCGTGAGGCGAATTTGCACGGTGTACAAAACGGACAGTTCATGTCATGTCATGTCTCCCGTTGGACCCAACATTTCTTTTTATAGCTATTCTACCGCGGAGGGGAGCTTATCCGGCGGGCAAGGGGTTGTCAAGAAGATTTTCCGACGCATGGGTTGCCATGGGGCAGATAATGCGAGAAAATACGGTCCCAGGTACTATTATGCGGAATCGCTACGAGCTGAGAAATCTCTTATGATTGGCGCTTTCAAAGAGCACCTCTTGAAGAAGGGTCTGGTCAGGGAAAAGTATATCCCGTTCTATCTGCGGTGGGTCTCGGAGTGATACTCCCATCTAGACGTACCCACCGAGACTGCTTTGAACTCGGACCAGAGACAGCTGTTCCTGCGTGACTTCGCAAAGAAACACGAGGACTGGCAGGTAAAACAGGCCGATCACGCCCTGAGGCTTTATGAATATTTCCTCTCGCTAAAACCAGAAGTCGAGAAAAGTCCGGCACAAGACAGACTTCATGTCTGGGAGATCTTGGAGGCCAAGACGCGGGAAGCCCTGAGACTCCGGCATCGGTCTCTCAGCACGGAGAAGACCTATCTGAGATGGCTTCCTGCATTCAGCGCGTTTGTCGACGGGAGGACGCCCGAGGCTCTATCCGCCGCGGATATTCGGGGCTTCTTAAGCTCTCTGGCCGTGGAAAGGAGGGTGCCTGCCTCAACCCAGAGCCAGGCGCTCAATGCCCTGGTGTTTTTCTTCCGCCACGTCTTGGAGCGGGATCTCAAAGAGGACCTTAGCGCTGTGCGGGCCATGCCCAGACGACACCTTCCCGTGGTGCTCACCAGGAGGGAGGTGCATGCCATTTTCGACCATCTCTGCGGGGTCCAGCGGCTTATCGCCAAGGTGCTGTACGGATGCGGGCTTCGCTTGAGTGAAGGCCTGGCCCTGCGCGTCAAGGACGTTGATTTTGAAGCCAACATGGTGCTCGTCAGGTCGGGCAAGGGCCACAGGGACCGAAGGACCGTGCTTCCGGAGACCCTCAAAGACGAGCTGATCAGGCACATTGGGACCATAAGGGCTTTGTATGAGAGGGACCGGGAGAAAGACCTCAACGGGGTCTATCTGCCTGGAGCCCTGGACAGTAAGTACCCCAACGCCGGCAAGGAATGGGGCTGGTTCTGGCTCTTCCCCTCCAAGTTCCTCTCTGTGGATCCCCGGACCCACACGGTTCGTCGCCACCATGTCCACCCCGCGGCAATGCAGAAGGCCTTCAAGGCTGCGCTTGCCGCATCCAGAATCCCGAAGCAGGCTTCGGTGCACACCCTGAGGCACAGCTTCGCCACGCACCTTCTGGAAGACGGCTACGACATCCGCACGGTCCAGGAATTGCTCGGACATCGGAACCTCCAGACCACCATGATCTACACCCACGTAGCCGGAAGGAACGTCTTCGGGGTTAGAAGCCCCCTGGATCGTTGAGGGGGGGTGACAGCCGAATTCGCTTTTCTTAGTCATCCGGAGGGAGCCCGCTATGGCAGAAGCACCCGGTTGCGCCGGATGCCATAGCCGGGTTCGGGTAATCGCTCAGTTACGGGGGGCAGCCATGCGGAGAACCCACTGTCCTTTCGCTTCATGCTTTCGTGCTGATTCGAATGACTCTCAGGCGGGGGGAGTATGGGTGGCCCAACGCCCCCGCCGAGGCGGACTCCATGACAATCGGCCCTCCACCCAAGGCATTACCGACGGTGCGCTTTGCTGTGGCGAGTCCGCTGTGATAACCTGAAACGGCGGTGCGGAACCGGAAAGTAGATCCCCCATAGGGACTTCATACTGGAGGCCTAGCTGGGTTCTAGATTGGATGCGGGAAGAGAAATAGCCAGCGGGAAGCCGGCGACGCTTTATGTGGTCGGGACTTCGATAGGGAATATGGATGACGTCTCCATTCGCGCCTTGCGGGTCCTTGGAGAGGTTGATCTGATCGCGGCGGAAGACACGCGTACAACCAGGAAGCTGTTAGCGGCCCATGGGATTCGCACTGCCATGGTGAGCTATCACGAGCAGGGGAGGGCCAGGAGAGGTCCTTGGGTTCTCAGGCAGCTTATGGAAGGAAAGACTGTAGCCCTTGTCTGTGAGGCCGGCACTCCTGGCATCTCAGACCCCGAATATATGAACTCATACGTCTCTGCCTGGAGGAGGGGATAACCCCTGTTGCCATACCCGGACCTTCCGCAGTTTGTGCGGCAATATCCATAAGCGGACTTCCAGTACACCGTTTTACTTTTGAGGGGTTTTTGCCGCGAAAAAGCGATCAACGTCGAAAGGCTATAAAGGACCTGTCGGGTGAGCCCAGGACAATGGTTTTCTTTGAGTCCCCTCAGAGACTGCGGCAGACCATATCGGACCTCCTAGAGATTCTGGGTGACCGCAAGGCGGCAATCGCTCGAGAACTCACAAAGAAATTTGAGGAGGTCAAGAGGGGAAGACTCAGTGAGCTCGCATTGTGGGTAAGAGACAACGAGGCACGTGGAGAAATAACCCTTGTTGTTGAGGGCAGGCAAAGCGGTGTTGGCCTTTGGGATACTATTGGTGATGGGTTAGGGTTTCTCCTTGAGTTGAGCGTTGCGGCCTTAGCGAGAGGGATGCGGTGAAGGTGATCCACGAGGAGACCGGCATACCGACAAAGGAGATCTATAAGGTAGTTTTTGCCGCCAGGAAGTCCCGGATCGTGTATTTTGCCAAGGATCTCGAGCTAGTTGCACTCTTAAGGTTTTGGGAAAAATGGTCGATGGGCGAAGAAGGCCGCGCCGGGGGCAGCGGCTGGTAGATGACACAGTTGGAGGCTCAAAGGCCGGCGATAGGGGTCCCCTTTGTCGCCCTGGGCCTTTTACCTCTGGTTTTGGAGACACCACTTGGATGATCCCACACCTTTACGACGGCGCAACTTTTGAAGCTCCCGATCTATACGGTTGGCCATCCTCTCATCAAGGATCCCCTTGAGGGCCTCACGACTCGCCACCCGATAGTCAGCCTCCCACCCCTCAGCACTAAGCCCCATCTCCTCCATCACCTCAAAGGCCTGCGGTAAACTCCGAATCACCAGCTCCTGCCCCATGGGATACCCTCCTTCACCGATCCCCCATCAAGTCCTAAGGAGGTACCCCTTTCCCACCCCTGACACAAGAAGGTTTATGGCTGGCTGGACTTGACCCTTGAGGTCATGTTGAAGTATTTTAAGATCAAAGCGGGCACGAAGCCCGCGCAGAATCTTAGGGTTAGAAGTTAGAAGGGCCACGAAGGCCAAACCCCTGAAGGGGACCGGTCTCGTGGCCTTCTTTTTTTGGGTTTTTTCGTGTGAGCCTTCACCCTTGGCCGAGGCGGACATCTAAATGGCTGGATCGTGTCTGAAACAAGAGATCTCAATCCATTGGCTTTGGAGGTAAGAGCCGTGACCAGAAGAACTTTGCTCTTTCATGCCCTCTTTGTCTTATCCTTGCTCCTTTTCATGGCCCCTGTACCGTGGGCACAGACTACTGAGGTCCGCATCGCCGACAGCAAAGGCGACTGGGGCTACCCCAACCCCTGGAAGCACTACCCCAGGGGACCTGGGTACGTGCGCATGAGTTGGGTCTTCGACACATTGATCTGGAAGGATGAGAAAGGCATGGTGCCTGCCCTGGCCAGATCCTGGTCCTACGATCAAGGCCGGAAGGCTTTTGTGTTCGAGATGGAGCCCCATGCCAAGTGGCACGATGGTAGGCCAGTGACCCCTGAAGATGTGGCCTTCACCCTGGCGTATTTCAAGAAGCACCCATACGGCTGGGTGGTCCTGGAAAACGTAGAAAGGGCCGAGGCCACAGGACCCCACCAGGTCACCTTTTTCCTGAAGGAGCATTATGCACCATTTTTGGAGGACGTTGGTGGGACCATGCCCATCTTGCCAAAACACGTGTGGGAGAAGGTCTCTGATCCCAAGGCCTACGGGGCCCCCGAGGCTTACCTGGGAAGTGGCCCCTTTGTGTTCAAGGACTTCGATGTGGCCAAGGGGACCTATCTTTACGAGGCGTTTCACTGGTACTACCAGGGAAGACCCAAGGTGGAGCGCCTCGTTTACGTCAAGGCAGCGGATCCCATCGCTGCCCTGTGCTCAGGGCAGGCGGACCTGGCCAGCATAGAACCTGAGATGAGGCCCTTGCTGGAACAGCGGGGGATGAAGGTCATAGAGGACAAGGCTGGCTGGGTGAAGAAGCTCATGATCAACCATCGCATGGCCCCCTTCGACGACAGGAGATTCCGGCAGGCCCTGGCCCACGCCATCTCCCAGGAGGAGATCATACAGAAGGCACATCGGGGAAGGGGCCGTCCGGCCTCTTATGGGCTCCTCTCTGCTGATCATGATTTGTACAATCCGGCTACCCCCAAGTACGCCCACGATCCAGGCCGGGCCCGCCAGATACTGGAATCCCTGGGGTTTCAGCGCGGCACCGACGGCTTTTACGTGAAGGATGGCAGACCCCTCAGGGTGGAGCTCCTGGCCTCTTCTATCACCGTGGCTGGCCAACCCAGCTCTGACCGTGACGGAGAGGTGATACGCCACCAGTTGGAGGCTGTGGGGATCCGGGTGGATCTTCGTAACATGGAGCAGGCCACCACGGACGCCAAGGTCAAAAACTGGGATTTCCAACTGGCCGTATCCGGTCACGGCGGTATCATGGGGGACCCCAAGATCCTCAACGAGATGATCTCCGAGGAATATGCCGCGGGATCTGTAAACAGCGCCCGCTTTCAGGCCAACAGGGAGCTCTTGGATCTGCTAGATGCCCAGTTGAGGGAGATGGACCCAGACAGGCGCAAGGCCATGGTGTACAGAATCCAGGAGATCTTCGCCCAGGAGCTCCCCTCCATCTGCCTCTATTATCCGGAGACCCTTTCGGCCTACAACCCTAACAAGGGAATCCGGTGGTTCTACACCAAGGGAGGGATCAGCAAGGGGATCCCCATCCCCCAGAACAAGGTGGCCTTGATTCGCTGAAGGCCAATATGTCTCGGAGACTTGCATGGGGAAACACTCGGGCCTGACACGTGCTAGATTCGGTCATCTCTTCACCTTCGGTCTGGCGGCCTGGGTCCTGATTTGCTTGAGCTATGCCCTTCCGCGCCTCATGCCAGGGGACTTCGTCACGGCCATGTTCGCAAGCTCCCATGTGAGCCTGAGCCAGGAGCAGGAGTCCCAGGCCAGGGATTACTTCCAGCGGGAGGAGGGCTTTGCGACATATCTCCTGCGCCTCTTGAGGCTGGACTGGGGAAGATCTTACGCCCTGTCGCAACCGGTCTCCTCCCTCATCTTCCAGGCCCTTCCCTGGACCATGCTCCTGGCAGGGGGAGCGCACCTCATCGCCTCCTTGCTGGGCTTCGTGATCGGCGTGGAGGCGGCTTGGCGTCGCAACAGCAGAACCGAAAAAACACTCGTGGGGGCCATGACCTTCATGGAGGGCGTGCCGGAGATGGCCTTGGCCGTTGTGATATTAAGCCTTTTCGCCTTCCAGCTCCATTGGTTTCCCACAGCAGGGGCTCAGACCCCTTATGCTCAGCTCTCCCTGGGGGGGAGATTGGCCGATATGGCCCACCACCTGGTGCTGCCCATGACCACTTTGATCCTCTCTTATTTCCCGGGAAACTTCCTCCTGGCCCGCAACTCCATGGTGATGGTCCTGGGAGAGGAGTTCATCCTGACTGCTAGGGCCAAGGGGCTCCCAGAAAGGAGGGTTAGATACCATCACGCAGCCAGAAACGCACTCCTCCCTGTGGTCACCCGATTCGGGCTGAGGCTCGCCTTCATGGTGACCGGGGTCGTGGTGGTGGAGACCATATTCTCCTACCCAGGGCTGGGCACCTTGCTCTTCAATGCCATACGCAGCCGCGATCTGCCCCTCATCCAGGGTTTGGTGCTCTTCTCATCCGCAGCGGTCCTGGCCCTCAACCTGGCCCTGGAGCTCCTGTATGCAAGAATAGACCCGAGGGCCAACCATGCATATTGACGTGAAATCCATGCTCTTGAAGGATAGGCTCTTCTTGATCGGGGCCTCTCTCGTCTCCCTTTTGTCCTTGATCTCCCTCGTGGGACCCCACGCAGTGCCCTTCGACCCGACGGACATGTCCTTTCAACCATTTGCCAGGCCATCCTGGGAGCACCCCCTCGGGGTCAATGACGGAGGACAGGACATCCTCTCAGAGCTGGTCCATGCGGTGAGAAACTCCCTGACCTTCGGCGCATCGGTGGGGCTCCTGGGGCTGATCTTGGGGGTGGGACTGGGGCTGGCAGCAGGCTGGTTCGGGGGAATCCCCAGCAGGGTGATCATGAGCAGCGCCGATGTGTTCATGGCCATACCGGCGGTCATGGTCCTCATACTGGTGGCGGCCTTGTTCATACCATCCCCTTCGGCCCTGGCCTTGGTCCTGGTAGGCCTGAGCTGGCCCACCACGGCCAAGGCGGTCAGGGCGCAGGCCCTGGCCCTAAGGGGAAAACCGCACGTGAGGGCATCGGCTCACATGGGAGGCTCGGCCTTTTACGTGATATCCCGGCACCTCATCCCAGAGATGTTCCCCCTCTATCTTGTCAGTTTCGCGGCCAAGGCCAGGATGGCCATCTTCATGGAGGCGTCCCTGGCCTTCCTAGGACTTTTCGATCCGGGAAGGAAGTCCCTGGGGGGAATGATCTACTATGCCCTCAGGTATTACTACATGGATGTCTGGTGGAACTGGCTGGCGCCGGCCGTGGCCTGCCTGTGTGCGGCCATAATGGCCGCTGGCTTCCTGGCCATCAGCCTGGAGAAGATCATGGATCCCCGTTTGAGATCGCAATGGGCCTGAGGATCAAGGGACTCAGCGTGAGCTTCGGCAACGGTGAGCACATGGTGCGTGCCGTGGATGAGGTGGATATCCACGTCCCTAGAGGAAGCTGCCTTGCCTTGGTGGGGGAATCGGGCTCAGGAAAGACCACCACAGGGCTTGCCTGTCTGGGGCTTCTCCCGGCCAACGCCGCTGTGGAAGGCGAGATAGAACTGGATGGGGTGAGGCTAGACTACACGGATCAGGAGCTGGCCAGGAAGACGCGCTGGGCACGCATCTCCATGGTCTTCCAGTCGGGGGCGGCGAGCCTAAATCCTGTAAAGCCAGTCCTGGACCAGGTGGCAGAGCCTCTGGCCATGAATCTGGGGATGGCTTGGCAAGAGGCAAGACAGCAGGCCGCCAAGGCCATGGAACTAATGGGGCTTGGGCCAGACCTTCAACGAAGATTCCCCCACCAGCTGAGCGGCGGGCAGGCCCAGCGCGTCTTGCTATCCATGGCCACCATGTTGGATCCCCCGGTGATGATACTGGACGAGCCCACGGCCAATCTGGATGCAGTCACCAAGGCCTTCGTAGGAGAGGTCCTAAGGGACGCCAAGCACAAAGGCAAGGCCCTGCTTCTCATAGGCCACGATCTGGACTTCATAGTCAGATGGGCTGACGAGGTGGCGGTGATGTACCTGGGTCAGGTGATGGAGTACCTGCCGGCTAGAACACTGCTAAGCTCACCCCGTCATCCCTATACCTGGGCCTTGGCGAAGTCATACCCTTCCATGTCCCGCACCAAGGACCTAGGCGGCATTAGGGGAGAGTCCCTTCGAAGGGGGGTGCATCGCCACCCCAGTTTTGGCCCCCCTCCCCATGTCCACGGCATTGGAACTGGCCAGGGGGTTCATTCGGCACACGCCCCAGAGGCAGGATGCCTCTTTTGGCCCCGCTGCACACAGGCTGTGGAGCAATGCAAGAGAGGGGCGGTAAAAGTAACACGAGAAGGCTCCCATGGGGTCAGGTGCCTTCGCGGCGGCCTGGTGGAGCTCGTGCGCCTGACCGGGGTCAGCAAGAGATACGGGAACAGCTGGGCCCTTCATCCCTCGGACCTTTCCGTCCTGGCAGGCGAGACATTGTGTATCGTGGGCGAGACCGGATCCGGAAAAACCACCCTTTCCATGATAGCCGCCGGGGTCCTGAGACCGGACAGCGGGGTCAGGCTCCTGGACGGCGAAGACATGGACCAGGTACTCCGGCAGGACAGGATCGCCCTTGCCCGACAGGTGGGCATAGTTTATCAGGACCCGGTCAGCTCCGTGAGTCACCGCTTCACCGTGAAAGAGATCATAGAGGAGCCCCTCAAGATCCACAATCTAATTCCTCGGAGAGAGCAGCTTCAAGAGAGAATCCAGGAGCTTTTGGCCTCGGTTCACCTGCCCACAGAGGAGGACTTCATGAGAAGTTATCCCCACGAGCTCAGCCAGGGGACAGTACAGAGGATCTGCCTGGCCAGAGCCCTTGCCCTAGGCCCGAGGATCCTGGTGGCCGACGAGCCCACCAGCGCTCTGGACCCAAGCGCCCAGGCCAAGGTCATGAGGCTCCTCATGGAGCTCCAGACAGAAAAAGGGCTGACCTTGCTCTTTGTGACCCACGACATAGGCCTGGCCCGCAAGATCGGGGACAGGCTGGCGGTGATGCTGGCAGGGAGGATAGTGGAGCTTGGTCCTGCAGCGAGTCTCCTGGCCAACCCCTTGCACCCTTACACAGAGTTTCTCATCAAGGCAGCCGAAGGCCATTCTGGGGATGGCAAGGCTGGCCAAGGAGTCCTCAGCCCCGGGGGATGCGCCTTCGCTCCTCGCTGCAGATGGGGAGACAAACGCTGCGTTTCGGAGTCGCCCCCCTATCTCGAGCTGGAAGACTGGGATCACACGGTCCGATGTTTTCGGGCCCTGGAGAGGAAAGGCGCATGCTGAAGGTCCAAAGGCCGTTTGTGAAATCCGCCCAACGAATGGGACAGCGAGTCATGTCTAAGTCTCGGGAGCCTCCCTGGGTCCTTGAAGATTCACGGGCCTTGAACCTGATGCGTCAGGATCACGGAGGGAACTTCTCCCGGGCCGGGTGTGGGGTTGATTTTGCGATGAAGCAAAAGGAGCTAGGACATGGTAGTTACGCCCTTGAGT
>FWPV01016681.1_pt1 | contig 10306 bp, 9 predicted proteins | sample 2228371 | NCBI WGS metagenome assembly FWPV01 (sample SAMEA103939776, study PRJEB20133) | metagenome
CGATCTATGGCCTGACGCGCGGCACCACACGCGCCCACATCGCCCGTGCCGCGCTCGAAGCCATCGCGCTGCAGACGCTGGATGTGATGCGCGCGATGGAGGCAGACGCCGGTGCGTCGCTGCGAGAACTGCGCGTCGATGGCGGCGGCACGGTCAATGGGCTGCTGATGCAGATGCAGGCCGATCTTCTCGGCTGCGCGGTGCGCGTCGCACCGGCGGCCGAAACCACGGCACTGGGCGCGGCGCGGCTGGCGGCGCTGGGCGCAGGCATCGCACTGCAGACGGCGGCTGACGACGGTCGGCTGTACCTGCCGTCGGGCGCGTCAGGCGACGCACTGATCGCACAATGGCGGGCCGCGCTGCATGCCACGCTCGATCATGTGCAGCAGCGCTGAGGCAGGTCGAGCAGATCGGTGAACAGTCCGGCCACACCGGCCGCAATCAGCTCACGGGCGCGCGCAGCGTCATTCACGGTGTAGCACAGCAGCGGCACGCCTGTTTCGCGCACCGCCCGGAGTTGCTGACCATTGAGCGCAGACTGGTCGCAGTGCACCGACAGCGCGCCATGTGCCTGCACCCGGGCCGCCCAGTCTTCGGGCAGCCGTTCGAACAGCAGGCCGCGCGGCAGATCGGGCGCCACCTCGCGCGCCGCCTCCAGGGCGTCCATCGAGAACGAGGACAGCAGTGGCGACTGCTCGCCGGCAGGCCAGCGCGCCGCAACCGCGCGCGCGACGACTTCGCCGGTGCGGCGCTCGAAGCCGGCGGCCGGCTTGATTTCGATGTTGGCGGTGATGTCCAGCGCCAGCAGGCAGTCGAGGGCCTGATCCAGCGTCGGAATGCGTTCTCCGGCGAAGGTCGGGCCGTGCCAGCGCCCGGCATCGAGTTGCCGCAACGCGCGGGCGCTGTGTGCGCTGACCTTGCCGGCCCCGTCGGTCGTGCGCTCCAGCGTTTCATCGTGGATCAGCAGCGGTACGTCATCGCCGCTCAGCGTGACGTCGAATTCGACCATGCCGAAGCCGGCTGCCGCGCCGGTGCGGATCGCGGCGATCGTGTTCTCCGGCGCCGCCGAGCCACCGCCGCGATGGGCGATCCACAGCGGATAGGGCCAGAGCGACCGCCTGGACGTCATCGGGCCCGCTTCAGACCGGATCGAGCAACTCGCGCGCCTGACGCGCGATGTCGTCGTCGGTCAGCCAGGCGATGGCGGTCAGCATGTCCACCGACGTGCCGGCGGCAACGCCTTCGCGCACCCACTTCTCGATCGCCTTGACGCGCGCCGCATCGTCGAGCGCGAGCAGCCGGCGCAGCGGTTCTCCGACCGACGCGTCTTCACGCGCCGAACGGATCAGCAGGACAAGTTGATCGACGTCACACATGGCCCGGCCCTCAGCACCGCCGTGTCGAGCACGGCCTTGGCCGGCTTGCGATCGGCCCACAGCTCTTCCAGTTCTTCGTCGAGCACCGCCCGCACGCGCGGGTTGCTGGCGGCATGACTGGTCTGTTCGTCCTTCGCACCGGCACGACCGGCCAGCTGGCGCAGTGCCACCCGGGCGACGCTGTCCGCCGTCGGCGCATCGACCGGACTGATGGCCACCATGCCGGCGCGGTTCAGAGGAATGAAGCCGGTGGCCAGCGACCACTGGGCCTGGCGGTCCGGATCGAGCAGGAAGGTGACGAAGCGCGCGATGGTGCGCGTTTCCTCGGCGCCGCGACCGGCGCTCACCCAAAGGCTGGCACCGTCAGCCAGCGTATGGCGCGGCGCGTTGCGGATGTCCTCGTGGAAGGGCAGCGCCGCGACACCGACGTCGAACTTGGCGTCGCGCTTGATCTGCGGCCAGGCGGAGGAGCGAGCCGTCAGCACCTGACACTGGCCGCCGGCGAACATCGGGACCGCCTCGTCGCCACGCCCGAAAATGTGCAGATAGCGGCTCTTGTACCACGACGACATCATGGCCAGATGCTTCACCTGCACGAGGCCGTTGATGGCGAGCGCTTCGCCGGTCTTGCCCTGCTTGCGCGCGAACGGCTCGTTGTGCCACGCGCTGATGTTGTCCACATGGATCTGGGTCGGGCGAGCACTGGTGTATGGGCAGGCGTAGCCGCCGTCGCGCAGTGTGCCGAGCGCCTCCTGCAGCGAGAACCAGTGGGTCGGTGGCACGTTCGGGTCGAGCCCGACCCGGCTGAAGGCATCGCGGTTGTAGAACATGACCGGCGTCGTGAGCCCGATCGGCAGCGCATTCAGGCGGCCTTTCGTGCCATTCAGGTAGGGGGGCATCGGCGCAGGGATGGCGGCGTGAGTGAATTTCTCCTTCGCGGTCGTCATCACCTGATGCAGCGGGGTGTAGCGCGGCTTGCCATCGAGGAAGCGCTGACGCGCGCCGTCGTCGAGCACCAGCATGGCCGGGAGCGCAGGCGCCGCAGCGTCCGCGTCTTCCCAGTTGCGCGTGCTGAGCACGATTTTCTGCTTGGCCTTGCCGCCGGCATTGAAGTCGTCCACCAGCGCCTGCAGCGCGAGCGCTGCGGCTTCGTTCAGACCGTGCGCCAGTTCGACTTCGCCCGCTTCCTTCGGCGCGGCAACCTTGGTGCTGCCTTTCGTGCTGGCCTTTGCGGCCGGTTTGCTTGTCTTGGCGCTGGCCGCTGGCTTCGGGGCGGCTGTATTGGCGCCCGCCGACATCGGCGCGAGCATGACGCTGCTAACGGCTTGATGAACATCCGGAAATCTCCTCTGTGCAACATGGCAGGGCGCCCGGTCAAGGCGCCGGGTTGGTGTAGCGCAGGTGCAGCGCGTCGATGGCTTCGTTCAGCGCGTTCGACAGCGTAACGGCCCACGCATCGATATTTTCCCGCAACTGAGTGCGCGTGGTCACACCGATCAGGGTACTCGCCACGGCATGGCGCCGATAGCAGAACGCGAGCGCCAGCTGGGTCGGAGTCAGTCCGTGTTCGTGCGCCAGCAGGGCGTAGGCGCGCGAAGCCGGCGCCACATTTTCCTTGAAGTAGCGCTGTCCGAACTGCGGAAATTCATTGATTCGACCTGCCGCGTCGGCGCGTTCGGCGTATTTGCCGGTCAGGTGGCCGAAGCCGAGCGGCGAGTACGCCAGCAGCGACACCTGCTCGCGCGTACACACCTCGGACAGACCGACATCGAAGGTACGGTTCATCAGGTGATAGGCGTTCTGGATGCTCACCACGCGCGGCAGACCTTCGTCGGCCAGCCGCAGGCAGGTCATCAGGCCCCACGGCGTTTCGTTCGACACGCCGACATGGCGGATCTTGCCTTCCTCGATCAGCCGGCCGAGCGCCTCGAGCTGGCTGCGCAGCGATTCCGCCTCGCGCTCGCCGCCCGGGTCATATTCATACTGGCCGAACATCGGCACATTGCGCGCCGGCCAGTGGATCTGGTACAGGTCGATGTAGTCGGTGCGCAGTCGCGCGAGCGATCCTTCGACCGCCTGACGGATATTGCTTTCATCCAGCGCCAGCGGCCCGCCGCGTATCCATTCGATGCCGCGCGCCGGTCCGGCCACCTTGGTGGCCACGATGACCGATTCGCGCGGCCGGCGCGCAAGCCAGCTGCCGACGATGCGTTCGGTGTCGCCGAAGGTTTCCGCGCGCGCCGGGACCGGGTACATTTCGGCCGCATCGAGAAAGTCGATGCCGGCCTCGAAGGCCTCGTCCATGATGGCGTGGGCCGTGCGTTCGTCGACCTGCTGACCGAAGGTCATGGTGCCCAGTCCGATGGCCGGGACTTCGAGCGTCGAGCGTCCCAGACGGCGGCGCGCGATATCCTTCGTGCCGACATCCTTCATTCCGGTAACTTTCGTAAGATTCATGCGGCAAACCGGATTGCGTTCCCAAGAGTGCGACATGTATCACAGACCGGTCGGCCCGGCACGGATTCACCCTGAACGGACACACCTTGAAAACAAATCCCCTCGGCCTGCTGCTGTATTGCCGTGCCGGCTTCGAGCGCGAATGCGCGCAGGAGATCATGGACCGCTGCGGCGACGCCGGCCAGATGATCGAACCGCAGGCCCAAGCCGGCAGCGGCTACGTCGAAGCCTTTGCCGATGCACGCGCGTTGAGCGCACTGATGCGCAAACTGAGCTGGCAGGACCTCACTTTCGCGCGCCAGCTGGTGTGGGCGGGCCGAACGGTTGAAGGCATGACGCCGCGCGACCGCGTCACGCCGGTGGTCGAAGCCGCTCTTGAACTGGCGCCGGGCTTCAGCGATTTCCTCATCGAAACGCCGGACACCGACACGGTGAAGGCGCTCTCCGTCCTCAGCCGCAAGCTGGAGGGCTTCATGAGTCAGGCGCTCGAAACGGCCGGCGCCTTCAGCGACGACCGCGAGGCTCCGCGCCTGCACATCTTCTTCACCGCGGCCGACCGCGCCACGGTGGCGCTGTCCTGGCCCGGCCGGCGCAGCGAGTGGCCGGGCGGCATTCCGCGCCTGCGCATGCCGCGCGAAGCGCCGTCGCGCTCGACGCTCAAGCTGGCCGAGGCGTTTCACAGCCTGCTGACCGAAGACGAACAGGAAAGACTGATCAAGCCCGGCATGAGCGCCGTCGACCTCGGTGCCGCACCGGGCGGCTGGACCTGGCACCTGGTGTCGCGCCATTTCGAGGTCACCGCAGTCGACAACGGGCCGATGAAGCCCGAACTGCTGGAAACCGGCCAGGTGCGGCACAAGAAGGAAGACGGTTTCCGTTTCGTGCCGCGCAAGCCGGTCGACTGGCTGGTGTGCGACATGGTCGAACAGCCGCGCCGCGTCGCCGCGCTGGTCGCGCGCTGGGTCGCACAGGGACTGTGCCAGCACGCCATCTTCAATCTGAAGCTGCCGATGAAGCGCCGCTACGAAGAACTGCAGCTGTGTTCCGACCTGATCGCCGAAGCACTGGAGTCGGTCGACAAGAAGCACGAACTGCGTTTCCGCCAGCTCTACCACGACCGCGAGGAAGTCACCGGTTACCTGGGCGTGCCAGGCAAGTCGGCATCCGCCCGCCGCCGGCACGGCTGAGCGGAGCGCCTGCCGAGGGGGCGTTCCTGTTGTGGGAGCTCCCACTGGAGTCGCTCACCGAAAGCCCACACGAGGTTGCACTCGGGTTCCTCTGCTTCGAGTCTGCGCCACGCGGGGCGAATCCCTGCACTGTGCGATAATGCGGGTGCAGTCGCCTCGCCGGTCATGGCGCGGCCCGGAGTTTCCGATCCGGCCGGACTGACGGCCGATCCCCCACTTCTCCCGCCCAGGCGCCTGCGCCCCGGGCTCGATAGCCGTGTCAACTTCGCGTTGGCGCGCCCTCGCGCCGGGTTTTCCGGAACCGATTTCCCCAGCCTGAACCGGCATGCCAGGCGGAAGTCCTTACACAAAGAGCTTCGCATACATGTCGTTTGAAGAACTCGGGCTCATCCCCGAATTGCTGCGCGCTGTCGCAGACACCGGCTACACCGTGCCGACCCCCATTCAGGCCCAGGCCATTCCCATCGTGCTGGCGGGCCGCGACGTCATGGGCGGCGCCCAGACCGGCACCGGCAAGACCGCCAGTTTCACGCTGCCACTGCTGCAGCGCCTCGCGCCGCACGCCAGCAGCTCACCCTCGCCCGCCCGCCATCCGATACGCGCACTGATCGTCTGCCCGACGCGCGAACTGGCGATGCAGGTGCACGAAAGCGTGCGCACGTATTCGAAGCACCTGCCGCTGCGTTCGGTCTGCATCTACGGCGGCGTGGACATGAAGGCACAGGTGAAGGAGTTGCGGGAAGGCCGCGAAATCGTCGTCGCCACGCCCGGTCGCCTGCTCGATCACGTCGAAGGCAAGAGCATTGCGCTCGGCCAGGTGCAGATGCTGGTGCTGGACGAAGCCGACCGCATGCTGGACATGGGTTTCATCCCGGACATCAAGCGCATCCTCGCGCTGCTGCCGGCCCAGCGGCAGAGCCTGCTGTTTTCGGCCACCTTCTCGGAAGAAATCAAGAAGCTGGCGCAGGCCATGCTGCGCGACCCGCAGCTGATCGAGGTCGCACGCCGCAATGCCACGGCTGAAACCGTCACGCACAAGGTGCATGCCTGCGCGACCGACGACAAGCGTGCGCTGCTGACGCACCTGCTGACGCAGCCCGACTACGTGTCGCGTCAGGCGCTGGTGTTCGTCAACACGAAATTCGGCGCCAGCCGGCTGGCCGTGCACCTGATCCGTCAGGGTGTGGCAGCCGACGCGATCCACGGCGACAAGAGCCAGCAGCAGCGCACCGAGGCGCTGGAAGCGTTCAAGAGCGGTGCCGTGCGCGTGCTGGTCGCGACCGATGTCGCGGCGCGCGGTCTCGACATCGAGGACCTGCCCTTCGTCATCAATTTCGAGCTGCCGCACAACGCGGAAGATTATGTACACCGGATCGGCCGCACCGGGCGCGCCGGGCGCAGCGGCGAAGCCATTTCGCTGATGGCGCCGGAAGAGCGCGGTCGCGTGGCTGACATCGAAAAGCTGATCCGCAAGGAAATCGAGCCGGCGACGCCGGAAGGCTTCGACCCGGGCCGCGCCCGGCAGCGCGAAGTGCGCGAATCGAGTCCGCGCGAGGGACGTGCTGGCGAGCGCCCGCGGGAACGCGCCGCCAGCAGCGGTGAGCGGCCGGAGCGGCCGGAAGGTGTAGCGCGCCGCGGTCGGTCATCGCCCGGAGACACCGTGCGTCCTTCGCGCAATCCGCGTTCATCGGCGAGCCAGGTGGCGGCCGATGGTTTCGACTTCAGCAAGCCGTACGAATCCCTGCCCTCCGGTGAGGGTACGGCCGCCACGACCGACGGCACGGCAGCCGGCGCCCGGCGCGGCAAGCGGCAGGTCGCGGCACTGCTCGGCGGCAACGGCAAGCGCTGACCGCCGGGGCAGCCAGGCCCCGGCAAGCGAACGAACACGTGAATGCGAAATCCATTCGACGAATGCGTCGGAGGGATGACGTTCGCGCCGCGCACGACCCGAAAACGCTGACGGGTCGGTGCCTGCGGTGAAGAAGTCCCCGGTCGATCGGGGCATCAACCCGACCATGTCGGGACATCACCTCTGGCGGACGTTCGATATTTGTACGAACGATCTGTAAAAATCGGTTGAAATCCGGACGGATCAGCCGTTCGTGCCGCCTTTTCGAAAGGGTGTCCGGCTCGAACAGGGCCGCCTGCCTCGCACCGATACCCACGCCGCATCGCCGCGCGACGCAACACCCACGCACTTCAAGGCCTTTATCCGTGCGGCTCCGGGAGAACATCCCTTCGCCGGGCCTTGCCACGCTTGCAGTAACCGACTCCTGACAGATGAGCCCGGGCAATAGTTTTGGCGCAAAACCAACTGATGGCATGCGTTTTGCAACACTCGGGCGTCGCTCGTTGCGACAAAAAATCCGACAGTCAGACGACTGATCCAAATTCGAGGAGACCATCCATGAAAAGAACTGCTCTTGCAGCGCTCGCCCTCACTGCCTGCGCGCACAGCACCATCGCGTATGCCGGTGTGACGGACGCCGACATCGTGAACGACGCCAAAACCACCGGTAACGTTCTTTCGTGGGGCATGGGAACCGAAGGTCAGCGTTTCAGCCCTCTCAAGCAGATCACTCCCAAGAACGTGAAGCGCCTTGTGCCTGCCTGGTCGTATTCGTACGGCGGCGAGAAACAGCGCGGTCAGGAAGCGCAACCGCTGGTCATCGACGGCAAGATGTTCATCACCGCTTCCTACTCGCGCGTGTTCGCCCTCGATGCCAAGACCGGCAAGCGCCTGTGGACCTACGAACACCGCCTGCCCGAAGGCATCATGCCCTGCTGCGACGTGATCAACCGTGGCGCAGCGGCGTTCGACAACCTGATCATCTACGCCACGCTCGACGCGCAGCTCATCGCGCTCGACCAGGCCACCGGCAAGGTGGTGTGGAAGGAAAAGATCGACGACTACCAGGCCGGCTATTCGTCGTCGGCAGCGCCCATCATCGCCGGCGGTCTGCTGCTGACCGGTGTGTCCGGTGGCGAGTTCGGCATCATCGGCCGCGTCGAGGCACGTGACCCGAAGACCGGCAAGATGGTGTGGATGCGCCCGACCATCGAAGGCCACATGGGCTACCGGTACGACGCCGACGGCAACAAGACCGAAGCCGGCATCAGTGGCACGACCAATGCCACGTGGCCGGGCGACCTGTGGAAGGTCGGCGGCGCGGCGACATGGCTCGGCGGCACCTACGACGCGAAGACCGGCCTCGCCTATTTCGGCACCGGCAACCCGGCGCCGTGGAACAGCCACCTGCGTCCCGGCGACAACCTGTACTCGTGCTCCACGGTTGCGATCGACGTCAAGACCGGCGAGATCAAGTGGCACTTCCAGAGCACGCCGAACGATGGCTGGGATTATGACGGCGTGAACGAGTTCGTCACCTTCGACATGGGTGGCAAGCGGATGGGCGGCAAGGCCGACCGCAACGGTTTCTTCTACGTGCTGGATGCCAACACCGGCAAGTTCGAGCGCGGCTTCCCGTTCGTGAAGGCGCTGAACTGGGCCAAGGGCCTGGATGAGAACGGTCGGCCGATCTACGACCCGGCAAACCGTCCGGGTGACCCGACTGCCAGTGGCGATGGCAAGAAGGGCAATGCCGTATTCGCGACGCCTTCCTTCCTCGGCGGCAAGAACCAGATGCCGATGGCCTACAGCCCGGACACCGGACTGTTCTACGTGCCGTCCAATGAATGGGGCATGGAAATCTGGAACGAGCCGATCACCTACAAGAAGGGTGCCGCCTACCTGGGTGCCGGCTTCACGATCAAGACGCTGGACGCCAAGGACATCGGTGGCGACTACATCGGCGCACTGCGTGCCGTCGATCCGAAGACCGGCAAGATCGTGTGGGAAGTGCGCAACAACGCTCCGCTGTGGGGCGGCGCGATGGTGACCCGCGGCGGTCTGGTGTTCTGGGGCACGCCCGAGGGTTACCTGAAGGCGGCCGACGCCAAGACCGGCAAGGAAGTGTGGTCCTTCCAGGTCGGCACCGGCATCGTCGCCCCCCCGATCACCTGGGATCAGGACGGCGAGCAGTATGTTGCCGTGACGGCCGGCTGGGGCGGCGCAGTGCCGCTGTGGGGTGGTGACGTGGCCAAGAAAGTTGCGTACCTGAATCAGGGTGGCTCGATGTGGGTGTTCAAGCTGCTGAAGGATTGATCAAGAAGATCTGAAGACTCCTCATTGCGCCCCGTTCTTGGGGCGACCGTAACCGGCGCCTTCTGGCGCCGGTTTTTTCTTTACCGTCCGGTTTGTCGGCGCACAAGCCGACCCGGCTGCCCGTCAGCGCACACTGCAGCGTCGGCTGATGCCTCCGGGTAGCAAGCCGGTTGTTGAGACCGGTTTCGGTCTGCCGTGCAAAAATGCGGGTTCGCGGGAAGACATCCCCGTACCAACAATACCTCTGGAGACCAGGAATGAAGAACAGATTCACCGCGCTGATGCTGTGCGCTGTCATGTGGCTCGGCGGCTTCGCCGGCAGCGCATGGGCGCAGGGCCGCGACCTCGACGAAGTCATCAAGAGCGGCCAGATCAAGGTTGCGCTGTACAAGGAATTCGCCCCGTTCTCCGACGTCAGCGCTGGCGGCATCGATGTTGACCTGGCCAAACTGCTGGCCGACCGGCTTGGCGTGAAGCTGGAAATCCTGTGGTTCTCGGCCGATGAAAACATGGACGATGACCTGCGCAACATGGTGTGGCGCGGCACCGTGCTCGGCTATGGCCCGGCCGACGTCATGCTGCATGTGCCCATCGATGCAACCTACACGGCACGCAATGAAAAGGCCATGTTCTTCGCACCTTACTACCGCGAAAAATTCGCCATCGCCCGCAATGTCGAGAAGATCGACAAGCTCGAATCGCTCGATGTCTTCCGCACCCAGCGCATTGGCGTCGAAGTTGAAACCTACCCCGACACGGTGCTGCTGTCGGCGGACGGCGGCGCCTACCGCAACAACATCGGCCACTACAAATCGGCCGGTGAAGCACTGGCCGCGATGAAGAACGGCGAAGTCAGCGCGGTGATGGGCATGCAGAGCGAAATGGAAGCAGGCATTGCCGGTACCAGCGGCTATGCGATTGGCGACGTGCCGCTGCCGCTGGTCAATCGCCGCCAGTGGGTCATCGGCCTCGCGGTGAAGGCAGGCAACGAAAAGCTTGCCCAATCGCTGCAGGCCGCCATGAACAGCATTGCCGAAAAGGGCGAACTGAAGGACATCTTCAAACGCCACGGCGTCGAGTATCGCGCCCCCTGACGCTCCGGGCGGACCGGCAACGCCGTC
>FWPV01016682.1_pt1 | contig 10305 bp, 9 predicted proteins | sample 2228371 | NCBI WGS metagenome assembly FWPV01 (sample SAMEA103939776, study PRJEB20133) | metagenome
CGCGCCGACGCAAGGGGGGGCGCACGTGAACCTGGCCAGCCTGATCGACGGCCATCCCGACGAGCACGTGGCGTTCATCGCTGCCGGCCGACCCACCACCTACGGGGAGCTCCGGGCCCAGGTCGGTGCGGTCCGCGGGGCGCTCGCCGGCATGGGGGTCGGGCGGGGCGACCGGGTGGCCATGCTGTGCGCCAACAACCGGTACTTCGTCATCACCTACCTCGCCACCCTCGGGCTCGGGGCCATCGCCGTGCCGCTCAACCCCACGAGCCCGGCGGCGGAGATCACCTGGGAGATCGCCGGGGTCGGTGCCCGAGCGGTGGTGGTCGGCCCGCTGGCCCGTGAGGCCTGGGCCCAGGTCGACCGCTCCCGCATCCCCACCGTCGAGCAGGTCATCGCCACCGAGGGCCATGGGTTCGCCGACGCCCACACCTTCGAGGAGCTGCTGCACGGCTCGCCGGTCCCGGCCGTGGACGTCGACGATGACGACCTTGCGGCGCTGCTGTTCACCAGCGGCACCGTCGGCGCCCCGCGGGCGGCCATGCTCAGCCACGGGAACCTGCTGTCGAACCTCGAGCAGAGCCAGCGCAACCCGATGGCCCTGCGGAGCGACGATGTCGTGTTCGGGGTGCTCCCGCTGTTCCACATCTTCGGCCTGAACGTCGTGCTCGGCGGTTCGCTCAAGGTGGGCGCGACGGTGGTGCTCGTCCAGCGCTTCGACCCGGTCACCGCCCTCGACACCCTGCGGGACCGCCACGTCACCGTGGTGCCGGGGGCGCCGCAGATGTACATGGCCTGGGCGCAGTGCGACGCCGAGGAGGTGCGCCGCGCGTTCGCCGGGGTCCGGTTGGCGCTCACCGGCGCGGCGAAGATGCCCGAGGAGCAGGCCCGGGTGTTCCAGGAGAAGGCCGGGGTGCCGCTCCGGGAGGGCTACGGCCTCACCGAGGCCTCCCCGGTGGTCAGCTCACAGGTCGGGGTGCCGCCACGCCTGGGTTCGGTGGGCGTGCCGCTGGCCGGGGTGGAGGTGCGCCTGGTCGATCACGACGGCTCCGACGTGCTCGCCGGGGACCAGGGCGAGGTGTGGGTGCGGGGACCGAACGTGTTCAAGGGGTACTGGCATGACCCCGAGGCCACCGCCCGGGTGCTGACCCCCGACGGCTGGCTGCGCACCGGCGACGTGGCCACCGTCGACGACGACGGGTACCTCTACATCGTCGACCGGGCCAAGGACCTGATCATCGTGTCGGGGTTCAACGTCTTCCCGGCCGAGGTCGAGGAGGCGATCGCCGAGTTCCCGGGCGTGGCCGAGGTGGCCGTGGTGGGCGTGCCGCACCCGCACACCGGGGAGGCGGTCAAGGCCTATGTGGTCCTCGAGCCGGGCGTCGAGGCCGAGGAGGAGGAGATCATCGAGCACTGCGCCGAGCGCCTCGCCCGCTACAAGTGCCCGAACAAGGTGCTCTTCGTCGACGCGCTGCCCCGGGGCACGGCCGGCAAGGTGCTCCGACGCATCCTGCGCTGACCGGCGGGGGCCGTCACCCCGCCTCGCGGGAGCGGGCCGGGGTGCTGGCCGGTACCGCCTGGAGGGGTCGGCGCCCGGCCGTCCCCGCCACCAGGAAGCCGGCGAACAGCACCGTCACCCCGACTACGAGCGTCACGGCGAACGCCTCGTCCTCACCCAGGCGCCCGGCGAGGGTGCCACTGGCCCCGAGCACCACGGTCCCCAGGGCGATGAGCGCGTTGCCGGCGGCCAACCTCCCTGGCCGCCCGGCCATGGCCGCCGCCCGCTCCTGGTGCCGTCGCGACCGCCACAGCCGCCACAGCGACCACCCGGTGCAGCCGAGCACCACCAGCGCCCCGCCGCCCGAACCGAGGGCGGCGAGCACCCGGGGGAGTGGGTCGAACATCTCCTTGCCCTGGGGGAGCCCGCTCGGCGGCAGCGCCGCCCGGAACGGCGCCACCGAGACCACCCCGGCGGCGAAGCCGGAGGCGAGCAGCACCCCGACGACCACCCCGCGGGTGCGCTCGGCGCCGATCAGCAGCACCACGTTGCCGAGCGCCAGCCACACCACGTTGAGGATGGCGCCGAACAGGAAGAACGTCCGGTAGCTCCCCCCGCTCCACCCTGCAGCGACCCCCCACCACAGCGCACCCGACGCGACGGTGAACATCGAAAGCGACACCGTCCACAGCAGGTGGTGGAGCCTGCGCCCGGTCAGCCAGCGCTCGAACGTCGAGCACGCGAACGCCAGGGCGATCAGGGTGGCGGCGGCGGCGAGCGCAGCTTCGAGGGTCATCGCCGGCGCAGCGTAGAGCGGGGTTCGCGCCTTTGTGAACGCACGCACGTGCTCGGTACCCTGCTGCCCGATGGTCGCCCGCGCTCGTCGCCGCATCCCCGAGGCCACCGTGGCCCGCCTGCCGGTGTACCTGCGGATCCTGTACGAGCTGGCCGAGAACCGAACGACCACCATCTCCTCGGACCGCCTGGCCGAACTGGCCGGGGTCAACGCGGCCAAGGTCCGCAAGGACCTGTCATACCTGGGCTCCTACGGCACGCGCGGGGTCGGCTACGACGTCGAGTACCTGCTGTTCCAGGTCAACCGGGAACTCGGCCTCACCCACGACTGGCCGGTGATCGTCGTCGGCGCCGGCAACCTGGGTCAGGCGCTCGCCAACTACAGCGGTTTCGGCGAGCGGGGGTTCCCGGTGGTGGCCCTGGTCGACACCGACCCGGCGAAGGTGGGCACCGTGATCGCCGGCACGACGGTCCGCCACCTCGACGACCTCGGCGAGCTGGTCCCAGCGCCCGGCCGGGCGATCGGGGTGATCGCCACCCCGCCGGGCGCGGCCCAGGCGGTGGCCGACCGCCTGGTGGCCGCCGGGGTCCGGTCGATCCTGAACTTCGCCCCGGTCGTGCTGAACGTCCCCCGGGGGGTGAGGGTCCGCAAGGTCGACCTTGCCGTCGAGCTGCAGATCCTGTCGTTCTACCAGCAGCGCCGTGGCCCGGGGCGGGGCACGCTCACCGCGGTGGAGGACGATGCCGGTGGCACCGCTGCGAGCGCGTAGCCTGACGGAGGCGACCCGGCATCGGCCGGTCCACCGCCCGAGGACCTGAGGAGTACCGGCGGCCGTGTCTGTCGTCGTCATCGGAGTCAACCACCGGACCGCACCGCTCGAACTGCTCGAGCGGATGGCGATCAGCGACGAGCGCCTCGCCAAGGCGCTCCAGGACCTGTGCTCCCGACCGTTCGTCAACGAAGCGGTGGTGCTGTCCACCTGCAACCGCACCGAGATCTACCTCGTGGCCGAACGGTTCCATCCCGCCTACCAGGACGTGCGGGACTTCCTGTCCGAGCAGGCCCACCTCGCGCCCGAGGACTTCGGCCACCACCTCTACAGCCACTACGACGACGCCGCCGTCGGCCACCTGTTCCGGGTGGCCGCCGGGCTCGACTCGGCCGTGCTGGGTGAGAGCGAGATCCTCGGTCAGGTCCGCCAGGCCTGGGAGCGCGCCCAGGCCGAGGGTGCAGCCCGCGGGTCGCTGAACATGCTGTTCCGCCACGCCCTCGAGGTGGGCAAGCGGGCCCGCACCGAGACCGGCATCGCCCGGTCGATCACCTCGGTGTCCCAGGCCGCGGTGGCGCTCGCCACCGAGCGGCTCGGCTCGCTCGACGGACGCACCGTGCTGGTCATCGGCGCCGGCGACATGGGGGAGGGGATGGCGGTGGCGCTCGCCGGCGCCGGCGTGGGCACGGTGCTGGTGGCCAACCGCACGTTCGCCCGGGCCAGGGAGCTGGCCGACCGGGTCGGGGGCCGGGCCATCGGCCTCATCGACCTCGACGTGGCCCTGGTCGAGGCCGACGTGCTGCTCACCTCCACCGGTTCGCCCTCGGTGCTGCTCGACCACGGTGAGGTGGAGGCGGTGCTGCCCCGTCGGGCCGGCCGGCCGCTGCTCATCGTCGACGTGGCGGTGCCCCGGGACGTCGACCCGTCGGTCGCCGAGCTGCCCGGTGTGACCCTGCTCGACCTCGACGACCTCCGGGAGTTCGCCGCCCGGGGTGCCGCCGACCGCCAGGCCGAGGTGGCGGCGGTGGAGGCGATCATCGACGGCGAGGTCCACCGCTACCTCGACTCGGCCAACGCCCGGGAGGTCGCCCCGCTCGTCGCCGCGCTGCGGGAGCGGGCCGAGCAGCTCCGCCACGCTGAGCTGGAACGGTTCCGCTCCCGGCTCGAGGGCCTCGACGAGCGCCAGCGCGAGGCGGTCGAGGCCCTCACCCGGGGCCTGCTCGGCAAGCTCCTCCACGAACCGACCGTGCGGCTCAAGGACGCCGCCGGCACGGTCCAGGGTGAGCGGCTGGCCGCAGCGGTCCGCCACCTGTTCGACCTGCCGTGAGGGCGCTCCGGCTGGCGACGCGGGGGAGCGCGCTCGCCCGCTGGCAGGCCGAGCGTGTCGCCAGCCTGCTGCGGGCGGCGCACCCCGGCCTCGAGGTGGCGATGGTCGTGGTCACCACCACCGGCGACCAGCGCACCGACGTACCCCTCCACGAGCTGGGGGGCCAGGGGGTGTTCGTCAAGGAGGTGCAGCAGGCGGTACTCGACGGGCGCGCAGACCTCGCCGTCCACTCGGCCAAGGACCTCCCCTCGTCTCCGACCCCCGGCCTGCGCATCGCCGCGGTCCCCGAACGGGGCGATCCGTGCGATGCCCTCGTCGGCCGTCCGCTCGACGCCCTCGACGACGGGGCGGTGGTGGCCACCGGCAGCGTGCGCCGGCGGGCCCAGCTGGCTCGCCTCCGGCCCGACCTGCGCTTCACCGACCTGCGGGGCAACATCGGGCGCCGGCTGGAGAAGATCCCGCCGGGCGGCGCCATCGTCATGGCCGTCGTCGCCCTGCAGCGGCTCGGTCTCGACGGGCGCATCGCCGAGGCCCTGCCGGTCGAGCGCATGTGCCCTCAGGTCGGTCAGGGAGCGCTGGCCGTGGAGTGCCGTGAGGACGACGGCCGGACTGCGGCGATGCTCGCCGCCATCGACGACCACCGCTCCCACCGGGCGATCGCCGTCGAACGGGCGTTCCTCGCCGAGCTGGGCAGCGGCTGCAGCCTGCCGGTGGCCGCCCACCTCGGTGTCGACGGGCGGCTCCACACCTTCCTCGCCGGGCCGACCGGGGTGTTCGACGAGCCCCTGGCCGAACCCGACGAGCGGCTCCACACCTTCCTCGCCGGGCCGACCGGGGTGTTCGACGAGCCCCTGGCCGAACCCGACGAGCGGCGGGCAGCGGCGCACGCCCGCCGGGCGCTGGCCTCCGTAGGCTGATCGGGTGACCCACGACCGGCGAACCGGCGACACCGTCGAGCTGCTCCGCACCTGTATCCGCAACGCCTGCGTGAACGACGGCCGGCCCGACTCCGGGCAGGAGGTCCGGTCGGCTGACGTGCTCGCCAGCTACCTCGAGGGTTCAGGGCTGGACCTCGAGGCCTTCGAACCGACCCCGGGCCGCCGGTCGCTGGTCGCCCGGCTCGAGGGCACCGACCCCACCGCTCCCACGCTGTGCCTGATGGGCCACACCGATGTCGTGCCGGTGAATCCTGCAGGGTGGTCACGTGACCCGTTCGGCGGCGAGCTCGTCGACGGTCCGGTGGGCCCCGAGGTGTGGGGGCGCGGGGCCATCGACATGCTGAACCTCACCTGTTCGATGGCGGTCGCCGTCCGGGAACTGGCTCGCACCGGGCGCCGGCCACAGGGGACGATCGTGTACCTGGCGGTCGCCGACGAGGAGGCCGGTGGGGAGCACGGGGCCCACTGGCTCGTGGAGCACGCCCGCGACGCAGTCGGCTGCGACTACGTCATCACCGAGTCGGGCGGGTTGAGCCTGCACGGACCATCCGGTCACCGCATCACCATCACCGTGGGGGAGAAGGGCATCAACTGGCGCCGCCTGGTGGTGCGGGGCACGCCGGCGCACGGGTCGATGCCGTACGGTGCCGACAACGCGCTCGTGAAGGCCGCCGAGGTGGTCCGGCGGCTCGCCACCTACCGCCCGGCAGCGGTCGTCGGCGAGGTGTGGGAGGCCTACGCCGCCGCCCTCGACCTCCCGGCGGACGTGGTCGCCCAACTCCGGGACCCTGCGCTGGTCGACGAGGGCCTGCGCCGCATCCCCGACCTCGGGACGGCGAAGTTCGCGCACGCCTGCACCCACACCACGATCTCCCCCAACGTCGTCCACGGCGGCCAGAAGACCAACGTGATCCCCGACGAGGTGGTCATCGAACTCGACGTCCGGACGCTGCCCGGGCAGTCGGGTGCCGACGTCGAGCGGATGCTCGCCGACGCCCTCGGGCCCGATCTGGCGGCTGACGTGGAGGTCCAGCTCATCAGGGAGCGGCCCGCCTCGGCCTCCCCGGTCGACACCCCGCTGTACCGGGCCCTGGGGGAGGTGGCCCGCCGCTTCTACCCCGAGGCCACGCTGGTGCCCCGGATCACCGCCGGCGGCACCGACGCCACCTTCTTCCGTGAGGTCGGCACGGTGGCCTACGGGTTCGGGCTGTTCAGCCGCGCGCTCACCCCCGGGGAGTTCGCCTCCCGGTTCCACGGCAACGACGAGCGGGTCGACGTGGAGTCGCTGCGCCTGACCACCGAGGCGTGGCTGGCACTCGCGGAGCGCTGGTGACCCCCGGGCCGCTCGCCGGGCGGTCGGTGGTGGTCACCCGGGCCCCCGACCGGGCCGGTGAACTCGCCGACCGGCTCCGGGCCGAAGGTGCCGAGGTGGTGGAGGTGCCGACCATCCAGGTGGTCGACGCGTCCGACGGCGGGGTGGCGTTGCGGGCCGCCGCCGAGCGGCTCACCGGCTACGACTGGGTGGTGTTCAGCTCGGCCAACGGCGTGGCCCGGCTGGTCGGCGCCCTTCCCGGGGGGCCGGCCCAGATCGATCCGTGGCCGCAGGTGGCCGTGGTCGGCCCCGGCACCGCCGAGGTGGCCCACGCCTACGGACTCCCGGTCGACCTGGTGCCCGAGCGGTTCGTGGCCGAAGGCCTGCTCGAGGCGTTCCCCGCCGGACCCGGGCGGGTGCTGCTCCCGCAGGCCGCCGCCGCCCGACCGGTCCTCGCCGAGGGGCTCCGGGCCAGGGGGTGGGAGGTCGACGTCGTGGAGGCGTACCGGACGGTGCCCGCGACCTTGCCTCCCGAGCTCGTCGAGCGGGCCCGGCGGGCCGACGCCATCACCTTCACGTCGTCGTCGACCGTGACCAGCTACCTCGGGGCCGCTGGTGCCGAGGCGGTGCCCCCGGTCGTCGTGTGCATCGGCCCGGTCACCGCCGCCACCGCGACCGAGCGGGGGCTCACCGTGGCCGCAGTCGCCGACACCCACTCCGTCGCCGGTCTCGTCGCCGCCGTGGTGCGGGCCCTCGCACCGTGAGCCCCGACCCGGGGGCGGCCCCGGCCCACCGGTCCCCGCGGCGGCTCGCCCTGCCGCCGCCGGCCACCCTGGTGACGGTGGCTGCGGTGATCGTCACCGCCGTCGCCCTGGCCACCACGGCGGTCGTGCTCGTCGGCGGGCGCGCCGACCGGGCTGCGGCCCCGACCACCACGGTCCCGTCGGGGCTCCCGGCCGGTCTTCCGGCCGGGTGGCCGCCGGAGGTGCCTCTGGTCGACGGAGCGCAGGTGCTGAGCGGTCAGCGGGTGGACTCGGCCGACGGCCCGTACCTCGGGGTGACCATGCGGGTCGACGACCTGCGGGCCGCCTACCGCTTCTACCGGGACGTGCTCCCGGCCGGTGGCTTCACGCTGGTGCAGGACAAGCCGCACGAGACGGCGTTCGCGTTCTTCGCCAACGTCTTCGCCGTCGACGCGACCCGGGCGGTCACCGTCGTGGTCGACGGCCAGGCGGGCACGGTCACCGTGGCCATCTCGCCCCGGGCCGGTTGACGGTGCGCCGGCCGCCGCACGCGCCGGTCCCACCGCTCCTGCTGGGGTTCCGGCGGCTGCGCTGGCCGTAGTGTGCGGGGCCATGACCGCTCCGATGGTGCGACCCCGACGCCTGCGCCGTTCGGCCGCCGTGCGTCGGCTGGTGGCCGAGACCACCCTGCGGGTCGACGATCTGGTCGCCCCGCTGTTCGTCCGCGAAGGGACCACCGAGCCCCAGCCGATCGCCTCGCTCCCCGGCGTGGTGCAGCACACCCGGGAGTCCCTCCGCAAGGAGGTGGCCGAACTGGCCGACCTCGGCATCCCGGCGGTGATCCTGTTCGGCGTGCCGGCCCGCAAGGACGACGTCGGCTCCGGGGCCTGGGATCCTGACGGGATCGTGCAGGTGGCGCTGCGGGACCTGCGTGACGACCTCGGCGACCGGCTGGTGCTGATGGCCGACTGCTGCCTGGACGAGTACACCAGCCACGGCCACTGCGGGGTGCTCACCGCGGCGGGCGAGGTCGACAACGACGCGACGATCGAGCTGTACGCCAAGGCGGCCGTCGCCCAGGCCGAGGCCGGGGCGCACGTCGTGGCGCCGAGCGGGATGATGGACGGTCAGGTCGCCGCCATCCGGGCGGCGCTCGACGCCACCGGCCACCCCGACACCGCCATCCTCGCCTACTCCGCCAAGTACGCGTCGGCCCTCTACGGCCCGTTCCGCGACGCGGTCGACGTCTGCATCGCCGGCGGCGGCGACCGCAAGGGCTATCAGCAGGACTGGCGCAACGCCCGTGAGGCGCTGCTCGAGGTCCGGCTGGATCTCGAGCAGGGAGCGGACATGGTGATGGTGAAGCCCGCCCTCAGCTACCTCGACGTGATCGCCCGGGTCCGGGCCGTCACCGAGGTGCCGGTGGCCGCCTACCACGTGAGCGGCGAGTACTCGATGGTGAAGGCGGCTGCGGCCAACGGCTGGATCGACGGTCCGGCGGTCGCCCTCGAGCAGCTCACCGCGGTGAAGCGGGCCGGGGCCGACATCATCCTCACCTACTTCGCGCGCGAGCTGGCCGAGTCGGGGCTGGGCTGACCGATGGGCATCCCGTTCTGCGATCCCGCTGCCTGCCCCGCCGCCGGCTGCGATCCGGTGGTGTGCCGCGGCGTGGCGCTCACCGACGAGCAGCTCTACGCCCGGGCCAGCGCCGTCATCCCCGGCGGCGTCAACTCGCCGATCCGCGCCTACCGGGCCGTGGGCGGCACGCCGGCGTTCGTCGCCCGGGCCGCCGGCGGCTACGTGTGGGACGTCCAGGGCGCCCGGTTCATCGACCTGGTCCAGAGCTATGGCGCCATCATCCTCGGCCACGCCCATCCCCGGGTGGTCGAGGCCGTCACCGCGGCGGCCGCCGACGGCACCAGTTACGGGGCGCCGACGGCACGGGAGATGAAGCTGGCCGAGGCCATCTGCGAGCGGGTGCCCGGCTGCGAGCAGGTCCGGCTGGTCAACAGCGGCACCGAGGCCACGATGACCGCCATCCGGGTGGCCCGCGGGGCCACCGGCCGGCCGAAGGTGCTCAAGTTCGCCGGGAACTACCACGGTCACGGCGACATGCTGCTTGCCGCAGGGGGCTCGGCACTCGCCGTGCTCGGGATGCCCGGGTCGAAGGGGGTGACCGAGGCCACCGTCAGCCAGACCATCGTGGCCCCGTACAACGTCGTACCCCGGCTCGACCGGGACGTCGCCGCGGTCATCGTCGAGCCGGTCGCCGCCAACATGGGCCTCGTCGCCCCCCGCCCGGGGTTCCTCGAAGGGCTCCGGGCCGAGTGCGACCGGGTCGGTGCGCTGCTGATCTTCGACGAGGTGATCACCGGGTTCCGGCTGTCGGCCAGCGGGGTGCAGGGTCACCTCACCGACGTGCGCCCCGACCTCACCTGCTGGGGCAAGGTGATCGGCGGCGGGCTGCCCATCGGCGCGTTCGGGGGCCGGCGGGAGGTGATGGAGGTCCTCGCCCCACTGGGACCGGTGTTCCAGGCCGGGACGCTGTCGGGCAACCCGCTCGACGACGACGCCTACGCCGAGCTGCGCCGAAAGGCCAACCGGCTCGCCGAGGCCCTGCGCGCCGCGTTCGACGCTGCCGGTGTCCCGGTGCACGTGCCGGTGGTGGACACGCTCGTCGGGCTGCACCTGAGCGCAACGCCGGCGGTCGACTACGAGACGGCCAAGACCACCGACGAGGCCCGGTACGCCCGGTTCTTCCACGGCATGAAGGCCCGCGGGGTGCTCATGGCCCCCGGGGCCTACGAGGTGCTGTTCGCGTCGCTGGCCCACACCGACGCCGATCTGGACCACGTGGCCGAGCACGCCGTGCTCGCCGCCGCCGGCTGAGCGGCCGGACGCGCCAGGGGCCCGGCGCGGCGG
>FWPV01006688.1_pt1 | contig 10304 bp, 8 predicted proteins | sample 2228371 | NCBI WGS metagenome assembly FWPV01 (sample SAMEA103939776, study PRJEB20133) | metagenome
AGGGGAGGAAGGACTCGAACCCTCGCATGCCGGAATCAAAATCCGGTGCCTTAACCAACTTGGCGACTCCCCTACGCAGGTCGCTTGTCTGAATGACAAACCACCGAAACTGTCGCTGTGCAGCGCATTGTCAATGCGGCGGGCGTGATTCTAACCTTCACACCAGGCGCGCAATGGATGCTCTGCCCAATTGCTGCAAATTTTTATTTGCCAGCCCGGTGGGGCATCGGACAAGTCCGTGCCCTCCACCCAAGGCGCAAACACCGCGCTGCCCGATCCGGTCATGCGTGCTTGGAGACCCTTGCGGGACAACCAGCCAATGCAGTCCGAAATCTCGGGGCACACCGCTTGCGCCACGGCTTGCAAATCATTTGCCCCGTAGTGCCAGATCAGGTCTGGATTTTGTTGAGCATCTGCAGCAAAGCCTGAGAGTATAGCAGGCTTTGTATCCCTTTTCAAAACGGGTGAGCCAAATATCGCGGCAGTGGAGGCCCCAGTGGGGGGCTTGACCACCACAAAACGACCGGGCGGCAGTGCCACCGGGGTCAGTTGCTCGCCAATGCCCTCCACCCACGCGTTGTTTCCGCCTATGAAGAAGGGCACGTCTGCGCCCAGCGTCAGGCCGATGTCGGCCAGCTGCTGGCGCGACAAGCGCAGGCCCCACAGGCGGTTCAGGGCCAGCAGCGTGCTGGCCGCGTCGCTGGAGCCGCCGCCCATGCCGGCCTCGGCGGGCAGGCGTTTTTCCAGCGTGATGTCGGCACCGAACGAACAGCCTGTGGCCGATTGCAGCGCTTGTGCCGCGCGCACGATCAGGTCTTGTGTGGGCAAGGTCGAGCCGGGCAGGGCATCGAAGCGGTGGATGGCGCCGTCCGCGCGCAATTTGAAATGCAGCGTGTCGCACCAGTCGATCAGCATGAAGACCGATTGCAACAGGTGGTAGCCGTCGGGCCGGCGGCCCACGATGTGCAGAAAGACGTTGAGCTTGGCGGGGGCGGGAACGTTGCGCAGTTCGGTGGGGGTTTCGATGACTGCCGTGTTCATGGCTGCAAGCGGATACGCAGTTCCGCACGGGGCAAGGGTGTCAGGCGTTGCGCCAGGATGCGGCCATCGCCGTGGCCGCTCAGATCGGCCGACCAGCCGGGCACCTCGCTGGCCAGGCCGCGCAGCCACTGAAACAGCGCGGGCAAAGGCAGGGCGGCGCCCGTGAGTTGTTCGGTCAGCTCGTCCATGTGGGCGTAGGCGAAGGTGCGTTCGCCTTGCTGCAGCGTGGCACCCTCAGGCTGCCAGCGCGCCACCGCCATGGTCTGCCCCAGGGGTGAGAACAGGGCCAGCTCACCTTCGCGCGCATTGCCGCGCAACTCGAAGGCCGCGCTCATGGACTGCGGCGGCTCTGCTGCCACGTTCAGCGCCAGACGGCCACTCCAAAAATCGTTTTGTGGCGCGGACGGCGGGGGGGTGGCACAGCCGACCAGGCCTGCCAGCAGTGTGGTGACCAGCGCCCAGCGGCGGGCAACATGCGACAGGCTCACGGCTTGGCCTGCAAACGCCGCAAGGTGTCGGTCAGCGTTTCGTTTTCGTTGTTGAGCAGCAGGCCTTCGCGCCACACCTGCAGTGCACGTTCGCGCTGGCCAGCCACCCACAACACCTCGCCCAGGTGGGCGGCAATTTCGGCATCGGGCCGTTTGGCAAAGGCTGCCTGCAGGATGCGCAAAGCTGCGTCGATGTTGCCCATGCGGAATTCCACCCAACCCAGGCTGTCCTGGATGTAGGCGTCGTCGGGCGCACGTGCCAGCGCCTGTTCGATCAGCGCCTTGGCTTCGGGCAGGCGCGCGTTGCGGTCGGCCAGGGAATAGCCCAGTGCGTTGTAGGCATGGTGGTAGTCGGGCAGGCGCGCCATCAGCCCGCGCAGCAGCCGCTCCATGTCGTCGAAGCGCCCAGCCTTTTCGGCCACCATGGCCTGTTCGTACACCAGATCGGGGTCGTCGGGGTTCATCGCCACCGCCTTGGCGTACAGATCGTAGGCCAGGTCAAACCGTTTGTGGTCGCGCAGCAACTGGGCTTCGGCCAGCAGCTTGGTGCGTGCGTCGGTGGGCAGGCGTTCGGGCGCCTTTTGCAGCAGCTCGCGGGCGGCGTCGAGTTGACCCTGGCGCGCCAGCATCGAGGCGCGGCGCATCTGCACCGCAAACACCTCCTGGGGGTTGTCGATGCGGTCCAGCCAGGCGGTGGCGGCCGCAAAGTCGCGCCGTTTTTCGGCCAGCTGGGCCAACAACAGAAACGCTTGCACACGCCCTCTGGCAGCGGCGTCGCCACCGCCTTCGGTGGTTTGCAGGTAGCGCTCCAGCGCGGTGGTGGCCAAGGCGTCGCGGTTGTCGCGCACGTGCAGCGTGCCCAGCAGCAACCAAGTGTCTGCGGGCGCATCGCTGGTTTCGCTCAGGGCGTTCAACACCTTCAGCGCGTCGGCAGAGCGTTGGCCTTCCAGCAGCACACGGCCATAGGTCAACTCCACCAGCCGGTCGCCGTCACGGCTGGCGCCCAGATAACGCTTGACCAAGGCCTCCGCGCCTTCGCGCTGGGTCGCTTCTTCCATCAAATCCAAAGCCAAGGCGGCCGCAGGGCGAGAGCGCACCGAAGCCGCTTGCGCGCGTCGAGCGGCTTCCAAAGCATCGGCCAAGCGACCCGCGGCCAGTTCCATGCGACCCACCGCCACCCACGCAGCCGACGCGTGTGGCCCGTTGGCCAATTCGTCGCGCAAGGCTTCACGCACGGCCAGCGTGGCGGCTGGTTTGTCGTTCACCCGGTTGAGGGTGGGCGGGATGGACAGGATCAGGTCGTCGCGCGTGTCGGCCTTGCCTTGGGCCACCAGCTGGCGCAACACCGGGGCGGTGTCGGCCACGCGGTTGAGCGCCAGCAGGATCTGAAGCTTGTAGCGCAAGGCCTCACTGCTGTCCTTGTTCGATTCGGCCCAGGCGTTGGCCGCACTCAGGGCCGCATCGCCTGAGCGTGCTTGCAGTGCGATCTCCACCGCGCGCCGGAACAGCTGTGGGTTGAGCGTGCGGCGGGCCGCGTCCAGCACCAACGAGTAACCGGCACCTGGGTCGCCGCCCCGGACTTGCAGCTCGCCCAGCAGCAGCTGGTAGAACAGCTCGCCGTCCATGTTGGAAGATGCCGGCGCGGGGGAGGGCGTTGTTTGCGACCAGGCCGGGGGCGTCAGCACAAAAGCACCCAGGGCGAGGCTCAGACAGCAGGCCAGCTTGGAGGGGAACAGGGCAGCGGCATTCATCGAATCATGATAATGGAAGGGTCATGTCCCCTTGCCCTCCCAAGGGCTTGTCGTCTCTTGCTTTACCCGGCGCTCACACAACATGCCCGAACTCCCCGAAGTCGAAGTCACGCGCCAGAGTTTTGCCGCCGCCATCACCGGCGCGCGGATTCAGGGCTTGCACCTGGGCCTGCCCTTGCGTTGGCCTTTGGGCGTGGATACCACCGTGCTGCGCGACCAGACCGTGTTGGGTGTGCGTCGCCGTGGCAAATACCTGCTGATGGACCTCAGCGATGGGCTGTTGTTGTGGCACTTGGGCATGTCGGGCAGCCTGCGTTTTGCCGTTGATTTGCCGCCCCCCGGCAAACACGACCATGCCAACCTGGTCACCGACCGTGGCACGCTGCGGCTGCACGATCCGCGCCGTTTTGGCGCAGTCGTGTTTGCGCGCGACGAGTCCGATCCCGTGGCCGCCAAGCTGCTCGGTGGGCTGGGGGTGGAGCCGCTGGGCCCGGGCTTCGCGCCGGAAAAACGCCGGGCGCCCATCAAGCAGGTGCTGCTCGCGGGCGACGTGGTGGTGGGCGTGGGCAACATCTACGCCTCCGAGGCTTTGTTTGCGGCCGGCATACGGCCCACCAAACGAGCCCACCTGTTGACCGGCCCGCAGGCCATGCGCCTGCACACCGCTGTGCGCGAGGTGTTGTCGCGTGCCTTGGCCCTGGGTGGCAGCACGCTCAAGGACTTCAAGAACGCCCATGGTGAAAGTGGCTACTTCCAGCTCGATGCCATGGTGTACGACCGCGCGGGCCTGCCCTGCCGCGTGTGTGGCACACCCATCAAAACCTTGCGGCAGGGCCAGCGCTCCACCTTCTACTGCCCACATTGTCAGAAACCCTGAGCCTGGCTGGGGCCCGGTGCTATATTGCCCCGATGCTTGATTTGCCCGTCTGACACGCCATGGACTTCAACCAGGAATTCGACCAGCATGGCGCCTGGCGCCGCCAGTTTGCCCAGCGCCTGAAGCAGCTGAGCGAGTGGCTGAGCGAGCACGAGCTGATGGACGCCGGTGTGCTGGCGCGGCTCGACCAGCTGCAGTCACAGGTCAAGGCCGACAAGGTCATGGTGGCCTTCGTGGCCGAGTTCTCGCGCGGCAAATCCGAACTCATCAACGCGGTGTTTTTTGCCGGTTACGGGCGGCGCATCATGCCGGCCAGCGCCGGGCGCACCACCATGTGTCCGACCGAACTGGGCTATGACGCCGATGTGGCGCCCTGCCTGCGGCTCCTGCCCATCGAGACACGGCTGCAGCCGCAGTCGCTCATGGAGTGGCGCAGTGCACCGCAGGAGTGGGAGCGCATCGATCTGGATGTGAACGACCCCGTTCAGTTGGCCCAGGCCATCGAGAAGGTGGCCGAGGTGGTGCGGGTGGACCAGGCGCAGGCGCGTGCGCTGGGCTTCTGGCACGACGAAACGCCTGAAGACAACCCCTTGCCCGGCCCCGATGGGCTGATCGAAGTGCCGCGTTGGCGCCATGCCCTCATCAACATGGCCCACCCCCTGCTCAAGCAGGGCCTGGTCATTCTGGACACCCCGGGCCTCAACGCCATCGGCGCCGAGCCCGAGCTCACCGTGAGCCTGCTGCCCCAGGCGCATGCGGTGGTCTTCATCTTGGCCGCCGACGCGGGCGTGAGCAAATCCGATCTCACCATCTGGCGCGAGCATCTGGCGCCTGCGGCCGAACGCATCGATTCGCGCCTGGTGGTGCTCAACAAGATCGACACGCTGTGGGACGACCTCAGCACGCCCGAGTACATCGCTGCGCAAATCCAGCGCCAGCGTGAAAGCTCGGCGCGGGTGTTGGGCTTGAGCGAGGACCAGGTGATCGCTGTGTCGGCCCAGAAGGGCTTGCTGGCCAAGGTGCAGCAAGACCCGGTGCGCTTGGCCGCCAGCCACCTGCCCGAGCTGGAACAGGCGCTGGGCGAGGGCCTGCTGGGTCGGCGCAAACGCATTCTGCAAGGGGTGGTGGCCGATGGCATTCAGGAGCTGCAACGGGAAACCGGGCGCATGCTGCACACCCAGGAGCGTGAGCTGGTCGAACAACTACAGGAGCTCGAAGGCCTGCGCGGCAAAAACGCCACCGTGATCCGGCAGATGCGCTTGCGCATCGAACAGGAACAGGCTGAGTTCGACAGCAGCGGCGCCCGCATTCAGGCGGTGCGTTCGGTGCACCTCAAACTGTTGCGCGAGTTGTTTGGCCTGCTCAGCACCACCACGCTCAAGACCGAGGTGGCCCAACTGGCCGAGGCGCTCAAGAAGCCGGGCATCAAGTTCGGCGTGAAAAAAACCTATGGCGAGAGTTTCGACCGCTTGCGCGACGTGTTGCAACGCTCGCAGAAAATGGGCGAAGACATCCAGACCATGCTGGTCAACAGCTTCAAGAGCCTGAACGTGGAGTTCGGCTTTTCGCTGCAACCGCCAGCCGCGCCCGATCTCAAGCGCTACCGCGACGACCTGGCGCTGATCGAGCGCAACCACTTGCAGTACCTGGGCCTGACCAATGCGCTCAAGCTCGCCCAGCCCGAATTTGCCGAGCGCCTGGCGCGTGCGCTGATGTCGCGCCTCAAGGCGGTGTTCGACGCCGCGCTGGTCGAGGTCGAGGCGTGGAACAAATCGGCCGCCGCCCAGCTGGACGGGCAGTTGCGCGAACGACGCCGCAACTTCACCCGCCGCATCGAAGCGGTCACCCGCATCCAGACCGCCGCCAGTGGGCTGGACGACCGAATCGGTGAACTGAGGCAGATGTCGGCCGCATTGAACGCCACGCAAGCACGCCTGGCCGAACTGTGTGCCCAGCTCTTGGACGACACCGTGCCCGAGGCAGCACCCGGCACCGAGGTCGAAGCGCCCGAGCAAGCGGCCTGATGCGCCCGCCCGTTCCGGCTTCTGCCGCCGTGCAGGGGCCACCCCCTGCCTTGTTTGCTCGCCTGGTGGCCTGGCAGCGCACCCACGGGCGCAGCCACCTGCCCTGGCAGCACACGCGCGACCCGTACCGCGTGTGGCTCTCCGAGATCATGCTGCAGCAGACCCAGGTGGTCACGGTGCTGGGCTATTACGAGCGTTTTCTGGCGCGTTGCCCCACGGTGGCCGACTTGGCTGCTGCGCCAGCTGACGAGGTGATGGCTTTGTGGAGTGGCCTTGGCTACTACAGCCGCGCGCGCAACCTGCATGCCTGCGCGCAACAGGTGGTGGCGCGTTTTGGTGGCGTGTTTCCCCGCACCTCGGCCGAGCTGCAAACCTTGCCCGGCATCGGCCCGTCCACCGCCGCGGCCATCGCCGCCTTCTGTTTTGGCGAACGCATTTCCATCATGGATGGCAACGTCAAACGGGTGTTGTCGCGTGCCCTGGGGTTTGATCGCGATCTGGCGCAGGCCGCCAACGAGCGTGCCCTGTCGGCACTGGCCCAGGCCTTGGTGCCACCCGACGCCAGCCACGACGACATGATTGCCTACACCCAGGGCTTGATGGACCTGGGGGCCAGCCTGTGCGCTCGCACGCAGCCGCAGTGCCTGTTGTGCCCGCTGTCAGCCGATTGCCGCGCGTTGGCGGGTGGCGCGCCCGACGCCTATCCGGTGAAAACACGCAAGCTGGTGCGCCGGCACGAGAGTTGGTGGCTGCTGGCCTTGCGGCGCAGCGACGGCGCCGTGTGGCTGGAGCGGCGCCCGCAGCGCGGCATTTGGGCGGGCTTGTACTGCACGCCGGTGTTTGGCGACGAAGCCGGCCTGCAGGCCGCACTGGCTGGCTGGGGTCTGGACGCGGCTGCGGTGCAATGGCAGGCCGCCCGCAAACACAGCCTCACCCACCGCGAACTGCGCTTGTTGCCCGCCGTGCTGAACGTGGCCAATCCACAAGACAACTGTCGAGGCGAAGGCCGCTGGGCGACGCCCGCCGAGTGGGCAGCCCTGGGATTGCCCGCGCCGGTGCGGGCCTGGCTCGACGAGTCGCGCTGATTCAGTCCAGCTCGCGGTGCCGCAGGCGCACCGCCCAGTGTGGCGCGAATTCGGTGGCCAACGTTTCCACCATGTAGACCGAGCGGTGCTGCCCGCCGGTGCAGCCTACGGCCACCGTCACGTAGCTGCGGTGGTCGTGCTGCATGGCCGGCAGCCAGCGCTGCAGAAAGCCGGCGATGTGCTCGCGCATGGCCAGCACGTCGGGCTGCTCGCGCAGGAAGTCGGCCACCGGGGCATCGCGCCCGGTCAGTGGGCGCAGTTCGGGCTCGTAGTGCGGGTTGGGCAACATGCGCACGTCGAACACGTAGTCGGCGTCCATGGGGATGCCGCGCTTGAAGGCGAAGGACTCGAACACCAGCGTGAGCTGCGATGGCCGCACGTCGATCAGCGACTTGATCTGGCTGCGCAACGCGGCCGACTTGAGCAGGCTGGTGTCCAGCACCAAAGCGCGGTCACGCAGGTCGGCCAGCAGGTCGCGTTCGAGCTCGATGGCGTCCATCAGGGCGCGTTGCTGGTCGGCTGCGTCGGCCAAGGACAGCGGGTGCATGCGGCGCGTTTCGGAAAAGCGGCGCAACAAGGTGTCGGTGGTGGCGTCCAGAAACACCGTGGTGAGCTGCACACCGCGTTGACGCAATTCGTGCAGACGTTTGGGCAGCCCGGGCAGGGAGGACGCGCTGCGCACGTCCATGGCCACGGCCACCCGTTCGGCCTTGAAGCCGTTTTCCAACGCCACAAAGGCCTCCAGCAGTTCTGGCGGCAGGTTGTCCACGCAGTAGAAGCCCGCGTCTTCCAGGGCATGCAAAGCCACCGACTTGCCCGAGCCGGACATGCCGGTGATGAGCACAAGCTGCATGTTGCGGTGGGCGGGGCGGGCGTCAGACACTGGCGGCGGCCTCCAGCATTTCGCGCGCGTGCGCCAGCGAGGTGCCCGAACTGGCGTTGCCTCCCAGCATGCGGGCGAGTTCCTGCACGCGCTCGGTGGTGTCGAGCGCTCGCACCTGGCTGACGACACCTTGGCCACCGTTCTGTTTGGCCACGCGCAGGTGCTGGTCGGCGCAGGCGGCCACCTGGGGCAGGTGGGTCACGGCCAGCACCTGGCGGTCGCGGCCCAGGCGTTGCATGAGCTGGCCCACGGTTTGCGCCACGGCACCGCCCACGCCCGAGTCCACCTCGTCGAAGATCAGCGTGGGCGCTTCGCCCAGTTCACTGGTGGTGACCGAGATGGCCAGCGCGATGCGCGAGAGTTCGCCGCCCGAAGCCACCTTGCCCACGGGGCGCGGTGTGCTGCCGGCGTGGCCAGCCACCAGAAATTCCACCTGCTCCAGGCCATGGGCCTGCGGCTCGTCCAGCGGCAGCAGGCGCACCTCGAAGCGGCCCCCCTGCATGCCCAGGCCTTGCATGGCCGAGGTGATGGCTTCGGACAAGCGGGCCGCCCCTTGCTGGCGCAGTTTCGACAAGCGCTTGGCCTCTTTCATGAAGGCCGCTTCGCGCGCCGTGGCTTCTTTCTGCAAACCGTCCAGGTCGCTGGCGCGGTCGATGTCGGCCAGTTGGGTTTTCCAGTCGGCCAGGCGCTGGGGCAATTCTTCGGGTGTGCAGCGGTAGCGCCGCGCAAGCGACAGCCAGCTCGTCAGCCGCTCGTCCAGTTCCTGCAAGGCGGCGGGGTCAATTTCGGTGTGGCGGCTGTAGTGTTGCAGGCTGTGCACGCTGTCCTGCAACTGGGCCTGCGCGTCTTGCAAGGCCTTGAGCACCTCGGTGAACTGGGGCTCGATGGCCACCTGCGATTCCAGCAGCGCGGTGGCGCGGGCGATCAGCGACAGGGCACTGCTGTCTTCGTCGTCCAGCGCCGCCAGGGCGCCCTGGGCGGCGTGGATCAGGTCTTGCGCATGGGCCAGCCGGCCGTGTTGCGTGTTGAGTTCGTCCCACTCGTCCATGCCCGGGGCGAGTTTGGCCACTTCGCCGATCTGCCAGCTCAGGCGCTCGCTTTCCTGCTGGCGGGTGGCCAGTTGGCTGCGCGCGGTTTCCAGCGCTTTGATGGCGCCGCGCCAGTCGGCCCACAGGCCGGGCAGGGCGTGGGTGGCGATGCCCGCGTAAGCGTCGAGCAGCTGGCGCACCGCGTCGGGGCGGGTCAGGCTTTGCCAGGCGTGTTGGCCGTGGATGTCTACCAGGCTGTCGGCCAGGGCCTTGAGCTGCCCGGCGGTGGCAGCACCTCCGTTGATCCAGGCCTTGCTGCGGCCCTGGGTGTCCACCGTGCGGCGCAGCAGCAGACTGTCTTCGCTGTCAAAACCGTTGTCGGCCAGCCACATGGCGATGGGAGGGGTGATGTCGAATTCGGCCGACACCTCACAGCGCGTCGCACCTTCGCGCACCACGCCGCTGTCGGCGCGCGTGCCCAGCACCAGTTGCAGGGCATCGATGAGGATGGATTTGCCGGCGCCGGTCTCCCCGGTCAGCACCGTGAAACCGGCGCGCAGGTCCAACTCCAGGCGCTGGACGATGACGAAATCCGACAAAACAATGCGTAACAAGGCCATGTTCAGGCCACTCCTTCGTTCCAGTGCAGTTTTTTGCGCAGGGTGTCGAAATAGCTCCAGCCCGTGGGGTGCAGCAGCCGCAGCTGGTGGGGTGAGCGTTTGACGATGATGCGGTCGCCGTGCATCAGTTCGGTGAAAGTCTGCATGTCGAAGTTGGCGCTCGCGTCCTTGCCTGCCACCAACTCGACGCTGATCTCGCCATCGGAGGGCAACACGATGGGGCGGTTGGACAGGGTGTGCGGCGCAATGGGCGCCATGACCCAGCCGGCGATGGCGGGGTGCAGCATGGGGCCGCCGGCCGACAGCGCGTAGGCTGTGGAGCCGGTGGGCGAGGCGATGATGAGGCCGTCGGCGCGCTGGCTGGCCACAAAGCGGCCGTCCACCGCCACACGCAGCTCGATCATGCTTGCCGCGGGGCCACGGTTGACCACCACGTCATTCAGTGCCGTGGCCTTGAACACGCAGCGCTCGTCGCGCCACACGCTGGCTTCGATCAGCGCGCGCCGG
>FWPV01016683.1_pt1 | contig 10304 bp, 7 predicted proteins | sample 2228371 | NCBI WGS metagenome assembly FWPV01 (sample SAMEA103939776, study PRJEB20133) | metagenome
AGCGGGCGTCCTCGGCAACCTCGGGCGGCAGGCCGAGCACGGTGAGGGCCTGGGCTGCCTCGGAGCGAACCTCGGCATCGCGGTCCATGAGCGCCGTGGCGAAGAGCGCCATCTTCTCGCGGTCGCTCGCGGGCGAGAGCGCCAGGCGGCGCAGCGCCGTCACCTTCTCCTTCGCCTCGGCGCTCGTGCGCAGCACGAGCTCGAGCTCCGCGATGTCGCGGCGGGTGAACAGCTCGTGGATTTCGCTGGGGTGGATGAGCTCAGGCTTCGCAGCCAGGGCGGGCAGTTGAGGCTCCCCTGCCTCCGGCGCGGCCTGTTCGGCCAGGAGCTCCTCGGCGAGGGCGACGGTCCGCCAGCCCTTCTCCTCGGCCACAACCAGCTCAGCGGGGAGTGTCTCGCCGGGCACCGCCAGCGAGCGCAACGTCTCGGTCGTGAGCCCGCCAGCCTTGTCAAGGAGTTGCGGGTGCAGGATGACGTGCTGGAGGGCCGGGGAGTCGCGCAGGCACTCGATGGCCGCGGCCGTGAGGTCCACCTTTTGCGCCAGAAGCGCGGCCAGGCGCACCGCGAGGCGGTCGCTCAGCCCGAACCGCTCCCTGAAAAAGTCCTTTGTCCCCCGCATCCCCGTCGGCATGCCTTCTCTCCGCAGCAGCCCTCTATGCCGATGGTATCAGCCGGGGAAAGGCGAGTCAAGATGGGGACGCCAGCGGCTTGCTTGGGTGGCCGGGGGGCGCTATAATGCAGGTGGAGGGAAGAGGTGAGCCTGTGGAGATACTGCATTATCCGAATCCGCTGCTCCGGAAGAAGGGGGCGGCCGTCAGAGAGATTACGCGGGAGGTGGTGGAGCGCGCCCGCGAGATGCTGGAGCTGATGTACGCGGCCAAGGGGGTGGGCCTGGCCGCTCCCCAGGTGGGCTGGAGCGTGCAACTGTGCGTGATGAACCCCGCGTCGGCGGATGACCGCTCGCGCGAGATGGTGTGCGTGAACCCGGTCATCGTGGAGGCCGAGGGCGAGGTGGTGGACGACGAGGGCTGCCTGAGCTTCCCCGGGGTGCGGGGGAACGTGCCGCGCTTCGCCAAGGTGACCTGCCGCTGGTACGACCTCGAGGGGCGCCGGATGGAGCTCGCCTCCGAGGGCCTCCTGGCCAGGATGTTCCAGCACGAGATAGACCACCTGAACGGCCGGCTGATCATAGACAGGATGACGCCGGCGAGCCGACTCAGCGTGCGCAGCGGCCTCAAGGAGCTCGAGCGCGAGTATCGCGCGGCAGCCTCGCCCGCGCGCGGCCTCGTGTAGTGGGAGCTGCAAGCGGCCCGCTTGCGGACCACAACCGAGACGGTTGTGGCTACGTGGAGTTGACTAGTGTTGCCGTTGGCGGTGACGTTCACGCTCTCGCGCGGCTACTCGGTCGCGGGCTTCGTCGGGCTGCTGGTGCTGTGCATCGGGCTGATAGTCTACTTCTACATCAACAACGCCAGGACCCTCCCGCGCTGGTACTTCGCCATCCTGCTGGCGATGCGGGTGCTCATCGTCGTCGTGCTCCTGCTCTACATCTTCCGCCCCACGCTGATCTTCAACCGGTTCCTCACCAGCACGCCGCGGATGCTGGTGCTGGTGGACACCTCTGGGAGCATGAGCCACGCTGACCCTGGGACAGGTTCGCGGATCGAGCTTGCGAAGACGAATCTGCGCCACAGCGGGTTCCTCGGCAAGCTCGAGGAGCAATTCTCGGTGAGCCTCTACAGGTTCGGGGCGAGCGCGCAGCCGATCTCGTACAGCGAGATACGGCGCCTCGAGGCCGAGGAGGAGGTGACCGACCTCTACGAGGGGTGCCGGACGGCCCTGGACAGCGCCCGCCACCGCGGCGGACAGGTGGCCGGCATCATCCTGCTCTCGGACGGCATTGACAACAGCGGCAAGCGGCCCGTCGAGCAGATCGCCTCCCTCGGCGTCCCCGTACACACGGTCGCCTTCGGCTCGCGCCTCGAGGACGACAAGGACTACAAGAACGTGGGCATCGTGGGGGTGGAGTACGACGACTTCGTGGCAAAGGACAATGCCACCGAGGTCAAGGTGCTGGTGGAGTCCCAGGGCTACGGCAGCCGGCCCGTGCGCGTGGTGCTGCGGGACAAGGCGAAGGACAAGGACCTCGCCTCGGCCGAGGCCGTGCTGGGGCCAAAGAAGGGCGCGCAGCGGGTCGTCCTGAAGTTCACCCCAACCGAGACCGGGCGCATTGACGGCGTCGTCGAGATCCCCAAGCTTGAGGACGAGGACCGCCTGAGCGACAACCGCAAGGCCATCACCATCAACGTCACCGGCCCACGCATCAAGGTGCTCTACATCGAGGGCGTGCTGCGCGAGGAGGGGAAGTGGCTGATGCGAAACCTCCAGACCGACCCCAACGTGGAACTCCTCTACCTCGTCCGAAGCAAGGAAGGCCAGTTCCTCCAGCGCGGCAACATCAAGGGGATCACCCTCACAAACGTCCCCACGAACCTCGAGACCTGGAAGCGATTCGACGTTATCATCCTGGGCGACGTGCACAGCAGCCTGTTCACGAGGAACCAGATGCTGGACCTCAAGGAGGCGGTGATGGACGGCCGTGGGCTGCTGCTGCTCGGCGGGCAGGCCACGCTTGGCCCCGGCAAGTACGGCGGCACGCCGGTCGAGGAGGTCTCGCCCGTCTGGCTCGGCTCCGCCACCATCGGCCAGGAGAATGGCGAGTTCTCCTGGGAGTTGACGGATGAGGGGCGAGCGAACCCGATCTTCTCCAACATCACCCAGTTCTTCCCGTCCCGCGGCGGCGTCGCGGAGGTGCCGATGCAGAAGCTCGCGGGCTGCACCCGGGTGGGCGCGGCAAAGCCCACCGCCTCCGTGCTCGCGGTGCACCCGAGCGCCAAAGGCCCCGACGGCAGGCCGCTGACGGTGGTTGCGGCGGCGAACGCGGGCAATGGCCGCAGCCTCATCGTCACCGCCGACACCACCCACCGCTGGTATCTGCCCAACCGCGGCCTGGGACGCGAGAACCCCTACGTCAAGCTCTGGGGCCAGGCCGTCCGCTGGCTCGCCAGCGAAGAGGTCAAGCGCGACGACAAGCCCGGCATCTCGGCCTACACCGACAAGGGCGAATACGAGGCGGGCGAAAAGGTCAAGCTCCTCGCCACCGTCCGCGACACCCAGGGCCAGGCCACCAGCGACGCCACCGTCCTCGTCTCCATCATCGGCCCCGCCAAGGAGCGCATCAAGATTGACCTCCCAAGGGTTGATGGCCGCATGGGCGAGTATCGGGTGCTGTGGAGCCCCGAGAAGGCCGGCCACCACGAGGCCATCTTTGAGGCCAGGCTCGGCGAGACTGTCCTCGGCAAGCCGCAAACCGTCAAGTTCACCGTTGGCAAGCCCGACGTTGAGATGGCCGAGCTGAGCCTCAACGACAAGCTGCTCAAGGAGCTCGCCGACCGCACGGGCGGGACCTACTGCTCGTGGCTGGGCCTCAAGGACCTCGCGGCCGCACTCTCCGCCCAGCAAGAGCGCCGCTCCGACCCCCAGCCCTTCCCTCTCTACAACACCCCGCTGTTCTTCGCCTTCTTCATTGCCATGGCCGCCCTGGAGTGGTTCATGCGCAAGCGCATCCAACTCGCCTGACACGCGGCCATTGGTTATCGGTTTTCGGTTCTGGCTCTTCGGGGTTCATCTGCCGTCTGGTGCGTATGGCCCGCTACTATCCTATCAGCCTTTCGCTCGAGGGAAAGCCCTGCCTCGTCGTCGGCGGCGGCCAGGTCGCGCTCCGCAAGGTGAAATCGCTCCTCGACGCAGGAGCGCGGGTCAGCGTTGTCAGCCCCGAGTTCTGCGAGGGGCTGCGCAAGCTGAAGGGCGTGCGGCGGATCAAGCGGCGATTCGTGGACGGTGATGTCGCCGGGGCCGTTCTCGTCTACGCGGCAACCAACGATGCCCCGCTGAACGCTGCTGTGGCAGCAGCGGCAAGAAAAAGAGGGGCGCTGGTCAACGTCGTGGACACCCCCGGAGAATGCGACTTCATCGTGCCATCAACGCTCAACAGGGGCGAGATGACGATCAGCATCTCAACTGGCGGGGCCTCGCCGGCGCTCGCGCGCCGCCTGCGGCTAGAGCTCGAGAGGCTCTTCCCAAAGTCCTACGGCCGCTTCGTCGCCCTCCTCGCCCGCCTGCGCGCGGAGGTGGCCAGGAGCGTGCCCGACCCCGCCCGCCGCCGGGCCGCACTTCAGCAGTTGGCGCGCAGGAGCACCTGGGACCTCTTCGCGCAGGGAGGGGCGAGAGCCGTCCGCCAGCTCATCCGCCGCCTCATCAGGTAGCCGCAAGCGTCCCGCTTGCGGGCTCGACCGGCGAGACGCCTCTCGCCACTCGGCGTCTTGGCGGTTACTTCAGCGCCTTGAGGATTCGCACCGCCTTGGCAGCATCCGCCGGGGTGTCGAGGGCGATGTGGGCGACGAACCTCTTGCCAATGGCCGCCGCCGAGAGGCCGCGCAGATTGATGTTGGCGACGGCGAGGGCGTGGGTGATTCGAGCGCCCTGCCCGGGCTTGTCCGGGCCTTCCACCCGCACGGCGTTGAGGCTCTTCGTCCTGGAGAACCCTGCGGCCTTTGCCGCCTTGGCCTGCTTGGCGCCCTTGATGGGCGTGACGAAGACGACGCCTGTGCCTGGCTTGTCCGGCTGGCGGCGGGCGATGACGAACTCGAGGTTCGCCCCCGCCCTCGCCAGGGCGTCGAGCTTCCCCTCGAGGCCGCCAGGCTTGTCCACGATTGCCGCCGCCCAAGTGTCCACGCGGCTCACCTTCAGTGCCATGCCCTTCTCCTACCAAGAGGGTTCGCGTTCACTGGCAGCATAATGCCAGCCCACGCCCGTGTCAACTGCGGACTCGAAATCGGGGGGCCAATCTGGTATGCTTGGCGGCCAGTGGTAAGATGAAAGGGGGTCGAAGTGCGCCTGATCCGTCCGATCCGTCGGCTCTGTCCGATCATCGTGCTCGCTGCGGCCGCGGCGATGGCCCAGGAGACGCGGCTGCTGAGCGACTTCAGCGTTGAGGGCGACTGGAAGGCCCACCCGTGGAACAAGGCGCGGGGCGAGATCGCCCCCAGCGACGAGTTCCCGCCCTCCCTCGTCACCGAGCCAGGCCTCCCGCGAAAGTCCCTCGCCGCCACCATCCAGTGGCCCGGGGGCAAGGACTTCGCCTTCTTCAACCTCGACCCGCCCGCCCTCGGGCCGATCCCGTTCAAGGTGCTCAGCGTCAGCCTCTGGGTCAAGGGCACCGGCACGGGACACTTCATCGAGCTGCACTTCAAGTCGGCCGACAACCAGGACGTGAAGGTCGGCCTCGGGGCGATGGACTTCACGGACTGGCGGAAACTGCGGAAGGACGTGCCGGCGAACGTGCGCCAGCCCCTCGTCCTCAGCGGCATCGTCACGCACAACTGGGGCCTGCCGCAGCCCGACAAGGTGCGCCTCCACCTCACGCGCCTTGAGGCGGTGGTTGACCCCGCTGAGCGCCTCATCGCCGAGGGCGGCGGGCCGCTGTTCACCGTCGACACCGCCGCGCCAAATGGCCTGGTCAGCGGCGAGAAGGCAACCCTGACCCTGCGAATCACCTCCTGGCAGCCCGAGGAGAAAGCCTATGAGGTCCGCTATGCCCTCACGAGCTGGGACGGCCAGCGGGCGCCAGGAGAGCCAATCGCCGCCACCGTGAAGGGCGCTTGGCACCAGAACGTCCAGGTCGCCTGCCCGCAGTTCGGGCCGAGGCGCCTCGACGCCGAGCTGTGGGAGGCCGGCGGTGCAAAGCCCATCGCAACCGCGAGCCGCACGCTGGTGCGCCTGATGCCCGTGCCGAAACTGACGCCCGAACAGCGCCTCAAGTCGCCGATGGGCGTCAACGGCCACTACCAGAGCCCCTGGGCCAGCCTCGCCCTCATGGGGATCCACTGGGGACGCGACTACTCCTGGGGCTGGCTCAAAGGCGGCGAGAAGGCGCCGATGGCCCCCAACGGCGTGGACTTCAGCCTCACCCTCAAGACCGCCGAGGACGCAGGCGTCACGCTTCTCCCCATCACGATGCGCTCGTTCTGGGACGACAAGAAGAAGGCTTTCATCGAGGACGAGGGGGCCATCGCCGCCGCGTTCGCCCGCCTCGGCAAGGCGTTCCCCACCATCCCCTACTGGGAGCTTGACAACGAGGCCGACCTTGCTTCGCCTGGCCATCGTCTGAGCCTTGCCAACTACTCGCTCCTCATCCGCGCCGCGGCCAAGGGCCTGCGCGAGGCGGGCAAGGGCAGAGTTGTCCTCAACGGCACCGCGGGCATCCACTACCACGACACGCTGGAACTCCTCAAGTCCCCGGTCCGCGATGACTTCGCCGTCGTCAACTACCACTACTACACGGGCACGACGCCGCCCGAGCTGGCGACGGAGGACGTGAACACGGGGGCCGAGGGCCGCCGCGAGACGATGAGCTTCCTCGACCAGCTCCGCCGCATCAACCGCGCCGCTCGCGCCGCAGGCAAAGAGGCCTGGCTCACCGAGATCGGCTGGGACGTCACCTACGGCCCCGCCGTCGGCGAACGCCTCCAGGCCATCTACCTTCCCCGCGTCTACCTCCTCGCCCGCTGGTGCGGCACCGACAAGGTCTTCTGGTATTTCGACCGCGACGTGAAGGGCGGGAAGATCAAGTTCGATTCGTGCGGCCTCATTGACGCCGCCGACCAGGCGAGGCCCAGCGCCGCGGCGATGGCCGCCCTCTCCGCCTTCACCGCCCAGGCCCAGCCCGACGGCTCGGTGGACCTCGGCGACGACCGCTGGTGCCTCCTCTTCAAGAAGCCCCAAGGCGGCTGGGTCGCCGCCCTCTGGTCGGTCCTCGCCACGCACCCGATGCCCAAAGAGGCCGAGATGGCCGAGGCCGCCTACGACCTCTTTGGAAACAAGATTGCGCCAACGCGGATCAGCCCGGAGGTGACCTACCTCGACCTCAAAGAACTCCCACTCGTCTGGGAGGCCCAGCGGCATGCTGAATGCCTCTTGCCAACAGCCCTCAGGGTGTTCCCCGGCGCTCGCACCCCGTTCACCGCGTATGTCGGCCGCGCGGAGCTCTCCTGGGAAGGCTTGCCAAAGGGCGTCTCCGCCTTTCCTGCCCTGAGAGACCTGGGCACGTTGTGCGGCGAGATCGCTTGCACTCCAGATACCATGGTCGGCTCATACCCTGTCCGTGCCGTCCTTTCGGGCAATGGCTGGAAGCGAGCCTGGCCCCTCACCCTCCGCGTCGAGCCGCCTGTTCTCGCCAGAACGCAGCCCTACGAGGCTGGCAAGCCGGCCGCCATCGAGCTTCGCCTTGCGACCGACACGCCCCAAGAGGCGACCATTGAGGCCCCGCACGGCGCGGGCACTGTTCAGCCAGCGAACGTGACCCTGGAGCCGGGCAAGCCGCAGAAGATCGAGTTCACCGCACCCGCCGGGACGCGCGGGCCGGTGCCGCTCACCCTCGCCCTCAAGAACGGCGTCCGCCAACGCGTCCTGTTGCGGCCACGAGCGCTCGACGTCCCCTTCCTTCAGCAGATGAACTACCAAGCGCTATCTGTCTGGCCGTCCGATGCCAGGCTGAGCAGCGAGCACTTCGCATCCACAAGCCCCGACTTCCGGCCCGAGGCATGGCTCGGCTGGACGCCTCAAGGACTCTTCGTCGCGGCAGCGTTCCCCGTCAAAGACCTCAGGCCGGGCGACCCGAAATGGTTCTGGGACAACACGTGCCTTGAGCTGTTCGTTGACACCTCGCCCGCTCCCCACCAGGGCTGGGGGAAGGCGTCGCACCAGTTCTGGTTCACGCCCGTCCAGGAGGGCGGCAAGTGGCGGCTCTACGCCGGCGAATGGAAGCGGAGCGACGCCATCGCCGCGACCCTCTACGACGACAAGCGGTGCAAGACCGCCATCGCTGTTGCGGACGGCCGTCTGACCATGAAGGCATTCATTCCCAACGAGGCCCTTGGCCGCGCGCCGGCCCCGGGCGCGGCCTGGCGCCTCGGCCTGGCAATCCAGCGCGTTGACCTCGCAGCCAAGGCCAATGCCGCCTGGCCAGTCCTCAAGGACGATGGCCTGCTCGCCGGCGCGCAGAACCTCGGCGTCATCCGTCTCGCCAACTGAGGAGGGCCACGCATGCGTCCTATCGGTCCTATCCTTCTTCTGAGTGCCATCACCTGCGCCGCCGATTGGCATGCTGGGCCACAGGGGAAGCCAACCAACACCGGCTCGAAGGAGGCGCCGTGGGACATCGCCTCGGCGCTCGACGGCAAGCAGAAGGTGGCCCCCGGTGACACCCTCTATCTCCTCGCCGGCACCTACAAGCGAAGGCCGAAAGAACTATTCGACGTCCGCCTGGTCGGGACCGACGACAACCCCATCCACGTGCGGCCCGCTCCCGGCGCAAGGGCGACGATTGACGGTGGCCTCGCAGTCCAGGCCCCCTCGGCCAACGTGTGGATATGGGACCTGGAGATCCTGGTCTCGGAGCCGAACCCCGAGAAGATCGCCACCGGCGGCTCGCACCCGAAGGACTTCCACCGCCCCTGGGGCGGACTGAACATGTTCGGGGGCAAGAACTGCAAGTACATCCACATCACCATCCACGACTGCCGCCAGGGGATAAGCTGCTGGAAGAACGAGCTCCATTGTGAAATCTACGGCTGCGTCATCTACGACAACGGCTGGCTCGCACCCGACCGCGGCCACGGCCACTGCATCTACACGCAGAACAAGGACGGCATCAAGACCATCTCCAACTGCATCCTCACCTGCCGCTACCACGGCACCTACACGATGCACGCCTACGGCTCAAGCCGCGCCGACGTGGACAACTATCTCATCACCCACAACATCGCCTACGGCCTTGGCACCTTCCTCGTCGGCGGCGGCAAGCCCAGCCACAACATCCGCGTCCTGCAAAACTGCCTCCACGGCGTCTCCATGCAAATCGGCTACAACGCCCCCGAAAACGAGGACTGCGAGGTCCGCGACAACATCATCGCCGACGGCGGCCTCAGCATCAACAACTACAAGAAGGCCATCAACGAGGGCAACCTCATCGTCCCCAAGGGCGCCAAGCGCCCCGCGGGAAGCAAGGCCGTCCTCATGCCCAGCAAGTACGACCCGAAACGCGCCCACCTGGCCATCTACAACTGGGACAACGCCAAGCAGGTGACGCTGCCCGTCAAGGGCTTCCTTCGCCCCGGCGAGAGGTTCCGCCTCTTCGACCCGAAGGGCCTCTTCGGCAAGCCCGTTCTCGAAGGCATCTGCCAGGGCGAGACCATCAGCGTGCCGATGGGCGGCGAGTTCGCTCCCTTCGTCCTCCTGCGAGAGGAGCCCGTGCTGAAATGAGCGACAGAGGCCCCTCCCGAACGTTCCAACACGTTCGGGAGGGTACAGGGGAGCGGTCACAGCCAGCTGTCGCCACCCTCCCGAAGGTATTGGAACCTTCGGGAGGGACAAGCGACAGCCATGGCCAAAGGCCCCTCACCACTGAAAGCCAGGAAGGCCATCGGCGATGCCCGCCTGTTCCTTCCCGCCGTTGATCCTATCCTGCGCGCGAAGCTCGCAACTCACTCATCGGGCGTCTTCTCGAGGTTCTCCGCGTCCAACATGTCTTGTGGCCGCCCGCTCGCCCGCTTGGCGCAGATGAGGTCCTGCTTGGAGATTACGTGGATCGGCACGCCTCCATAGCTCCGCTCGACCCGGTTAGCCCAGGCTCGGTCGAAATCCAGCCCAGCGATGGCCATAATCACATCGATGCGGTTGGGCGCCACGCCGATCTGATAGATCAGCTCTGGGTCAGCGAAGTCCTCGGGCGTCACATCCCGCAGCGGCGCACCGAAGCGCGCCAGCGCGCGGAACACCCGTTCGGCGTTCTCGCGCGTCGGCCTCACCCATACGTCTAGGTCCTTGCTATAGCGCGGCTGAGCGTAGATGGCGACCGCGTGCGCCCCCACGAGCAGGTAATCAACGCCCTCGTCGTTGAATACACTGAACAGATCTCTGAAGTCGGGGTTGACTGCCATCCTTCCCCCTAAGAATCTCGGCCTCAGCAACCATCTCCCACGCCGCTGCCAGACGCGCCTCGTGGCCCAGCTCGCGCCAGAACTCCCTGTCGAAGCTCCGGGCGTCCTCTCCGCGCCGGATGAGTCTTGTCTTGAACACCCGCTCCGTCATCCCCCGACCCTCATGCCGCCAACACGACCCCCGCCGCAGCCTCTATTATACCCAAGTCCGTCTCCGAAACCACCCCATCCGCGGGCCTGAACAAG
>FWPV01016684.1_pt1 | contig 10304 bp, 8 predicted proteins | sample 2228371 | NCBI WGS metagenome assembly FWPV01 (sample SAMEA103939776, study PRJEB20133) | metagenome
CAGTGGGTAGAGGAGTGGGTTCGACTGGGGCGGCTTCTTCTGCAGCCGGGGCCGCTGGCGCAGCCGGGGCCGCTGGCGCGGCGCAGGCGGCCAGCGTAGCCGAAGCTATCACCAGGCCGCTCGTCTTGAGGAAATCGCGACGGGAGAATACACGCTGTGACATGAGCACCCTCCTACACTGGTAATGAGATTGGGGAATCGATGACAAAGGCTACCCAAGCTGGCAAGTGAAAGCGCCCTGTTCTAGCAGTAGATCACCTCCTCAACGCTCAGAATTGGCACAGATCATCCCCCTGCGAACCTTTGCCAGCGTCAAGCGATCCCACGCGATCGCCGTCAATGGACGACAACTACGCCGATTCGCGCACGATCAGACGACAAAGGATCTCAAAACGACGCCCCGGTCCAGTATAGCCGCCGTCAATGCGTTCGAACAGGGCCTCCGCCAACCGCAATCCGATCTCCCGGGGATATTGCGCGACGGTGGTCAAACGGGGACGAACCCACGATCCGGCCGGGATGTTATCAAAGCCGACGATCGCCACCTCTTCCGGCACGCGACGCCCCATCTCTTGAGCCATCATCATCGCGCCAATCGCCATGTGATCATTGCAGGCAAAGACCGCTGTCGGCGGTGTAGGCACAGTGAGCAGGGTGCGCATGGCCGCTTGCCCGCTCTCGAACGACCAGTCTCCCTGAACCATATATTCGTCCGGGACCGACAGGCCAGCTTCGTCCATCGCGCGCCGGAAGTTCTGATAGCGGCGAGCGCCGGCCGAAAACGCCATGTTGACGCCAATAAAACCGATACGCTGATGCCCCCGTTGCTCGATCAACCAACGCGCCGCTTCGTAGGCAGCTTCCCCATCATTGCCGAAAACCACATCGATGCGCGGATGGACGATGTGCTGGCCCAAACAGGCGACAGCCACGCCAGTGCGCTCGATCAGCCGATCCAGCTCCTCCTCCATAAGGTGATAAGGCACAATGATGATGCCATCCACGGGACGGCGCATGATCGCATCAAAGAAACGTTCTTCGCTCTCCCGCATATGATCGGAGTTGGCTATCATCACGTCATAGTCATGCTGACGCGCTACATCCTGCACGGCGCGCACCATCGGATGATAGAAAGAATTGGAGATATCTGCGATCATCATAGCGATCATGCGCGTCTTCTGGCCACGCAGGCTCCTGGCGTAGGCGTTAGGGCGATATCCTAACTGCTCAACCGTGGCCAGGACTCGTCGACGAGTTTCTTCGCCAATGGGGATAGGGGAAACAGAACGATTTAAGACTCGTGAGACGGTGCTTTGGGAAACATTGGCGACTCTGGCAACGTCGCGCATGGTGACCAAGTTGGATTGGCCAGCACGCTTCCGAGACATGCCCCGACTCCCAAATGATCGCTTGAATGCAATCGTATGCTGTGTAACGTATCCTAGCACAGGATCGTTCGGATGTCAATCAGTTAGTCACGCTCAAGACCGACCAAAGGACCAGAACGCCAACTGCAGCACATCGCCAGCGACCCAGCTCAAAAGCAGGGGCATGGTGAGGATGCTGAGCAGCGTCGTCAGCAGGATGACGACCGCCACGTAGCGCGGGCGGCAATTGTATTGAGCCGCCAGGACGGCCGAGATCACGGCCGTGGGCACCCCCCACTGGGTGACGCCCACAGCGCGCATCATCCCCGTCAGCCCCCACCAGTTGGCGCAGGCAACCGCCAGCAGCGGCGAGAGCACCAGCCGCATCCCCACCGCCGCCCACGCCGGCCCCAGGTCCTGACGGACCTCGATGCTGGAGAGCTGCATCCCCAGAAGCATCAGCATGACCGGAACGGCCGCGTCGCCCAGCAACTCGATCGCGCGCAGGAGGGGAAGCGGCAGGCTCGCGTGAAACGCCCGCGCCAGGAGGGCGATAGCCGTGGCGTAGATCATGGGGGTGCGCGCCAGCCCGCGCAGGGCGACCGTCAAGTCTGTATGGCCGCTGGACGCGATCAGCACGCCGACCGTGTTGCAGAAGATGGCGCTCAACGTGTAGTAGAGGACAGCGAGCTGCGCGCCAGCGTCGCCGTAGGCGAAGCGGTTGAGCGGGATGCCGAAGTTGCCAGCGTTGAGGAGCACGACCGTGAGCACGAAGGCGCTTGTCATCTCGCGCTCCCAGCGTCGCGCGCGGGCGATGAGGAGGGCGAGGACAATGAGCAGCGCCGACATGGTGAGCCAAAAGCCGAGGAGGCGCGCCAGGTCGGCCGGCTCGATCTCCACGAAGAAGAGGGAACGGAAGACCAGGGAGGGCGTGAAGACATAAAAAGCGGCGCTGGAGAGGGTGCGGCTATCGAAGCCGAGGCGGCGACGGCCCCAGAAGCCAGCCGCTGCCACCAGGAAGATGGGGACCAGGATGTTCCAGAGGATCGAGATGAGCATCGAGCGAACCCTCGCGCGGGCTATGAGATGTGCGACGAATCATACACCATGTGCAGCGTCAAGGCAGGCGCGCGCCCGGCGGAAGCATGCCCCCTCCAACGCCGTTGCAGGCCATCGTGGCGCCATCCTCCCACGACCGACGGTCACTCTCGCTGCTCAAGTGGGCAGTTCACGGTCGTCGATGGTACAATCACGTTATTCGCGCTCACGATGCGAAACGCGCGCATCGTCTGCCCGCACACTGCCAATCAGGAGCTGTCACGTGGAAGGTCCGCAGAACTTCGCAGCCACGCCGGACCTCTGCCGCACGCTCATCGAGATGGCGCAGGAGGGGGTGTGGCTGCTCGACGCCGCAGGCAACACGATCTACGTCAACCAGCGCATGGCCGAGATGCTCGGCTACACCCGCGCCGAGATGCTCGGCCGCCCGTTCTACGACTTCATGGACGCTCGCGCTCGCGCGGAGGCCCAGGCCCTGTTCGAGCGACGACGACAGGGGGTCCGCGAGCAGCACGAGTTCCGCTTCCAGCGCAAGGACGGCAGCGACCTGTGGACGATCGTCTCCGCGACGCCGTTATGCGACGCGCGCGGCCAGTTCGTTGGCGCCCTGGGCATGATCACCGACATCACCGCCCGCCGACAGGCTGAAGAGGCGCTGCGCGCCAGCCAGCGCCAGCTTCACCAGATCATCGAGCACCTGCCGGCGGCCGTGTTCGCCGTCGACCGCGCCGGCAAGCCGCAATACGAAAATCGCCTCGCCCGCGAGCTATTGGGCAGACGCATCGAGGACCTCGACCCCGACGCGCGCGTGGGGGAGCTCCCTCGCTACTATCAAGCTTACCTGGCTGGCACAGACCAGCTCTACCCAAAGGACCGTTCGCCGCTGGCGCAAGCCCTGGCTGGCAAGAGCACGACGGTCGATGACATGGAGATCCGTCGGCCAGACCGCACGATCCCTCTGGAAGTAGCGGCCGTCCCCATCACCGACGCCGCTGGCAACGTCATCCTGGCCATCGCCGTCTTCCACGATATCAGCGAGCGCCGGCAGGCGGAAGCCGAACGACAACGCCTGTTCGACGAGGCGCGCGCCAACCAGCAGCGGCTCCGCGCCCTCTCGCAACGCCTGATCGAATTGCAGGAGGCGGAACGGAGCCACCTGGCGCGCGAGCTGCACGACGAGGTCGGCCAGGCGCTGACCGCGGTCAAGATCAACCTGCAGGCGGCGCAACGGCAGACCACCCTCGACGCCGCGGGCCTCGCCGCGCGCGTCATCGCCAACCTTCCCGACGAGCCGCTCCCCGACGACCTGGCGATCACGTGCTTCCGCGTGGTCCAGGAGGCGTTGACCAACATCTTGCGCCATGCCCAGGCCCACAACGTAACCATCCTCATCACCCACACCGAACAGGAGCTGACCCTGATCGTGCACGACGACGGTCGCGGCTTCGACGCGAACGCCCTCCCCCGCGACGCCGCTGGCCCCATCACCTTCGGCCTCCTCGGCATGCAGGAGCGCGTGCAGTTGGCCGGAGGACGCCTCGCCATCCGCTCAACCCCCAGCGAGGGGACTGAAGTGCGCGCCACGCTGCCCTTGCCAGCCAGAGAGAACGTCGGACGCGCGGAGCCGCTCCCATGACGCCCATCCGGGTCGTGTTGGCAGACGACCACGCCCTGGTGCGCGCTGGCATCCGCGCGCTGTTGGAGGACATCGAAGGGGTCTCCGTCGTCGCGGAGGCCAGCGACGGCCGCGCCGCGCTGCAGGCGGTCGCCGACCATCGGCCCGACGTGGTCCTCATGGACATCGCCATGGCCGGCCTCAACGGCCTGGAGGCCGCCGCGCGCTTCGCGCGCGAGTATCCCGCGGTGCGCGTCGTGATGCTCTCGATGCACGCCAACGAAGAATATGTCTTGCGCGCCCTCCAGGCGGGCGCGATCGGCTATTTGCTCAAAGACGCCGACACAGCCGAGCTGGAGCTGGCGGTGCGCGCCGCCGCGCGCGGCGAAGCCTACCTCAGCCCCGCCGTCTCCCGCCACCTCATCGCCGACTACGTGCGACGCGTCGGCCAGACGCCCCAGCCCGCTGAGTCCCCGAGCTACAGCTTGAGCCTCCTGACGCCGCGCCAGCGCGAGGTGCTCCAGTTGATCGCCGAAGGCCGCACCACGCGCGAGATCGCGCGCCTGCTGAACATCAGCGTCAAGACCGTGGAGACCCACCGCGCCCAGTTGATGGAGCGCCTGGACATCCATGACGTCGCAGGCCTCGTGCGCTACGCCATCCGCGCCGGAGTGACATCAGAATAAAACACCGCTCAACTCAGGGATTCCCCGATTGGCAAACGACCACCGCTGCGCGATAGTCAGGTTTGCTCAATCAACGGAGACTGAGGCAGAAGCGAGCGAGACCATGCGCCCAATCCGCATCCTCTTGGTAGACGACAATGCCGAGTTCCTGGAAGCCGCCGCGCATTTCCTGGCCGCCGCGCCTGAGGCCGCCGTCGTCGGCTACGCGCGTTCCGGCCGCGAGGCGATCCGCCGCCTCGACGATCTGCATCCCGATCTTATCCTCATGGACCTGGTGATGCCCGGCATGGATGGGCTAGAAGCCACGCGACGCATTAAGGCGCGCCCATCCGCGCCGCGCGTCGTGATCCTCACGCTCTTCAACGGCGCCGAGTACCGCACGGCCGTCATGGACGCTCACGCCGATGGGGTCCTGGCGAAGGCCGAGTTCGGCTCCCGTCTGCTGCCGCTGATCCACGACCTTTTCGACGCGCCCGCTGGCGATCCCACATCAGGATAAGGACCTTTCTATGCAATCAGCAGAATTGCAGCCGCGCGACGCGCAGGGCGTAGTAGACAGCGCTGCGCTTGAGGATCAGGACCTTTCCGGACGATCAGCGGAGTTGCAGCGCCTCCAGGCCGCGCTCCAGGAGGTTCAAAGTCGCTACTCCCTGCTGCGATCCATCATCGACCACCTGCCCGATCTCGTCTACGCCAAGGATTGCGAGGGGCGCTTCCTCATCGTCAATCGGGCGATGGCAGAGCTGGTAGGGGCGCGCGCGCCGGATGACCTTCAGGGGAAGAGCGATTTCGACCTCTTCCCGCCGGAGATGGCCGCCCGCTACGCCGCCGATGAGCGCGAGGTCCTCGCCACGGGCCATCCGCTGGTCGGCCGCGAGGAGCCGGTGTGGCGCGCCGACGGCGCGACGATCTGGGTGTCCACGACCAAAGCGCCCCTCTTCAATGGCCACGGCGCCATCCGCGGCCTCGTCGGCATCAGCCGCGACATCACTCGCCGCCGCGAGGCCGAGCTGGCGCTGCGCGAGAGCGAGGAGTTCCTGCGCGCCATCTTCGAGCGTTCCGCCATCGGCATGGGGATCGTCGATCTGCAGGGGCGCACGCTGCGAAGCAACGCAGCCCTGCAGGCGATGCTGGGCTACACGACGGAGGAGCTGCACGGCTGTCATTTCGCGACGGTCACGCACGAAGACGACCGCGCCGAGGATGAGCGCCTCTTCGCCGAGCTGGCCGCCGGCAAGATCGATCACTATCGGGTGCACAAGCGCTTTCGGCGGCGCGATGGCGCGACGATCTGGGCCAACGTCACGGTCTCCCTCATCCGCGACGCCCAAGGCGCGCCCAGCCTGGCCGTAGGCATGGCCGAAGACGTCACCCACCTCCATCAGGCGGAGGAAGCGTTGCGCGCCGAGAAGCGCCGCCTGGAAGCGTTGTACGCGATCAGCCGCGAGCTGGCGCAGACCCTTGATCTGTCTGAGGTCGCCCGCCGCGCCCTGCAACAGATCGCCCACATGCTGGGCGGCGGCGCCGGGGAGATCTTCGCCTTCGATCAACAAAGCCAGCGCCTGCAATTGCTGGCTTCCAGCGCCGCTGACGCCGCGCAGATGGCCGACCTCAACGCCCGCCTCGACCTGCCGCTGGGGCAGTGGCTGGCTGGCTGGACGGCCCTCGCCCGCGAGACGACGGTGGTCGGCGACGCCGAGGCCGACCCGCGCTGGCATGACCTGCCCGACGGCTACGACTGGGGGCGCTCCGTCGTCAGCGTTCCCCTGATCGCCAGCAACGAAGTGATCGGCGTCCTGCACTGGCACCATCCGGAGGCCGATCACTTCGGCCTGGAGGAGATCTCGCTGCTGCGCGCCGTCGCGGCGCCGCTGGCGATCGCGCTGCAGAACGCTCGTCTCTACCAATCCGTGCAACAGATCAACCGGCAACTTCAGCAAGCGCTGCAAGCGCGCGACGAGATGATCCAAAACGTCTCGCACGAGCTGCGGACGCCGCTGACCCTGATCATGGGCTACACCGAGCTGCTGAGCGATCATACGCTAGGGCAACTCAGCGAGGGACAGGTCCATGCCTTGAACGTCATCACCCAGGCCGGACAGCGCCTCCAGTACATGATCAACCGCCTGTTGACGCTGCAGACGGTCGGCATGGAGCATGTGCTGCGCATCCCGCTGAACCTCGTCGACCTCATTCAGGAGGCGATCCGCGCATGGCAGGCGCGCGCGGCGGCGGAAGGGGTCGCCATCCATCTGATCCCCCCTCCAACCTTGCCAATGATCCACGGCGACCCTGGCCTGCTCTTTCAGGTGTTCGAGAACCTGATCGACAACGCGATCAAGTTCAGCGACGGCGGCAGCCGTGTCGAGATCGAGATAACAGCGGCGGAGGGCGAGGTGCGCGTCAGCGTGCGCGATCAGGGGATCGGCATCCCGTCCGAGAAGTTGGAGGAGATCTTTCAGCTATTCAGGCAGGTGGACGGCAGTTCGACCCGACGCTACGGGGGCATGGGGATCGGCCTGGCCCTGTGTCGTGAGATCGTGCGCGTGCACGGTGGGCGTATCTGGGCCGAGAGCGCGGGCGTGGGGCGGGGGAGCACGTTCTTCGTTGCGCTGCCCGTGTCATAGTTCGCAGCGGGCCTCCCGACCCGCTGCCCCGCCGTCGTCGGTCTGGAGACCGACCATGAACACTGAGGAACAGAGTCCCAGTTCGCAGCGGGTCTCCCGACCCGCTGCCCATCGCACAAATACTGAAGAATGGGGATAACACGAGTTGTGGAGAAGATCCTATGACGGCTGAGCTTACCCCGGCAGCGCTGGCCGCCGCGGCGATCGAACAGGCCGCTCACGCCATCGTCGACGCAGCGATCGAGCAGTTCTATGCGTTACACCCCGACCTGCGCGAGCGACACGGGCCGCGCGGGATGGCCGTCTGCCGCGAGGATTGCCACTACCACATCGAGTTCCTGGCGGCGGCCATCCGCAACGGCAGCGCCGATTCGTTCGTCCAGTACATCCGTTGGGTGGACGTCGTCCTGCGCGCGCACGCGGGCGGGTCGCACGGGCTGGGGCAGATGCTGGAGCTGCTGGGACAGGGCATCCGCCGCTCGGCTGGCGAGGCCGCCTGGGCCGCAGCGCAGCCATCGCTGGATGCGGCGCTGGCCGCCCTGCAGGGACGAGTCGAAGGCCATAGCCTCTACGCCATGCCCCCGACGTCCGCTCTGGCTCGCAGCTACCTGCGCGCCATCCTCCAGGGCAACCGCCTTCTGGCGCAACAGCTCGTCCTCGATGCTGTCCACGGAGGGATGCCGTTGCGCCAGGTGTATCTGGAAGTCTTCCAGCCAGCCCTTTACGAGGTGGGGCAGTTGTGGGAGACCGGCCAGATCTCGGTGGCGCAAGAGCACCTGGCCACCGCCATCACCCAGACGATCCTGGCCGCTCTCTACGCGCAAACGCCCCTGGCGCCGAGCCGGGGACAGCGGGCGATCGTCGCCTGCCTCAGCGGCAATCATCACGAGATCGGCGCGCGCATGGCCGCCGATTTCCTGCAATGGGCTGGGTTCGATACGCTGTACCTGGGCGCCAACACCCCCGAAGCCAGCTTCCTCGCCATGGTCGACGACTTCAAGCCGCATGTCGTTGGCCTGCCCTCATCGCTGCCTCGTCATGTCGAAGGCGTGCGCGCGGTGATCGAGCAGATCCACGCCGACTTCCAGAGCGCCCGGCCGACGATCCTCGTCGGCGGGCTGGCTTTCAATCTGAGCGAGGACCTCTGGCGCCGCGTGCGCGCCGACGTGTGGGGCCGCAACGCGGGCGAGGCGGTCGATCGCCTGGTGGGAGCCGCCGCATGAATGACGTCCTGCCCTGGGCCGCCTGGCTATCGGCGCTCGAACATCTCCTGACCGAAAGCCGCGCCCTGTGCGTGGGCCTCTTCACCAGCGAGGGTCAGGCGCTGGCGTTGAACGCGGGCATGCGTTCCCTGGTGGGAGAAGAGCGCACCCCGGCCGCGTTGTCGCCGCGCCTCGTCTCGCCCACGCTGGACGCCCTGCGCGTGGCCGCGCCAGCGGAGCCGGTCATCTATCGCGGGTGGCTCACCTTCTGGGAACCCGGCGTCCCCGAGCGTTCCGTGCGCGGCGAAGTGCGTCGCCTGGGCGACGCCTGGCTGATCGTCGCCGAGCACGACGTCGAGCAACTGGAGCGGATCAACCGCGAGATCACGGACCTGAACAGCCAGATCGTCACCCTGGAACGCGAGCTGGCCCGCAAGGCCGCAGCCCTGGAGCAGACGCTGGCCGAGCTGCGTTCGACGCAGGCCATGCTCATCCACTCGGAGAAGATGAACGCGCTGGGACAACTGGTGGCCGGGGTGGCCCATGAGATCAACAACCCATTGTCTTATGTCAATAGCAATCTGCACGCGCTCCAGGCGACTCTGGTGGATCTGCGCGATGCTTACCTGCGCCTGGAAGCGGCCGTGGCTGCCCAAGGCAGCGCGGACCTGCAAGCCAAAGCGCGCGCCCTGCGTCAGGAGGCCGACCTTGACTTCGTTCTGGACGACCTCGACGACCTGGCGCGCGGCGCGGCCGACGGGCTGGAACGCATACGCAAGATCGTCGACAGCTTGCGCACGTTTGCGCGCCTGGACGAGGCTGAGTATAAAGAGGTGGACCTGATCGAAGCCATCCGCCATACCCTCGTTGTGGCTCAGCCCCTCCTGCGCGATCGCGTGCAGGTAGTGTTCGACTGTGAACCGTTGCCGCCGTGGCCTTGCTACGCCGCCGAGATGAACCAGGTCTTTCTGAATCTGATCGTCAACGCCGCCCAGGCCATGCCCGATGGCGGGACGTTGACGATCCGCGGCCGCCAGGAAGGAGAAACCGTCGTGTTCGAGTTCAGCGACACTGGCTGCGGCATGACCCCCGAGGTCCTCGCCCGCGCCTTCGATCCCTTCTTCACGACCAAGCCGGTGGGAGCTGGCACCGGCCTGGGGTTGACCATCGCCTATAAGATCGTGGTGGATCACCATCAGGGGAGCATTCGCGCGACGTCTACGCCCGGCGTGGGCAGCACGTTCACGATCACGCTGCCCAGAAAGGACCGGCCATGAGCCTTGTCAGGGAGAACGGACGCGCCGAGCAGGGGCCGCGCACGGACGCGGCGCCGAAGACGCGCGGCCAGTTGCTGATCATCGACGACGAGGAGGAGATCCTCAAGGCGCTGCGCCGTCAATTTCGTCGCGAGTATGACGTGTATGTTGCTGTCAACGCTCAAGAGGGGTTACGCATCATCAAAGAGACGCCTATCCAGGTGATCATCACCGACCAGCGCATGCCAGGCATGACCGGCGTGCAGTTCCTGGCTCGCGCCAAAGAAGAGTTGCCGGACGCGACTCGCTTGCTGCTGACGGGATACGCCGACATTCAGGCCGTCATCGCCGCCATCAACGAAGGGAACGTCTTCCGGTATATCACCAAACCATGGAACACACAGGAGTTGGCTACGATCGTGCGCGAGGCATTCGAGCGTCATGCATTGCTCGTGCAAAATCGTCGGCTGGTGGAGGAACTGAGGGCAGCCA
>FWPV01004285.1_pt1 | contig 10303 bp, 7 predicted proteins | sample 2228371 | NCBI WGS metagenome assembly FWPV01 (sample SAMEA103939776, study PRJEB20133) | metagenome
ACCGGCCCAGCGACAAAGACTGACCGGCGACGGGCTTGCCGCCAGTCCGGAGCCGATGGATACCGTATGGTTGATCTATGCCCACAGCTCGCCGCCCCTGTCCGAGATCATCAAGGTGGTCAACAAGCACAGCCACAACCTCTATGCCGAGACTTTGATCAAGACCCTGGGTTCGGAGGGCAACGGCCGGGGCTCGGTGGACCGAGGGTCGGAGGTGGAGAGGGAACTGGCCATGGAGATGGGCCTGGGCGAGGTCGATCTCTTCGACGGCAGCGGGCTGTCGCGCCAGAACAAGGTCTCGCCGCGGCAGGTAGTGACCCTGCTGCGCTACATGCACCAGCAGCCCTATTGGCGGGACTTCTACAATTCCCTGGCCATCGGCGGGGTGGACGGCACCCTGGGCGGACGGCTCTCCCATCCCGACCTCCACGGACGGGTATATGCCAAGACCGGGTCCATCGGAGGGGTGTCGGCCCTCTCCGGCTACGTCACCGCCAAGAGCGGCCGGATGTTCGCTTTCTCCATCATGGTCAACAACACCAACCGGGCCAAGGCCGCCCGGCGCATAGAGGACTATATCTGCCGGCTGTTGATAGAGTACCTGGGGTAACATAATCATCCGCCAACCATCAGAAGGAGATCGAGCCTTGCTGAAACTCTATTTCAACTTCAAAGACGTATTCCGGGCCGCCCGGTTGGGACTTTCGCCCAAGAAGATGTGGGTGATGTTCTGCGGACTGCTTCTGGGATTCGTGGTCTATGGAATCCTAGGCTATCTGGCCCATGCCGCTGCCGGCCGGCCCCTGGCCGACACCTGGGCCATGTTCGGGCTGGTGCCGCTGGCCTGGACCGATTTCAATTTCTGGGCCTGGCTGCTGTGGGGGTTGGGGGCGCTGGGCTTCGTGTTGGCCATGATGTTGGCGGCCACCATGACGGCCAAAGTCACCGCCGAACAACTCTGCGGCAACGAATTCTACGAAATCAAGGAGGCCCTGAAATTCCTCAAGGAGACATGGAAGTCGGTGTTGGGGGCGCCGCTGGTGATCATCCTGCTGGCGGCATTCATTCTGATCTGCGGCGTTATCCTGGGCCTCTGGGGGCGCATCCCCTTAATCGGGCACTGGACCGTCTCTTTGCTGACCGTGCCCATCTATTTCGTCTGCCTGTTTCTGGCCTTCCTGGCCGTGGCCCTGGCCGTGGCCCTGTGGTACGTGCCGGTGATCGTGGGCTCGACCAAGAGCGACACCTTCGACAGCCTGTTCGAAACCTTTTCGGCCATCACCTCCCAGCCCTGGCGCCTGGCGGTATACACCGGGTTGTTGAAGATGGTGACCCTGGCCGGGTATTTAGTGTTCGCTTGGTTCACCATGGCGGCTTTGGACATCGCCTATCAGGTTCTAGCCTGGGCCATGGGCCAGAAGTTCGTAGATATCTCCCTCTCGGCCGTGGCCCTGTACACGCCGCCTCTGGCCCTCAATACTATGATCAATTTATGGCAGGGCAGCGGCCTTTTCTGGGGCATGCCGCCTCTGGCTCCCTGTTCCCAACTGGGCTGGGCGGGACATATCTCGGCCTTCATCTTGGGGATGTCCCTGAACCTGGTGTGGCTTATGGTGCTGTCCTATGCCGCCAGCGCCTTCGTGGTCGGGCAGACCATCATCTACGGCATCATCGTCATGAAGCGCGACGAGAGGAACATCTTCGAGCGCAAGGAGGAGAAACCGGCCGAGGTAGCGGCGCCGACGGCCTGCGAGCCCGAGGAGGAGAAAAAAGAGAAGAAAGCTCCGGCCAGAAAAAAGCCGGCGACAAAGAAAAAATAGCGGCAAGAAAAATAGAGCGGGCGTCCTTAAAGGACGCCCGCTTTTTTTCCCAGTCTTTTTGTCGATATCACTGGCGATGGACGATAACCCTTATTCCGTCGCCTCCCACCAAGTGTCCATCGACACGGGCCCGCACCATGACGTTGCCCTCAGCCTGGGCCGCCTGAGGGGTGCCGGCGGTGAAGAGGCCGGTGGCCGGGTCAATGCTGCCGAAGTTGGGGTACAGGGAGCTGGCCGACCATTCGAATGAGACGCCGGGCACCGGATTGCCGGACTGGTCCCGGACCTCGACCGTGAACTGGCGGATTTCGCCGGCGTTGAGATGGGTGGGCCGGGGACCAAGTATCTGAATATTGTAATGGGAGATACCCACTATGGCATAACCTCGGCCGCCGCCGAACTCTGGAGGAAGTATGGCGATGACCGTGCCGATCTTAGGCTGCGGGCCAGCGGTGAAAAGGCCGTCGGGGGTGATGGTGCCCAGACCCTCAGGGGCCACCTTCCAAACGAAGCGGACATTTTCCAGAGACTGGCCCGATGGGCCGAAAGCCGAGGCAGTGAACTGTTTTATCTCGCCCGGCCGGAGCAGGGCTTTGGCCGGGGCCAGGCGGACAGTCCTGGCCTGACCAGGCTTGATTCTGACCGAGGCGAAATCCTGTCCCAGGCCGAAATCGGGTGGAAGCGAAGCCACCACCTTTCCCTGGACAGCCTGTGGTCCGGCGGTGAAGAGGCCCTCAGGGGTGATGGTGCCGAGGTTCTGGGGGACAACCTTCCATATCCAATATGGAGGCTGGATCTGGTTGCCCTGGGTATCGAAACATACGGGCTCGAGCTCGGCGCTCTGCGAAGGCTGTAAAATAATAGATTTGGGCCGGAGCTGAACCCGATATCTTTTAGGGCCGGTGGCAACCACTATCAAGCACCGCGCCTGGCCCCAGGCCCCCTGGTGTCGGGCCCTGACGGTCAGAACTCCTTTTCCTGGGGACGAGGAGGCAGTGAAGGTGCCGTCAGAGGAGATAGAGCCTAGTCCGGGCGGCGAGACTTGGAAGGAGATCAAGGCCGGAACTGTGTTTCCGGAAGTATCCCGAACGGTCAGGCTCAGTCTGGCCGAGGCCCCAGGCTCCAGGCGCAGCCGTCTGGGCTCGATGTCTACGGAAATGGTTTTGACGCCTGACGATGGGGCTACCATGACCCTGGCCTGGCCCATGCCCCGGGCCGCGCCGTGCTTGGCCTGGGCCACGATACGTCCCTGGCCCGGGCGTTGCGGGGTGAACAGGCCCTGGCCGTCTACTGTGCCCAAGTCGCTGGGCACCACCATCCAGACGATATCCGAAGGCTCGATTTCGTCTCCCTGCAGATTTAGTACCTCGGCCTGGAACTGAAGCGGATGATTTACCTCGGCCCGGGCCGCGGCCGGGGCCACAATCACTTTGAGCCTGGGTTCGTCCGAACCCACCACCCTGACCAGGGCATGTCCCAAGGCCCCGGACTGGCTCGAAACGGCCCGCACCAAACCGCGTCCCGGTCTCGAAGAGGCAGTGAAGCGGCCTTTGGTGTCTATGGTCCCTAGGGATGGCGGCACTACCTGCCATCTCACCGAGAGAGGCAGGGAATCATCGTCCACCGAGAATTGAACCGAGCCACCGACTCCGACGACCGCGGGATTGGGCTGGACCACAAGGCCTTCGGCCGCCAGCCGGCCGGCGCCTAAAGCCAACGTTAGAAAAAGCAAACTGAGTCTCATGACTGTGCCTCCAGGGCATAGAAACTCAAGGTCAGAGACTTGATGTCTTTCTCCGCTTCCCTGAGGGTGATGGTGACAACGTGGCGGCCGGGCTCCATCCTTCCGGGCTCGAAACTTAAAACTTCGCCCTCGATGCGGACCCGATCAGATACATCGCGGTTATTAAGGGTCACCAGAACCTTTGTCCCGGGAGGAGGGGCCGGGTAGAGCGAGGCCATGATGGATACCTCTCCGACATCCACCACATCGCCGTCGCTGGGCCATACCGGATAGATGGCAGTGTGCTCTGAGGCCGCCGGCTCAGGGGACGGCACCGGTGCTTCCTGGGGACTGCTTGGTACCGCGGATTCGGGCAGCCTTATGGAAATAGGCTCAACTGGTCCTTTCCCTCTGGCCAGGAAGATGACGGCGGCCGCGGCCAATACCACCAGGGCTGCCGCCGGGGCCAGCAGCCGATGCCAGGAGGAAGCGGGCTGTATTTGGCCGCCGAGAACGGCTGCCTTCAGCCTGGTCTCGAAGAAGGTCGGGGGCTCCAAGATCGGCAGGGATCCTAAGGCCTGCTCCAACACTTTCTGCTCCTCCAGAAGTCTCCGGCATTCAGGGCAGGCAGAGGCATGGTCCCATAGTTCTTCAGGAAATACCCGGCCCGGATTTGCTCTCAACCAGGCGACGATATTGGAACACTTCATGGCAACCCTCCTGTTTCCAGGGCCAGACCCTTAAGTTTCTTGGCCAGTATCCTTCGGCCGCGCCAGAGCCTCGATTTCACCGTGCCCTCCGAGCATCCCAGTATCTCGGCGATCTGCCGGCAGTCGCATTGTTGGAAGTAGAATAAAGCTATTGCCGTTCTGAAGTCGGCCGGCAGGCCGGCCACCGCCTGGGCCACGGCCTGCTTCATCTGATCTTTTTCAACGGAGTCCGGCATCTCCTCGGACAGTGATTCTTCGGCTATCTCCTCGAGCCCCAACCAGGTTTTCAGTCGCTGGCGGCGGTGGTAACGTTTGAACCGGTTGACGGCGATGCGGTAGAGCCAGGTGAAGAACTCGGAGCGACCCTCGAAGTTCCGATAATCCCGGTAGGCCGCTAGCCAGACGTCCTGGGCCAGGTCCTGGGCGGCATGGTAGTCTCCGGTCAGCCGGAACAGAAGATTGAACAGCCTCTGGGAATGACTGTCAATTATCTTGGAAAAATCGTCCTGTCGTCTGTCGTCCATAGATCCAGCGGCCGGATGTCGAGGGCTCCTGCCGATCAGGACTATTGGGGCAAGGAATCCCGGGTGACTATATAGGGCAGGCACCAGATCCTGGCGGCATAGGAGGCGGTGCTGTCGCCGAACAAAGTGTTCCAGGCCAGCACGTCCACCGAGGCATGGCGGACCACCGGCAGCCGGTAGACAGGTATGGAGTCGCCGGCGATCTCCCAGCTGCGCACAAAGGTGGTAGTGTTCTCCCGGAAAAGCGGCCATCGCAGATGTTGTCGGGGCAGTCGCCAGAGCCAGCGGTGCAGAAAGGCCCAGGTGGAGTCGTTGCTTTCGGTCCGACAATAGACAGTGACCACCGCGGTGTCTCCGGGGTTAAAGACAGGCAAGTTCTCCCTGAGCCTGGCCGTGGCCATCTCGGACGGCAGTATCTCTATAGGGCCGTTGACGCAGCCGGACACCACCACCCGGTCGATCCGCACTTGATATGGCGGGCTGACCGTGGCTATCTCCAGAGGGGTCACCCCCCAGATGCGCCAGCGATTGTTAAACTTCCGCAGCCGCACCCAGCGATGACCCTGGTCGTGAAACGGATCGATATTGGGGTTCAGAAGGTCGTCGTCAGTGTTGTCCACATAGATGTGTCCGTAGAAGTCCAAGGTGATGTGCGCCAGGGCCACGGTGTTGGAGGAATCATAGGCGATGTCCACGGTCCGGGTGACCCGATCTACCCTCCGGGCCCAGCGCACCGTCATGGGGAAGGTATCGGTCTTTGCCGCGCCGATAAGGCCGGAGGTGGAGTAGGGGGTGGAGGTGTTGTCGTTGATGAAACTGGTGGTGTCGGTGTAGCCCGAGGACAGAAGCAAATTGTTGATGGCAGCATCGTCCTCGGCCGTGGATACGGCTTCCGGGTTCTTTCCGCAGGCCGCCAGGATCAAGGCTAAAAGCAGCACCGCAACCGGTAGCAGTCTGGTCTTCATTGGCGTGTCTCCTGAAATGGTTGAACATGGGATGTTTTCATATACTTAGAGTCACCGTAACATCCTCTGGTTCCCGTAATTGTACCACAGCGGCCTATCTGATAAGTCCTCCGATGTCAACGAGTTGTCTTTCGACCATCCTGGCGGCAGCTCTAATCTGGCGCGTTTGGAACAAGGCCTCCCGGTATTTTTGGCCAGTGATTTCTATCTCCTGTTGCCTCCTTAGCGTCTCTTCAAATTGCGGATCTGTGCGGTCGATGCCTCTGGCCATCTTCGAAGCCCAGACAGCCGCTTTTTGTCGGTCGGCAGCCTCCCTCTCCATCTCCTGGTAGACAAAACCATGGTGCTGCAATTTAAAGGAATAATAATCGTTCCTCAACCTGAAGAATTTTTCCCTGGCAGCCAGGGGATGCTGGGGATAGAGTTGACGGATCTCCTTGATCTGGGCCATATATTCAGTCAGTTTGGCCGTTACAGCATCCAGGTTCGATCCCAAAGCCTCCAGTCTGCTCTGAGCCGCCCTGGAGGCCGAAGCCAGACGGGTCATTCTCTCCAATACCGAGAAGCCAGTGTCCGGGGTTTCGAGCCTGCTGTCCTCATCGAGCTGCTCCAGGGACTTCGATATCCGGTCCTCTAATTCCTGACGGCGTCGGATCAACGCCTCCAGATGATCCTTGGCGGCATTGGTCTGCCCTTCCAGGACGGAGGGATCTCCATCGGTCTCCACCCGGCGGGCCAGGGTTAAAAGTTGCCTCAGTCCGAATTCTCCGCGCTGCAGCAATATTTGCCATTGCCTTTGGTCGTCCTGGAGACGGCGCTTGAGTTTGTTGATCTCGCCAGAGGTTGGTTTTTTTGTGCGGCCGCCCGCCGCGTTTAATTTTTCTGCCGACTTCAGTAGGGATTCCAGATACTTAAGGCGCCGCTCTATGGCATGAAGAGCTTTGCCAGACCATCTCTCCCACCTGGGCTGCTTTGAAGGGTCATAGGCCTTAGGCCCTGAGGGGAACCGGCCCCGGCGAAAAAGGGCCTGTTGTCTGGCTGACAGCCGTAACATTCGCGGCGAAAGTCTGGCATCATAGATCTCCACCTCACCCTCCTCGACAGCCACCTTGGTGGCCGAATCTGTTTCCACCTCGACCCTGAAGATGGTCCCCCGGACACCAGCCACTGCGGTGGGCGTCTCCACTTGAAAGCGGGTCTTGCTCGACGACATTTTGGCGACCTTGGCCCATAGTTTTCCCCAAAGAAGTTTGAGGGAGCGCAGGGTGTCAGCCTGGTCTACGGCCAGCCGGCACTGCTCGGAGATCCTGATCGATGTCCCGTCGACAAAAGACAATTCGGCCTTGGAACCCTTCCCGGTCAGTACAGAATCGCCGGTGAAAAGAGGCTGGCCGATCTCGGCCGCCTGGATTTGGCCCTGATGCCAGATGAGACAGTCGCCGGTATAGATGGTGAGGTTTGCGGCCGGCTGCTGATCCAGGGCCGTCAGCGTCGACAACAGCAGAACGATGCCGGTCAGGTTTTCCAACATGGACGTTTTATAATGATTTTACAAAGGGTCCATCAATTAGAGTCACCGGACAGGGATTCGGTTCTCAGAATCTGATGTTAATGCCGGCCCCAGCCGTTTGCTGCCGATAGCTCTTTGTGGGTTCGGCTCGGTCGTTTTGCATAATGCGTCCGGCCTGCAGTAGGTAGCCAAAAGATGCCGCCAGTACCCCGGACAAGGAGACCGTCAGGGTCAATTTGTCATGATGCGAAGGGACAGCCAGGCTCTGGGTTTGATAGTATTGAACATTGGCCGAGGCCTCGGCCAGCCTGCGGTAAAGCCGGCGGGAGGCATTGGCCGAGATGCTGTGTGATTGAGCAGTGCCTGGCGAGGACGAAGAATTGTAGCCATAGGAGGCCTGGAAGCGTATATCGAGCAGATTCAAACACAGGCCGGCACTCAGGCTGCGGTTTTGATAGAGATAGGTCTGGTAGGGACGGCGGGAGTACTCGGCCTTAAACCAGAGGCTATTGAAGATACCGGCGCTCAGATAACCTCCGGCGCCAGCGCTCCACCCCAGGCCTTCAGCCGAGTCGGCCCGAGCCTGATAGACGCTACCCTGGAGCGTGGTCCTGAAATTTCTGGGCCAGGCTGCCTGCAGCGAGCCCTCGAGTTCGCTCTTGTCCGTCTCCAGGTAGGGGCTGCCAAAGCTACGGAAGCCGGCATCGGTCGACGAATATGTTAAGGAGATATCTAAATCGGAAGAGTGGCGGGCCAATCTGGCCAGGTATCCCCGGCCCGAGGTCCTCTGGCCGCCATCAGCAGACGTCCTGGTCCCGGCGGCCTCGATCTCGAGCCAGTAGGGACCGAATTTCTTTTTGGCCGAGAGCCAGCCGATTCGGTTGCTGGCCGGATGCAGGGAGTCGATGTAAACCAAGGTATCGGTCAGCCCGAAGATGGTGTCGGCCAGGACCAGGGTGGTGGTCCGAAAACGGACAGAGTCTGGAAGTGAGGACGGCTGGTCGTAGCCTTGAAGGTATCCCAACGCCACGGATAGGCTTTCTTTAAGAGAGATCCCGAACTTTCCTCCGTATAAATACTGTGCAAAGGAACTGATCATGGTGTCGGCCGAGGCAGTGCGGCAGGCGGTGAAGTCGATGTTTATGGGCCCGTTCCGGCTTTTGCCCAACAGGCCCAGGGGCAGGGCATTGGCAAAGGCCAGCCAGGAGATATCGGGATAGAACTCGCCCAGAGAGATCTCGAAGTCCTTCCAGGACAATTGCACCAGGCCGTGAGGATCGGCATCATATTTGGGATCGTAACTTACGTCGCCCTGGATCTGTCCGCCCCAAAGAGGTCCAAAGAGATCAGCCTGGCCGCTGGGTTGATGCCCGATAGGAACCGAGAGACCCAGCCCGGCCGTGTCCTGGTCGCAGCCGGCGTAGCGCCACCCCAGGCCAAAGGAGAATTCCCAAGGAAGTTTTTCGGCTTTGTCAGTCGGCGCAGCGGCGGTTGCCTTAAAAGACCAGTTTTCCGAAAGTAGTGTGTCGCCGTTCAGAATTCCGTATACCGATATCGAGTGAGTCCCCTTTGAGGGTGGATGGGGAGAGAGATAGAACAAGTAATCACAGGTGATGTCGGTAGCGGCGGTGACGTCGATGCCGTCGATCAATAATCTTATGGAAAGATTTTCGACCCCGGCAAGCAATAAGGATACCTCCAAGGGCTCGCTGCCGGAAACGGTCGAGTCGGGAAGCGGCGACAGGATGACAAGCGATGCCGGCTCAGGCCACTCATCCGGCACCATCTCCTGGGCCCAGGAGACAAAGGCCAGCATAGATAGACACATGGCCACAGAAAGACGCCACATGCGATTATAATGCCAGAAATAGAGCCGGATGTCAAGGCTTTTCCTGACGGTGGCGGTAGATCGAGACGATGTTGACTCACCGGCCTAAAAGACATATATTTACTATATGATAAACTCCGCCTACCTCCACATCCCCTTTTGCCTCACCAAGTGCCGCTACTGCGGATTCAACTCGGCCCCGGTTCCCTCCATGGAGCTGGTGGAGCGGTACTGCCGGGCCATTGAACAGGAAATTCGGGTTTCGGATTTCGGATTTCAGAGTTTAGAAACGGTGTATTTTGGCGGCGGTACCCCGACCATCCTCGATGCGAAGCGCCTCTCGAGAATAATGTCGGTGTTGAGGGACAGGGCAGCGATCGAGCAGAAGGCAGAGATCACCATCGAGGCCAACCCGGAGACGGTAGATAGGCAAAAACTGCGAGAATTACGCGAGATGGGCTTCAACCGACTGAGCCTGGGGGTGCAGTCATTCGACGATGAGGTCTTGAAGATGCTGGGGCGGGTCCATGACAGCAGAAGGGCAGTGGATTCTTTTAGGGGGGCCAGAAGAGCCGGATTCGATAATATAGGTATAGACCTGATATACGGAATACCGGGCCAGGGTTTGAGGCAGTGGAGGGAGGAGTTAAACAAAGCGGCAGATCTTTGCCCAGAGCACATCTCGACCTATTCGCTTGCCTATGAGCCAGGCACCGATTTCACTGCCTGGCGGGATTCAGGACGATTACCGCCGGTCGAGGAGGATCTGGAGGCTGATATGTTTTTGGCGGCCCATGAAATTTTAGGCCTGGCTGGCTACCAGCACTATGAGGTGTCCAACTTCGCCAGGCCGGGATACTGCTCCCGGCACAATCTCAACTACTGGCAATGCGGCGACTATCTGGGATTTGGGGCTGGGGCACATTCGCACTTGGCCGGAAAGCGATGCGCCAATGTCGAGCCCTATTATGAATATACGAAGATGATAGAGGACATGGGCAGGGCCCGGACATTCGAGGAAAACCTGACAAGGGATCAAAGGATCTTCGAAGCGATATTTTTAGGCCTGAGAATGGCCGTGGGGTTGAAAAAAGAAACGTTCCGAAGAACTTGGGGCATAACTCCTTTGGAATATAAACAAGATGTCTGGGAAAAGCTCTTTTACTCAGGGTTAGCCGAGGAGAAAGGTAATATGATTAGATTGACTTTAAAAGGATTGATGA
>FWPV01016685.1_pt1 | contig 10303 bp, 11 predicted proteins | sample 2228371 | NCBI WGS metagenome assembly FWPV01 (sample SAMEA103939776, study PRJEB20133) | metagenome
CACCATGATATTGCGGTTAACGGATTAGACGGAGCCTTTAGGGATCCTGAGGGTATAAGAGCCGGCTCCCGGCGGGGTGATGCCGCGCCGCAGTTCCGGGTTCAGGGCCTGTATCTCTTCCGGGGAGACATTGCAGGCCATGGCCGCGGCCGCCAGAGAGGTGGTTTCATCCACCCTGACTTTGTCGTACTGCAGGGGCGGCAGATACGGAACCCCTTTGAACCCGAACTTTTCCGGGTTTTTGGCAATTAGGGTGGCCGCAATCATCTGGGGCACGTAATTTTGCGTCTCATTGGGCAGGCATTGATTGGCTGACAGTTCCCAGAAATTCTTGTGGCTGGAATTGTCGATTTCCCGCTGGACCCGCTTTTCCCCGCAGTTGTAGCTGGCCGCAGCCAGGTACCAGGAGCCGAATTGTTTGTAAAGGTCCAGGAGGTACTTGGCGGCTGCATGGGTGGATTTCTCCGGGTCCCGGCGCTCGTCCACATATTCATTGATGGTAAGGCCATAGCGTACGGCTGTGCCCCGGATGAACTGCCACATGCCGCAGGCATGGGCATGGGAATAGGCATGAGGATTGAAGCCGCTTTCAATCATGGCCAGATAGGCCAAGTCCTCCGGCAAGCCGTGTTCCTGGAAAATTTCCCGAATCATGGGGAGATAGCGGGTGGAGCGGGCCAGGTACTTGCGGATGATGTTTTTGCGTTCTGTGGAGAAATAGACCAGGTAGGCCTTTACCTGGCGGTTCATGTGGATGGGGACATCGAACTGCAGCCGCTGGTCGCCCTTTTTCAACTCCTCTTCGATGGCCGGATCCCAGCCGGGGATGCCGCTCTTGGCATAGAGCTCCTCTAAACGGGCGGCGCTCAGTTGCTCCATCAGGTTTTCTTCCTGTTCGTTGCCCAGATCCACCGGTTCCTGGGCCACAGCGGCCGGCGGCGGCGCTTCAATACTGGCCTGATTGGCCCGGCCCCCGCCACAGCCCATCAGGAGTCCGCACAGTATCAATACTCCAGCCCACCAGGGATTCATAATTCACCCCTCGTTTTGGCTACATTGCGTGGTTGGTGTAAAAGAACCGGGACCTGGTATCCCGCCTCCCCCATGAGACGGGTCTCCCCTCACATCGAGTTCCACCATCCATAGCAGAGAATCACCCTATAAATCAAGAAAAAAATGCAGGCAGGGCGCTTTTGCCAGGGTAAACACTCTTGTTCCCGTTGCAACCGGTTGATGTGGCTTATATTATTTGTTGACGAAAGGTAAGCTTTCCATGGCCCGGGTGTCCGTTCAGGGGCTTTGGAAGCAAAGCCATCTGACATTCTGATGCCGGATGCAAGAGTTATACCCTGGTCAGAAGGAGGGGGATCAATCTTGAGACGGCTTTTGGCCAAGCTGCAAATTCTTGCAGCCCTGACCGCCTGGACGGCGGCTTTCCTGGGGGTGCTGGCGGGGGTGGGACCGTTTGCCCAGTGGCTCTATTTCTTTGCCTGGTGGCCTTTGCTTCTTTTCTTGGACGGCTGGCTCCTTCTTGCCAGGGAAGAATCCTGGCTGTGGGATAAGTTCAGGGAATTTCTGCGCTTGGCCGGCTGGTCGGTGACCGTCTGGCTGGTTTTTGAGCTCTTCAATCTTTATCTCAAAAACTGGCGCTATGTGGGCATCGAACCCCGCCTCTGGGTGCGCTGGCCCGGCTATGCTCTGGCCTTCGCTACGGTTCTGCCCGGCATTTTCCTCACCGCCCAGGTCCTTAAGGCCAAAGGCTTTTTCCAGGGACGCGGCCGGCCCCTGACTCTCAACCACTGGCAGCCCCTTTTTCTTCTGGCCGGGGTGGCCTGCCTGGTTTTGCCCTTTGTTTTCCCCCGATATGCCTTTCCCTTGATTTGGCTGACTTTTATCTTTCTCCTGGACCCGGTCTGTGACCTTTTGTCCGGGGAGTCCCTGACCAGACGCTGGCTTCTGGGCGAGCGGCAGGAGCATCTTTGCCTGCTGGCCGCGGGCCTGCTGTGCGGCATATGGTGGGAGGTATGGAACTATCCGGCGGCGTCCAGGTGGATCTATACCCTGCCCGTTTTAGACTTCGGGAAAATCTTCGAGATGCCCGTCCTGGGTTACCTGGGTTTCCCGCCTTTTGCCCTGGAGTGCGCGGTGATGTATAATTTTTTGGTTATCATGGACCGGAGGCTTCTCTCTTCCCGGGGCCGTCGCCTGTTTCAGCTCGGCCAGCTCACCTTCTGGCTCGCGGCATTTTGGGCCATTGACACCTGGACAGTGCTGTCCTTCCGGTAATCGTTAGATTTGCAATCAACGGAAATCCTTCCCTCCAAGACCAAAGACACACGGATCATCCTGGAAGCCTGTTATGCCTGATACTTGATACTTCTTAGTGGATGAATTTCTTTTTCTTGATATGTGCAAACCACCGAAAGCCGAAAACCGAAAACCGAGAACTGTTTTCCCTGTCAGTCTGGGCTGTCCCAAGAACCTGGTGGACACCGAAATCATGTTGGGAGACCTGGCGGTCCGGGGCTGGAAAGTCACAGACGACCTACGGGGTGCGTCTCTGCTTCTGGTCAACACCTGCGCCTTTATCAAGCCGGCTTCCCAGGAGGCGGTGGACACTGTTTTAGAGCTGGCCAGGCTGAAAGAAGCTGACCCAGAAAAGCGCCTGGTGGTAACCGGCTGTCTGGTGCAACGCTACGGGCCGGATCTGCCCCGGCTTCTGCCGGAGGTGGACTTGTTTGTGGGGGTCAATGATTTTCCACAGTTGGGCCGGCTCCTGGAGGAAGAGGCTGGCCTTAAGGGGCGCCTGATTTCCGGGAGCCCATGGTTCGACTATGCAACCCCGCAGCCCCGCTTCCGGGCCGTCCCGCCGCATGTGGCATACCTCAAAGTGGCGGAAGGCTGCAGTCATCGCTGCACTTTCTGCACCATCCCCCGCATCCGGGGGCCATACCGCAGCCGGCCCCTGGCCGCCCTGCTCGAGGAAGCCATGGCCTTGGCTGCATCAGGGGTGAAGGAGCTCATTCTGGTGGCCCAGGACACCACCTTCTATGGCGTGGATTGGGGCGGGGGCCCCAGGCTGGCGGACCTGCTTAAGGAGCTTGTCCGTCTGCCCGGCTTTTCCTGGATCCGGCTTCTGTACGGGCATCCTGCCGGGGTGACGCCGGAGCTTTTGGAAGTCATGGCGACGCACCCGCAGATTTGCCCTTACCTGGACCTGCCCATCCAGCACGCCCACGAGGCCGTGCTGCGCCGGATGGGGCGGAGGTACAGCCGCAAAGACCTGGTGAACCTGTTCCGGCGGATCCGGGAGGCGTTGCCCCAGGCGGCCCTGCGCACCACCGTGCTGGTAGGTTTTCCCGGCGAAACAGAGGAGGAGTTTGAAACCCTTCTGCAGTTGGTGCAGGAGATGCGTTTCGACCACCTGGGGGTTTTCCTTTACGAACCCGAGGAGGGCACGCCTGCGGCCCGTCTGCCAGGCCGCGTCCCCCGTCGCACCGCCCGGGCCCGGGCCCGCCGGCTGAAAGCGGTACAGGCCCGCCTTGTCAGGGAAAAACTCAAGTCAATGGTGGGCACCGTGCAACCGGTCCTGGTGGAGGGGGTCAGCCAGGAAAGCGAATACCTTCTGACCGGGCGCCTTTCCACCCAGGCCCCGGAAATTGACGGCCGGGTTTTTATCACTGCGGGCGTGGGCCGGGTGGGGGAGATTCAGCCGGTGCGCCTGACCCGGGCTTTGCCCTATGACCTGGTGGGGGAGATTATGGAAGAGGGCGAAACCCGGCCCCAGGCGGAGTCTGCCCGCAAAACTTATTAAAAGAAACCGAAAAAGCGACAGCCGACCAAACCGGAAAGAAAAATCGAAAAGCGGATTAAAGCAGAGTCCGTGGCTCTTCCATGGCAATGTCGTAGTCCACCACTTCTTTGGGTTTCACAAAGTAGCTGGAGCAGGCGTAATCCAGCAACTCGGGAGTCAGCTCCGGAGTGATTTTCATAAACCGGGCCCGGTCAATGAGGTTTTCGATGAGATCCCGGGGATGGCAGGCGGACATGGGCCGGGAAGCCTGAAAATAGTGTTTGATCATCATTTCCCGGACGACCTCCGGTTTGAAGGCGATGTTCTGTTGCTCGCACACCCGCCGGAAAATCTCCATGTATTGCTCCACATTAACGTGACCGATGAAGACCTTGTGGCGGATACGGCGCAGGAAGGCAGCATCGGCCAGGCCGTACGGGTCCAGGTTGGTGGCGAAAATGATGAGCTGGTCAAACGGCACGGCGAACTGCTGTCCGGTATTGAGGTAACAGAAGTCCTGGCGGGTCTCCAGGGGGTACATCCAGCGGTTGAGCAGGTGTCGGGGCGAGACCTTTTGGCGCCCGAAATCATCGATAATGAAGATGCCGTTATTGGCCCGCAGCTGGTGGGGCGCATCATAATACTTCAAGGTGGGATTGAACTTGAGCTCCAGGGAGTCTTCCGTCATTTCGCCGCCGGCGATGACCAGGGGCCGGCGGCACAGCACCCAGCGCCGGTCCTGCCGGGTCACGTCGTGTGTCGGGGTCACCGGCTGGTGGTTAACTTCGTCATAGAGGCGGATGATCTGGCCGTACACATAGAGGGCGTAGGGAATAAACACCGCGTCGTCAAAGGCCTCGGCGATGGCCTTGGCCAGGACCGTTTTGCCGCTGCCGGTGGGCCCGAACAGAAAGATGGAGCGGCCGCTCATGATGGCCGGTCCCAGCTTGTAGATAAGATCGTCGGGGACCACGTACTCGGCGAACACCTCCCGCAGTTTGGGTTCGTCCACCTGCACCTGCTGGATGCTCTGGGCCTCCACCCACTCCCAGTAATCCTCCAGGGTCACCGGGGCCGGTCCGACGTAGCTGTTGAACTCCAGGAACTGCTCCGCCCGCTTTTTGCCGCCGTCGCTCAGGGTGTAGCGAAGCTCCACGGCCAGATGGCCAGCCTCCGGGCGCAGGATGTCCCGGGGCTTGATATCCAGATATTTCTGGCCCTTGAGGTATTCGATGAGGGTCTCCACCAGATGCTCCGGAATCTTGAGGGCATCGGCCATCTCCCGGGCTGTGATGTATTCTTTGAAGAAGGCGTGCTTGAGGAACAGCTGGGCCAGGAGCGTTTCGGGAATGCCCAGATCGGCAAAGGTCTGGGGTGCCGGCGGGAAAGGCGGAGCAAGCTTGGCCAGAACCTCCGGGTCCACCAGATTCAGCTCCAGAAGATGTTTGGCCAGATAGCCCCGCTGTTTCTTCTGGCGTCTGAGAGCCAGCCCCAATTGTTCTCTGGTCAAAATTTTCTCTTTCAGCAGTCGTTCGGCTAATTTCATGACGCCACCCTTACTGCTTTTTCTCTTTAAAGTTTTGGGAAATCTGTTTTAACAGGCTGTCACAATGTCTGTCTTGTTGAAACAAAACCGTAGGCCCAGACAGGTCATTTTGCGCCGAAATCCGGCACCCGGTGTCCTCCCCGTGATTTTCCATAGCATATTATATGATAAAAACCAATCCCTCTGTTTATCCAGATAAAGATATGCCAAATCCATGCCAAATTTATTCCTTTCGACCTCCTTCAGACAGACGCCGTTTGACATACCAGTCAATTTGGCGGCATATACCCTTGACTACCTGGGTCTCCCGGGCCCGCAGGCCGTGGCGGTTGAAAAAGCGGCGCACATTCATCATCCAGTAGTCGGGGTTCTGGTGGCTGATAAAGTTGATCTTCACCAGGGTCTCCTTGAGCATGGCGTACATGGACTCCAGCTCCCGGGAGTTTGCCAGGCGGGGTTCATAGCGGGGTTCCGGGTGGCGGGCCAGCCAGATTTCGTAGGCCAGAACAAGGACGGCCTGTGCCAGATTCAGGCTGGCGCACTCCGCCGTGGGGATGGTGACCAGGGCGTGGCAATACGGCAGTTCCTGGTTGGTGAGACCCCAGTTCTCCGGGCCGAAGAGCAGGGCGATGTCATTGTGGCGGGAAAGTTCCACCAGGCGTAGGGCCATTTCCCGGGGGGAGATTAGGTCCCGGCGCAGGCCCCCGCGGCGGGCGGTGGTGCCCACCACATAAGAAAAAGGAGCCAAGGCGGCGGCCAAGTCGTCATAGACCTCCAGCCGCTCCACCAGGTGGGTTGCGGCCGGCGTGGCCATCATGCGCATCCGGTCCGGTTCGAGGCTGGCCGGCTGAACCACCAGCAGACGTTTTAAACCCATGTTGCAGGCGGCTCGGGCCGCGGCGCCGATGTTCTCGGGCAGTTGGGGCCGAAACAGAACCACCGCCACCCGGTCCAGGTTCACCCGCGCGGCGTTGTCAGCCTCATGCGCCTTCTTCTCCATAAAAACTTGGACCACCCGCTCCCACCCCGGCACCTTGAGGAACAGAGCCCTTGTTTGTCAAAATTTTATAATTATTTATTATAAAAATCGATGGACAAGGACTATTTTAGGAAACTCAAAGGTTGGTTCGGTCCGTGGCTGGCGCTGGCCTTGATGGGCTGCGGCCCGGCCATTTCCCCCATTCTGGTCCGGGAGGCCCGCCAGGAACCGGGCGCGCCCGCCAGCTTTGCCGAACTCCGGGCCAACCCGGAAAAATACCTGGGCAAGCCGGTGATTCTAGGGGGCGAGGTGATCTCGGTCTCCCTAAAGGACGGGAAGAGTCTTCTGGCGGTCAATCAGCAGGACCTTGACCCCCGGCTTCAGCCCCAAGGCCCTGGTTACGGAACTTTTTATGCGGAAAGCCGGGAGTTTCTGTCACCCTCCTTTTATGTGGCCAAACGCAAGGTGACGGTGGCCGGGGTGGTGAAAGGCCGTCTCAATGGCGCGCCGCTGCTGGAGGCCCGGCAGATTCACCTAGGCGACTACCCGCCCTGGCAGAAATGGTATTACCCCGTGCCCCGGGAATGGTATGGCGGCGATCCTGCCCTGGAGTACTGGTACACGCCGCCCTACTTTGACCCCTGGCGGACAAGAGGAGGGCGCTAGCGTGCACATCGACAGCTATGATTTCGGGCACATCGTCATTGACGGCGTCTCTTATTTCAACGATGTGCTCATCTGGCCGGGAACGGTCAAAAAGGATTGGTGGCGCCTGGAGGGCCACCTTCTCCAGCTTCCGGACGTGGCCGAAGCCCTGGCCGCCAACCCCCAGGTCCTGGTGGTGGGCAAAGGCCAGCCCGGACGCATGCAGGTGGCCCCGGAGCTGGTCGCCTATCTGAAGGAAACAGGCATCGAACTGGTGGAGTTGCCCACCCGGCAGGCGGTGCAGGTGATCAACTCCTTGTCCGGCCGCCGGCGTCTGGCCGCCGCGCTGCACCTGACCTGCTGAAAGAAGCCGGGTCCCGCGGCCGGAAGGCTCGCCGGCCCATTTTCGCGATGTGACGGGCCGTGGCGTCTTTCCACATAATTGACAGCCACATTCACTGCGGGGTCCAAAACGTCCCCTGGGGCTGGGAAACTGTCCGGCCACTCCTTGAGACTGCCGGGATTCAGGGGGCCGGACTCATTGCGCCGGTAGAGGACATCTATGACCGCTATCAGCCCCGGTTCACGGACACGCCGGCCTGGCAGGCCCGCCGCCGGCAGGCGCATCAGTATCTTCTGGAGTTGAAAAATTCCACCCGCAAGTCCGCGCCCCCGCCCGCTGCTTCGACACGCCCACCCGGGGGTGTCGAAGCCCCTGAAATTGACATCTTTCCGTACTTCTTTGTGTGGAACGACTTTGCCTACGAAGACCTGAGGCCGGAATTTGTGGCGGTCAAGTGGCACCGACACGCCGACGAGCCGGAATACCGCTACGACGACCCCCGCTGCCGGGAATTTCTCGAGGCGGTCAAGGCCCGGGGCTTGCCCATCCTCCTGGAAGAAACCTTCCAAAACACCCTGTTCTTCCTGGAGCGTCTGCTGCCCCCAGGCGTGCCCCTGATCATCCCTCATTTGGGGGGCCTAAACGGCGGCTATAGTGCGTTGCAGAGGGCCGGAATCTTTGCCCTCCCTCAGGTCTACGCGGACACGGCCCTGGCTTCGCGTCGGGAAATCGAGGATTATCTGTCGCGATACGGTCCTGAGCGCCTTTGCTTTGGAAGCGACTATCCCTTCGGCCACCCGGGGCGTGAACTGGCCAAGGTCCTAAACCTCGGGCTGCCCGAAGCCCAGATGCAGGCCGTTTTGGCCGGCAACTTCCGCCGGGTCTGCCGCTTGGATGAGGCGGGTGGCCGGTGACCGGTGGCCAAAACCCGGTGATTGTTGACGTTGTTGCCCTGTTTCTTTCTTCAGGCGGGTGCCGTCAGGGTGTCTGAAAGGATAAGGGGTATTTTCATTGATCACCAGCCGCCGGAACTGTCCACTGGCCACCGGCCCCCGGCAAACCGGCCTTATAGGGTCTTCATCCTGGCTTTGCGGTCTTCCAGGATGGGTTCGAACTGCTGAATCAGGTTGGTTTCAAATTTGCGCCATTCCTCCTGGAATTGAGGCAGGTGTTCCACCTCCACCCGCAGCTTTTGGCCGTACTGGGCCTCCAGGGCCCGGGTGACGCTGGCCACCTGCTGGGCAAAACTCGCCTTAAGTTGCTGCAGGGCGCTGTTGCGGGCCATGAGGTAGTTTTCCAGGAGCTGCTGCACTTCCTCCTTGAGACGGGTCATGCCTTTTTTGTTGGACGCCACCACCAGCATGCCCTTCAAGGCCAGGGTGACCCGGGGGTCCAGACTTTGATCCCTGGGCAAAGCAATATTCCTGAGCAACACTTCCTTGATGGCCTGTATGGTCGTCTCTCTGCCTTCCGGGGGCAGCTTCGCCAGCCCCTCTTCCAGGTCACCCTCCTCTTTCAGGTACTGGACCGCAAGTTGTCGGCCCTTGTCATGGTATTGCTCCTGAAGGAGTTCCTCTTTGGTGGCCCGGCCCAGGCGCTCGGCCTTTTCCAAAGCCAATTCCAGGGCGCTTTTAATTTCTGCCACAGGCGCTCACTTTCTCCCCGCCCGGGGAATGTCAACAGGTTCCTCATTTAATCTTGGCCGGCCCCGAAGAATCAGACTTTTCCCCGGTGCCGCCGGAAGCCTCGCCACTTTTGTCGGACTTGTCAGGGGTGCTGGAATTGGGCCGGCCACCCCCGGCGTAATCGGTGACATACCAGCCGCTGCCCTTGAGGTGGAAGGAGCAGTTGCTGATCAGCTTGGTCAGGCTGCCGCCGCAATGGGGACAGACCGTCAGCGGCGCGTCGGAAAATTTCTGCCACTTCTCCGTGACTGTTCCACATGCGGCGCATTCATACTCATAGATGGGCATACCGCCAACCTCCTTGCCAACTGTCTTCATAAAATTGGAATACCGGCGCCAGCTCCAGAAAGTTCAGGGGCGCCAGAATCGTTTGCGTCAGTTGATGCACCCGGGCCTCTTCGGCCAGCCTTTCCGGCCAGGTGGCGTCAAACCTGGCCTGGAACCGGCTGAAGCGCACCACATGCACCAGCTCATGGGTCAGGATATAGCTGAAAAGAGGAAGAGGGGCCAATCCTCTTCCGGATGTCAAAGCCTTCAGGATGTTGTGATCCTGGAGGCAGATGCGGTAAAAATCGAAGGCCGCGGATTGCAGCAGTCTGTTCGGCGGCCGGCCCTGATATCTGGCCAGAAGCGCCAGGGCATGGGCTGAAACTTCTTCGGCCTGCAGGTCCGCCAAAGTAAGGATATCATAACGGGAACGCCGCCAATGGCTGTGATTCAGCTTGAAGAAGTCCGAGGTCATTTCTTCCGCGATGACCTGGGCCTCGCATAGCAGTTCCCGATGATGCCGGTCAAAGTAAAGACGATCCACAATCTTGGCCTGAAGTTCCTTGACTTTTAAAGGTTATCATCTTAAGCCCCTTTGTCAACACCCCCCTTTGCCAACCAAAAGGCCTGGCCCGGAAAAGAAGAGACTTTGCTTTTGCTGTATCCGGCCTTTTGGCGTTTGAAATCTGCCTGCAAAGACCTTATATTAAATTATAAAGAATTATCCGGAGCATTTTTGCCTTGATTTATTAGGCTCAAAAAGCGAGGTACTGTCCATCTACAAACTGTTAGGAAATATTAGCGGATTAAAACACGAACAACAGCGGCGTCTGGAGCGGCTTTATCGCCGTCGGGTGCCGCCGGCCCAGCTGGTGACGCCGGAACTGGCCCGCCAGTTGGCCGAAATCTCCCATGCCCTGCACCGGCAGGTGGGGGTCCTGGTGGACCGGGCCGGGCAGGTAAACCAGGTTATAGTGGGAGACGCCAAAGGTCTCCTGATTCCCGTCCTCCCCAGGGAACGCGGCGCCCGGGGCCGCCTCAAGGG
>FWPV01016686.1_pt1 | contig 10303 bp, 9 predicted proteins | sample 2228371 | NCBI WGS metagenome assembly FWPV01 (sample SAMEA103939776, study PRJEB20133) | metagenome
ATCTTTCCCAACTCCACATTGCGGGCATATCCATTCTTCAGGTAGATCTCCGAATGCCCTGGGGGGAAAGATCCCTGCATCAGGGTCCCCTACCTGGGGATCATACACATATCCGCATACACTGCAAACGTATTTCGTGTGCAACGGCGACATCCCGTTTTCCCTCCCTTAAGAGCTCAAGTATGATGCTAACAGCCTTCGAGCCCCAACTCCCGCAATTTTTCCCTGCTTGGGATTCCCTCTGGTGACCAACCCCTGATTCGATAATAATCCCAGAGGATTTTTCCCAAATGCGGGATACTGCCCTTCGCAGCACCACTCTCCTTGTCGTGTACACCTAGGCGGGGCGGTAGTGTATCGTCTTTTCTTGTTATACCCAGTTTACCATTAAACATTCTCTTTAAATTAAAATTCCTCTCTCCGGCTTGCATCAATTCGGATTTCGTGAAAGGCAATCCGGTAACCAGGCTTATCCATTGTGCAAAAATCTCCGGACTCGTAGAATCCTTCCCTCGGATGAGGAACTTGCAAAGCCCGAGGTTATTCATCGCTTCCATTAGGTTTTGCATTTTTACTGCTATTTCTGCCTTGTTTTCGTATCCTAGCCGCGTAAATTCTTTTTCGAAATCAACAAGAACAAGGGGGAAAGCCCCTTGCTCGGCAAAATAGGTCAAGCCTTCCAGGTGGCAAGCTCCACGGTTCGCCGTAGCATAGTTTGCCGCCATGGAAGTAAACGCCCTGGGGTCATGGAAGGCATACTCCAACCCTTTCGTGTGCACTGCAAATTCCACCGCTAGGCCTCCCAGTTTCTCTGAAGCCCTTTTTACCCCCTGTCCCAGGAATTCCCCGAAACCTTCGCCCTTGCCGATGAGCTCGGTTAGCTTCAGGATCGCATCCGCGTTTCCCCAGGTGATTTCGATCCCTCCTGTATCTTCCTTCGAGATCAGCCCGTTCTCATAACATTCCATTGCCCAGCCTATGACCCCTGATGTCGAAATCGTATCTAAACCGTACCTGTTGCAAAGGTCATTCGCTGCCACGATTACATCCAGGTTCTCATTCAGGAGATTCGCTCCGAAACCATCCGTTGTTTCGTACTCGGGTCCGTGCGCTTCCTCTCCCTTGAAGGGACCGATTGGAACCCTAACGTTCTTGCCACAGCGAATCGGGCAGGCAAAGCAACCGTAATGGGAAATGAAAACAGTTTCCGCGATTTTCTGGCCGTTTGTCTTGGCAGCACCTTCCGTCCAGGATCCTAGCGACCAATTCCGGATGGAAAGGTCTCCATTCGCCTCTACGGCCATCACTCCGCCTGCGGTGCCGAAGTCGGTCAATCCCTTTGTATTTGCCTTAATGACCGGAACGGTCTCCTGGATTGACTTGACCAAGCCGGGTCGGTCAAAAAGATCAACGGCGTTCGTGCCGCGGATGACCACGGCTTTCAGGTTCTTTGAACCCATCACGGCTCCAAGCCCCGTCCTGCCTGCAGCCCGGGTTTCCTTGCCACCGAACATGATCCCTGCAATTAACACGAACTTTTCCCCGGATGGGCCAATCGCGGCTACTTCGTGCTTTTCCCCGTGCCTCCCCTTCAGGATCTCCGCCGTCCTGTAGGTGTCAAGCCCCCAAAGGTCTTCGGCTTCCAGGATCGTTATCTTTTCGTTTTCGACCAAGATGTAGGAAGGCCGCTTAGCCTTTCCGCGGATGACGATTCCTTCGTAACCCGTTTTTCTCAATTCCGCTCCGAAATATCCCCCGACCGTTGCCTCTCCCCAGATCCCGGTGAGAGGAGATTTTGCACAAACTGACATCTTGCATCCACAAGGAACCGGGGTGCCCGTGAACAGCCCGTTCATGAAAACCAGGATATTTTCCGGGCCAAGGGGCTCCACGGAATAAGCTCCTTCATCATAAAGCAGCCTAGCGGCAATGCCGGAGCCACCCAAGTGCAGTTTCCAGTACTCTTCTGGCAGTTTTTTTTCCTGTATGATCCCTTTTGTCAGATCAATATCGAAAATTTTCTCAGAAATACACTTCATTCGCCTTCCCCCCTTCTGTTGCGGGAGGGGGCTCTTAGAAGCCCCCTCCATACTCTCCCGACTTTTCTTCCTAGTAAGCCTTCTTGTAAAGTTCCACGATTTGCGCTTCCGTCACGAACCTCGGGTTATTTCCGGGGCTGCCGCTGACCACGGCATCGTGCGCCATCTTTTCCAAGGGTTTTTCAAATGCCTCCCTGTCAGGGACAAGGGCTCTGACTGGAGGAACTTCGACATCCTTGCAGAGGCGAACGATGGCCTCAACGCCTTTCTTGGCCGCATCAAGGCAAGAAAGCCCATCGATCTTCTCTCCCATTGCCTCCGCAATCAAAGCGAACTTTTCAGGCTTCGCGATGTAGGTGAACTCTGCCCATACTGGGAGCAGAACGGCATTCGAAATCCCGTGAGGGATATGAAACACGGCACCGATGGGTCTTGACATACCATGGATAAGGGTGACCGATGCATTGTTGAAAGCAAGCCCGGCCTGGGTCGATGCCAGCATCATCTGTGCCCTTGCATCGAGATCGTCCCCATTGCACCAGGCTTTCCGCAAATAGGTCCCGATCAGCTTTATCGCATTGAGGGCAAGGAGGTCCGTCATCGGCTGTTCCTTTTTTGAAACAAGTGCTTCTACCGCGTGACAAAAGGCATCCAGGCCCGTTGCTGCTGTTACCTGTGGCGGAACGGACAAAGTGAGAACGGGATCCGCCACCGCAATCATAGGAATGACAAACGGAGAACCAATCAACATTTTCACGTTGTTCTTCGTGTCCGCGATAATGGTGAACTTCGTTACTTCAGAGCCGGTCCCGGATGTTGTTGCGATCGCCACCACCGGAGGAGTCGGAACGGCCACCTTGTCGGCCCCCATGTAGTCGGTGATCTGGCCACCATTTGTGGCGAGAATCCCCACAGCCTTAGCGGTGTCGATCGGGCTACCCCCACCCAGCCCGATAAGAAAATCGCACCCATTTTCCTTGTAGAATTTCAACCCTTCTTCCACAATAAGATCCGTGGGTTCGGTGCCAACCCCGTCGAAGAAAACACTTTCGACCTGGACGTCAGCCAAGATCTTTTCTACCTGGGCAGCGTACCCCGCCTTGACCATGATTTTGTCCGTTACCAGCAGAGCTTTCTTTTTTCCAAGCCTCTTCACTTCTTTACCGATGTTCGCAAGGCATCCCGGCCCTTGAAGCAATACCTGAGGCATACGGAACTCTGATGAACGCATCATTTGAATGGCCCCTCCCTTTATGAGTTTTATTATTGGACTCTCTCTTGACTCAATATCTGCTTAGGGCAATCCGAGTGCGTGATAGAAAATCAGGGCTGCAACTGCAACCATAGGGATAAAGATCTGGGTCACGGCAATTGGCCAGTATGCTTCCCTATGGGTCTGGTGGCAAATTGCCAACAAGGTGATCTGTGCTCCCTGGTGAGGCAAAGTATCAAGGGTGCCCGCTGCAATGACAGAAATGCGGTGGACCCACGGGAGCGGAATCCCCATACCGATAAAGGTATCCTTCAAGGCAGCAAAAGCAACGCTTAACCCCCCAGAAGCCGACCCTGCCGCTCCAGCGGCAACCGCAACGACAACGGCAACGAATAGCAACGGGGGCATGTGCAATCCCTTGAGACCGTCAATCAGGATCGTGAACCCAGGGGTCTGTCGGACGACTCCTGCGAACCCCACCACGATCGCCGTATTGAGAATTGCCGGTGCAGAGTTCATCGCACCATTGTTGAAAATGGACACCCATTGCTGGTAACCTCCACCGTATTTCAACAAAAGGAGGAAACCAGCCAAAATACCGAACAGAACCGCAGCTTCGACTTTTACATGGAAGATGTTGAACAGCACCAGGATCAAAACGCAGGGAATGATCGAAATCACCGGGTTGGGAAGCTTCTGAGTCAGATCCAGCGAAGTGGTGAATTTGCGAACATGCTCGTCCTCGACGAACGTGAACCCTTTCCTCGCATATTGCCTGCCCTGCCATTCAAGGTAAGCAAAAATCAGGGCAAACTGAAGGATCGTCGTCATCGCTCCGCCGATCGGGTCCGCCATGGGGCCCGTCCCGAGAAACCTCATCGGAATGACGTTCTGGATAGCGGGAGTCCCGGGGCCGCTCATTGACCAGGTCCAACATCCAGCGGAAATCGTGGCGGGGATGAGCCGGCGGGAAAGGTTGGCTTCCTTGAACATGTGAAGCGCGACCGGGTACATGGCGAAGAAGATGACAAACCCGCTGATCCCGCCATACGTCAGGATACCTGTTACCGTCATAATGAGCGGAGCTACGTACTTCCCCTTCGTAAGGGATGTCATCCACTGAGCAAGTGACTTCGCGGCCCCAGTCTCTTCCATGACGGACCCGAATACAGACCCGACAAAGAAAACAAGGAAGAAACTCTTGATGTAGGCAGCGGCAGTTTCCATGTAGGGGCCGAGCATCGTATCGAGAAGAGGAAGACCGGCTACGGCAGCAACGAGCAAGGCCAGCAACGGGCCAAGGATAAGGGCACTCCACTTTTGGAATGCCAGTATTCCGAACAAGACCAGAGCAACCGGCAAAATCGCTACCTGGAGAAAATCCATCACTATCCCCCCTTCAAACCTTGGAAATTCAGGATTTCGCTATGCGTGTGCATGTTCGACAGCCTCTCTCTCCTATCCCCCCCCGATAATCGGTAAAACGTCAATCCGCCCTCCTTCTTCGATCGTTTCAGAAAGGCGAATCCACTTTCCCCCGGAGAACGCTCCTTCGACTTCCGAAAGAGGAATTCCCAGCCGCTCGATGACTTCCTTGAGCGTGATGGGCACTTCCACCTCCAGAACAACTCCCTTCTGCCTTTCTGCCAAGTAACAGCTGAGGTGCCCCTTCAAACAAACGTCAATCCTCAAAACCTGCCCCTCCTCGCTTCGAAACCTTCTTTCCTGCTTAAAGTAAGAGAAAGGAAGCTGAAAGGGTATGTGAATCCCTGATAGGATACTGGCTCGTTTCATGTACGGGACCGACAACTCCTGAGCCACTTCACTTAACTGAATTCAAATGGTGCCGGGAGATCGGCGAGGTATACTGGTATTGCTTTAAGAAGATCAGTTTTTGTGAATCCTTCATAGGTAATTGGATATTGACGAAAGGCTTTGGGCGATTACGCGGAAACAAGAGCCCCATCTGTTTAACGAGGAGTTCGGGATGATCGTCGCAGACCTTCTTCTTCAGAACATTTTTCCTGATTTTCGGCTTGTCGCAGGAAACGAGGGGCTAACAAAGGAAATTTCCTCGATTTCTGTTATCGATGCACCTGACATGGCAAACTGGATTAAGGGAGGGGAATTCCTGTTCGGCACGGGATATATTTTTAAAGATTCCGCTTCCGAATTATCGATTTTTTTCCACAAAGTTGCGACGCGCGGAATCTCGGCCCTGGGACTTAAGTTGGATCGCTTCCATACAAAGTTCCCGGAAGCAATGCTCAAAGAGGCAAATGAATTGAAAATCCCCGTATTTGAAATCCCCCTTCATTACCGCTGGTCGGATATCATCCAAGAAATCCAGTCAAGGTTATTCCAGCAAGATCAGGAAAGAATAGGGCAGCAGAAATATGCCCCGCCCCTTTTATGGAGCTCCGATTGGGATTCAAAACGGATGCTCTCAACGCTAGCATCAGAGATCGGAAAAGAGATCCTGGCGGAAATCCCGCAACTTCAGCTCAATTATGGGTTTTCGCCGGACAGTTCCCCCATCGAAATCGAGCGATTCAACGAGGTCAAGCTGGCTTTCACCGCTAGAGAAATCGAACTGCCACGAAAGGGAAACGTTTATGTTTCGCTGGAAGAAAAAGAAACAAAATCCGGGAATTTTTGGACAGCGAAATACAGCCTGAAAACCGAAACCCCCATAACGATTACTTTGATATTAGACAAGGAGGAAAATCATCCCTCCTTGAGGGAGGAGCGGCTTGTTTTACGTGCAATTAGCCTCCTGAGAAGTGAAGCCCTCGAAATGGCACTGGTTTCAAATCAGCTTTCCGTAAAACGAGAAAGATTTCTTGAAAACCTCTGCCTGGGGAGTTACCAAAACCCGGACATGGCAATCCAAAGGGGGAAGAACCTCGGTGTCTCCATCCCGTTTCCCTGCCAGGTTCTTGGAGTCGCAACGGTGGATCGACCCGCCCTGCCGCTATGGATCCCACCGTACGAAAACCATTACGCGCTGGGGAACTTTTGGGTGGTTATTGAATCTTCCAAAAGACTGGAGCAGGATGGCGAAACGCTCCAAGAACTGGCACGCAGTAACAACATGTGGATTGTCGTCGGGAGCCTCGCGACCGATTTTTCGGGTATCCCGCGCTCCTACGAGGAAACCAAACGAGCTCTTTATTGGGTAAGGGATTTTAAGCCTAGGCCAGGACTTTACCTTTTTTCTGACCTTGCCCTACATACCTTGCTTGCACGTCTTTCCAGATTGCCAGAATCGGAGGGACTCTGGAAGCGGTTTTGGATGCCCCTGAAGACCCTCGATTCAAGCAGGAGAGCTCTTTCCCTTGAAGAAGTGCTTAAAAGTCTAATCCTGTGCGATTTTAACGCAAAGAAAACCGCCGACGAACTCCACATCCATTACAATACGGCTCGTAACTACCTTCGAGAAATCGAAGAACTGCTTCGGGTCGATCTCAACAACAGGCTACACCGCCTTGCACTTTCGTTAGTTTACCAGGTTGAAATCTCCAAATCTAAGGAACATTAAAGGCTTTCCTTATCTCTTGTAGGGAATTCTCCTGGATGGCTCGAAGGGGGCTTTCCCTTCCTTCAAGATCCAATTGCGGTAAACCTCCAGGTTCCTGTCTTCCATGTGGTCAAACAACATCGGGGTACGAGTCCCGTGCGCATGGAAGCGCATCGGGTCCGGGTCCAACCTGGCAGAAACGATCTCCTCGTTGCCGCTGGCCTGTGCTAAAAGCCAACCTGTGGGGTCAACGATCATCGAACTACCGAAAAAATTGTTCCCGGAGGCATCCTGCCCGACCGCATTCACCGCAACGTAATACACATGACTATCATAAGCCCTTGCATAATTTGTAAAAGCCCAAACATTATAGGAACGTAATAGAGAGGAGGGACGAACAATTACTTCTGCTCCCATAAGCGTTTCGACAATGGAAAACTCGGGGAAATCTCCATCGTAGCAAAGGGAAAGACCGATTTTTGCAAATGGAGCCTCAACGACTACCGCTTTATTCCCTGCCGTCGTCCAACCCCCTCCTTCTTTTCTCTCTGTTGGGAAGGGATGTGTTTTGTGGTAAACATCCCCGAGGATCTTCCCGTCACTCCCTATTGCAATGACAGAATTATAGACAATGTCGTTTTCGTTTCCCCTCGAATAGGTCGGCCAGATTACGGAAACACCGTATTTCGCTGCGGCTTCCTGGATGGGGATCGTCGTTCTGCCTGGAATTATATCCACCGCCTCCCACAAGGCGAACACTGTTTCCTCCTTTGTCGCTTTGGGCGGGGGGGTAAAACCCGTGGTTATTGCTTCGGGAAAAACGACCAGATCTGCCCCGTGCTCGACGACCGCCCTTTCAAGAAAAACGATCGCTTTCCGAATGTTGGCCTCAACATCCATGGGGGTGACAGCGAATTGGCAACCTGCAACAACAAACGATTTAATCCCGCTCTCTCCTATCCACATTTAACATATCGTCAAGGAAAATCCTAGGCGAAGCTCTTTTCTTTTCATTGAGCGTTTTGCGTTTTCTTTTCCTGGATCTCCCTACCGTTTCTACTCACAGCCAAAGGTACTGTCAAGCGGGTCCAGTACCTGGACCCGCTTTTCTCCTTTGTCCGTCTTTTGAAAAAGGAATCCGAAGCTCCTAGGCGGTCAGCAGGGTGAGCATGGCGCCGGCCGCCACGGCGGTGCCGATGACCCCCGCCACGTTCGGCCCCATGGCGTGCATCAGGAGGTAGGTCCCCGGGTACTCCCTCTGCACCTCCCGCTGGACGACCCGCGCCGCCATCGGCACCGCGGACACGCCCGCCGCCCCGATCATCGGGTTGATCTTCCCGCCGGAGAGCACTTTCATGACCTGACCGAACAGCACACCGCCCACCGTGCTCGAGGCGAAGGCCACCAGCCCCAGGGCGATGATCTTCAGCGTGTTCGGCGTCAGGAAGGTCTTCGCCTCCATCGTCGCACCCACCGTGATCCCCAGGAAGATCGTCACGGTGTTCAGGATCTCGTTCTGCGCAGCGTGGTTCAACCGCTCCGTGCAGCCGCACTCCCGGAGAAGGTTCCCGAACATCAAAAGCCCCACCAGGGGTACCGCCGCCGGGAGAAGGAGGCCGCAGGAAACGGTCGCGATGATCGGGAACAGGATCCGCTCCGTCCGGCTCACCGGGCGAAGCTGCGCCATTTTGATCCCCCGGTCCTTCTTCGTCGTGCACAGCCGGATCATCGGCGGCTGGATCAGCGGCACCAGCGACATGTAGCTGTACGCCGCCACCGCCACCGCTCCCAACAGGTGCGGCGCCAGCTTCATCGTCAGGTAGATCGCCGTCGGACCGTCGGCTCCTCCGATGATCCCGATGGCCGCCGCTTCCTGGATCGTGAAGCCCAGCGCCATGGCTCCCACCACCGCGATGAAGACGCCAAGCTGCGCCGCAGCTCCCAGCAGGAACGTGATGGGGTTCGCCAAAAGCGGACCGAAGTCCGTCAGAGCCCCGATCCCCATGAAGATGATGACCGGATAGATCTCGTGCTCCGTCCCGAACGACACGTATTTCAAAAACCCGCCCGGTTCCATGATCCCCGACAGCGGCAGGTTCACCAGCACGCAACCGAACGCGATGGGCACCAGCAGCAGGGGCTCGAATCCCTTCCCGATCGCCAGGTACAGCAGGACGCAGCCCACCACCAGCATGATCAGGTTCCCGCTCGTCAGACCCGAGAATCCCGAGAACTCGACGATGCTTTCCAGGGCTTTCAGGTAAAGTTCCATTGCTTCTGTCCTCCCTGCCCTCGTGCCGGCCCTAGCCGATCACGACAAGGACGTCCCCGGTGTTGACCGAGTCTCCTTCCTTCGTCCGGACTTCCTTCACCGTCCCGCTCGTGGAGGCCATGATCTCGTTTTCCATCTTCATGGCTTCCAAAATCAACAGGAGATCCCCGTTGTTCACCTGCGTCCCCACGGAGACCGCCACCTTCAGGATCTTGCCGGGCATCGGCGCCGCCACGACTTCTCCCGCTCCGGCAGGGACCGGCGCAGGAGCCGGGGCCGGGGCCGCCGCAGGAGCCGCCACCGGGGCCGGCGCAGCCACAGGGGCCGGGGCCGCCGCGGGGGCAGGGGCCGCTGCAGGAGCGCTTCCCGCTCCGAGGTCTTCCACTTCGACTTCGTAACTCTTGCCGTTGACGACTACGCGAAACTTCCGGGCCATGGGTTTCCTTCCTCCTCGATTGTCAAAGCTTTCCCTCCGGGGAGCTCCCGAAGGGGCGTTTTCTCTTTCGCAAACGGGCGGGCCTACAGACCCTCCATCGTCTCGATCCGGGCGCTTCCCTTCCACATCCCGCCGAGGCACGGCGCCGCCGCCTTCATGGGACGCACCGAGCGGACGGCGTGACCCCCGCCGAGGGTCGCGGCAATCGCCGCACCGATCACCGCCAGCAGCGTCTCGTCCTCTTCGCCGGGAACCGCCGCCGGCGCCGCCGGAGCCACCGCCACGGCCTGCACGATGGGAGTCCCCTTCGGGGCGTCCGCCTTGGCGCTCTTCGCGTCCTTCTTCGCCCGGGTCGACACGTCCGCCGCCGCCGCCACGAACTTCACCCCGTAGATCATCAGGCACAGGCCCGACAGGGCGATGAACACGATCGAGAAGGCGATGAGGGACATGACGATACCGCCGGGAATTCCCTGGAAGTGGCTGGACAGGGTTTCCATTCCCTCTTCCCCCCTAGTGCGGCAGGATGCCGTGCTTCCGCTTCGGTCGGACGACCCGCTTCCCTTCCAGCGAGACCAGCGCCTGCCAGATGCACAGCCGCGTCTCTTCCGGCAGGATCACCCGGTCCACGAATCCCCGCGACGCCGCCACGAACGGGTTCGCGAAGGCTTCCCGGTATTCCTCGATCTTCTGGCTCCTCGTGGCGTTCGGGTCCGCCGAGGCCTCGATCTCCTTGCGGAAGATGATGTTCGCCGCACCTTCCGCTCCCATGACCGCGATCTCCGCCTGCGGCCAGGCCAGCACCACGTCCGCCCCCAGGTCC
>FWPV01016687.1_pt1 | contig 10303 bp, 8 predicted proteins | sample 2228371 | NCBI WGS metagenome assembly FWPV01 (sample SAMEA103939776, study PRJEB20133) | metagenome
AGTTCGGGACGAGCCCGGCCAGGGAAAACAGATAGACCAGCAGATCGTGGAAGTAACGCGCCTCATAGGGCGCGTACATGATGAAGGGCTCGGCGGCGAGGTCCTCGATCGCGACCGTCGCCGAGCGCGCCAGCGCATGGTCGGCATGGACCGCAGCGATCAGGGGCTCGGCCGTGACGCGAAAGGCGCTGAGACCGTTGCGCGGGATCGGCGGCCGCAGCAGGCCGATGTCGATTTCGCCGGAGTCCAGTCGCTTGAGCTGATCGCCGCTGACCATTTCCTTGAGCGAGATCTCCACGTCGGGCAGCTCGCGGCGACAGGCCGCGACGAGCTCCGGCACATAGGAATAGGCCGAGGTCGCGGTGAAGCCGATCTGGATCGATCCCGCCTTGCCGTTGGCCACGCGCTTGGCGAGCAGGGCCGCGCTCTCGGCGAGCTTGAGGAGACGACGGGCCTCGGCCAGGAAGCTCTGCCCGGCCGGCGTGAGCTTGACCGTCCGGTTGCTGCGCTCCAGCAGCACGACGTCGAGAACCCGCTCGAGGATCTGGATCTGCCGGCTGAGCGGCGGCTGCGTCATGTTGAGGCGCAGCGCCGCCCGGCCGAAATGCAGTTCCTCCGCGACGGCCACGAAACAGCGCAGCTGGCTCAGTTCGAACATCCCCAGCCTTCCATCACGCCATGCTTGCCCGGTGCCGCCCGAAAATAGGGGGTCAGTTCTGGATGCTGATCCCGGCCTTGTCGATGATGTCTTTGAATTTGGCGATCTCGCTTTGCGCCTTGGCCTTCGCCTGCTCTCCCGTGGACGGTGTCGCCGCCGCGCCCAGTTCCTCGAAGCGCGAGACCACCGTCGGATCCTTCAACACGGCCTGCATCTCACTGACGAGCCTGTCGCAGATCTCCCTCGGCGTGCCCTTGGGCGCCAGGAAGCCGTTCCAGGAGCTGATGTCGAAGCCGGGCAGCGTCTCGGCCAGCGTGGGAATCTCCGGTGCGATCTTGGCCCGTTCGGTCGTGGTGACCGCAAGCCCGCGCAGCGTGCCGGCCCTGTAGTGCGGATAGGGCGAGGTGAAGTTGTCGAAGGAGACCTTGACGTTGCCCGCGATCAGATCCTGCACCAGCGCGCCCGAGGAGCGGTAGGTGACATGCTGCATCTTCACCCCGGCCAACTGCATGAACAGTTCGCCGGAGAGATGGATCGACGTCCCGATGCCAGAGGACCCGAAATTCTCCTTCCCCGGATTGGCTTTCAGATAGGCGATGAACTCCGTGACGTTCTGCGCCGGGATCGACGGGTGGATGCACAGGAAGTTCGGCTGCGACGAGGCCAGGGAGAGGAATTCGAAATTGTCGAACGGCTTGAAGGGCAGCTTCTCCTTGTAGAGATTTGGGTTGATCCCATGCGTCGAGGGCGTGGTCATGCCGATGGTGTAGCCGTCGGGCGTGGCATGGGAGAGCGCGGCGACCCCGGTGTTGCCGCCGGCGCCGGCGCGGTTCTCGATGATGAAGGCCTTGCCCATCCTCTGCGTCAGCTTCTCGCAGATGATCCGGCCGACGAGGTCGGTGGTGCCGCCGGCGCCGAAGGGAACGATGACCGTCACGGGCTTGGCGGGATAGGCCTGCCCAAAACTGCTGCGTGACACCAGTGGTGCGGCGATTGCACCGCCCGCAAGGCTGAGCGCCGCACGGCGCGTGATCGATCGGCTCATCGTGTCCCTCCCAGGATCCAGTCGCGGCTTTGGCCGTCTGGCTGGCAGAGTAGGCGGGAGCGGGGTTCGGGCAAGCCGCTTGGCGCTATCGTGCCATCCAAAAAAGGTATGGTTCCATTGCCAATCTAACTCACCGACGCATCGTGCCGGGCCTATCCTGCGATGGACAAGACAGCTTCCAAGACTGTCTGCGACCTCGGCCAACGGCCGGTGCGCGCCCCACAGGAGGACACCATCATGAGCCCAACCCGATCCCCGTTCGGTCTTTCCGCAGCTTCACTGAAGGGCCTCGCCATCGCCCTGCTCGCGGGCGTCACGCTCGCCGCCCAGCCGAGCACGGCCCAGACTTTCGAGCGCCCCGTCCGGCTCGTCGTACCGTTCGCGCCCGGCGGAACCTCGGACATCCTCGCCCGGCTGATCGGGCCCAAGCTCTCGGCCGCGATCGGCCAACCCGTCGTGATCGAGAACAAGCCGGGCGCCGCCGGCAATCTCGGCGCGGACGCCGTGGCCAAGGCGCCGGCGGATGGCCACACCCTGCTCTTGATGGATGTCGGCTCGCTGGCGACGGCGCCCAGCCTGTTCTCGGACCTGACCTATGATCCCGCCAAGGATCTCGCGCCCGTCTCGATGGTGATGTTCGGCCCTTATGTGCTCGCCGTGCATGAATCGGTTCCCGCCAGGACGGCGCAGGAGCTGATCGCCTACGCCAAGGCCAACCCCAACAAGCTGGCGGTCGCCAACTCCGGCGTCGGCGCGGCCAACCACATCACGGCCGTGCAGATGGCCAAGGAACTCGGCATCACCTGGAAGAACGTGCCCTACAAGGGTGGCGCCGCGGCATCGCGGGCCGTCGTCTCGGGCGAGAGCGGGGTCATCATCAACGGCTCGACCGCGACCTTGCCCTTCGTCGCCAACAAGCAGCTCGTCGGTCTCGCCGTCACGGGCGAGGAGCGCGTCGCGGGGCTGCCGACCTTCAGGGAGGCGGGGCTGCCGGGAGGAGATGCCGGCACCTGGCAGGGCATCCTGACCCGCGCCGGCACGCCGCCCGCGACGGTCGCGCGCCTCAACGCCGAGATCGGCAAGATCCTGCAGGACCCCGAGATCAAGGCCAGGATCGCCGAGCAGGGCGGGGTGGTGAAGGCCGGCTCTCCCGCCGCGTTCGCGGATTGGCTGAAGGATGCCACCATCCGCTGGGGCGGCATCATCAAGGAAGCCGGCATCAAGGGCAGCTGAGGTGAGCGCCCCGGTGACCCGTTCCGGAAAAGACTGGCGCGACCTGCTCTTCGGCCTGTTCCTCGTCGCCGTTTCGGCAGGCGCTCTCTTCGCGACCCGCAACCTCAATGTCGGCCATGCGGCCGACATGGGCGCGGGCTACATGCCCCGCGTCGTCTCGCTCGGCCTGCTCGCCTTCGGCCTGTTCTTCTGTGGGCGGGGCGTCAGGCGGGCCGGCCTGGCGATCGAGCCGGTGCAGCTGCGCCCGATGCTCGCGGTGCTGGCCGCGGTCGGCATCTTCGCGCTGACGGCGGAAAAGCTGGGGCTGGCGATCGCCTCGGTCGTCACCATCGTCCTGGCGAGCTTCGCCGCCCGGGAAGCGCGTCTGCGCGAGACCGTGCCCTTCGCGCTGCTGCTCTCGGGCGCGGCCGTCCTTCTCTTCATCAAGGTTCTGGCGCTGCCGGTGCCTGTCTGGCCGCGCTGAAGGCTGCCCGCCATGGACCTCTTCGACAACCTGCTGCTGGGGCTTTCGACAGCCCTGGAACTCAACAATCTCGGCCTGTGCCTGCTCGGCGTGCTGATCGGCACGGCCATCGGCGTGCTGCCGGGCATCGGGCCGATCCCGACGGTGGCGCTGCTGCTGCCCTTCACCTTCGGCCTGAACCCGGCCGGCGCCATGATCATGCTCGCCGGCATCTTCTACGGCGCGCAATATGGCGGCTCGACCACCGCCATCCTCATCAACCTGCCGGGAGAGTCGTCGGCAGCGGTCACGGCCATCGACGGTCACGAGATGGCCAAGCAGGGCAGGGCCGGAACGGCGCTGGCCATCGCGGCGATCGCGTCCTTCTTCGCCGGCACGATGGCGACGATCGTCATCGCCGTGATGAGCGTCCCGCTCTCGGTCCTGGCGCTCAAATTCACCGCGGTCGAGTATTTCAGCCTGCTCGTGCTCGGCCTGATCGCGGCCGTCGTGCTGGCGCATGGTTCGGTGGCGAAGTCGCTCGCGATGGTGCTGCTGGGCCTGCTGCTCGGCCTCGTCGGCATCGATGTCAGCTCCGGCGCCGCGCGCATGACCTTCGGCATCGCCGAGCTTTCGGACGGGCTCGACTTCGTTCCCATCGCCATGGGCCTGTTCGGGCTCGGCGAGATCATCGCCAATCTGGAGCGGCCGGCGGAACGGCGCGTCGTCAGTCAGAAAGTCCGCGACCTGATCCCGAGCCGGGCCGATCTGCGCGCCGCCTTCCCCGCCATGCTGCGCGGAACGGCGCTGGGCTCGGTGCTGGGTGTGCTGCCCGGTGGAGGCGCCGCGCTGCCTCCCTTCTCGTCCTACGCCCTCGAGAAGAAGATTGCGAAGGATCCGTCCCGCTTCGGCAAGGGGGCGATCGAGGGCGTGGCCGGCCCCGAGGCCGCCAACAATGCCGGCGCACAGACGAGCTTCATTCCGCTGCTGACACTCGGCATTCCGGCCAACGCGCTGATGGCGCTGATGATCGGCGCGCTGATGATGCAGGGCATCCAGCCCGGGCCGCAGATCATGACCGAGCAGCCCAGGCTCGTCTGGGGCGTGATCGCTTCGATGTGGGTCGGCAACCTGATGCTGCTGGTGATCAACCTGCCCCTGATCGGGCTCTGGATCTCGATGCTGAAGATTCCCTATCGCCTGCTCTTCCCGGCCATCGTGCTGTTCTGCTGCATCGGCACCTACGGCATCGCCAACAGCCTGTTCAATGTCTGGCTCATGCTGGGCTGCGCAGCGATCGGCTACTTCTTCATCAAGGTCGGCGTCGAGCCGGCGCCCCTGCTACTCGGCCTCGTGCTCGGCCCGCAGCTGGAAGAGAACTTCCGCCGCGCCATGTTGCTCTCTGACGGGGATTTCCTGGTTTTCCTGTCCCGTCCGATCAGCGCGGTGCTGCTGGCTGTGGTCGCCGCGCTTCTCTTGGCGATGCTTTCGCCGACGATCCTGCGCAACCGGAAAGCGGCCCTGGCCGATAGTCCCTGAAGGCTCCTGGTCTCGGCGAACGGAAGGGTTTGCGATTGTTGGGGTCTTAACGACCCCCTCGACCCGTGGATGACGATCGCCCGCGATGCGATAAGGCGATCGGACAACGAATACTCGGAGATCGTTTGTCACTCTCCGCATCCAGGAGCTTCGCGCCAAAAGCTGATATTCAGTCTTTGTCAGGTACCGGACATTCGCAATCGGCTTGCATCAGCGCGTTCCCCCGCTTGGCACAGACGCGTGGGGCGTCACCCGGCTGGACTAGGGGACCGCGCAGCTTGCCATGCAGCCGCGCCAATAAGCCACCCTGCGACAGAGTGTTGCCTCCTGCAAACACGAGGTTGATTTTGAACATCTTCGTTCGGCGGCTGATGCCGGGCGCCTGTGAAGCTCGCGATCGGTGTCACCGCCGTATTGGTTCTGCGGCTGGCCATCATCCCGACCGACAGGCTCCTCCCCGACGACACGCCGCCCGGGAGCCGTTACGCCAAAATGCTCCGGGGTGGGCCATTCCTGAGAATGGCTGCTCGACGCTCGCGAAAGGAGTGCCCTCGGTTTTCGATCTCAACAATGTCTACCATGCTGAGGTTCGAGATTTATCAAGTGGGAGGCTCATTATTGAGCAGATGAACGGCGTAAGCCACCTTCAATGGAGATAATCCATCAGGTTGAGCGACTGCACCTTCGCCAGCGCCGAGTAGGACGCTTGGAGCTGCGTTTCGTAGGACGAGAGCTCGACGGCGATGGCCGTCACGTCCGCCCCGTTGATTGCCGTGATCAGGCTTGTGACTTCGTCCTGATAGTCGGTTTGCGCGGCGGTGCTGCGTTCGAGTGTGGCGGCGTCGATCGAAAGCTTGGCCTGAACCACGGCGAGCTGGTCGATCGCGTCCACGGTCAGGTCCGAGATCGCCTGCAGGGTTTCCGTGTCGGGAGGGGTGGTCGCGTTGGCGACGGCGCTAAGCGCGCGCAGCGCCTGCTCGAAGGCGCTTGCATCGCCCGTGACGCCATAGGTCAGCGTGCGCTCCGAGGAGAGCGCAACCGTGGCCTTCACGTTGTTGCCCTGATAGTAGCTCCTATCCTGCGTCGCGGCGTCCATCGCCGCATAGGCCGACAGATCGATGGGGGCCGTGCCGGTGTCGCTGCCGGCGAAGAGATAGCGCCCTTCGAAGCGGGTGTTGAGCAGGCTCGCGAGCTCCTCAAGCAAACTCTGCGCGGTGGCGGCCAGCGTCGCGTCGTCGTCGCCGCCCGCGCTGATGGCGGAAGACAGGCCGGTCCGGAAGCTCGACATCAGCTCGCTCATCGAGCCGACGGCGTCGTACATGACTTGGACGCGGTTGCCCGCCTCCTCGGCGGCGCTCGACTGGCTTTTGGAGCGGGCAAGCGAGACCTCGAGGCTGACCAGCGTGCCCGCCGAGCGGCCCAGCCCGCCATAGTCGGTCGAAACGGCGCCGGAGGCCTGCTGCAGCTGGGCCTCGCTCATTCTGGACTGGGTGCGCAGAGACGCCTCCAGCATGCGTTCGCTCATGGCGAAGGTCGCAACGCGGGTGATCATCGGTGCCGTTCCCCTCGGGCCGTCACGACGTCAGGCCGACGCCGCAACCTGAAGCAGGGTGTCGAACATGCTGTTGAGCGTTTCCAGAAGCTGGGCGGCGGCCGAGTATTGCTGCTCCAGCTCGGAAAGCTTCGCGGTTTCCTCGTCGAGATTGACGCCTGACTGCGAGGACAGGGAATCGGCCAGCGATTGCTGCGCGCTTTCGCTGGTCTCCAGCGCCGTGGCGCTGCTCTGCGCCATGGCGGACACCCCTGCGACGATCTTGGCGGCATAATCGGCGAAGGAGGTGCTCGATGCCTTGAGGCTGCCCGCCGCCGCGAAGTCCTGGTTGCCGGACAGGGCGGACGCGAGCGCCTGTCCGATGCCGCTCTCGCCGATGCTGACAACCGTATTGCCGACGGCCGGGCTGTTCTCGACGGAGAGCGCCGAGGTCGCCAGAAGGCCGGGCGTCGCCAGCAGGTCCTGGCGCACGGCGATGGTCGAAGCGTCGCTGCCGGTCAGCAGGTCGTTCAGGCCGAGGTAATCCGACAGGCCCTGATCGGAATCGCCGGCGACGCCGTCGACGTCGGCCATGGCGACACCGTTCGTGGCGGCGTCGGCGGTGACGACCAGATGGCCGGATGCATCGAGCGAGGCCGAGAGACCGTCGACGGCGTCGATGGCCGAAACGAGATCGCCGACCGTCGCATAATCCGACAGATCGAGATCGGCATAGCTGACCAGCGCGCCGTCGGCGTTGGTGACGGCGAAGCGGGTCGTGCCGCTGCCCGTGAAGGCGTCGCTGGCCGAGAGGGCCGTCGAGCCGGTCAGCGTCGCGGGCGGGGGCAGCGAGGACCCGGCGTTGTGGATGCTGTTCAGCGTCGCGATCAGAGCCGTCGCCAGTTCGTCGAGCTCCGCCTGTGCCGCGGGGAGAACGCTGTCGCGCTGCTCGACCAGGGCGCCGAGCGTGCCGGAACCGAGCTGCGCGGTGATGTCCTTGCCGTTGACGGTGATCGCGTCGAACACGGTCGCGCTGGTGACGGTCGCGACGCTGGAATAGGACAGTTCGTGAACACTGCTGTCGAGCAGCGTCGTGCCCGATGCGGTGGTGATCCGCATCTGGTTCTCGGCCGTCACGTAGTAGCGGACATCCATCTGTTCGGAGAGCGTCTGCAGGGCGGTGTTGCGCTGGTCCTCGAGATCGGCGGTCGGCTCACCGCGTCCCTGCGCGCTCGCGATCTGGCCGTTGAGGGCGTCGATCGCGTTCAGGCTGTTGTTGATGGTCGAGACCGAATCCTCGATCGCCTCGTCGGCGTCGGCGCGAAGGCCCTGGATGCCGTCGGAGGTTTCGCGCAGCTGGCTGGCCAACGTGTCGAGCGCGGCGATGGAGGAAGCCTGCAGCGTCTCGCTCTCCGGCGTCCCGCTCAATGCCGTCAGGGCGGTCTCGAGATCGGCCAGGCTGTTGGCCAGCGAGGTCCCGCCGCTGTCGCTGCCGGTCGTCGAGCCGAGCAGGTTCTGCAGCTTGTCGGCGTAGGTTCCGGCCGTGGTCGCCGCACCCAGCGTGCTCGTCGCCGCCACCAGATCCTGAAGCAGGTATTTGTCGACCGTGCTGGTGATGGCCGTCACGCTGACGCCGGACCCGACGGTGGCGGTGGAAACGGCGCTCTGGGTCGCGACCTTGCGGGTGTAGCCCTGCGTGTCGGCATTGGCGATGTTTGCCGAGGTCAGCGCCGTCTGCATCTGCGTGACCGCCAGGGAGCTGGTGGCAATGCTGCGGATGGCGGAGAAGGACATGGCCGGCCTCGGCTGGATGGGGTGTCAGAGATAGCGGCCCGGCCGTATCGCACGGGCTTCCTGCGGTCCTGTGGTCCGGCCATTGGCGCCATAGCGGCTTGGCGGCGGCGCCGCTTGTTCGCGGATCGCCCGCATGATCGCGTCGATGCGGCGGCGCGTCGCCGCCATCGAGGCGCGCAGGCTTCCGACATTGGCGTCCATCTGCCGGCGCAGCACCTCGTTCTTCTCGACCAGCCGGGCGCGCAGGGCCCGATCGGCCCCCGCGAGCACGATTTCGCCGCTGCGTAGCGTGACAATCCAGCGGGAGAAGATCTCGGCGAGCTCGCGCTTGCGGGCCACGACATGGGAGGTCGAGCCCGGGATTCCGGTGGCCATCAGCTCGTTTTCCTGGGCGATGACGGCGATCATCTCATCGAGCAGAGTGAGCAGGGCGCGTGCGGCGGCGTCGGGGGGGGTGGGCGGCATGGCGGTGTCCGGCATGGTTCAGCGCCTGACGGGGATGTCTGAGAGGGCCCCGGCGCGGTGATAAGCGTCCACCGCGCGGTGGGCGGTGAGGCGGTCGTCGAGGGCGCTGCGCATCTCGTCGCGGGCGCCGCGCAGCGCCGCGATCGCGAAATCGAGATTGGCGAGGGTGACGAGTGCGTCCTTGCGCTGGCGCTCGGGCGGCCTGGTCGCCGCCGGTTTGAGGCGGGCGCCGGCGATCTGCTGCTTGGCCTCGGTCTCGGCGACGGCGAGGCGGGCGAGCAAAGGATCCTGCGCGAGGATATCGGGGGCGGCGGCACGTGTCGGGCGCGCAACGCGGGGGGAGGGGCGGTTCCTCTTCATCGCATCGCACTCAGCAGCGTGTCGTACATGCTGTTGACGGAGGACATGACCTGCGCCGCCGCCGAATAGGCCTGCTGCGCCGCCATCATGTTGCTGAATTCCTGGCTGGTGTCGGTCGAGGCGGCCTCGAGCATGCCGCCCGAGATCGTGCCGGCGCCGTTGGTTCCCGCAATGTGGAGGGCGCTGGCGCCGGAGACGGAGTTGGCCGCGTAGATGCCGCTGCTCAGCGAGGTCAATCCGTCGGCATTGTTGAAGGTGGCGACCGCGACCTTGTAGATCGCCCGGCGCTGGTCGTTGTCGTAGGTGGCGTAGACGGTGCCGTCGTCACCGAGCTCGACGCCGGTCAGCGTGCCATAGCTGATGCCGTCCTGATCGTATTCCAACGAAACCGACACATCATCATCGCCGGTCGAGAGCTGGCTCAGCCCGCTCGATGATCCCGCCGCTCCCATGTCGACGGTGATCGCGCTGGCGGCCGCCCCGGTTGTCCAGCCCGTGAAGGAAAGAGTGGGCGGGCTGGGTGTGGTCGAGGCGAGTGTCCCGTTGGTGTTGAAGCTGATCGAGATCGTGTTGCTGGCGGGCGAGGTCGCCAGCTCCGTGCTGCCGTCTGAACTGGTCGGGTTCGAGAAGGACGCGCTCCAGCTGTTCTCGGCCGTCTTCGTCCAGGTGATCGTCGTCGTGGCGGCGGTTCCGAGCGAATCGTAGAGTTCTAGTTCGCTCTCGAAGGTGTCGCCGATGGCGGCGTCGGCCGGGAGGTTGGCCTGCAGGGACAGGCTGGTCGTGGCCGCGGCGATGCTGCCGATCGTCTTCGTGTCGATGGTCTGAAGTGCGGCGGTGCTGGTGGCGCCGGTGACGTTGCCGTCGGCATCGGTCGGCCAGCCCTGGAGGTAATAGTCGCCGTTGGACAGATAGCCGTTCTTGTCGATCGTGAACTGGCCGTTGCGCGAATAGTAGACGTCGCCATTGGCGGAGTCGTTGCTGACGACGAAGAAGCCGTTGCCTTCGATCGCCATGTTGGTCGCTGTGGCCGAGGAAACCAGCGAGCCCTGCGTCGAGATGCTGGAGACGCCGGTGACGGCGACGCCGCCGGCCGAATAGGCCGAGGAGGAGGAATCGGCGATCAGGCTCTCGAAGCTCGCCGTGGTGGTCTTGTAGCCGTAGGTGTTGGAATTCGCGAGGTTCTGGCTGACCATCGACAGGGTCGAACTCTGGGCCGACAGGGCCGAGACAGCCGAA
>FWPV01016688.1_pt1 | contig 10302 bp, 8 predicted proteins | sample 2228371 | NCBI WGS metagenome assembly FWPV01 (sample SAMEA103939776, study PRJEB20133) | metagenome
CCGATATCGTGACCAGTCTGGAGTACGAACGAATACTCTCCCCTTGCGGGCCAACGCAGGGAAGGCTGGTTCGCCCGTCCAACGGACGGCCGCCGTCAAAAATCGCCTGGATACAGTGTGTCGGTTCGAGAGGGTTACGTGATCATCATGCCTCATATTGCTCCAGCGCCTGTTGCATGTTTACGCTCAAAGAAATATTTGTCACCAAAGAACGTTATCAAAAAGATATCGATGCCTGTGTGTTCTACATGGACATGCGCACTTTGGGGAAAGATCACGAGCTTTATTATCAACGGGCCAAGGAAGAATTGGGCGTGCGCTTCGTTCGTTGTCGAACACGAAACGTGACTCACAACAGCAAGACGAACCGCTTATTCATTACCTACCTGCCCGACAATGACAGCAGGGTAGTGATGGAAGACTTTGATCTGGTGGTTCTTTCCACCGGTTTTAGAATCTCTGAAAATAGTCGCCGGTTGGCGCGGATGATGGGTGTCGAGCTTGATGAGCACGGCTTTGCCCGGACGGGCAGGTTTGGTACTGTAACCACCTCGCGTCCGGGCATCTACGTATGCGGCCTTTTTGAGAGTCCCAAAGACATCGCGGAAACCATCACGCAGGCCAGCGCGGCAGCCTGCCTGGCAGCCAGCAATGTGACCTCATCCGGCATAGATGGGAATAAAATAAGGAAAATGCCGCCCGAGCGTAACCTCTCAAGCGAAGAACCTCGAGTGGGTGTATTCATTTGTGACTGCAAAAGCGAAACGGACGAAATGCTGGATATTCAAAAGCTGGCCTCAGATGTCAGATCGCTGCCTCAAGTTGAAATAGTCGAGGTTATCGATGAGGTTTGTGGTCATGAAACCATGCGCCGCATTGGAGATATCATTGCTGCTAAGCAGGTCAACCGACTGGTTATAGCGGGCGGTTCACCCAGGATTCTCAAGAAACAGTTCTCAGACCTGCTTGCCAAATCCGGGCTCGACCGACGACTGCTGGAAATTGCAAATATACGAGAGCAGAACATATGGGTTCATAAGAACCGTGCCAAACAAGTCGCGGAAAAGGCTAGGGACCTCATCCGGATGGCTGTGGCCGGTGTAAGAGCAGCCAAGCCCGTGGCACGGAAACCGCTGCCAATAAGCAAGGATGTTCTCGTAGTCGGCGGCGGCGTGGCAGGAATGACTGCCGCCTTGTGTTTGGCCGAACAGCGTTTCAAGGTCTATCTTGTTGAACGTTCCGATGTCTTGGGCGGCGCAGCCAGGAATATCCGAAAAACGCTGGAAGGCGAAGACGTCCCGGCAATGGTTGAAGAGTTGGTCAAAAAAACCGAGGAACACGAGAACATACGCGTAATCAATAATGCGACCATCCTCGACCACAGCGGAACAACGGGCATGTTTAAGACGCGAGTCGTGAGCGGCCCCGATAAGAATTTCTACTGGATCGAGCACGGAGCCACTATCATAGCCAATGGCGCACTGGCCAATCGTTCTCATGAATACCTACTGGGGGAGCATCCGGCCGTTCTCACTCAGCGTGATGCGGACGCTCTTATCGAAGACCAACCTGAGATCGTCAAAGCCTGGCAAAAGATAGTGATGATTCAATGCGTCGGTTCGCGTACGCGCGAAAACCCCAATTGCTCTCGCATCTGCTGTCAAGCAGCGGTGAAAAACGCGCTGCGCATCCTTGATTTGAATCCCAAAGTGCGCATTTTCGTGCTCTATCGCGACATGAGGACCTCGGGCCTGTATGAGGATAGTTATCGGGAAGCAAGAAGGCGGGGTGTTATCTTTATCAGCTTCGACAGGGATGACCCTCCCAAAGTCGTGGCCGCCGGCATGCAGCTCAGAGTGACGTTCAATGATCCGGTTTTGAACCGGGAAATAGCGCTCACCGCCGATCAGTTGCTGCTTAGCACAGGATTGGTCGCCGACGAGGAATCGAGCAGGCAATTGGCGGAAATTTTCGGGCTGCCGCGCAATAAAGACGGTTTCTTCATGGAGGACAATGCCAAGCTGATGCCAGTGGTCTTGCCCAAACCGGGTTTCTTTGTTGCCGGCACGACCCACGGGCCGAAGACAATTCGGGAAAGCATCGTCCAGGGCCAGGCCGCCGCAGCCCGGGTTGTTGCCTTGCTGAGCAATGAGGAGATCGACACCAATTTAGAAACTGCCTGTATCGACGAAAATAAGTGTGCCGCTTGTCTGAACTGCCTTCGGGTTTGCCCGTTCGATGCGCCCTGTGTTTTTGCCGATGGTCGCGTCCAGATCGATGCAACCTTGTGCCGCGGATGCGGTGCTTGCGCATCTGAATGCCCGGCGAGAGCGATTCAGATGATAGGAGCGGAGGATGAACGAATTTTGGCAAAGTTGGAGGCGCTTTTGAGTCCAGGAGAATTACGCAATGATTAGCTTTGAACCGGTCATTGTAGCTTTTTGCTGCGAATACTGTGCATACACTGCTGCAGACACGGCCGGAAGCGAAAGACTGAGCTATCCTCCAAATATCAGAATAATAAGTGTGTCCTGCGCCGCCAGGGTGGACGCGATCCATATCCTGAAAGCTTTTGAAAAAGGCGCCGATGGCGTTTTTTTGGCTGCTTGCCTGGAGGGCGACTGTCATTTTAAAAACGGTAACATCCGAGCTTCAAAACGAGTGAAATATATTCGAAATCTTCTGGAAGAAACCGGCATGGGAGGAGAAAGACTGCAGATGGTTACCCTGTCGGCAGGGATGGGAGTCGGCTTTGCCGCAGTAGCAAACGAAATTACGGAGAAAATACGCAGAGTGGGGCCCAATCCGATCAAAAGCAGCTTTGAAAAAGGGTAACGCCAAGCTTTTCTGTCATAAATACAAGTTTTTACAAATATTCCACACCACCCTTTTGCAGACAAGGTTACTCGCTCAGTGGGCGGGATTCTACGGAAACAAGGATCAGCCTTATCCTTCCATATTATCGATCATGAGCTCTGCAGCCAATCTCGCTCCTATACCGGGAGGCAGACCGCATTTCTCAAAGCCCTTATCGTGACCGAACCGTATCATAGCCTGCTCGCTTTCCCCCGGATTGATGCTATAGCCCATAATCACATGCTCAATGATATCCGCACAGTACAGATGGCCAATCGCGCCCACGAATTCGGCCATAAGTTTCTGCGAGAGTTTAATCACCTTGTCCGTGTGCTTCACATCAAGCCTGTTGTCTGTACCGAAGAAAAGGCCGAATGCGATCAGGCTTCCTGTAATGCCGCCGCAGATCTCTCCCGTGCCGCCGATTCCCGGAAACGGAGTAAGAGCCTTTATTATTTCCATGCTGCCTATGCCAAATTCTTCAAAAAGAGCAAGAGCCGTGCCCTGAGCGCAGTTTTTCAGAAAATAGTTATATTCTTCTGCTCTTAGCTGGACCCGGTCCAGAATCTCTTGTTTGCGAGCTTTGAGTTCTTTAGGATCCAGTTTCTTCTTTTGAATCCCTTTTCCCATTAAATCCAAGATCTTGGATTCCAATGCCTTATCATCCCATTTTCTGGCTTCTAGCTCTTTGACTTTTGCCTTCAAAGCGGCGCTGTCTGCCATAAATACTATTCCTCCCCAAAGATTATGTAGTTATCTAGGAAAGCGAGTCTTAACAACCGCTCATGATCCCGCATAAACTCGATTAAATTAAGATCCTAATGAAGCCCTTGCCCGGCACCTAAAAGTGGCCGCGATCCCACGCTTGGAAATCGGCCAGCCATCGGGCCAGAAGTCAGTATCGAATAGATGCTCTCAAAGAATCAAGACAATCAATGATCCCGAAACCCTGAATCGAAATGCATTATCTTGCCATCAATCGGTTAAATTGTAATTGCTTGTGAAAGAACCCGGGGAGGAAGCAAGGCAGCGCATAGAGAAATCGCGCCTATTTTGGATCAAATGCAAGGCGCACACGCCGGCGGGGCTCATCTTGCCGCGGGCACTTACCGGCCTGTGAGGCGCGAAGTGCCGGTAGTTACCCAGGCCGGTATGAGCGATTAAGCCGGAAATCAGCAGCGACGGTGCGGCACAAGATGGGTCATCATCGCCGATTTCGGAACCGCGACAAACCGACGCGGATGACCTGCACTTACGGTAAAAGAACATTGCTCCTACGCCTTCCCTTTTCGTACAACCCTCATAGCGGTTGACAGTTTAACTCAAGAGAATCTCTCAGAACTGCGCAAATATCTTTTCCTTTATGAAAGGGTGACGCTTATTGCGCCTTTTCTGGAAGCTTCCTTTTCTTTGGTTGAGATGAGGAGGAGCGAATATGAAAGTGCGGTATGGAATTTTAATAGCAGGACTGCTCGTGATTTTCGTACATTCACTCGCTTATGTTTTTGGGCAGGAGGATTACCAGGGTTGTAATGACCACCCGATGTTTACATGAATGAATAACTTTTTTATAAGGCGCTGTAAGGAAGAAAACTTCGGTCAGGCCGACTTCAGGGACGAGAGGGGTAAAACCAGCAAGGTCGAAGGTAGGATTTTTGAAATTGATTACAACATGAAGGAGGGATATACACTCCAAGTGCCCTGCAGGTACTAAGGAACTATGAAAACGCTATCAAAAAAATCGGTGGAGTCAAGGTATATCAGGGTGAATATGAAATATGGTTGAAACTGGATAGAGGCGGAAAGACCTTCCGGGTCTATGTCGACTCCTGGCAAGGCGGCGGAAAGGGTGAGACCTACGGGTTGAGGATTGTTGAAAAAGAAGCAATGGTAAAAGAAGTTGTAGCTGATGCAAAAAGTTTATTGAGCGATATTCAGGCTAAAGGAAGTGCTTCAGGCTATGGGATCTATTTCGATTTTGACAAGGATGAAATAAAACCCGAGTCAAAACCGGCTATAGAGCAAGTCGTAAGCTGCTGAAAGAAAACAAGGCATTAAAACTTTACATGGCAGGACACACTGATAATGTAGGGACTATTGATTACAACCTTAAGCTTTCCAAGGCCAGGGCGGATGCCGTGGTCAGGGAACTCACGACAAAATACAAAATATCGCCTGATAGGCTCAAAGCCTTTGGAGTAGGACAGCTCGCGCCCGTGGCATCTAATAAGACAGAGGAGGGCCGTGCAAGAAACCGCCGCGTTGAACTTGTTGAGCAGTAAGGGTTTATTTCCCAAGGATTTGCATATCCTTGGCTTTTCGCAACCATTTAACCGATCAGGTGCAAGAGAAAGCATTTCAACCTATCAATCCGGGTTTATGTAAGTGCAACTCCTATTTTCTTAAGCTGCTCGCGCGTCGTTTGGGCGTCCCGATGATGAATCCCGATAAAGCCTAGCGACTTGGCGGCTTCCACGTTGACAAGAATGTCGTCGACAAACACGGTCTCTGCTGGTTTCAAATCAAATTGGTCGCGGATCAATTCAAATATGCGCCGATCCGGTTTCATCAAACCGACTTCATGTGACAGAACCCAGCCGTCGAAGCTGTGGATGAACGGGTAGCGAGCGAAAATGTAATCCATGTGGATCGGGTTGGTGTTGGACAGCAAGTACCGTTTGTAGCGATTGCGCAGTTGTTCGGCCAAAGCAACCATCTCCTCGTCCGGCGCGAAAATTTCCGACCAGATTTGCGCAAACTCCTCATATGATCCTTCAAAACCGAAGTCGCGCGCCATGTGCTCGTAAAAGGCTTCCTTGGTAATTTGGCCCAGCGACAGCTCGGTGACCAAAGGCATGGTGAGTATATAGTCATCCAGTTCTCGTCGGCTGCGCCCGGTTCGCGCGCAAAGCCGATCTGCGGCAATATCCCAGTCAAACGGCAGCAGCACGTTGCCAAGATCAAAAATTATCGCTTCCATAGTTTCCCAAGATGTTAGCAAATGGAGCAAATTAGGGACAGTCACCTATTTTGCAGTCAAGGTGGAGCCTGAGTGTGGAACATGTAAACGAAAATAGGTGACTGTCCCCAATTTACGGAAAGAGCCGAAGCCAGATGCTGGCGGGTACAAAGGTTAATAGCGGTTGTCGATCTTCTTTTGGGATCACGAATCCCAGCCATCCCACCAAGGATTCGCCCGAGCGCAGAACGCCTCTAAGCAAAGGTTCCGGCGCCCCGACCGAGAAGTGTTCGTAAGGCTTCCCTTGTGCGGAAAACGCGCTGAACTGTTTTTCCGAGACTTCCCAAGTCTTGTCGCCCGGAGCGCCGCGGGCTGCAAATTCAAATCGGACCTGGGCAAGTAGTAATTCGAGGCCATCAGGGGGTGTTGGACCGGATAGATCGGCTTTTTTCAGGAGGTGCGCTGCTGGTGCGCCGCGCCGGACTTGGAGTACGGTAATTTTGACATCGTAGGTTTCGGGTGCATGATATAGATCGCTCAGCTCGACTACGGCTGAGACCGGTGTTCCGATTGGGGATGCGGATTGCCAATAATCCGGAGCCGCCGGCTGCGCGCCTGACTCCATTGACGCCTTCCCTTTACATGCCACGGCAGTCAGTGCGGCTAAGGTGGTAAAAACGAGCAAGATGATTTTAGTTTTCAATCCCCCTCCGTTATTTCCATTTGTCCACGGAAGCGCTGGCCAGGTAGCGAAAATCTCCGGCGTACCAGAACGAGTTGGTTTCCCCTCCTGTTACAACTATCTCTACTCCCGCACGGGGAGCGAATAATTGCAGGGGCGAAGCGGACTCAGGAGGGAGTTTCAGCAGGGAAGCAAACGGCTGAATTCCTTGCTTTGCCTTTTTCAGATTGGAGGGGAGGGCATTCCAGTAGTTCCACATCGTGAAGCGCACATTTTCCGTGAGCCATTGGTTGAGTTTTTCCTTGGTTTCAAATCCTTCTGTCTCCTTTAGCGCTTTGGCTACCAGCGGATCCATTATCAAGATACCTGCAGTCTGGATGTTTACATCCGGCGTGTGATGGGCGCCCGCGCCGCTCATTTCCAGGGCCACCATCTGGCGGCGCATCAACTGGTGATAAGGATCCGGATTGTAAGCGCTGTAATTGAGCAGGGTCCAACCGTTGAAGACGCTTACCACGCTCTCTTCAGGTTTGAAGCCCTTTTGGACATGAAAAGGCTTCCAACCAGTAGGCAGAGCTTCTTCTCTTTCTGCTATACAGAGGTTATTGTAGTTAAAGTTGCTTCCCAGGGTTCCTAGATAGGTAACTCCCCTTTTGCCGCCTCCTCCCAGGTTCTTGGTTATCAGAGTCCATGACCTTCCTATAACGGCGTTAGCTTCACTGAACGGTCCAAGCGCGCCTATTCCCATGTTGAATTTGAGATCATGGCGCACGGGACCGTTGACGACCATCATTCTGGCCATTGATGAAGTGGACGAAGGAAGCGAGGCCTGGCCGGTGGAAGCTAAAGCCAAGATGACGGGAAAGTGTTCGGGCCTGGCGCCGGCCATCACCGCGTTTACCGCTACCATTTCTACCGTGTAGCTCCAGCCCTTCTGGGCCGGGGAAGGGCGCATCTGGCCTACCAGTTCGTCGGGCTTGCGGCGTGTTCCCTTGAGCGTTTGCGCTACTTTTTCTGCTGTTGGAAGCACAACGGGGAGACCGTCGGTCATATCGTTTTCGAGCAGGTAGCGCTGTAGATTTGCAGCTGTGTCCGGCTTCAGCAGTCTTTCCCGAGGTTCCTCAACAAAACCTGTCTTTCTGTCTTCATCCGTCAGCGGCGTGGTTAAAGCTGCCACGATCTCGTCGATTACGGGCTTTCCGCTGAGCGGATCGTCACCTTCGAGATACCGGCGGCATTCGGCTGCCGGCTTGTTAGAGACAGGGTGGGGAAGGTAGGTAACTTTCTCACGCGGCATCCCCAGCTGAGATGCGGTCTTTTCGGCAAGATCCTGAAATCTCGAGGTTACAATGGGCGCCGCAGGTAATCCCATTTTCTCGACCGTGATGGCATGGCCGACGACCGCCGGCGTACAGCTGCTTCAATGCCCGATGCCCACGATCATTGCATGGCCATTGGCCTTGATTTCTTCCCACAGTTTGGGGTCGTCGTCCATATAGGTCCCCGCTTTTTCCTTTACCACCCAGTTAGTTTTGGGGAATTTTTCAGAAAGGAGTTTTTGCATTTCCTCGAACAGTTGATGAGTCAGAGGGTAACGCGCATCGACAATGTAAACCGTTTTCCCGTCCAGAGTGTCGAGCCGCGGCGCCCGCGGTACCAGGGGCGTCCGGGGAGGTTGACCGACGGGATTCATTATGGTCAGTACGCGTTGATCTTCCCTTGGCGCGCATGAGCCGCATAGCAGAGCAATGAGGCAGATGAGGACGGCTGATAATGTGTTTCTGTTATTCACGGGCTTTCCTCCTTTGGACGGGGCGGACTTTTGATTGGACCAAAGTCATTTCTATGCTTTTATTCGGTAATTGTCAAGCTGTGCTGACACGTGGGGAGCACCGAAGAGCCGGAGGGCGAACCGGGTGGTCAGCATGACAACGGGCTATTATTCCCGGTATCAGCTCCGAGTCGCTAATTCATTGCCGGGCTGGAAAGCGCTTCTTATTCTCTCGGTCCAAATGTGAAAATTGCTGTAAAGCGGACCCAATTTTTCCATTACTTCTTTCCCGCCGACGGGTGTGGAGGCGTGAAATCCGTGCTTGATGTCGGTTTCTGTTGATCGTTGCATAAGCGACGCCGGGATATTTGGCCAATCAGGAAGATTAAGGTCGTAAAAAAACAGCAACTCGATGTGCGCCATGTGTCCGTATTCCATGGGTATGATCTGAAAGTTGTGCTGCGCATCCAATATCAGTTTCTTTTCTATAAACTCGTCGAGAAACTCAGGGATTGTCTTGGCCACTTCAAACATATGGCTTACCGAGTCGCCGCCCAGCTTCACAGGCGCCCAACCTCCGCCAAGCCGCAGTACACGCTGCAAAAAACTCACGATAATGAACATGTGATCTAGGTTTTCGTCGTACTTTTTGCGAATGGATTCCTCAACCGGTTGACCGTTGCATTCGCGCACAATATCCCACATTACGCGCTCTTCGTATTGCAGCTCTTCCGGAGTCCAGGCGGCCAGGTAAACCCAAAGGGCAAACGGCAGCTCGCGTTGGTATAATCCGCTATTCCACAACCTCCAGAATTCGTTGGCTGACTCGGTGGTAAGGACGGCCTCGGTGGCGTAGAAGTACTTGAGTACGGCGCTGGCGATCTCGGCTTTGCCCAGCTCTATCATGGCATCGCGCACTCTGTCCAAGTCCGGAAATTTAAAGATGTGTACCCGATGCCGGTCCTGCGGAAGGCGGACTTTGTAAGAAGGACTGTGTCCCTCGCCGGGCATCACCGGCGGTCCCTTCCAGGCATCCAGCCCGATCGCAATCTTGGTGACAATTCCAAATCGACCGCCCCAGCCAATCCATCCCCTGACCAGCCCTCTCAGGCTGGGTCCGGGTCCGTCCGGGCAAAACCAGCCGGCGTCGTGCGCCAGGGAGCCTATTTTGAGGATTTCTCCGTTGGGCAACACCCATTCAACTCCCAGAAGGTAGCGCGACACCCTTGAGGTTCCATGCTGCATGTGATGGTCACCGGAGCTGACGAAATTGGCCAGCACCGAGGCTCCTGGTCCTACTGAGGCGGTAGGATAACTCAAACCTCTTTTCATGAGTTCCGGCTTGAGCTGCACATGCCTGACGCCCGGCTCAATTACCGCATAACGATCCTCTACATTGATCTCCAAGATTCGGTTCATTCTTTTCATATTGATCAGCAGCATGCCGGGTTGGATCGCGCGGCCGATGTTTAGCAGCGAGGTCATTGCCGTGTATTTTATTCCGTATCGGTTGCATGTTTTGACGATCGCCTGTACTTCTTCCGTGCTGGACGGCAGGATGACCGCTTCGGGGCTGAACGGTTTTTGCGGGGTTCCCGGAGGTGCGTGGCGGTACGCGGCGAGGATATACTCCTTGTCGCTGATAAATTCCGGCCCGACGATTTTTGCCAAAGCATTGTATGCATCCGGAGGCAAACTCATAACAGTTGTCCTTTATGCCGGCTCATAGTGCCTGTGCCAGTAATTCAATGAGATCATAATAGCGCAAGGAGCTCTGAGTTTTTCTAATGGCTTTGCTGAAACTGTCTTTGCAGAAAGGGCAGCATGAGACCAGCGCTGTAGCGCCCGTGGAGACTGCTTCATTGATCCGCTCCGCCGCTACCCAAGAGGAGAATTCCGGCAACACCGCAGGTACGCCGCCGCCTGCGCCGCAGCAGAAGCTGTTTTCTTCGTTTCTTTCCATTTCGATAAGTTCTATTCCGGGAATTGTCCGCAGCAGCTTGCGCGGTGCTTCATAAACTCCATATGTTCCGC
>FWPV01016691.1_pt1 | contig 10301 bp, 19 predicted proteins | sample 2228371 | NCBI WGS metagenome assembly FWPV01 (sample SAMEA103939776, study PRJEB20133) | metagenome
AACATGACTTTAGGCCTTGTGGGTCGCAAGGTCGGCATGACGCGCATTTTCACCGATGACGGACAGACCGTTCCGGTGACAGTGGTCGATGTGTCGAACAATCGCGTCACCCAGATCAAGACAGCAGAAACCGACGGTTACTCGTCGGTGCAGGTCGCTTTCGGCAAGCGTCGCGCTACTCGCGTGAACAAGGCTGCGGCGGGACATTTCGCCAAGGCAGGCGTCGAGGCAGGGCAGGTGTTGCGCGAGTTCCGCGTCGATGCCGCTCAACTTGAACAGTTCAAGGCGGGTGACACCATCAGTCCGGCGTCAGTGTTCGCTGTTGGTCAGAAGGTGGACGTGACGGGTACGACGATCGGCAAAGGTTATGCCGGTGCCATCAAGCGTCATCACTTTTCTTCCAACCGCGCATCGCACGGCAATTCGGTCTCCCACAACTCTGCCGGCTCGATCGGCATGGCGCAGGATCCGGGTCGCGTGTTCCCAGGCAAACGCATGGCTGGCCATCTGGGTGACGTCAAGCGCACTCAGCAGGGCCTCGAAGTCGTGCGTATCGACGAAGCCCGTCAGTTGCTGCTCATCAAGGGTGCAGTTCCGGGTTCCAAGGGCGGCGACGTGATCGTCCTGCCCGCGGTCAAGGGCTGAGGAGAGCGCGATGGCTGAATTGAAAGTTTTGAATGATGCAGGTCAGCAGTCGTCGACGGTGCAAGCGCCGGATACGCTGTTTGCCCGCGAATACAACGAAGCGCTCGTGCACCAAGTGGTCGTGGCCTATCAGGCCAATGCACGCCAAGGTACGCGCGCCCAGAAAGACCGCACGCTGGTCAAGCACACGACCCGCAAGCCGTGGCGTCAAAAAGGCACCGGTCGGGCTCGTGCCGGTATGTCTTCGAGTCCGCTGTGGCGTGGTGGTGGCCGCATTTTCCCGAATTCGCCTGACGAGAATTTCTCGCAGAAGGTGAATCGAAAGATGTATCGCGCCGGCATCGCCGCGATCCTCTCCCAGTTGGCACGCGAAGATCGCGTCGCCGTGGTCGAGAGTTTCAGTATCGAGGCGCCCAAGACCAAGCTGCTCTCGAGCAAGCTCAAGGACATGGGGCTTGATTCGGTTCTGGTGATCACGGACGAGCTGGACGAGAACCTGTTCCTGTCGTCGCGCAACCTGCACAACGTGCTCGTGCTCGAAGCGCATGAGGCGGACCCGGTGTCGCTCATCCGCTTCGGCAAGGTGCTGATCACGCGCAACGCGATGAGCAAATTCGAGGAGATGTGGGCATGAGCAACTTTTCGCAGGAAAGGCTGATGCAGGTTCTGCTCGCGCCGCAGATTTCCGAGAAGGCAACTTTCATTGCCGATCGCAACAATCAGGTGGTGTTTAAGGTGGCATCCGATGCCACCAAGCCGGAAATCAAGGCGGCCGTTGAACTGCTGTTCAGCAAGGGCGACAACAAGATCGAAGTTCTGTCGGTCCAGGTCCTGAACGTCAAGGGCAAGGTAAAGCGCTTCGGTCGCAGTTTCGGCCGTCGCAGTGACTGGAAGAAGGCATTCGTGTGCATCAAGCGCGGCCAAGATATCCAGTTTGCTGAAGGAGGGGCTGTCTGATGGCACTCGTCAAAGTCAAGCCGACGTCGGCCGGTCGCCGTGCCGTTGTCAAGGTCGTGAATGCGAGCCTGTACAAGGGTCGTCCGCTGGATTCGCTTACCGAAAGCCAGAGCAAGACCGCTGGCCGCAACAACCACGGTCACATCACGACTCGTCACAAGGGCGGCGGTCACCGTCAGCAGTATCGCGTGATCGATTTCCGCCGCAACAAGGACGGCATCCCGGCCACGGTCGAACGTATCGAATACGACCCGAACCGCTCGGCGCATATCGCGCTGCTCTGTTACGCCGACGGCGAACGCCGTTACATCATCGCGCCGAAGGGTCTCGTGGTCGGGCAACAGTTGCTCAGCGGATCCGAAGCGCCGATCAAGTCCGGCAACACGTTGCCGCTGCGTAACATCCCGGTTGGCTCCACGGTGCATTGCATCGAGTTGATGCCGGGCAAGGGCGCTCAGATTGCACGTGCAGCGGGCACCTCTGTCCAGTTGCTTGCGCGGGAAGGCAGTTATGCCCAGCTGCGTTTGCGCTCCGGCGAAATTCGTCGGGTGCACGTGGAATGTCGCGCAACGGTTGGTGAAGTCGGAAACGAGGAAAACAACCTTCGCAAGCTCGGCAAGGCTGGCGCGACCCGCTGGCGCGGTGTGCGCCCGACGGTTCGGGGTACTGCGATGAATCCGATCGACCACCCGCACGGTGGTGGTGAAGGCCGTACCGGCGAAGGCCGTGTGCCGGTCAGTCCGTGGGGGCAGCCGACCAAGGGCTACCGTACCCGCAGCAACAAGCGCACGAGCAACATGATCGTGCAGCGCCGCTACAAGCGATAAGAGGTAGGCAATGGCACGTTCAATCAAGAAGGGCCCGTTCGTCGATGCCCACCTGCTGGCCAAGGTGGATACGGCTCGCTCCTCAAACGACAAGCGCCCGATCAAGACCTGGTCGCGTCGTTCGACGGTGTTGCCGGATTTCATCGGCCTGACCATCGCGGTACACAACGGTCGTCAGCACATCCCGGTCTATGTTTCGGAAAACATGGTCGGTCACAAGCTTGGCGAATTCGCGCTGACCCGGACGTTCAAGGGTCACACCGCCGGCAAGAAAGCCAAGAAGTAAGGAGCGATGACTATGGAAACCCGTGCAAATCTTCGCGGCGTGCGCCTGTCGGCGCAGAAGGGTCGGCTGGTTGCCGACCTCGTCCGCGGCAAACCGGTCGGTCAGGCTCTTAACATTCTGGCTTTCAGCCCGAAAAAGGGCGCCAAGATCATCAAGAAGGTCGTCGAGTCTGCAATTGCCAACGCCGAGCATAACGACGGCGCGGATATCGACAGCCTGAAGGTGAAGACCATCTACGTGGAAAAGGGCGCGGTGCTGAAGCGTTTCACCGCTCGTGCAAAGGGTCGCGGCAATCAGATCGTGAAGCAGACCTGCCACGTGTTCGTCACGGTTGGAGACTGAAGGTTATGGGACAGAAGATTCATCCGACCGGCTTCCGTTTGGCGGTCACGCACAACTGGACGTCACGCTGGTTCGCATCGAGCAAGGACTTCAGTCGCATGCTGAACCAGGACCTCGAAGTTCGCGCGTTCCTCAAGAAGAAGCTCGCGCACGCTTCGGTGGGCCGCGTGATCATCGAGCGTCCGGCAAAGAACGCCCGCATCACCGTTTTTTCGGCTCGGCCTGGTGTCGTGATCGGAAAAAAGGGTGAAGAGATCGAACTGATCAAGGCACAACTCGCAAAGATGATGGGTGTGCCGGTACATGTGAACATCGAGGAAATCCGCAAGCCGGAAATCGATGCACAGTTGATCGCGGACTCAATCGCCCAACAGCTTGAAAAACGGATCATGTTCCGTCGTGCGATGAAACGCGCGATGCAGAACGCGATGCGTTTGGGAGCCCAGGGCATCAAGATCATGTCGTCGGGTCGTCTTAACGGCATCGAGATCGCGCGCCGCGAGTGGTATCGCGAAGGTCGTGTCCCTCTGCACACCCTGCGTGCGGACATTGATTACGGTACGTCGGAAGCGAAGACGACCTACGGTGTCATCGGAATCAAGGTCTGGGTATTCAAGGGTGAGATGCTTGCCCGTGGTGAAGCCCCGGCCGTTGCCGAAGAAAACGACAATGCACGTCGACCGCGGCGCGATGGTCGCCGTCCGGAAGGCGATAACCGCCCGCCGGCGGGCCGCCGCCCGGCCCGCGATGCCAAGCCCGAAGGTGCTGCAGCGCCGGCAGATGCCGACGTGAAGGGCACTTCGAAACGAGTCAGAAAGTCAGGAGCTAATAATGCTGCAGCCGGCGAGAAGGAAGTATCGTAAGGAGCAAAAGGGCCGCAACAAGGGCCTCGCCACCCGCGGCACCAAGGTTTCGTTTGGCGAGTATGGTCTCAAGGCGACTGCGCGTGGCCGCTTGACGGCCCGCCAGATCGAGGCGGCACGTCGTGCGATGACCCGCCATATCAAGCGGGGTGGTCGCATCTGGATCCGGATTTTCCCGGACAAGCCGATCTCGCAGAAGCCTGCCGAGGTTCGCATGGGTAACGGCAAGGGCAACCCGGAGTATTGGGTGGCCGAAATCCAGCCGGGCAAAGTGCTTTACGAGATGGATGGCGTCGACGAAGCACTGGCGCGCGAGGCGTTCCGCCTTGCTGCGGCCAAGCTTCCGCTTGAAACCACCTTTGTCATACGACAACTGGGGTAAGTGATGAAAGCTAAGGATCTGCGGGTCAAAGACACCGCCGAATTGAATACGGAGCTGATCGAGCTTCTGAAGGCGCAGTTTTCCATGCGCATGCAGAAGGCCACCCAGCAGTTGACCAATACCAACCAGCTGAAGAACGTTCGCCGCGATATCGCTCGCGTGCGTACGCTGCTGCAGGAAAAGGCGAACGCGAAATGAGCGAGACCAATCAAAAGGTCAATCGCACGCTGGTCGGGCGTGTGGTCAGTGACAAAATGGACAAGACCGTGACGGTCCTGGTCGAGCGCCGCGTCAAGCATCCGCTCTACGGCAAGGTCATCATGCGCTCGAAGAAGTATCACGCGCATGTCGAAGGCCTCGAGGCGCACGAAGGCGATCTGGTTCAGATTGTCGAGTGTCGTCCGATCAGCCGCACCAAGGCGTGGAAGGTGACACAGGTTATGGAAGTGGCACGAATCATCTGATTGGGCACGGGAGGGGCTTGCTCGCCTTCTCCCGGCATGCTATTATTGCGTGCTGTGCTTTAACGAGCCTTGAATCTGTTGGGCTCGTCCTAAACCCTGACGGGTCCAAGACTGACCGCTTTTTAAGCGGGATAAGTTGGAGAAATTAAATGATCCAGATGCAATCCATCCTGAACGTGGCCGACAACACGGGCGCGCGGTCGGTGATGTGTATCAAGGTGCTTGGTGGTTCGAAGCGCCGTTATGCGGGCATCGGCGACGTGATCAAGGTCACGATCAAGGACGCAGCGCCCCGTGGTCGCGTGAAAAAAGGCGAAGTCTACAACGCCGTGGTCGTGCGCACCGCCAAGGGTGTCCGTCGCCCGGACGGTTCGCTTGTCAAGTTCGATAACAATGCCGCTGTGTTGTTGAACAACAAGCTGGAGCCGATCGGCACGCGCATTTTTGGGCCCGTTACGCGTGAGTTGCGTGGCGAGCGGTTCATGAAGATCGTGTCGCTGGCGCCAGAAGTCCTCTGAGGCCCGCGGGAGAATATTGATGGAAAAGATTCGCAAGGGCGACGAAGTTGTTGTGCTGGCCGGCAAGGATCGCGGTCGTCGCGGAACCGTGCTGCGCCGCGTCGATGAGCGTGCGGTGCTGGTCGAAGGCATCAATCGCGTCAAGAAGCATCAGCGTCCGAACCCGATGAAGGGCCAGCAGGGTGGCATCGTCGAGAAGGAAATGCCGATCGACATTTCCAACGTGGCGCTGTTTAACCCAGCCACCAGCAAGGGTGATCGGGTAGGTATAAAAACTCTTGAAGACGGTACGAAAGTGCGCTTCTTCAAGTCGAACGGCGAGTTGGTGAAGGCTTGAAGGCCTCTCCTCCGGTAGTCTGGGATAAGGAATGACGATGGCGCGCTTGCAGCAGTATTACAAAGAAGCCGTGGTGGGCGAGTTGACGACCCGCTTTGGCTACAAGTCGGTGATGGAAGTCCCGCGCATCACCAAGATCACGCTCAATATGGGCGTTGGTGAGGCGATTGGTGACAAGAAGGTGCTTGAGCATGCTGTTGGCGATATGGTGAAGATCGCCGGGCAAAAGCCGGTCATCACCAAGGCTCGCAAGGCTATCGCCGGTTTCAAGATTCGCCAGGGCTACCCGATCGGTTGCATGGTGACGCTGCGCGGTCCGCGCATGTTTGAGTTCCTTGACCGGCTGATAACTGTGGCAATGCCGCGTGTTCGTGACTTCCGTGGTGTGTCCGGCAAGGGTTTTGATGGTCGCGGCAACTACAACGTGGGCGTCAAGGAACAGATAATTTTCCCCGAGATCGAGTACGACAAGATCGACGTGCTCCGTGGGATGAATATCAGCATTACGACCACCGCCAAGACCGACGAAGAAGCCAAGGCTCTCCTCGCCGCATTCAAATTCCCGTTCAAGAATTGAGGTTGCCATGGCCAAGTTGTCATTGATTAACCGCGAGAAAAAGCGTGAGAAGCTGGTCGCCAAGTTTGCCGCCAAGCGCGCTGCACTCGAAGCAACCATTGCCGACATGTCGGCGAGCGATTCGGATCACGCATCCGCGCGCCTCAAGTTGCAAGCGCTGCCGCGCAATGCGAACCCGACCCGTCTGCGCAACCGTTGCGAACAGACCGGTCGTCCGCGCGGAGTGTTTCGCAAGTTTGGTTTGTGTCGCATGAAATTGCGTGAAGCGGCCTTCCGGGGTGAAGTGCCCGGGATGGTCAAGGCTAGTTGGTAACAGGGGTACAAGATGAGCATGAGTGATCCGATTGCGGACATGCTGACCCGCATCCGCAATGCACAAATGGCGCAGAAAGGCTCTGTTGTCATGCCTTCCTCGAAGATCAAGGTTGCGATCGCAGGGGTGCTGCAGTCCGAAGGCTACATTGAAGGCTTTTCCGTCCGTGCAAACGGACAAAAGGCCGATCTTGAACTGGTACTCAAATACTACTCGGGGCGTCCGGTCATCGAGCGCATCGAGCGAATTAGCCGCCCGGGTCTTCGCGTCTATCGCGGCTCGGACGATCTCCCGCGTGTCATGAATGGGCTTGGTGTCGCCATCGTATCGACGCCGCGCGGTGTCATGACGGATCGCAAGGCACGTGCCGAGAAGGTCGGCGGCGAAGTGCTCTGCATCGTGGCTTGAGGAATCAGACATGTCACGTATAGCGAAAAATCCGGTTGTTGTCCCCAAAGGCGTGACTGTAGCGCTGAACAATGGCGAGCTTTCGGTCAAGGGACCGCTAGGGGAAATCAGTCGAGTCATCAATCCGGCTGTCGCGGTTTCAGTTGATGCTTCTGAAGTCCGCTTCGCGCAGATTGAAGGCAAGGAAAACACAAAGGCGTTGTCGGGAACCATGCGCGCACTGGTTGCAAACATGGTTCAGGGCGTGACACAGGGCTTCGAGCGCAAGCTCATGCTGGTCGGTGTCGGCTACAAGGCACAGGCTCAAGGCGACAAACTCAATCTGTCGCTTGGCTTCTCGCATCCTGTTGTGCACGAGATGCCGGCCGGGATCAAGGTAGAGACGCCTGTTCAGACGGAAATACGCATCAAGGGTATCGACAAGCAACTGGTGGGTCAGGTTGCAGCCGAAATCAGGGCTTACCGCCAGCCTGAGCCTTACAAGGGCAAGGGTGTCCGTTATTCGGATGAGGTGGTAGTGATCAAAGAGACGAAGAAGAAGTAGGGGTGACGAACATGGACAAGAATCAATCCCGTTTGCGTCGTTCCCGTCAGACTCGCGCACGGATCGCGCAACTGAAGGCCGTTCGGCTGTCGGTGCATCGCAGCAACAGTCACATTTACGCCCAGGTCTATTCCGGCTGCGGTACGCGAGTCATTGCAGCGGCATCGACGGTGGAAGTTTCGGTGCGCAGCGAGCTGAGCAATGGCGGCAACGTGCAGGCAGCTACGCTGGTGGGAAAGCTCATCGCCGAGCGCGCACGCGCTCAGGGCGTCGAGCAGGTAGCCTTCGACCGTGGTGGATTCAAGTACCACGGCCGTATCAAGGCGCTCGCTGAGGCCGCCCGCGAAGGCGGTCTCAAGTTCTAACTGTTCAGGCGACTTAAGCGATGGCTAAACCACAACGCAAGCAACACCAGGCCCAGGAAGAACGCGATGATGGCCTGCGTGAAAAAATGGTATCGATCAACCGTGTCACGAAGGTCGTGAAGGGTGGTCGTATTCTCGGTTTTGCCGCCCTGACCGTGGTTGGCGACGGTGATGGCGGCATCGGGATGGGCAAGGGCAAGGCGCGTGAAGTGCCGGTTGCTGTCCAGAAGGCGATGGAAGAGGCGCGTCGCAAGATGTCGCGCGTCAGTCTTCGCAACGGAAGCTTTCACCACCAGATCATCGGACACCATGGCGCGTCGACAGTGCTGATCCAGCCCGCTGCGCCGGGTACCGGCATCATTGCAGGCGGTCCGATGCGCGCTGTGTTTGAAGTCATGGGCGTAACGGACGTCGTGGCCAAGTCGCTCGGTTCGTCCAATCCTTACAACCTTGTGCGTGCGACGCTGAACGGCCTTTCGCGCATTAGCACTCCGTCCGAAATTGCCGCCAAGCGCGGCAAGACCGTTGCGGAAATTCTCGGCTGAGGTCGCATATGGCTGAAAAAACACTGAAGGTCACGCTTATAAAGAGCCTGATCGGTCGCAAGCAGGATCACCGCGCAACTGTCCGCGGCTTGGGCCTGCGTCGTATCAACCATACCGTCGTCCTTGAAGATACGCCGGCTGTTCGCGGCATGATCAACAAGGTTGTCTATCTGTTGAAGCTCGAGGCGTAAATGGAACTCAACGATATCAAGCCCGCTGAGGGCTCCAAGCATGCCCGTCGCCGCGTCGGCCGCGGCATTGGTAGCGGGTTGGGCAAGACGTGCGGACGCGGTCACAAGGGCCAGAAGTCGCGCTCGGGCGGCTGGAAGAGCGTCGGGTTTGAAGGTGGCCAGATGCCGCTGCAGCGCCGCCTCCCGAAACGCGGGTTCAAGTCTTTGACCCGGGCACGTAATGCCGAAGTGAATTTGTCTTCACTGTCACGCTTGCCGGTAGAAGAGATTGATCTGCTCGTACTCAAGCAGTTCAACCTCGTGCCGCGCGATGCGTTGGCTGCGAAGGTGGTGCTGTCCGGTGAGATCACTCGGAAAGTTGCACTGCGTGGAATTGGTGCAACGAAGGGCGCGCGGGCTGCTATCGAAGCGGCTGGCGGCCAGATCGGGGAGTAAGTTTTGGTCACTGCTGCCCAGCAGCCTGGTCGTAGCGCAAAGTTCGGAGATCTTTGGCGCCGTCTGTGGTTTCTCGCAGGCGCGCTGATTGTCTACAGGCTGGGCGCTCACATTCCTGTTCCAGGGATTGACCCTGCGCGTCTAGCGGAACTGTTCCAGGGGCAGCAAGGCGGTATTCTGGGCGTGTTCAATCTTTTTTCCGGCGGCGCGCTGTCTAGATTTACGATCTTTGCGCTGGGGATCATGCCGTACATTTCGGCATCGATCATCATGCAGCTTCTGACAGTTGCGGTTCCCTCGCTTGAAGCGCTCAAGAAGGAAGGCGAAGCTGGACGCCGAAAGATTACACAGTACACCCGTTATGGGACGTTGGTGCTCGCGCTGTTTCAGGCCGTTGGAATCTCTGTCGCGCTCGAATCGCAGCCTGGGCTGGTGCTCGATCCCGGCATGATGTTCCGGTTTGTGACGATTTCGACGCTCGTTACCGGCACGATGTTTCTGATGTGGTTGGGTGAGCAGATTACCGAACGTGGCGTCGGAAACGGCATTTCGATCATCATTTTTGCGGGTATTGCTGCTGGGCTGCCTGGTGCAATCGGGGGGCTGCTTGAGTTGGTGAATACCGGTGCGATGCATGAATTGACGGCACTTTTCATCGTAGCGCTCGTCATTGCGGTCACGGCTGTCGTGGTTTTTGTAGAACGTGGTCAGCGAAAGATTCTTGTCAATTATGCAAAGCGCCAGGTAGGGAACAAGGTGTATGGCGGTCAAAGTTCACACTTGCCGCTGAAGCTCAATATGGCGGGTGTCATCCCTCCGATTTTTGCTTCTTCAATCATTTTGTTTCCTGCAACCCTCGCTGGCTGGTTCGCCACGACGGAGAGCACTCGCTGGCTGAAAGATATCGCGGCAACGTTGTCGCCGGGGCAACCAGTCTATGTCCTGTTATATGCAGCTGCGATCGTTTTCTTCTGCTTCTTCTACACCGCGCTTGTATTCAACGCGAAGGAAACGGCGGATAACCTGAAGAAGAGTGGAGCGTTTGTGCCGGGCATTCGTCCGGGCGAACAGACCGCGCGCTATATCGACAAGATACTGACGCGCCTGACTTTGGTGGGCGCAGTCTATATCACACTGGTTTGCCTGCTGCCGGAGTTTCTTATTCTGAAATGGAATGTTCCGTTCTATTTCGGAGGTACATCGTTGCTGATCATCGTTGTAGTGACGATGGACTTCATGTCCCAGGTTCAGGCCTATGTCATGTCGCATCAGTACGAAAGTTTGTTGAAGAAAGCAAATTTC
>FWPV01013884.1_pt1 | contig 10300 bp, 10 predicted proteins | sample 2228371 | NCBI WGS metagenome assembly FWPV01 (sample SAMEA103939776, study PRJEB20133) | metagenome
GACTCCCAGGGGGATCATCGAGGCTTTGGACCTGCGGCGGCCCATCTTCAGGAAAACCGCGGCCTATGGCCATTTCGGACGCAATCTCCCCGAGTTCACCTGGGAACGCACCGACCGGGTGGAAGCTCTGCGGCAGGCGGCCGGACTGCCCGCTTCGAACGCTGAAGCCGTGGCCAGTTGAGCCTCCGGTTCCGGACGCCCGAACGCGGCACCCGTGGCTTCCGTCCAATGGTTATGCGGGCGCAAGGGTGCACGCTGCGTCTGTTGCTGGTCTGCTGTCTGCCGTTCGGCGGCTGGGCCGCCGGCCAGAATCCCACCCCCGGAGCCGGCGCGGACGACGTCCGGTTCAGGGTGGATTCCTACTCGAATCTGTACGAGGTCCGCGTCTTCGATGCCGCCGGAAACGTGGTTTCCGGCCTGCGGAAGGAGGACGTCGAGCTGCGGGTGGGCTCCCGCGTCACCCCGGTACTCCTCTGGCAGGAACAGCGGCGGGCTCCGGTAAGCCTGGCCATCCTGGTGGATCTCGGCTCGAGCATGGACGAGGCGGCCGTCCGTGCCGCCAAGCAGGCCATCTTCGAGTTGATCCACCTGCTGGATCCGCAAGACGAGATCCTGCTGGGGGTATACAACCGCAAAGTGGAGTTCCTGGCGGAGCTGACGACAGACCGCCTGGCGCTGGTGGAAGCCCTGGGCAACCTGACCGTGGGGGCGCGACCCGGATTCTGGAAACGGATGGCGCAGGGCTTTGGGACTGCCGCCCTGACCGGATCGGCGGTGGACGAAGCCTTACTGCGGCTCAAGCAGGCCCGCCATCCCTTCAAGGTGGTACTGGTGTTTTCGGCGGCTTTCGGCAACCTCGGCCGGGGAACACTGGACCACCTCGGCCTGGCGGGGGCCCGCTTCTTCGGCATCGGCTGGAAGAACCGGCTGGGCGATGCCTTCGGGCTGGGCGGCGACCGGATGGCCCGGGGAGAGCTGTGGCGTGAGTCAGGCGGCCTGGTCTGGGAAGCCGGAGCGATTCTGGAGCGGATGGGGCTGGTGGCGGAGGCATTGACCCACTTCTATCTGGCGGGCTGGGTTCCCCCCGAGACAGCGGGAGACGACGATCGGCCGGAGTTCCGGTTGCGAAACTGTGGGGACTGCCGGGTCACCGCCGGACGCCGGGTGGCCGGAACCCATCCCTTCTATTGATCCCACGGTGCCGGCTCCCCGCCGGAGTACGTGCAGGGAGACCCCGCCCAAATCGACACCTCGAATGCGGGCATGACAAAATGACCGGCTCATGACCGCCCAGGACTGGCTGGCCAGAATCAACGCCTGCTGGAGAGTCCCGGTGATCCTGCTGGTCACCGGCCTGCTGTCCACCCTGAGTGTGTTCTTTTCCCTGATCGACTCCACGGGACGCTTGCAGCATTGGTGCGCCCGAGTTTGGGCGTCCTTCATCCTTTGGGTGTCCCGGGTGCGGGTGGACGTGGAAGGTCTCGACCGGCTGTCGCCCGGCCGGGGCTACGTCTTCATGGCCAATCACCTGAGCATGTTCGATCACTGGGCGTTTCTGCGGTACATTCCGTTCCAGTTGCGGTTCGTCGCCAAGGCCTCGTTGTTCAGGATTCCGTTCCTCGGCTGGCATTTGCGCCGCTCCGGCAATCTGCCGGTGAACTTCAAGAATCCGCGCCAGACCCTGAGGGCTTATCAGGGGGCCGGGGAGCGCATCGCATCCGGAATGTCGTTTGTGATTTACCCTGAAGGGATGCGAACCTGGGACGGCGTGCCGGCCCCTTTCAAACGGGGGGCGTTCTTGTTGCCGAAGCAGGCTCGGGCGCCGATTGTGCCGGTGACGCTGATCGGCGCTCACCGGCGGCTCCGCCGCGGATCCATGGTGATCTATCCCGGCCGGATGGCCATGATCGTCCATCCCCCCATCGAGTACGACGAGTATGCGTCCATGGAACTGGAGGAGATAGCGGAACGGGTCAGGCAGACCATCGTCAGCCGCTACCAACTGGTATGAACCCGGAGTACAGAATCGCCCGTATCCAGGCGTTACTGCAGGAGGCCGGGATCCCGGCCTGGCTGTTTTTCGATTTTCGCGGCTCCGACAGCATCGCTTGCCGGATTCTCGGTCTGGACCCTCATGCCCACGCCACCCGCCGGTGGTTCTGTCTGGTCCCGGCCGAGGGTGACCCGGTCAAGCTGGTTCACCGCATCGAGTCAGGGCGCCTGGCGCACCTGCCGGGCGAAACGCGGGTGTATCTGCACTGGCGCTCCCTGGAGTCCCATCTGCGCCGGATGCTTGCACCGTTCTCCCGGGTGGCGATGCAGTACTCGCCGCTGGGGGCCATCCCGTACGTCGCCCGTGTGGACGGCGGCACCCTGGAGCTGGTGCGTTCCTGCGGGCCGGAGATCGTCTCTTCGGCGGACCTGGTACAGCGGATCGAAAGCGTTTGGAGCGAGTCACAGGCGGCCGGTCACCGGCGTGCCGCCGCCCTGCTGACCCGCATCGCCGCAGAGACCTTCGAATTCACATCCGCCCGGATTCAGGCTGAAGGTCGGACCAGTGAGTGGGCGGTTCAGCAGTTCATGCTGGAGCGCTTCCGGCAGGAAGGTCTGGAGACCGATTTCCCGCCCATCGTGGGAGTCAACGCCAACAGCGCAAACCCTCACTATGCCCCGGAGCGGGACCGTCATTCCGAGGTGCGTCCGGGGGACTTTCTGCTCATTGACTTGTGGGCCCGCCCGGCAGGACCGCAGGCAAGCGCGGGAAGCGCGGGAAATGCGGCGGAAGCCGCTGCGGAAGCGGATGACCCGGTGTTTGCCGACATCACCTGGGTCGGCTACTGCGGGGACCGCGTTCCGTCCCGGGTTTGCGAGGTGTTCGATGTGGTCCGCCGCGCCCGGGACGAGGGATTCCGGCTCTTGCGGACGCGCTTCAGCGAGGGCCGGTCGGTGGCCGGGTTCGAGGTGGACGACGCCGTGCGGGCTGTGATCCAGGAGGCGGGGTTCGGCGACTTCTTCATCCACCGGACCGGTCACAATCTGGGTACGTCCGTGCACGGCAACGGAGTCAATTTCGACAACCTGGAGACCCATGATACCCGCCTCTTCCTTCCCGGACTGGCCTGCACCATCGAGCCGGGCGTGTACCTGGAAGAGTTCGGTGTGCGCAGTGAGATCAACGTCTACTGGGGCCCGCACGGCCCCGAGATCACGACTCCTCCCCAGCAGGAGGTGAGCCTGATCCGATGCCGGGTGGGCTGAGCCGACATGCACATTCTTGGCATTTCCGCTTTCTACCATGACTCGGCGGCGGCGCTGGTCCGGGACGGCGAGATCGTGGCCGCCGCCCAGGAGGAGCGGTTCACGCGGCACAAGCACGACCCCGGATTTCACACCAATGCATGCCGGTACTGTTTGGAGGAAGCCGGCATCCAGCCCGGCGACCTGGACCTGGTGGTCTTCTACGAGAAGCCCCTGCTCAAGTTCGACCGACTGCTGGAGACCTATCTGGCTTTTGCGCCCAGGGGGTTCCTCAGTTTTCGCGAGGCCCTGCCGCTCTGGCTCAAGGAGAAGCTGTTCCTCCCCAGACTGCTGGACCGGGGGCTTGGCCACGGGTATCGCGGCCGATACGCCTATGTGGAGCACCACGAGTCGCATGCCGCCAGTGCTTTTTTCCCTTCGCCTTTCGAGGAAGCGGCCATATTGACCGTGGACGGCGTCGGGGAGTGGAGCACGGCCACCGTCGGCAGCGGCACCGGCAACCGGATCGAGCTGCTGCAGGAAATCCGTTTCCCCCATTCCCTCGGCCTGCTGTACTCGGCCTTTACCTACTACTGCGGATTCCGCGTCAACAGCGGGGAATACAAGCTGATGGGCCTGGCGCCCTACGGCTCTCCCCGCTTCGCCAATCTCATCCGGGAGAGGCTGGTGTCGATCCGTCCTGACGGCTCCTTCTGGATGGACATGACCTACTTCAACTACTGCCAGGGGCTGACCATGACCGGCGAGCGCTTCCACCGGCTTTTCGGGGCACCGCCGCGGCGTCCGGAAACCCCTCTGGATCAACACTACATGGACGTCGCCGCCTCGATTCAGGAGGTGACCGAGGAAATCCTGCTGAAGATGGCCGTGCATGCCCACCAGTTGACCGGGAAGCGGTACCTGTGCATGGCCGGCGGGGTCGCGCTCAACTGCGTCGCCAACGGGCGGCTGCTCAGGGAGGGCCCCTTCGAGGACCTGTGGATCCAGCCGGCGGCGGGCGATGCCGGCGGCGCGGTGGGAGCAGCCCTGTTTGTGTGGCACCAGCTGCTGGACCATCCGCGAGCGCCCCAAGCCGCCGACCGTCAGCGCGGCTCGCTGCTGGGGCCCGCCTTCGACTCCGCCGCCATCGCCCGTTACCTGGACTCCATCTCAGCTCCCTACCGGCGGTTGCCGGAAGCGGAGCTGGACCGTGAGGTCGCGCGTCTGATTGCCGCCGGCAAAGTGGTCGGCTGGTTCCAGGGGCGAATGGAGTTCGGTCCCCGGGCCCTGGGCAGCCGCAGTATCCTGGGCGACGCGCGGTCCCCCGAAATGCAGCGGACCATGAACCTCAAGATCAAGTTCAGGGAGTCTTTCCGCCCCTTTGCGCCGGCGGTGCTGGCCGACCGCGCGGGAGACTATTTCGAGCTGGACGGCATCCCCAGCCCCTACATGTTGCTGGTAGCCCCGGTGAAGCAGGCACGCCGGACAGACTGCACCGGCCGTCTGGCGGCGGCGAAGGGGTTCGAGAAGTTGCCGATTTTGCGTTCCGACATTCCTGCGGTGACCCACGTCGATTTTTCCGCCCGGGTTCAGACCGTCGACGCCGAACACCACCCGCGCTTTTTCCGCCTGATCAGGGCGGTCGAGCAGACCACCGGGTGCGCCGCAGTGATCAACACCAGCTTCAACGTCCGGGGCGAACCCATCGTATGCACGCCCCAGGATGCCTATCGCTGTTTCATGGCCACGGATATGGATGTCCTGGTCCTGGAGGATCTCATTCTCCTGAAGGAAGCACAGCCGGCGGCCAACCGCGTGGACCAGGGACGTCACCTGTCCCAGTTTGCCCTGGACTGAACAAGGCATGATCGACGTCGACTGGAAACCGGACCATAGCAAGCTGCGCCAGTTTGCGGCGCTGTGGTGGGTCGCCTGGACGGCGGCGGCGCTGCTGGTCGGATTGGGCGTCGTCGGCACGGCCGCAGCGGGGGACCGGTTGCCGTGGCTGCTGGCGGGAGTCGGCGCGGTGGTCGGGATGGCGGGGCTGTTGCGCCCGCCGGTGGTCCGCCCCGTCTACCTGGTGTGGATGGCCTTGGCGTTTCCCGTAGGCTGGGTCGTGAGCCATCTGCTGCTGGTGATCCTGTATTATGGCGTCTTCAGCGCGGTGGGTTTGGTGATGCGGATGGGCGGCAGGGACGCCTTACGGCTCAAACGCCCTCCCGCATCGGAATCCCTCTGGGTGCCCCGGCCGGGACGGCGTGACCCGGAGAGCTACTTCCGCCGGTTCTGAGTGAAGAGGGGCAGGGGGTAAAGGTTTAAAGGGGAGTACAGGGGTTGGAGGTAAGGATGGAGAGCCGCGAGCGATTCCTGCGGGAGTCGGCGAAGAAGCGAACCGGACTGCTGATGGACCTCTGGGCCTTCCTGGCGGCCAACCGGAAATGGTGGCTGCTTCCGATCCTGGCGGTCCTGCTGCTGTTCGGCCTGCTGCTGGTGCTGGGGGGCACCGCCGCCGGACCCTTCATCTACCCGCTGTTCTGACCGCCGGTTGAGGACTCAGGCCCGCCCGGCTGCCTGGTTGACCCGCGCCGGCCAGGCCTGGGCCTGCTTTCCCTTCCCGTAGACCGCGCTGTGCACCACTGAACGGTCTCCGTGACCGTTGGTCCGTGAGATCCGGAAGCTGCCCACCATCCCCGTCAGCTCCTGCGCCAGACGGAGCAGCTCGGCCGCGGATCCCGCTGATTCCTCGGAGCTGGCCGCAGTCTGCTGGGTGACCCGGTTGGCGTCGTGCACCGAACCGACCACCTCGTCGATGCTGCGGTTCTGCTCTCCGGAGGCGTGAGCGATCTCGGCGATGACATCCGTGACTCCCCGAATCTGGCGGTCGATGTCCTGGAAGTTCTTCAGCACTTCCTGGTTGATGGTCGCCCCTTCCCGGGCGTTGGCAGCGGCCTCCTCGATCAGTTCGGAGGTAGTGCGGGTCGCCTCCGCGCTGCGGATGGCCAGATTGCGAACCTCCTCCGCCACCACGGCGAACCCTTTGCCGGCTTCCCCGGCCCGTGCCGCTTCCACTGCCGCGTTCAGCGCCAGCAGGTTGGTCTGGAAGGCGATCTCATCGATGGTCTTGACGATTCGGCTGGTCTTGTCGGCGGAGGCATTGATTTTCTCGATGGAGTTGGAGAGCTGACCCATTGAGCTGGCTCCCCGGTCGGCGCTGGCGCGCGCCCGCTCCGCGAGTTCCCTCGCCTGGCTGGCCTTGGCGGCGTTCTCGTTGGACATTGCGGTAACCCGCTCCAGCCTGCCGGCGACGTGTTCCAGGGAGTGGGCCTGTTCCGCCGCACCTTCCGCCAGCGCCTGGCTGCCGGTGCTGATCTGGCTGGAGGCCGCCGAGACCTGTTCGGCCGTTTCGGCCACGCGGGTCAGTGCCTCTCCCAGGTTGTTGAGGGCCAGATTGATGGCCTCCTTGATGCGCGCAAAATCGCCATGGTAATCGCCGGAAACCCGGACGGTAAGGTCCCGTTCGGCAACTTTCTGGAGAACCTCCGCGGTTTCGTCGATGGGCGCGGACATGGCATCAAGGGTGTTATTGACTCCCTCCACGAGCTGGCGATAGACGCCGCCAAACCGTTCCGCTTCGCCGCGACGCTCCAGTTCTCCGCGCTTGGCTGCCTCAGTCAGCTCATTGATCTGCAGCGAGAGACTGCTCAACGCCTCCCGCATCTGCCCGTAGGCCTCCAGCGTCTTGGCGACCCGATCCAGAATCTCGTTGAGCCCTCGGCTGAGGGTACCGATCTCGTCCCGGGTAGCGTCGGACACCTTTTCGGTATGGGTTTGGGGGGTACGGGAGAGGTCGCCCTGGGAGATCGCCTGGATGCCGGCTTCCAGGTCGGCGATGTCTTTGCCGGCCACCGTCTTCAGACGCTCGACCACGGCCGTGATCCGCCGGCTGAGTCCGCGCGACAGCGTCAGCGAGACGGTGATGAGCGCCGCAAATGCCACCACCAGGATCACTCCCAGCACACGCTTTTCGCGTTCCACCGAGGCTTGCTGGGCCTCGATCCGCTTGGCGCTCTGGTTGCGCATCTGATCGACCACCTCGTCGATGAGGTCGGTGGGGCCGCGGTCCAGTCCGGCCACCATGTCCATCGCCGCGGTAATTCCCTTGCTGCCGCCTACCTCGCGGAACACCTCCAGGGCCTGCTTGTGCATGTCGAGCAGGACACCGTATTCGGCCTCGAAGGCCTCCAGCAGGGTACGGGTGTCGGGATCCTCAATGCTGCTCTTGAGATCGGAGAGGGCGGCGTCCACCGCCTGCAGTTCCTTGCGGTATTCGGCGAGGCTGGCCTCGAACTCGCTCTGGGTGGCACCTTTGAGCAGGGTTTGTTGCCATGCCTGAACCGCCTTCTTGAAGTCGACCTGCATGACCCGGGCCAGGTCCTGTTTCGGGACCTGGGTCGTCATGATCTGCTGGTAGGCGTCACTGATCTCGCCCATCCGGTAGACCAGCAGCGCCGAAGCCACTCCCCCCAACAGAAAGCTCAGCCCCAGGACCGTAAAGATCTTGGTGGCAACCCTCAGGTCCCAGAACCAGCGAACGCTCCAGCCGAAAGCCCGTTTGAGTCTTCCCATGGTCAATCGCGCCCCCTTCACAGCCAGGCTGGTACCCTTGCGTGCCCGGAGCAGGGCGGACGGCGCCGGTCGTTCAAGGCCGGCCCGCGTCTAGAAGTAACGGTAGATGGCCTTGACCGCCTTGGAATTCACATCGACCACCAGCACGACGGTATCGCCGCGCTGCAAATCCTCCACGTTCTTGCGCATCCTGCCTTCCATGACCTTGAAATCCGAGTCCAGGGCCAGGACGACGGTTTTCTGCTCCGCGTCGGCGGTCTTGACAACGACCTTCCCCGAAGCAGGGGTGATCGTGATGAGGCTGGCTTTGAGCACCCCGTCGCTGGACCCCAGCCGGACGTCAAAACGGCGCAGGTAATCCACCGCCTCGACGTCAGCCGCCCTCAGGGCAGGGGCCAGCAACAGCCCCAGCATCACCGCCAGCACCCACCGAATGTCTCGTGCCATCGATCTCATGACTCCCTTACCTCCCGAATGAGTCACCGGCTGGACTGGACATGAGTCAGCCGCAGCACTGTTATCGTCTGCAACAGGGGATCTCTTTAGAGGTCGGTGACCGGATGCCGGGGCGATCCTGTCAATGTCGGTCCTCTCGAACGTTAATTCCGGTGTGGCCCTGCTGAGACGTTCCTGTGAGCTCCTGAGTCGCGCCTTGCAGGCGCTCGTGTTGCCCCAGTCCTGCGTGCTTTGCGGCAACTGGGTGGCCGAACCGAACTGGGTTCCCGTCTGCCGATCCTGCGCAGCGCTCCCCCGGGCGCTGACAGGACCCCGTTGTGACGTGTGCGGCGTTCCAGTGGACGCCAACATCCTGGATCCGGGTTACCCCTGCTCGCGATGTCGCACCGGTGGTTACGTCCTGGACCGGGTCCGGACCTGGGGACGCTACACGGGTCCGCTGCGGTCCGTGATCCAGGCTTACAAGTTCGACGGCATCAAGCGACTGGCCCCGTATCTTGGACAGCGTCTGCTGGAAACCTTTGAGGCCGAATTCCACGACCGGAAGCTGGACGGGATCGTCCCGGTGCCCCTGCACCGATCCCGGCGCCGGGAACGGGGATTCGATCAGACCCTGTTGCTGGCTCGGTACTTGTCCCGCCAATCCGGCGTTCCCGTCTGGAGAGCCGTACGACGCACCCGCGCCACCCGCCCCCAGGTCGGCCTCAGCCGCGCCGGCAGGCGCGAGAACGTCCGGGGCGCCTTTGCTTCGTCCCCCGGCAGGCGGGCGCTGAGCGGTGCCAGGATCCTGATTCTCGACGACATCCTGACAACCGGATCGACAATGGAAGAGGTGGCGCGGGTCCTGCGGGCGGCGGGAGCCGAGTGGCTGGGTGGCCTGGCTGTGGCCCGCGCCTAGACTCACCCCGGACGGGACGGGCCGTCCGGGGTGGAGAGGTGGGGGTTACTTCTTGTCCGCAACCGGCTGGAGCGAGGAATCCGGTTCCAGCGTCAGCTCACGGCCGCCGGCTCCCCGGACCGGCAGCAGCATCGGCACGCGGCGCTTGTACGCCCGGTAAATTTCGCCGTGGTTGGCCTCCAGGTCCCGTTCTTCCAATTGGATCGCGGCCAGGATATAGAGAGTCAACAGACCCGCCAGCAGCAGGTGTCCCAGCGTCATGTCGGGGGTCGCCCAGAAGGCGACCAGGAAGCCGCTCATCAGCGGATGACGGACATAGTTGTAGAAAGCGGTGGTCCGGAACCGCTGGTGGGTGTAAGGCTTGCCCACCAGGTAGAGGTATACCTGGCGCAGACCGAACAGGTCGAAGTGGTTGATCAGGAAGGTCGAGATCAGGACCACGGCCCAGCCCAGAGCGAACAGTCCGTAGATGGCGAGCCGGGCTGTCTGGTCCTCAACCGACCAGATCACCTGGGGCAGCGGCTGCCAGAAAGCGTAGAGCATGCCCAGCACCACGCAGGTAAAGAGCACAAAGGTGCTGCGCTCCAGCGGAACGGGAACCACCCGGGTCCACAGGCGCTTGAAACCGGGTCTCGCCATGATGCTGTGCTGCAGAGCGAACAGCGTCAGCAGCAGGGCATTGACGATCAGGGCTATGCCGATGTTGCCGGGCTCGCCGGTGTCGATGCTCTTGGGAACCGCCAGGTTTCCCACAAAGCCAATCAGGTAGAGGAAGGTGCCCAGAAACAGGCAGTACGCGACGACGCCGTAAAAGAACCCTGCGATCCGTTTCACCAAACTGTCATTGACGTTCATGGTTGTCATCCTCCTTGGATGGGGTCTGGTTTCTGTCCTTCCATGCGCAGGCTGCAGAGAAAACAGCTCACGGCCCGCGAATCCCCCGCATTCGCGGCAGCGCTTGAGGCTCCGGTGGGGCCGACGTACACTGGGGCCAGTCCCTCTCAGCAAGGAAGCCGGTGGACAAGTCCGAGATCACTCAACTGCTGGAACGCCTGAACCAGGGCGACCCTGAGGCCGCCGAGA
>FWPV01016693.1_pt1 | contig 10300 bp, 7 predicted proteins | sample 2228371 | NCBI WGS metagenome assembly FWPV01 (sample SAMEA103939776, study PRJEB20133) | metagenome
CCACTTCGTGCCCGCCAAGGACGTGGCCTCGGCCGAGCAGTCGCGCATCTCCCGTCGCTTCGCGCGCGAGTTCGGCATCGTCAACTTCTTCGACGTCGGGCGCGCCGGCATCGAGCACGCGCTGCTGCCAGAGCAGGGACTTGTGGGCCCGGGCGACCTCGTCCTGGGCGCCGATTCGCACACCGTCACCTACGGCGGCATCGGCGCCTTCGCCACCGGCGTCGGGGGGACCGACGCGGCCGCCGCCATCGCCTTGGGGGAGACTTGGCTGCGCGTGCCCGAGTCGCTCAAGTTCGTCTATCGCGAGAACCTGTTTCCCATCCGCCAAGAGAACGGCCGATTGATCGTCGCCACCAGCGATCCCTTCAACCTCTATCCGCTGGACGAGCTTTCCACCGCCATCGGCAAGACCGTGACGCCGGTCTTGGCCAGCCAGGCGGAGATCAGCAAGCTCATCAAGACGCACTTGGGCGTGGGCGGCGAGACCATCGACGAACTGATCGCCCAGAGCGATGACGAGGACTCGGTGGAATTGATCGACGGCATCGAGGCCGACGGCTCCGAGCTTTCGCAATTGGCCCAAGAGCCGTCCGTCGTGCGTCTGGTCAACGAGATCTTGCTGGAAGCCATCGACCTGCGGGCGAGCGACGTGCATATCGAGTCGCAGCCCTCCGGCTTGAAGATCCGTTACCGCATCGACGGCGTGCTGCACCCCCAGCCCGTTCCGCCGGAAATCAACCGCTTCCAGGCGGCGATCATCAGCCGTCTGAAGATCATGGCACGCTTGAACATCGCGGAGCGGCGGTTGCCGCAGGACGGCCGCATCCAGCTTCGCGTGGCCGGGCGGGAGGTGGACGTCCGCGTGTCCGTCATCCCCATGATCCACGGCGAGGGCATCGTCCTCCGTCTGCTCGATAAGGGAGCGATGGAGTTTAACCTCCGCAAGCTCGGCATGGAGGACGATATCTATGCCGTCTTCCAAGACCTGATCAAGCTCCCGCACGGGATCCTCTTGGTGACGGGGCCGACGGGGTCCGGTAAAACGACCACCCTGTACAGCGCCCTGTTGGAGATTCGCGACGAGCAGACGAAGATCATCACGACCGAAGACCCGGTGGAATACCAATTGGAAGGCATCAACCAGATTCAGGTCCATCCCAAGATCGGGTTGACGTTCGCCGCTTCGTTGCGGAGCATCTTGCGTCACGACCCGGACGTCATCCTGGTGGGCGAAATCCGCGACTTGGAGACGGCGGAGAACGCCATCCAGGCCTCGTTGACCGGTCACTTGGTGTTCAGCACGTTGCACACCAACGACGCGGCCGGAGCCTACACGCGTTTGATCGACATGGGTCTGGAGCCGTTTCTGGTCTCCAGCACGGTGGAGGCCGTCATGGCCCAACGGCTGGTGCGAACCTTGTGTCCCGAGTGCAAGGAGCCGTACGAGCCGGATCCCGCCGAACTGCCTCGCGATTTCCCGCGGGACCGATTGGAGAAGGGGGTGACGCTGTACCGGGCGAAGGGCTGCCGGGCGTGCCGACAGGTGGGGTATCGCGGCCGGGTGGGGATCTTCGAGCTTCTCGTAACCACCGAGCGGATCCGCCAGTTGTCGCACGATCGGGCCAGCAGTTGGGCCATCCGCCAGGCCGCCGTGGCCGAAGGCATGATCACCCTGCGGCAGGACGCATGGCGGAAAGTCTTCGCCGGCCGAACTACAATCGAGGAAATCGAGCGCGTGACCCGGGCCGAAGAACACTGACGCCCGCGATTGCGTTCGCCGGACGTAGACCCGAGGGGATCCTGCCGCGCTATCGCCGCATGACCGCCGCCCGGCGTCATCCGAGGACGGCCGCTTTCCGGTCCGTTGCCCTACGCCCCGAGGAATAGTATCCACTCATGCCGGAGTTCAGTTACGTCGCCGTCGATGCCAGCGGAAAGAAGATCACCGGTACGGTTGCGGCAGCGACGCAACGGGAAGCGGTGGCGGCCGTCTCCGCGCGCGAGCTGTTCCCGTTGGAGGTTCGCGGCGAAGCGACGGATGCGGCGGCCCTGCGGCGGCGGCGCGTGCCCGCCCAACTGATGGCCGTGACCTACGGCCAATTAGCCGACCTCTTGCGGAGCGGCGTGCCGCTGCTGCGCGCGATCCAAGTGATTCGCGGTCAGGTTTCGCACCCGGCGCTGAAGGAGGTCTTGGGCGAGGTGGCGCGGCGGGTGGAGGACGGGGCGTCCTTGGCCGACGCCGTGGCCCGATTCCCCGGCTGCTTCGGCGAGATGGCCGTCAGCATGATCCGCGCCGGCGGCGAGGGCGGCTTCCTCGAAGATGCCCTGGTCCGCGTGGCCGCCTTCACCGATGCCAGCGAAGACCTGCGGAAACGGGTGATGGGCGCCATGGCCTATCCCGTGCTGCTGTTTCTGATCGGTACGTTGGTCGTCAGCGGCTTGCTGGTCTTTCTCGTCCCGCGTTTCCAAACGCTGTTCGAGAGCCTGCGGCAACGCAATGAACTGCCCGCCCTCACCGAAGGGTTGTTGGCCGCCAGCGATTTCCTCCAGCACTGGGGACTGTGGATCCTGCTCGTGATCGGGCTGACCGTTTGGGCGGTCCGCGGCTGGCTCCGGACCGAGACCGGCCGGCGGGCATGGGATCGGTATGTTCTGCGTGTGCCGGTGGCGGGCAACATCTTCCTCAGCTTCGCCGTGGCCCGGTTCTGCCGCATCCTGGGCACCCTGCTGCAAAACGGCGTACCGATCCTGCGGTCCTTGGAGATCGCGGGCCAGGCCACCGGCAACCGCGTCCTCAGCGACGCCGTGCAAAAGGCGACGGAGAACATCTCGGCCGGGCAGTCCTTGGCCGCTCCCCTGGCCGCCTGCAAACTCTTTCCGCCCATGGTCATCGAGATGATCTCCGTGGCGGAGGAAGCGAATACCTTGGAAACCGTACTGATTCAAATCGCCGACGCCCTGGAACGGCGGACGTGGCGGCAATTGGAATTGGGCGTGCGGTTGCTGGAGCCGATCATGCTGTTGATCATCGCCGGAATCGTTCTGGTGGTGGTCATCGCCCTCCTGCTGCCCGTCCTTAAGATGAGCACCACGATTTGATCGCCGCATCCGGATCGCCCCGCCGTCGCAGCAGGAAGTCCTCGCCGCCGTTCCCGCATGGGGAATCGCCGGGGCGACGCCAATCGGGACAATTTCCCCCGATTGGGGTTTACATTAAGGGAGGACGAGGTTTTGCGGGACCGTCGTGCGGCATTTGCGATAGGTCCGGCGGACGGCCCGCGATCGCACGCTCTCGCCGCGGAAACCTCGGAGGGAGTCGCATCGCTAGCAAGGGAGAGAGGAGTTCCTTTCATGGGTAACGCTGGAACGAACCGGTCGAACCGTCGCCGCTCACGTCGCGGCGTGACCTTGATCGAAGTGTTGTTGGTGCTGGTGATTCTGCTGATCATCGCGTCCATGGCGGTGATGGCCTACGGGCCGATCCAACGGCGCGCGTATATCAACGCCGCGCGTGCCCAAATCAAGGCTTTCAAGGCCCCGATCCAGCGGTATTACCTCGATACCAACCAGTACCCGGCATCGCTGGACGCCCTGATCCAACCGCCGGCCGACCTGCCCGATCCCAGCAAATGGGACGGCCCCTACTTGGACAGCCAATTCGTGCCCCTCGATCCCTGGGGGAATGAATACCAATACATGTACCCGGGGCAGAGCGATCCCGAAGGCTTTCCGGATATCTGGTCTTTCGGACCCGACGGCGTGGACGGCACGGAGGATGATGTGACCAGTTGGGCCGGCTAGACCCGCGGGAGCCATAAGCGTCCTCGCCCTTTCCCGGCCTCCTTTCCGCTCGATGCGGCGATTCCCATGCGTCGGCCGATACCGAACCAGCGATTGCGGCGAAAGAGCCGGCTCCGCCGCCGGGCGCTGACGCTATTGGAAATCATCCTGGTGTTGACGCTGATGTGCGTGCTGGGCAGCATGGCCTATATCACGGTGATGCGGCCGATGGCCTCGCAGCGGTTGGAAACGGCCGCCGATCAGCTTCGGGCGGAGTGGTTGCGGGCCCGCAATCGGGCCATGTCGCGCGGCGTCACCTACGCCTTCCGTTGCTCGCAAGAGAGCGGCGTCTACACCGTGGAGCCGTACAACGACGCCTCCCAGGACGCAACCCTAACGGGCAGCTTCGGCGGGACGAGCGTCTCCGGCAACACCGCGAGCGTCGTCCAAGGCGAACTGCCGGAGAAAATCGTGGTCCACGACGGCAACGTCTTGGGCGACGAGTTATCCTACGCCGATTTCGCCGAAAGCGGTCTCGCCGCCGACGGCTTCGGGACGCAAGGGAGTTGGACGATTCTCTTCTTTCCGGACGGGACGGCCACCTCGGCGGTCATCACGCTGCGCAACGAATACGGCCGGGCGATCGACGTCTCGCTTCGCGGGTTGACCGGGGCCGTTTTGGTGGGCGAGGCCTATCACACGGACGTGGTGACGACGGGCGCCGGGACCGACTATTCGTCTCCTTCCGCCGGAGGTCCGCCATGAGGTCGCGCCGAGCCGTCGCCGGTCGCCTCGGCCGGCATACGTCCGCCGGATTCACGCTGTTGGAAGTCATTTTGGCGATGGCCATTTTGCTGCTGTCGCTGGCCGCCGTTTCGCAATTGGTCCTGACCGCCCATTCCAATGCCCGGTCGGCCCGCGACCGCGGCACCGCCCAAATGCTGTGCGACAGCCTGATGGCCGAATTGATCGCCGGCTCGCTCCCCCTGGAATCCACGAGCGAGACGCCGCTGGAAGATGTGGTGGACGGCGTGGAACCGGACTGGTTGTATGCCGTGGACGTTTCGGCGATGGACTTGGACGGCTTGCTGCGGGTCGAGGTCCTGGTGCGGCAAGACGCCGCGCAAATCGCTCGGCCCGCGGAAGCTCGCCTGGTACAGTGGTTAATCGATCCGGAATACCCCTTCGTTCAACCCGGCGAGAGCGCATCGTCCGGCGGTTCGTCGTCCTCGTCGGGTTCCGGCGGATCGTCCGGCGAAGCGGAGACGGGAGGTACGCAACCGTGAGCTGCCTCATGGGGAACCGCATCGCTCCGCCTCATCGCGCCCCGGCGATTCGTAAAGCCGCGCCGGGACGGCCGCGGCGTGCCTGGGGGTTCACGCTCCTGGAAGTGATTTTGTCGCTGGCGTTGGTGACTTTGGTCCTGGCGGCGATGGGGGCGGCGACGGTCTTCCACTATCGGGCCGTGGAGTCCGCCAAGGCCCGGCTGGCCGAGGCGCAGCTCGCCCGAGCGGTGTTGGAACGCATGGCGCAGGATATTCGCGGAGCAGTCCCCTACGATCCCGTCAATTTCGCCCAATTGATCCCCGGCTTGGTGACGCGGACCAGCCAAAGCGACTTGGCGGATGCGGCCGCGGCGGCGGGGTTGGACGCCTCGATGCTCTTTTCCGACGGCGGCGATTCGCTCTCCGAAATGGGACAGGATTTCGCTTCCGGCGCGCTGCCGCACAGCGTGCCCGGCCTGTACGGAGAAATTGATTGGATCCAGGTGGACGTCAGCCGCCTGCCGCGCCCCGATCAGTTGCAGTCGGAGATCTTCCTCGCCGCCGACGGGATGCTGATCGATCGCGTCAGCGACGTCAAGACCGTGACCTACTTCATCCTCGATCCGGCGGAGGCTTCCGGTTACACGATTGCGAGCACGCCGGGCGTCACCGGTTTTGAACAGCAAGGCGGACTGGTCCGCCGGGAGCTGGATCGGGCGGTCACGGCCTATCTCGCCGAGACCGGGGAATTGGATCAGATCGACAACACGCTGCAACCCATCGCTCCGGAGGTGGAGGCGGTGGAGTTCGCGTACTTCGACGGTTCGAGTTGGATGGACTCTTGGGATTCGGACCTTCAGGGCACGCTGCCGACGGCCGTCGAAATCCGCTTGTACGTCCGCCCCGCCGAATCCCGCCGTAACACTGCCGCCTGGACGGGTACGAGCGTTGCCGGGTCGTCCACCGACGCCGGGGATCTGCGGATGTATCGCACGGTCGTGCATTTGCCGGCGGCGCATGTGACGGGCCAATTGGGGGCGACGGGCGGCGCCGGCAGCTCCAGCAGCTCCCAGGACGGAATGGGCGGAGAGGGGGAGCAGGAACCCGAGCAGGATGACGCGATGGACGACGCGCCGCAGGGCGGCGGCGGTCCGGGTCGCGGCAGGCCCGGCCAAGGATCGGACGGCGGCACGGGTGGTGATCGCGGGGACCGTCCCTCGGGCGGCGACGGCGGTCGCGGAGGATTCGGGGGGCAGCCCGGCGGCGGACCCGGTCAAGGCGGACCGCCCCCCGCTCCTCCCGGCGGAGGCTTCGGGGGAGGCGGTTTCGGCGGTCCACCTCCCGGCGGAGGAGGCGGAGGAGGCGGCGGTAATGAGCGATGACCTCAGGCCCCGAGTGCAGGCGGTCGCCCATCGGCACGTATCCCGCGCCGGTTCCCCCTCCGCGCGCGGCGGCATGATCCTCTTGGTCGTCCTTGTCACGGTGGCCTTGTTGGCATTGGGAGCCTTGACCTTCGCCGAGCTGATGCTGGCGGAGCGGGAGGGGACGGAAATCTATGGTCGGCTGTCCCAGGTCCGCTTCCGGCGCGGAGGTCGCCCGGCTGCTCGTCTCGCTGGACGAAGATCAGCAGATCGCGAACGGCGGCTGGTTCGACAACCCCGACTGGTTCGCCGGCGTGCCCGTCCTCCAAGAGGTCGATCCCCGCAATACCGCCTATTTTTCCGTGATTGCGCCGGCCGACGACGGTTACGCAGGCAGCTCGGGCGTGCGATACGGTTTGGAAAACGAATCCGGCAAGTTGAATCTGAACAGCCTGCTTTTGGCCGACCAATACGTCGAAAACGGCGGCCGGCAGCTATTGATGGGCCTGCCCGGCATGACCGAGGACGTGGCCGACGCCATCATGGACTGGATCGACGCCGACGACGAACCGCGGGAATTTGGCGCGGAAGTGGATTACTATTCCTCGCTCAGTCCGCCCTACGCGCCGAAGAACGGCCCGCTGGAAACGGTCGAGGAGCTGCTGTTGGTCCGCGGCATGACGCCCGATCTGCTCTTCGGCGCCGACCGCAATCGCAACGGCCTCGTCGATGCGGGGGAGACGGTGCCGGATGCGCTTTCGGCGCTGGGGGTGAGCGACGCTACGGCCTATCGCGGTTGGGCCGCCTATTTGACCTTGTACAGCATGGAGCTGAACGTCCGCCCGGACGGGTCCGCCAAAATCGATATCAACCAGGACGATCTGGAGGCCTTGTACGACGAGTTGGAGGCCGATTTCGGACCGGAGGTGGCGACGTTCATCGTGGGGTACCGGCAGAACGGCCCCTACGACGGCACGGAAGAATCGCAACCGCTGGGAGAGGGGGCCTTGCCCGATTTCTCCCGGCCGTCCCGCGCCACCTTCAGCACCGTGTTGGACTTGATCGACGCCCGGGTCCGCATGCAACTCGACGGCGTGGAGGAACCGGTGGTTCTCGGCCCGATTTGGTCCGCGTCCGAGCCGGGGCTGCTGCGAGTGGCGTTGCCGCTGATCATGGCCAATCTGACGGCCACCTCCAGCAAGGTGATTCCCGGCCGGATCAACATCAATCTGGCGCCGCCTTCGGTGCTGTACGGCATCCCGGGTCTCGATCCGTCCGCCGCGGACGCGATCATCGACTTTCGCCCGGCCGATCCCATCAACCTGGACGACGATCAGTATCGCTACGAAACCTGGCTGTTGGCCGACGGCGTGGTAACGCTGGAGGAGATGAAGGCCCTGATGCCGTTCGTCACCTGCGGAGGCAGCGTGTTCAAGGCGCAGGTGGTGGGGTATTTAGGGGGCGGCATTCCGGCCGTGCGCCACGAAGTGACGATTGACGCTACCGTCCGCCCGGCCCGCGTATTATTCTGGAGAGATATGAGCCAGTTGGGCCGCGGTTTCGACGCCGACGTATTGACCGGGGCGGGGACGTCCGCCCTCGGCTTGCCCGGCTTTTGAGAGGCGATCGACGGCGAAGGAGAACGAGAGTCATGCCGCAGTGGCTGGCCGTGGAGTGGGATGACGAGGAATTGCGGGCGGTGGTCGCCCGCGCCGGCCGGCGCGGCCTCGCGTTGGAGGACGCCTTTACCGTGCCGTTGCGGGAGGCGGTTCCGGCGTCGGCGGAGGACGGCTCGCGGCAGCGCCCCCCCGCGGAGGAGATCGGCGGCAAATTGGCGGCGGCCCTCGCGGCCCGCGGCGTCGCGCGTCCCCGCACGTTCGTCGCCCTGAGCCGGTCGCGGATCGAGTTGCGGCAACTTTCCCTGCCGCCCGTCGCCGACGACGAACTCCCCGATCTGGTGCGTTTCCAGGCCATCCGCGAGTTTCCGCATATCGACGAGGAATGGCGGATCGATTATATCCCGCTGGAAACGGCGGCCGATCAGACGCGGGCGGTTTTGGCGGCGGCGCTTCCGCCCGCCGGCAGCGCCGAGATCGAAGCCGTGTGCGGCACGGCCGAGCTGAGCGTCGCGCGGCAGGTTTTGCGGCCTTGCGCGGCGGCCTCGTCGGCCCTCCGCCGCGTGCCCGGCGAGCCGGACGAGATCCGCCTGATCGTGAATCTGGTCGGCGAGGAGGTCGACCTGGTCATTGTGGTGCGGGATGCGCTGGTGTTCGTGCGGACCGCCCGCGTCGCCGGCGACCCCTTGCGCGACCCCGACGCGGCCGAGCTTTTCGTGGGCGAAATCCGCCGCACGATGGTCGCCGCTCAGAACCAGTTGGGCGGAGGGCGGGCCAACCGCATCGTGCTGTGCGGGGCGGACGCCGCCCACGAAACCTTGGGAGCCATGCTCGGCCAACGGCTCTCGCTGCCCGTTGCCTGTTTCGATCCCTTCGCCGAATTCACGCTCCGCGGCGAATTGGCGACCCATCGCCCGGACGATGCGGGCCGCTTCGCCGCCCTGGTGGGCGTGCTGGCGGACGAGGCCGAAAAGCGACCGCCGGCCGTCGATTTCCTGCACCCCAAACGCCGCCCCCAGCCTCCCTCGCGCAAGAACCAGTACCTGCTCGCCGGGGCCGCGGGCTTGCTGCTGGTGCTGTGGGGCCTGATCTTCGCCTGGCTGACCCTCCACGGCATCGACGAAAAGATCCAAGCCCTCCAAATCAAACGCCAAGAATTGGACCGCAAACTCAAGGAGGCGGAAAAAACGCGCAAGCTCGTCGACGCCCTGAACGCCTGGCGGGCGAGCGACGTCATGTGGCTCGATGAATTGAAGCGGCTCAACGAAAAGGTCCCCTCCGCCAAGGAAGTCATGCTCAACAAACTGACGCTGGCGGCGGGCGAGAGGGGCGGACAAATCACCTTGGAGGGATTCGCCGCGAACGCCGAAGCCGTGCAGACGCTCGAGCAATCGCTGGAGGATCCCAACCATCAACTGCTCAGCAAGGGCAAGGCGGAGGACGCCTCGCAGCCGCCGTACACCCTTCGCTTCGGGTCGGTGGTGGTCATTCGCCCGCCCGAAGCAGCGAGCGGAACCGCGCGGGCGGCCGCCGCCCGACGGACCGCCTCTCCGGCCGCCCGGGGAACCGTCGGAGGGAGGCAGCCATGACCATCGGCCGACGGGAAATCACGCTCCTCGCGGTGCTGGGGTTGTTCGCGGCCCTGCTCGTCGGAACGGCCGTCTATTCCGCGGTCGTGTCGCCGTATCTCGCCAAGAAGCGGAATTATCAGCAACTGGCGGCCCAGGTGGCGCAGAAGGAGCGGCAATGGAATGAGCTGAAAAAGGCCGAGGAAACGCTCCGCGTCGCCCGCGAACAATCGCTGCCCGCCGATCCCGCCGTGGCCCGACGGCTGTACGAAAACTGGCTGCTGCAATCCGCCCAGGCCGCCGGTTTCGACGGCGTGAAGATTGAAAGCGGTGAAGTCCGCCGCGAGAGGGACCTGTTCTATCGCTTTCCCGTCGTGGTTCGCGGACAAGCGACCCTGGAGAAACTGACCGCCTTTTTGCACGCTTTCTATGCGCGGAACTATTTGCACCGGATTCAGCAAATCTCCATCACGCCGGGCAAGGACGGGAAGTCGATGGATTTGATGCTGTCGGTGGATGCCGTGGTGCTGGACGACGCCGCGAGCAAGGATGCCTTGCCGGAAGGTGAGCCGGCACGGCGGGAATTGCCGCCGCTGAAGGATTACGTAAGCGTGATCGCGGGCCGGAATCTGTTCGCGGCGTATCAGCCGCCCCCGCCGCCGCGACCGCCCCGGCCGCCGGAACCGTCCCGGCCGTCGCCGCCCGCCCCG
>FWPV01016694.1_pt1 | contig 10297 bp, 6 predicted proteins | sample 2228371 | NCBI WGS metagenome assembly FWPV01 (sample SAMEA103939776, study PRJEB20133) | metagenome
CCGATCTTGCGCTGGGATATGATTTTAATACAGTAGAGTTTGCAGTACGTGATGGTGTACCCTATGCAATAGATTTCTGCAATCCGGCACCTGATGCAGATGTCCACTCAGTAGGTGAAGAAAATTTCGAGTGGATTGTGGAAGCCGCTGCTAATATGGCAATCAGAAGAGCAAAAGAACATAAACCCGGTCAGAATAATCTTACCTGGGGTAGTTTTGTTTCATCATTCGTGAACAATAAACCTTTGTAATAAGAAAGATTAATTTTATGGCAGAAGCTGGATTGTTTACACTTGGAGTTGAAGAGGAATTTCAGATTGTTGATCCTGTTACGCGGGAGCTTCGTTCACACATCCAACAGATTCTTGAAGATGGTAAAATTATCCTTGCTGAAAACGTCAAAGCTGAAATGCATCAATCCGTTGTGGAAATGGGAACCGATATTTGCCGAGATGTTAATGATGCCCGTGAACAGGTAACGAAACTAAGATCTAATCTCGCAAAACTTGCAATCAAGAATGGATTAAGGATTGCTGCTGCCGGTACTCATCCGTTTTCTCATTGGCAGGATCAAAAAATTACCGAGCATCCCCGTTACAAAGTAATTGTTGATGATATGCAGCAGGTTGCACGTGCAAATTTAATTTTTGGATTGCACGTTCACGTTGGAGTTGAGGATCGTGAAGTTGCAATCCATATTATGAATGCAGCAAGATATTTTCTGCCTCATATATTTGCTTTATCAACAAACTCCCCTTTCTGGTTGGGAAGAAATACAGGATTTAAATCTTACAGAAGTAAAGTTTTTGACAGATTTCCGCGAACCGGAATTCCTGATTACTTTAACGGTGTTTCTGAATATGATAAGTTTGTTGATCTGCTGATTAAAACGAATTGTATCGACAATGCAAAAAAAATATGGTGGGATATTCGTGTTCATCCTGTCTTTAAAACTTTAGAGTTCAGGGTTTGTGATATTCCTATGAGAGTTGATGAAACAATAGCTTTAACTGCTGTCATGCAGGCAATAGTTGCAAAGCTTCACAAACTAATTAAACAAAATCTCGGTTTCAGATTGTATCGCAGAGCATTGATTGCTGAAAATAAATGGCGTGCTGCTCGCTATGGAATTCATGGTAAGCTGATTGATTTTGGAAAAAAGGAAGAAGTGGATTTTAAAGTTCTTGCGGGCGAATTACTGGAATTTATAGATGATGTTGTTGATGAATTAGGTTCAAGAAAAGAAATCAACTATATCAATCAGATTTTGGATATGGGCACCGGGGCTGACAGGCAGCTCGTTGTCTGGAATCAAACGCACGATACAAAAAGTGTAGTGGATTATATTATTGAAGAGACACACAAAGGATTAATTTTATAATTTTTTTTATAATGTCAGTTTTAGCACTGCCTGTCCGGCAGATGGTCTGTCGAAGAATGATAAAAAATCTTTGTTGTATTTCGACAGTATGAAGGTTACAAAATCTTTTTATTAATTTATGAACAAAAACAAAATTAAAGTAGCAACAATAGATTTATACAACAACGAACGTAACGAAGGGATGAGATGTATCCGTGAAATTGTTACGGAAGCCGGAACAAACAATCCTGGAATTGAATTACAGTATGATGTATTCGAAACAAGGTATAAAGGCGATATACCTGATTTAGATTATGATATTTTTATTTCATCCGGTGGACCCGGAAGTCCGTTTGAAGGGGAAAATCAGAAATGGGATAAAGACTATTTTAATTTGATTGATAAAATCTGGAACAATAATCAGGTATCCGAACAAAAAAAATATATCTTCTTCATTTGCCATTCTTTTCAAATGATGGCACGTTACTTTCAGTTTGGTGAAGTAAATAAAAGATTTATAAATTCATTTGGAGTGATGCCGTTTGCAAAAACGGAGGCAGGCAAGAATGATCCAATCTTAAAAGATTTAACCGATCCGTTTTATGCCGCTGATATTAGAGCCTGGCAGGTTGTAAATCCAAATCAGAATAAAATCAATCAATTTGGTGCAAAAATTCTTTCGTGGGAAATTCCAGAAGAAGAAAACAAAGATAACCCTGCAATTACAGCAATCAGAATTTCTGATGAAATTGTAGGTACTCAGTTTCACCCCGAAGCTGACCCTGAAAGTATGCTTTATCATTTCAAACAGGATGAAAGAAAAAATTTTTTAATCAGCAGATATAACGAACAAAGATATCAGGAGATGATTGGTTATCTGGAACATCCGGACAAAATAAAATTAACTCGCAGCACTGTACTTCCGACTTTTCTTAATAATGCTATCGATGAATTAATCTCTGTGAGAGTTTGATATGATTGCTGAAATACGAAAAAAATTTAATACGAACTTCACAGAAAAAACATATCACGAATTTTTATCCGATCTCAACTCTGCGTTAAAATATCCTACAGATTTTAGAGTTTGTGAAACTCCTCTCTTCTTGTCTGTTGATTTAACAAAAGAATTACTTAAAGCCTGCGACGATGTGATTGATCAGATCAGAAAAAAAGAATTTATAGAGAGATCACTTAATGCTATTCCTGCTCACTTAAAAGTACCAAATGATTATGAACACCCGCAATTTCTGCAGCTTGATTTTGCCATAACAAAAAGTAATGGATCGCTATTGCCTAAACTAATAGAATTGCAGGCATTTCCGTCTTTATATGGTTTTCAATATTATCTTAATGAGATTCTGAGGAAGCATTTTGATATTCCGCTTGGATTTACTAGTTACTTTAATGGTTTAAACAAGCAATCATATCAAACATTGCTCGCAAAACTTATTTTGGGAAATCACGATCCTGAGAATGTAATCCTGTTAGAAATAGAACCCGAGAAACAGAAAACAAGAATTGACTTTGCTGCCACTGAAGAGCTTACAGGAATTACAACCGTTTGTCTTTCTAAGATTAAAAAGCGCGGTAAAAAATTATTTTATAGAAAAGATGAAAAAGAAATTGAGATAAAACGAATTTACAATCGCGTGATATTTGATGAACTTGAAAGGAAAAAATTAAATTTTGATTTTGATTTTAAAGACGAAATTGAAGCTGAATGGGCAGGTCATCCAAACTGGTTTTTTAAAATCAGCAAATTTTCTTTGCCTCAGCTAAAAGGTAGGTTTGTTCCTGAGTGTTACTTTTTGAACGAGCTGGATATGTATCCGGAAAACCTTAATGATTTTGTTTTAAAACCTTTGTTTTCTTTTGCAGGACTTGGAGTGGATGTTGAGGTTACAAAAGAAAAACTTGATTCGATTGAAAACAAATCCAGCTATATTTTACAGCAAAAAGTTGAATATGCTCCATTGATTGAAACTCCTGATGGATTTTCAAAAGTTGAGATAAGAATGATGTTTTTATGGGAAAACCGGAATGAGAAACCTGTGCTTGTAAATAATCTTATCCGTACAAGCAAAGGCAAAATGATGGGCGTGGATTTCAACAAAAACAAAACCTGGGTTGGATCAAGTATTGCTTATCATCCATAGAAACCACAAATATTTTCATTGATTATTTATTATATTTCACCCCGAATCATTTAACTTCTGTTCCCAAATAAACCGCATAATAAAATTATGATAACTTATTACTTTCACGTTACAAAAGACTCCAGAATTAAGTACCAGTTTGAAGAAAATCTTTACTCGTTAAAAGGTAACATCATCATTCCTGATTTTAGAACCGCCAGATTGCTTTCTGAGAAAGTAAATACAATCAGAAGGAATGAAGGTAAATTTGATTTGCAGGTTACACCGGGTCAGGTTAATGCGCTTGGTCTGCTTCACGAGATATTTCATTTGTTAATCAGGAATTATGAACAAAATAATAAACAGGGTGTCTTCAAAGAAAGCATTGAATATTTAAGAAAAAAAATCGATGACAAAGATTTAGATAAAACACTGTTAAAGTTTATTGAAGAGTTCCCTCCTCTTCCGGTTTATCAAAATAAAATTAAAGCAGAAGATTATCTGAACGATAAGACCGAAAACAAATCAAATCGTGAGATAATTTTAGAAGAGTTAATAATCTTAAACCTTGAGAACATAAATCCGGCAACTCATCAACTTAAAGAATTATACAACGATGAAGAACTTGCAAAAGAAACTAAGTATAAAGATATCATCGAAGAGACAGAATTATTTTTTGAATCAGCACCCAAAATTGGTGGTTATAATTTAATCTCATTTTTGCGTCGTCCGATAATTCAAAGTCCATATAACATTGAAGAGCAGCTTGATTTCATCCGGGAACAATGGAAAGATTTTATAGATACTGAAGTGCTGAATAAACTTCTTAAGGGTAAAGATTTAATAAGAGAAGACTTTAAATTATTTGTTCAGCACGGAGGAGGAGAAAAAGGAACTCCACCTGTGCCCACTTACGAATTTGATCAAAGTTATTTTGAGTCATTAAAAGCAAAACTTGCCGCCGGTAGAAAATTATCCCCCGAAGAGTATGAATATTATCAGCTTGAGGTAAAAAGATTTACTGATGACCTTGACTGGATGCCGCGTGTAGTGATGATTGCAAAGAATGCCTATGTGTGGCTGTTTCAGCTTTCAAAAAAATATGGAAGAGAAATCAAAACTCTTGATCAGATTCCTGATGAAGAATTAGACCGACTTGCTAAATGGAATTTTACCGCACTTTGGTTGATTGGAATCTGGGAACGAAGCTCCGCTTCAAGAAAAATTAAACAGATGATGGGAAATCCGGAAGCTGCTTCATCTGCATATTCTTTATATGATTATGTTATAGCGAATGAACTCGGAGGCGAAGCTGCATTTGAAAATCTGAAAGCCAGAGCTTGGCAGCGTGGAATCAGGCTATCAAGCGACATGGTTCCCAATCACACGGGAATATATTCAAAATGGGTTGTTGAAAAACCTGATTACTTCATTCAATCAAATTATCCGCCTTATCCTAATTACAGATTTACCGGGCCCAATTTATCTGATGATGAACGGGTTGAAGTAAGAATTGAAGATCAGTACTACTCAAGATCTGATGCTGCGGTTGTTTTTGAAAGACTGGATAAATTCACAGGCTCACGTATTTACATTTACCACGGTAACGATGGAACAAATATGCCCTGGAACGATACTGCACAATTAAATCTGATGAAACCTGAAGTTCGTGAATCTCTAATTCAGACCATAATGCATGTGGCTCGTAAAACTCCAATTATCAGATTTGATGCTGCGATGACGCTTGCAAAAAAACACTATCAACGATTATGGTTCCCCATTCCCGGTTCAGGTGGAGCAATTCCATCCCGAGCAGATTATGCAATGACCCGCTCACAATTTGATGCTCAAATGCCAAATGAATTTTGGCGTGAAGTGGTTGATAGAATAAATGCTGAAATGCCAAACACGCTTTTACTTGCCGAAGCATTTTGGTTAATGGAAGGATATTTTGTCCGCACACTCGGAATGCATCGTGTTTACAACAGCGCTTTTATGCATATGTTTATGAAAGAGGAAAATGAGAAGTACAGACTGCTTATTAAAAACACACTTGCCTTCAATCCGGAAATTTTAAAAAGATACGTTAACTTTATGAGTAATCCTGATGAAGAAACAGCAATTAACCAGTTTGGAAAGGGAGATAAATATTTAGGTGTAGCAACGATGCTTGTTACTTTACCCGGACTTCCAATGTTTGCGCACGGACAGATTGAGGGATTCTCTGAAAAGTATGGTATGGAATATAAGCGATCTTATTATGAGGAATTTGTTGACGAACATTTAGTCTGGTTACATGAAAAAGAAATTTTCCCGCTAACCAAGAAAAGATATTTATTCAGTCAGGTTGATAATTTTGAGTTTTACGATTTTATAGATCAATTTGGAAATTGTAATCAGAACGTATTTGCATTTACAAACAAAGCAGGCAATGAGTTTGCGCTGGTTATCTATAATAACTCTTATTCAGAAGCCCACGGAAAAATAAATTACTCCTGTGAAAAAGCTTATGGTGAAGAAGGAAGAACAAGTACAACCTCAATCGATAAAGCACTAAATATAAATTCTAATCCCGGATACTTTTACATCTATAAAGATCATGTACAACAGCTTGAATATATTATATCAGGACAGGAAGTAAGCTCCGATGGTCTGTCATTCCATTTAATGGGTTATCAGAAAAAAGTATTGCTGGAGTTTAGGGAAGTGTTTGATGTTGATGGCAGTTACAGAAATTTATACAATCTACTTTCCGGTAGAGGAGTTGATTCGATTGAACGTGCACTTATGGAACAAAATTTTGTTCAGTTCCATAATTCTTTGGTTCACTTATTTACATCAATAAAATTCAGTCGATTACTTTTAGCCCTTGATTTGGAAAACAGGGATGAAATCGAACTGCCTGTTATTGATGAAGAAATATTAAGGATTATCAGAGACCTCTCAAATAATTTGAAATTAAAAAATTCATCGCAGGAAATTATTAAGAAAGTCAACACTGAGATTCATAAAATTCAGGCATTCAAAAAATCCTTCTTAAAAATTTTAGCTTCATCAAGGGCTCCTAAATGGAGCACTGGTTTAAAGAATGAACTAATCAAACAAAATGATCTGCAAAGGAAGCGGGAGCTGGCTTTTATAATTTTAAGCAAAATCCTGTTTATTATAAATGATTCACTTGAAGAGAAAAATGACTTCAAATTGAATTTTGAAAAGTTAATTCTTTGGAAACCGCTTTATGAGATTTTTAGTTTTCTAAGATTTGAAGATTACCCCAAACATTTAGATTTGATGAAAGCATTGTATCATCCAGTAAATTTGGATTTGGATAATAATGGCAATAAAGTATCTTCAGCTGATAAAAATAATCTGGTAAGAGAATTCTTCACTCAACTTTTTTCATTTAAAGATGTAAAGGATTTCTTGTTAATCAATGAGTTCGAGTCGATAAATTATTTCAACAAAGAGAGAATTGAAGAACTTATAAGATGGTCATTAATTTTATCTTGCTTTGATAGAATAAGATATAATGGAAATAAAGTTGCAGCGGCAATATTTTCATCAAGTTTAAATCAGCTTTATAATTTTTATCAGGAAATATTCAAACATATTCAAACAAGTGAATACAAAGTTTTAAACCTTGTCAAAATACCGGAAGTTAAGACAGCTAAGAAAAAAATAGCTGTTAAATCAAAGTCATCGGAGAAGAAGAAAAAGATTGTTTCTAAAAAATCAAAAACTAAAAAGAAGGCATAAGATGACTAAACAAACATTAATGGTTTTTCTGATCTTACTTATCTTTTATTTTGATGGGAAAGCGCAATACAATTTTCAAGTTGCTTTTCCAAACTTAAATTTTTCCAGCGCACTTGATTTACAAAATGCCGGAGATGGATCAGACAGGATCTTTGTAGTTGAACGCGGTGGATCAATTAAAGTATTTCCGAATCAGCAAAATGTAAGCACAACAAAAATTTTTCTGAATATCAGTGACCGTATTACATCCGGTGGTGAGACCGGCTTGCTTGGTCTGGCTTTTCATCCTGATTATAAAAACAATGGTTACTTTTATGTTAACTACACTGCTGCTAATCCGTTACGTACTGTCATATCAAGATTTCAGGTATCTGCTGCCAATCCTGATTCTGCAGATAATAATTCAGAGTTAATTTTACTTTCTTACGATCAGCCATATTCTAATCATAATGGCGGATGTCTAGCATTTGGACCCGATGGCTATCTTTACATTTCTTCGGGTGATGGAGGAAGTGGTGGTGATCCTTTGAACAATGCTCAGAACATCACTAATCTTTTAGGAAAAATTATCAGGATAGATGTAAACAATCCGCAGTCACCTCTAAATTATGGGATCCCATCAGATAATCCTTTTGTTGATAGCACAAATGTAAATGTGAGAAAAGAAATTTTTGCGTGGGGATTACGCAATCCGTGGAGAATGAGTTTCGATCCTGTTACCGGATGGCTTTGGGCTGCCGATGTCGGACAAGGCGAATGGGAAGAAATTGACATAATTAAGAATGGAAAAAATTATGGATGGAGATGTTATGAAGGAACTCATCCTTACAATACATCAGGTTGTAACGGAATTTATGAAATGCCTGTCTGGGAATATTCACACTCTCTTGGCTTATCAGTTACAGGCGGATATGTGTACAGAGGTAATAATGTTCCCGAATTGAGAGGAAAATATATTTACGGAGATTATGTTAGTGCGAGAGTTTGGGCGCTGGAATACGATGGCATAAATCCGGTTGTTAACACATTGATTACAACAGCTGCAGGATCAATAACATCATTTGGAGTAGATGAACAAAATGAACTTTATCTGGTTTCATTCAATGGTAAAATATATCGATTCATTCCTACGATAACCGGAGTGGATGAAGAAACCAGTTTGAATAACTTTGTACTAGATCAAAATTATCCTAATCCTTTCAATCCCACAACAACGATAAGCTGGCAAACATCTTCAGGTAGCTGGAATTCATTAAAAGTTTTTGATTTACTCGGTAATGAAGTTGCAATCCTTGTTGATGAATTTAAACCGGCAGGGCTCCACAAAGTTGAATTTAGTCCGGCTATTTCAAATCAACAGCTATCAAGCGGCGTTTACTTTTATCAATTGAGAGCCGGAGATTTTACTTCTATCAAGAAAATGGTTCTTATGAAGTAAGCATTTTACGATGCTATCGGCTTGAGATAAGCTGATAGCATTGATTCTGTATTAAATTTAAAGTAAAATTCGATTGGATATTTTAGCTGTTTAGCTGAAATGACAATCAACTATTTACAAATAGAATCCCATCCAATTAAACATTTCCAAAGTCTATATCTTTTAATCAACGGAGAGCAAAATGAAAACTACAAACAGGTTTTTATTATATTCTTTTGTTGCTTTGCTTTTAGCAGGATTAACATACTCACAGAGTATAGATGTGCATTATTTCATTGGTAAATCACGAAATGAAGTTGTGAAAAAATTCGGAAATCCTGTTCATAAAGACGAAAGTAATCCGGATATGATTTGTATGTTCTACAAAGGGAAAACAGGAAGTATGATTTTCGTATCCGATAGAAAAGTAGTTTATCAGGCTGAAGCCACTCAAACGATGAACACTGAGACTGATGCAAGAAATAAAATGTATTCATTCATAACAGAATCTATTGCAAACGGATTTAAAGTTGATACTATTAGTGTAAATGATTATCAACTTCAAAAAACCGGGACAAAAGTTGATTTGCAATGTTATGAAAATAAAATTTCGAAAAATTTTGAGATCAGAGTTAAAGCCAGAAGAACCGAGAATTAAAAATTTAATTTCAGTTATTCAGATACTTAGAAACTGCTTCAGCACAATTTTCACCATCAATTGCGGCAGAAACAATTCCACCTGCATATCCGGCTCCTTCTCCACAAGGAAATAATCCAACTATCTGCGGATGCATAAATGTATCTCTGTCCCGTAAAATCCTGATTGGAGAACTCGTTCTTGATTCGACACCAACCATTACAGCTTCCTCTGTATAATAGCCGGGCATTTTCTTATCAAAAACCTGCAATGATTTTTTTAATCGGCTAGTGATAAATTCCGGAAGACTACTATGCAATGGTGCGGGTGTTAAACCCGGAATGTATGAACTTTTCGGAAGCGACTGAGATTCTTTACCTGCTACAAAATCTGTTACTCTCTGTGCTGGTGCAGATTGTGTTTCATTGGCTAACTTAAATGCTAATTTTTCCAATTCCATCTGAAGCATTAATCCTGCGAAGGGATAATATTCATCATACTTGCTCCATTCACGTTCTGTTATCTCAACAACAAAGCCTGAATTTGCAAAAGGAGAATTTCGTTTTGATACCGACATTCCATTCACGACAACTTCTCCCGGTGATGTTGCAGATGGAACAATTATTCCACCCGGACACATGCAAAATGAATACACTCCTCTTTGCTCAATCTGGCAAGCTAAGTTATAACTTGCTGCAGGCAAATTTGGATGTTTATCTTTTGTGTGATATTGAATTTCGTTAATCAACTTTTGAGGATGCTCAATTCTTACACCCATTGCAAAGGGTTTGGGTTCAATCTTAATATTTTTTTTATGGAGCAAATAAAAAATATCACGTGCTGAGTGTCCTGTTGCAAGAATTACGGCATCTGCCTTAATTTCCATCTCATCATTTACCTTTACTCCAACTACTTTACTTCTGTCAATCAGAAAGTCTGTAAGCTTTGAATTGAAAAGAATATCGCCTCCATTTTCTAAGACAGTTTCTCTT
>FWPV01016697.1_pt1 | contig 10296 bp, 11 predicted proteins | sample 2228371 | NCBI WGS metagenome assembly FWPV01 (sample SAMEA103939776, study PRJEB20133) | metagenome
CCTCCTGACGCCCACCGAGAAGGTTCTGGAGTTTGAAAGGGATGAGGAGTGGACAATCTCTAAGGAGGGGATGACGGAAGGAGCCCTCTTCGGGAAACTTGTTCACCGCCTCTTTGAGAAGATGGACTGGAACCATCCGGAGAGGATTGATCTCCTGACAGAAGAGGAAGGAAAAAGGTTGGGTGCGACCCAGTCCATGATCGAAAGCGCAAAGGAGCTAATCAAGAGGGCGATTTCATCTTCGCTCTTGCAACGGGTCATCCAATCAGAAAACTATCAAAAGGAAGTCCCTTTTACCTACCTCGAAGAAGGAACGATCATCGAAGGTGCGATGGATCTGGTCTTTAGAGAGGGGGAGGATTGGGTGGTTCTGGATTTCAAAACAGACCAAATCGATCCAAAAGAGTTAGAAGCAAGAGTCAACCACTACCGGCCTCAGGTAAGAATCTACTCAGAGGCCATCCAGAAAATCTTTGGAAAACCCCCCAAAGAGGTAATCCTCTTTTTTCTCCATCCAATGGAATCCGTCTCTCTTCCCCCCCTTCTCTCCTGAAAACAAAATATCTTCTCCTTGCACTTCTCGGTGTGAAGTAACCCGTCACTGTACCGGGGAAATTCCATGGAATCGGACGGGATGTCGGAGAAAATCTTATAGCGGAAACCTCACCTTGTCCCCGGGCTCGAAGAATCCAATTAGAAACTGGGAGGGTTCTCCTGTCATGGGCGAAGCGACCTTTGCCAAATAGTCATTTCAGATCATCCGCTTGGTAAGATTTTCGAAGATCTCCCTGTCCGATCACCCCTTCTTCCCCGCGCTTCAGTGACGTATTACAGTATGAATGGGTTTTCTGTTGCGGATCCAAACCGGGTTAAGGTAAAATTCGTCTTGAGTACACGGATACATTCTGTAAACGTCAATTAAGCCGAAAAAGGAGGAGATGAAGAATGAGGACGGTGAAAAAGAGTTGGACCGCAGGGCTGGTTTTTGTGGTGTTACTATCGTTCTTCTTTATTCATCCTGTTACGGCCCAAACCAAACTTTCCTTGACCGTTACCTCTGGGCCACTCTGTTCGGGACACCCGTAGCCCAATTCCATCGTCCCCTCCATCTGACTTTTGCCGCGAGCCTGGGATTTCTTATTTATCCGTTCACCGGAAGAAAGAATCAAAACCAGGCAACCCTCCCGAGTACCGGTCTGGCCTTTCTCAGCCTCCTCTCTTTCGGCTGGGTGATGGCCTCCTACCAGCGGATTGCAGAGCGTCAGGCCATGGTGGACCCTCTGTCGGGATGGGACCTCGTCACAGGTGCACTCAGCCTTCTTCTCGTTCTCGAACTCGTCCGCAGGACGATCGGCGCAACGCTCTCCATGGTGGCAATGGGAGCCATCCTTTATGCTCTTTTGGGCCAATGGCTTCCCTCCATCATTGCTCACAGGGGATTCCCCCTGACCGATATCATCGACTATCTTAATTTTGGGCTGGAGGGGGTCTACTCGATCCCTCTTGGGGTTTCCTCGACCTACATCATCCTTTTCATCATCTTTGGAACATTCCTTGAGGTCTCGAAAGCTGGTGACGTATTGATCGATCTTGGAAAGATCCTCGCCGGACGCTTTCGCGGCGGTCCCGCCAAGATTTCTGTCATCACCAGTGCCTTTTTTGGAACCATCTCCGGTTCGGCAGCCGCCAATGTCTATGCAACCGGGTCTTTTACAATCCCCTTGATGAAAAAAACAGGCTACAACCCGGTTTTTGCAGGTGCGGTCGAGGCCTCGGCGAGCACCGGGGGACAGATCATGCCTCCCATCATGGGGGCAGCAGCCTTCCTCATGGCAGACCTCCTTGGCATTCCCTATCTCCAGGTCTGCAAGGCAGCCCTCCTTCCAGCTGTCCTCTATTTCTTCTCCATCCTCGTCATGGTCGACTTCGAAGCGGCACGAGTCGGGTTGAGGGGAGTCGATCCTACGGAACTTCCATCGCTCAAAAAGACGTTGAGAAGGTCTTATCTCCTCCTGCCCGTGGCGATCCTCATCGCGCTGATGGTCGCGGGCCATACCCCTTTTCGGGCGGCCTTCTGGGCGACGGCATCCACGGTGGTGGTCTCCCTGGTTTCGAAAGAGACTCGCATGGGACCCCGAAAGATCCTCGAAGCCCTCGAGACGAGCGGCAGGCGGACCGTTCTCATCGCGACTGCCTGCGCTGCGGCTGGTATAATCGTCGGAGTCGTAACCCTCACGGGCATCGGGTTAAACATCAGCTCCTTGATCATCTCGGTTTCAGGAGGGATCCGGTTGGTCGGGCTCGTCTTGATCATGGTCTCTTCGATCGTAATGGGAATGGGAACTCCAACAACGGTCGCCTATGTGATCGTAGCGACCCTCGGAGTCCCTGCGCTGGCGAAGCTGGGCTTTGATCTCCTCCCATCCCACTTCTTCGTCTTCTACTTCGGAGTCCTATCCATGGTGACCCCCCCTGTGGCCGTCGCGGCGTATGCGGCTGCCGAGATTGCGCAGGCCGGCATGATAAAGATCGGACTCCAGGCCACGAAGCTCTGTTTCGTGGCCTTCCTCATCCCTTTTGCTTTTATGTTCGAACCGGGGCTCCTAATGGAGGGACCATGGACGACCGTCCTGATGGAATTTTTCACGGCAATGATCGGGGTTATTGCCTTAGGTGCTTCGTTTCAAGGTTGGTTCTGGGGTAACCTTAAAATTCTTTCCCGTCTCGTGTTCTTCGTGGCAGCAATCCTTTTGATAATCCCTGGGCTAAGGAGCAATCTCATTGGCCTGGGACTTTTTTTGATTTTGGGTGGGTTCCTGTATTATAAAAAAGTATCGAAGAGCAGGTGATTAGCCAACTTGGGGAGGTCATGAATGAAAAAGGATCTAGTCCGTCCCGAAGGTTCTTGGGTTGCATTGATCACACACTTTGCCGATCGAGGGAGATTGGATATCCCTGGCTTCAAGAGGCTCGTCGATTTTCAGGTGGCCAATGGAACGAGCGGCCTCTTGCTGATGGGATCGACGGGCGAACCAACCTCCCTCTCCTGGGAGGAAAGAAAGCAGATCATCTCCGAGATGGCTCCTTACTGCCGCGGAAAGATCCCCGTCTTCTTCGGTGTCACCTGCGGTTCGACCGCTTCGACTATCGAACTGGCCCGATATGCCCAGGAGATGGAGGCCGATGGGGTCATGCTCGTCGTTCCACCCTATTCGGCTCCACCTCAAAACGCGGTCTATACCTTTCTGAAAAGTGTATGTCAATCTGTCGATATTGCAGTGGCCATTTACAACAATCCGGCCCGTGTCATCGTCAACATAGATCCTCCAACGATCGTAAGGCTCTTTCGAGAATGTCCCAATCTGGTGGCCGACAAGGAGGCGGTTCCGAGCATCTCCCAACTGGCAGCGGTGCTTGAGGGAACCGGAGGGGGTCTCAGGCTTCTTTGCTGCGATGCGCCGAATTATGGACTGACCATCCCCACGCTCGCAATGGGTGGGCACGGCACGGCGAACGTCACGGGAAACATTGCCCCCAAGGAGATGGCAGACCTCTCGAAACCCTGGCGATCGTGGGACGACGTGACCAAGGCCAGGGAACTCTACTTCAAGTACCTCCCCCTGATGGAGGCTGCCTACTCAGCAACTAATCCCGTAGCCATAAAGGCGATGGCCAAAGTTATGGGATTGCCCTCCGGCGATCCTCGACCGCCCCTTCCTAAGATAGAGGAAGAAAAGCTGAAGCCTCTGGAGGAAGTGATCAGGAGATTCGGGTTGAAGGAGAAATACGGTTTGGCCTGAGGGGTAAACCATGGAGTCGAGCGAAACCCACCCACCTCTCTGGTTTAAAGTCACGTTGCAACGCGGCGAAGATCTCTTCGAGGGGCTCAGGAATTTTCTCGAAAAGGAGTCTCTCAGGGAGGCACACCTCCTCTCCTGCATTGGTTCCCTTGAGAGAATCGTTCTGGCCTATCCTAAAAGCCGAGGCTTTCCCCCTGAAGTGGGCTACTCCATTTTCGAAGACATCTTTGAGATCAATGGCATTTCCGGAAACATTAAGAGAGAAAGGGGAGAGATCAAAATCCATCTTCACGGCTCCGTCAGTAAAGGTGGGAACAAGATTCTCGGAGGGGCCATTGCGGAGGGAACGAGAGTCTTCAAGGTAGCAGAACTGCTGATCGTCGGGATAAAGGAGTAAAGGGGGATATGCCGCTCTATAAGTTTCTTTGTCGAAAATGCGGAAACCGTTTTGAGCTCTTCCTTCGACCGAGCGAAGCTAACGAAGGTAATCCATGTCCGTCCTGCCTAGGGCCGGAGACAGAAAGATTGCCAGAAGAGGATGAGACCACTTTGGCGGCTACCGGATGCCAGCCCGAAGCTAAGACCTGACTAAAATCCTGACCGGTGGTTCTCCGATCCCCGATACCAACGGCCCAGATAACACTCAGCGAATTTGTCCTCTGTAGGTGCCAAGACTTAGGCATCAGATCTACACTGTTGCGTCATTGTTCCCCTGGTATTTCAACCACTGCCTTTCTTCGGCTCGTACAAGCCCATATTTTTGAAGTGAATGATGCCTGCTCGATAAAGAGTTGCAACATAAGACAAAAAAGGTCGCTTTTCTTCTATCTCTTGCAGTCTAACTTCCTCGTAACTCCTTTAAATTAAAGCAGTTATTGCATCTTTGCCTTTTTGGCACAGGATTTGATTTTAAACACCCCCAAACCAATTCCCTAGGGAAATCGAGCATAAACCACCCTGGTTCGAGAGGCGAAGGGTTATTTTTCTCTGTCTTGAAGAGCATAGGTCGACGAAGGTTTTTGCTCAGGGAAACTCAAACATGCAATCTCCCCGCTACAGAATCCTTGTCGTGGAGGACGAGCAGCAAACAAGAAGATTGATAATCGACCTCCTCTCTCAGAAGGGGCATCGATGTTTAGGGGTCGAGAACGGTCGGGAGGCATTCAACAGACTCATGGAAGGAAAATTTGATGCACTCGTCACAGACATCGCGATGCCCGAAATGGACGGGATTTCTCTCACCAAGGAGTTCTCAAGGCATTACCAGAACCTTCCTATCATGGTAATCACGGGACATACGGACGAATATTCTGCCGAAATGGCCATCGGTGCAGGAGCAAGAGAATTTATCAAAAAGCCCTTCTCTGTATACGAGTTTCTTATTCGTTTCGATAAGATGATGAGTTCTTACGAGACCGAGAAGGCACTCATGGCCCTCTCCCTCATGGATGAACTCACAGGGCTATACAATCGGCGAAGATTCTTTGTCTTAGCGGAACAGTACATGAAGGTGGCCCTTCGTGGAAAAAGGAGGCTTCTGCTTCTCTTTATCGACATGGATAATCTGAAATGGATCAATGACCACTATGGCCATAATGAAGGGGACCGGGCATTGATGGAGCTCGCCCATATCCTCAAGAAGACCTTCCGCGACTCAGACATCATTGCCCGGATCGGGGGGGATGAATTTGTCGTTCTTTTGGAATTGGCCGAAGAGAAAAGCCCGATCTTCGTCAATCGTCTTTTTGAAAAAATAGAAGGTCATAATGCGATGCGATCCCGGCCGTATTCCCTATCAATCAGTGCGGGAATGGCCCAGTTCGACCCAGCCCAACCTATTTCTATAGACGAACTCGTGTCCGAAGCGGATGCCTCGATGTATGCCCAGAAGAGGAAAAAATCGACAAATAAAATGGGTCCCCTTTAGGGCTTTTGTTTTTTGGTCATCTCTGTTAAACTAAGTACAGACGTCCAATTGACCTTCCGTTCTCGGGTTTCACGATGCGAATTGCCCCAACTTCACTTCCCGTTTTGTAGGTTGAACGGATGAGCACCGAGAAGGAGAGAAACAGGGAAGCGTTGGATCGGATCGCCTTTCATCTCGATCAGGCGATGAGACTTTACGATGAGTTGGACCTTTCTGACCTCGATCCCCTTGAGGAAAAAGAGTGGGCTGACAGAATGAAGACGTGTAAGGATGCCATCGAATTTACAAAGCGATCGATTCAGAGGCTCAAGGAGATCCTTTCGCGCCAATAGTTAAAAAGACCCGTATCGATGGTGTCGATGGCGTTAGGCTTGCAATATTGTAATCTAGAGTGTCAGAGACGCTTCCTAACAAACTCCTCATTCTCCGCTTCTGATCGTTGTTGCTTCTCTCACTCAGGAATACTTTTTTCTCTGGCCAGCTGGCTTTTATGAGTGACTCCGTCCGATCAAGCGACTTATTCCGTTAGCCGGAGATCCCTGTATTTCTTGATGTGCTCGACCAACCCCCCATCCGTTAGAATCCGCTTCATGATCGGGGGAATCGGAGCGAAGAATACCGTCTCGTTTCGCGTGTAGTTCAAAATCTTTCCTTCCTCCAGGAAAAGCTCAAGCTCATCTCCCTCCTCAATTCGATCCGTGTCACAAAGAATCGCTGGAAGACCATTGTTGAAGCAGTTTCGGTAAAAGATACGTGCAAAACTTTTTGCCAAAACCGCCTGAATCCCGTTGAGCTTGATGACAATGGCCGCATGTTCCCGACTCGAACCCTGACCAAAATTTAGACCCCCCACAATGAAGTCCCCCGAAACAACCCTCTCAGAAAACCCCGGCCTCTCGTATTCCAAAACATGTTTGGCCAATTCCGGAAGATTCGACCGAAGATAAAAATACCGCCCAGGAATGATATGGTCCGTGCTTATCCCATCCCCCAATTTCCATGCCCTCCCTCTCATCGCTTCCCCCTACAGATACTTTCTTGGATCCGCAATCCTCCCCTCCAGCGCCGTAGCCGCCGCAACCGCAGGGGACCCCAAATAGATGAACGATTTCGGACTCCCCATCCTCCCCTTGAAGTTCCGAGGCTGCGTCGCCAAACAAACCTCCCCATCCCCAAGCACCCCCCCATGCAACCCCACGCAGGCCCCACAACCCGGAGGAGTCACCAACGCACCCGCCTCCGTAAATATCTCCACCGTCCCGTCCTTCAACGCCTCCCAATAAACCCGCCGCGACGCAGGCGTCACAATCATTCTCGTCCTCGGATGAATCACCCTCCCCTTCAATATCCGAGCAGCCACCCGAAGATCCTCCAACCGACCATTACACGACGTCCCAAGAAAAACCTGATCTACTCTCACCTCCCCAACCTCGTCGACCGCCTTCGTGTTGTCCACCTGATGCGGACACGCAACCATCGGCCTCAAATCCCTCCCCCGAATCTCAATCACCCTCTCATAGCTGGCCCCCGAATCCGCCTCAAGCCTTCTAAAGTCCTTCCCCCTCCCCATACCCTCCAACCACCTCCGGGTCTCCCCATCGGAAGCAAAAAGCCCCACCTTCGCCCCCGCCTCCACAGCCATGTTGGCAATCGTCATCCTCCCAGCCATCTCCAGAGAAGCAATCCCCTCCCCCGTAAATTCCAATGCCTTATAGGTAGCCCCGTCAGCCCCAATCCTCCCAATCAAATAAAGAATGATGTCCTTCCCGTAAACCCCAAAAGGAATCTCCCCCTCCACCACCACCCGAATCGTCTCCGGTACCCTCAACCAAATCTTCCCCGTCGCCATCGCTACCGCCGCATCCGTCGACCCCACGCCCGTCGCAAAAGCAGAAAGCGCCCCTCCCGTACACGTATGCGAATCCGCCCCAACCACCACATCGCCCGGCTTCACATCCACCTCCGCCACCACATGATGCGATATTCCCCAACCCACCTCCGATACCCGACATCCCATCCTCACCGCAAACTCCCTCATCATCGCATGATCGTTGCTCAACTCAAACCTCGGACTCGGAGAAGCATGATCGAAAAAGAAAATCGTTCTGCCCGGATCGGCCAGCCGATCAAACCCCATCTCCCGCACCTTTCTTATCGCCAAAGGCCCCGTCCCATCCTGGGCATAAACAAGATCCACCTTCACCACTACGATCTCCCCTGCTCTCACCTCTCGCCCCACATGCTCACTCAAAATCTTCTCGGCTAAGGTCATGCCCATCGTCTTCTCTCCTACCTTCCCTTCGTTGGAGAATTCTGTTCTACGTCTTCTTTATAGCATAAATTGGGCCACCAATCACATTGATTTTTCATCCCCAGAGAATTATATTAAAAATAAAGAAAGGGGGTGTTCTGGATGAATGAGCGATACAAAATTACTCCCTGCGCATGCTTCTCTCACGATGACAAGGACGGTCGTCTCAAAATAGAGTTGGAACTTCCGGGTGTCAATAAAAAAGATATTCAGCTTGAGATGCGCAAAGACAGCTTCTGTGTCTCAGCCCCGAGGGGTTCTGACACCGAATATTCTGGCTGCTATATGTTGGCCCATGAGGTCGTACCCGAAAAAGCGGAAGCCAGATATGAGAGCGGCCTGCTAAGGATTTTCGCTCCGATCCGGGATTGGGAGCATAAGGTGAATGTAATGATTCAGTAGCAGGGATTCAAACCCTTTTGACGGGCCCTTCTCCAAACCGGGGAAGGGTCTTTTTTTAGACAAAGATGGAGAAATCATCGAAATCTTCCTGATCCTTAATCTTATTTAAAGGGGGGGAGAAATCGAATATCTCGCTTTCCGTGGCCGGGTTATAGAAAAACCGTAATTCCACGAAGGCACTGCCAGAATGGCACATCTCCTCTTTGAGGCTCCCCCTCGAAGAAAGGAGTTTCAAAGACGAGGGGTTCCCACCTTATCTAACCAAGGAGGCAAAAAATGAATACCTATATTATTCTAAAGCCGTTTTTTTCCAGAGGCCTTTGATGATCCGAAACATCTTCTCGAATTGGCGGAAGAGGTTTCCAAAAAGATCAGGGCCGAATGTCCGAAGGTGAAATGGGAAGATAGCTATGCCACCCTTGGCCGTTTCGACGTTGTTGATATCGTTGAGGCAGAGGATCCAAAGGAAATCGAGAAGGTGGCAATGATCATTCGAGGAAAAGGTCTGTGAGTATTAGACATGTTTACTGGACGGCGTGGTTTACCTCTCGGGATTTGCGCCAAGTCTCCAAGAGGTCAAACAGATGGCTCTCTCTCTGAGTCATGGAGATACGGTCCTCAATCAAAGAAAAGGGCGGTGCGATCCCGCTTGTGAAGAAAGCACTGCCAGGAATTTAGCGCAGCCTCCGCCCTTTTCTCTCAAAGTCGGTAGGACCCAAGTGAGGGAAACCCTAACTTCCCTGCCAGAAAGGGGTCCGATTCCTCTCTAAGTCAGTGCGACCCTGGTCATGGGGCGTTATTCCCGGTATTTTAAGCCCCACCTTTTGCCCCTCAGCTTCTGATTCCGTACCGAGAACCGGAGCCCCAGACAGAAGGGGGGGTGGTGTTAGCCCCTAAGTCCGTTATCCCTTCCGAAAAATTATGAAATAGAAGAAAAGGGGGTGAGCAACAATGGCTCTTCCCAAAGAGATCGAGCGTGTCACAGATAGCCTTTGGCATTTACCGATGCCCCACAAACCTGGGATGCGCGTTCTCGCCCGGATCTATGCCAGCGAAAGACTCCTCCATGAGATGGATGAAGTCGTCTTCGATCGGATCAGCAATGTGGCAACCCTTCCTGGGATGAAGAACGATGCCCTTCGCATGCCGGATGGTCACTTCGGATACGGCTTCCCCTAAGAGGCGTAGCCGCCATGGACTTAGAAGAAGGCGTCATCTCGCCTGGAGGTGAATCCAATTTACCCTTTGCCCAGGGGCCCGTCCGAATTTACGGTGTCCGCTCGGAAATTCTACATCTCGTTGCGGGAAGGAATGACATGGAACAGATCCAATGGAGAAAAGGGTCGAGTGTTTCAGAATTCTTCGATTCCTTACGGTCCTGTAGCCGCTGGGGGAAAAACCCCGAGGATCGCACCTACCTGATTGAGGCTGGCCCGGTCATAAAACCCTCACCTGTCATCTCCTTTTTGCCGAGTCCGTAGCTCCCCTCTCTATCAGTCCCAAAAAATCTTCCCATACTTTCAAGGGATTTTCCAAGAGGGCCTTTTTCAACACCCTGGAAGAGGCTCGGTCCAATCCCTCTCTCGGCGTGCCCATTCTTCATCTTAACAACCCGATTTCCCTTGGATGGAAGGGAAACTTTTTAATGAAACGATTTTTATCCTCCCGACCGAAGGTGGTTCCAAAGGAGCGTTAGGAGGTGATCACCGCTCCTTTTTACCCCGGTTCCGAATCTTTCGCCTTCCCTGTTTAAAAGTCCCTCCAGCCAAAGCACATCTTTCTCGATGGCTCGATTCACTTTAAACCCTTTTATTTGGATTGGGACCATCTCCAATCGATGAAGCCTCCCTGTTGGA
>FWPV01016699.1_pt1 | contig 10296 bp, 8 predicted proteins | sample 2228371 | NCBI WGS metagenome assembly FWPV01 (sample SAMEA103939776, study PRJEB20133) | metagenome
GGGGTGGTAGGGCGGGGGGCAGGGGGCTGTGCCCCCTGGCCCCCTCCCCTACGAACACTTTTTCAACACCCTGCTAGGAGATAAAGAGATGTGTCAATCCCGTCGGCCCCGGCCTGATATCCGGGCATTTTTCACCAACCTGGGCGGCCCCCAGCCCTGGACAGAGAAAGTCCAGCTCTTTCTCCGCAACAACTGGCTGAAAATCCGGCACTTCCAGGATTGCTGCGGCCATCCCGGGGAACCTGGCTGCTGACAAGGACGGCCGCCAGAGCCTCGGTGAGGCTGCCAGGAAACCACAGTTGGGTGAAAAAAACCTGATACCTCTCCGGCCTGGCCCCATGGTGGGCTGATCACGGCCCTCGCTGCCGACCATCTGAGTATTTTGTCTTATCCGCTTTTGAGCATCCGCCCCACTTACCAAACAACCCCTCCGCCCTTATCGTGTTTGTAAGTTTGAGACGCCGCCGGCAAGCGCACGGCGGCCAGAAACCACCCCATCATCCCATTTGCTAGACCGAGGAGGTTACCACCATGGCAGAATCCGGCACCACCACCTGGCCCGAACTGGGCATGAGCCTCTATGAGGCCCTCACCGGCCGAGGCGCAGAAATTACCTATGAATTTGCTAACCTGGAAGTCTATGTGCCCAGCGCCGCGTCCCCTGATGCCGCCCATGCCAAATGGGTGTTGAACGGTATCGTCAAAATCCGCACCCGGGAAGCCCGGTAATCCTGGCCAACCATGCCGCCCTATCTGGATCTCTACGCCGATCTGGCCGTCACCTGCAATGGGGAGCAATTTTCCCTGCAGGCCGACCAGCAGCGCCTGGTGCTGACCTTTCCTTCTTGGCGGGCGGCCATGCGTTTCCTGTGGCGGCTCCTCAGAAACCCCCAAGGGGCCCAGATCCTCCGGGCTTTGGACACCAAATTGTGTAACCTCTACTTGACGTTGGATATCCAGGCCGGCCGACTGCGGTTCGCCTTCCTGGGCATGAGAGGCAACCCCGATCTGTTGACCATACTCCTGGGGTTATTGGGCCGCCGGTCAGGTTGAAAAAAAGAATCATTTTCCTTCAGACCGGTTGATTTGCACGCTATCGTGAATTAATTTAATCTATCATGTAAATTAACTAAAAGGAGAACTGAACATGACGAAGCCTCAAGAAGAATTCGGCGGCAAGGGCGGTTCCGGCGACGTGCGGGAAGCGGAAAACATTTTCATGTGTCCGGAGTGCAACGAAGAGCATGCCTTCCCCGGCCATAAACCGGGCGAACCCCTGATGTGCCCCAAGTGTGCCATCCCCATGAAGGCCAAATACGTGAAGTAAGCCGGGGATAATCATCATAATTCAGCAACCGCCGGGGGGGAGAGGGAAGCCTGAAAATATCAGGCGGCTGATCCCCCTCGGCTTTTTTCCGAGGTGATATGACACTGCAAGAATATTTCGACACCGTGCCAGGGCACGGCATCCTGGCCACGGCCAATGCCCAGGGGCAGATCAACCTGGCCATGTTCGCCCGCCCGCACGTGATGCCTGACGGGCTCTTAGCGTTCATCATGCCCCATCGTCTGACCCATGCCAATCTACAGGAAAATCCCCATGCGGCCTACCTTTATTGGGAAGAGGGCCCGGGCTACAAAGGCAAGCGGCTGTATCTTAGCAAAGTCCGGGAGGAGCAGGATACGGAACTCCTCCAGAGCCTGCGCCGCCGGGTCTATCCGCCCGACAAGGAGAAGGCCACCGGCCCCAAGTTCTTGGTGTTTTTCCGGCTGGACAAAGAGCTGCCCCTCATCGGGGCGGGGGTGGGTAGTGGTCAGTGATTAGTGGTCAGTGATTAGTGGTCAGTGGCCAGTGGTCAGTAGCCAGTGGCCAGCGGGAAGGTGACAGGGGTATCGTGAAGGCGATGAAGGTATCCGATCCCAGTGACACCTGGCCCGATACTTTTGATTTCGCAGGTTCTGAGGAGCAATCCATGTCTGAAACGATTCAATGGCGTCACGACCTGGCCGCGGCGGTAGCCGAAGCCAAGGCAGCGCAGAAGCCCGTGGTGCTGGAATTCTATCTGGAGGGCTGTCCCCATTGCGCCCATTTGGCCCGGGATACCCACAGCAACGAAGAGTTGGCCCAGTATATCAACGCCCACGTCATCCCGGTGCGCCTGGAGGCCCGGGGGCATACTGAGTTGGCCCAGAAGTGGGGCGTGCGGGCCGTGCCCGCGGGGATTTTTCTCTCGCCCGAAGAGCAGGAGCTGGGCCGTTTCGACGGCTTTCTCACCGCAGCCCAGTATCTCCAGGAGCTGCAGAAGGTGGTCAAGAACTAAAAGCTATTTCATCCCCCCTCACCTCAATCCTCTCCCCCTGCAGGGGGAGAGGAAGTTAAGGAATTACATGATTATTTACACTTAAACAAATTCGACATTTCCTGCCTTGAGGGAGTAACTACCAAGGCCAGCGGAGATTTCGCTTCTCATCCCTCCCCTTGCATTCCTGTTCCCGGCTCTCTCCTCCCTCCTCTCAGGCCGCGCTCACCCCCTGCTTCAGGGCGCAGCATTTTTTATACTTCTTGCCGCTGCCACAGGGGCAGGGATCGTTGCGGCCCACCTTCTTGCCGCTCTTCTTGACGGGCTGCGGCTCGGCGCCGCCGTGGCTGAAGCTCATGGGAGCCTGCCGGCGGGACTGTAGGGGGATGGGTTCCTGCTGGCGGACCCGGATGAGGAAGAGGGTCCGCACCGTGTCTTCCTGGATCCGTTGGATCATATTCTCAAACAGCTCAAAACCCTCTTTCTGGTAGGCCCGCAGCGGATCCACTTGGGCATAGCCCCGCAGACCGATGCCGTCCCGGAGATGGTCCATGGCCAGCAGGTGGTCTTTCCAGTGGGAGTCCACCATCTGCAGCATGATCTGCTGCTGGAGCATGGGAAAGATATCTTCGCCGATGGCCCGGCGTTGGGCCTCATAGGCAGCCATGACCTGCTCGGCCACGGCCTCCCGCACCTGCTCGGCGGTCAGGGTTTCGGGATCGGAGAAGGGGCTCAGGTCCAGGTGTAGGCCCAAGCGCTGGCGGAAGGCCTCGGCCATGGCCGGCAGGTCCCAATCTTCGGGCATTACCTTTTCATCGACGTACTCTTCCAACAGTCCATGTACCAGGTCCTGGAGGATGGACTGGATTTCTTCCGTCAGGTCAGCGCCGCCCAGGATCTCCCGACGTTGGGTATAGATCACCTCCCGTTGTTTGTTCATGACGTTGTCATACTCCAGGAGGTGTTTGCGGATGTCGAAATTGTGGGCCTCCACCCGTTTCTGGGCCCGCTCAATGGCGTTGGTCACCATCCGGTGTTCGATGGGTTCGCCGTCCCGCATGCCCAGCCGGCCCATGAGGTCTTTGATGCGGTCGGAGCCGAAGATGCGCATCAGGTCGTCTTCCAGGGAGAGGTAGAAGCGGGAGGAGCCCGGATCGCCCTGGCGGCCGGAACGGCCCCGCAACTGGTTGTCGATGCGGCGGCTCTCGTGGCGTTCCGTGCCGATGATGTGTAGGCCACCGGTGGCCACCACGCCGGGACCGAGAACGATGTCCGTCCCCCGGCCCGCCATGTTGGTGGCGATGGTAACGGTGCCCAACTGCCCGGCCTGGGCCACGATCTGGGCTTCTTTTTCGTGCTGTTTGGCGTTCAGCACTTCGTGTTTAATCCCCTGCAGCTTCAACATGCGGCTGAGCCGCTCGGATTTCTCAATGGAAGTGGTGCCCACCAGCACCGGCTGGCCCCGGTCGTGGCACTCCTTGATCTCCTCCACCACCGCCTGGAATTTCTCGGCCTCGCTTTTATAGATGACGTCGGGGTAGTCCACCCGGATCATTTTCTTATGGGTGGGGATCACCACCACATCCAGGTTATAAATTTTCTTGAATTCTTCGGCCTCAGTGTCCGCGGTCCCGGTCATGCCGGCCAGTTTTTCGTACATGCGGAAGTAGTTCTGGAAGGTGATGGAGGCCAGGGTCTGGTTCTCGCTCTCAATGCGCACCCCCTCCTTGGCCTCCAGGGCCTGGTGCAGGCCGTCGGAGTAGCGGCGCCCCGGCATGAGGCGGCCGGTGAATTCATCCACGATGATGACCTGGCCGTCCTTGACGATGTAATCCACATCCCGGCGGAACAGGGCGTGGGCCTTCAGGGCCTGGTTCAGGTGGTGCAGGACTTCGATGTTGCGGGGATCGTAGAGGTTGTCCACATTCAGCAGACGCTCGGCCTGGGCCACTCCCGCCTCGGTCAGGATGACGCTGCGGGCTTTCTCATCCACCGAATAATCCCGATCTTTTTTCAGCATGGGGGCGATGCGGTTGACCCGGAAATACAGGTCGGTGGATTCTTCCGCCGGCCCGGAGATGATCAACGGCGTCCGGGCCTCATCGATGAGGATGGAGTCCACTTCGTCCACGATGGCGTAATGAAATTCCCGTTGAACATAGTCGTCCAGGGAGAATTTCATGTTGTCCCGCAGGTAGTCAAAACCGAATTCGTTGTTAGTGCCATAGGTGACGTCGGCGTTATAGGCCTGGCGGCGTTGGGCATCGTCCAGCCCATGGATGATGGTGCCCACGCTGAGACCCAGGAACCGGTATACCTGACCCATCCACTCGCTGTCCCGGCGGGCCAGGTAATCGTTGACGGTGACCACGTGCACGCCCCGACCGGTGAGGGCATTGAGATAGACGGGCAGGACCGCCACCAGGGTCTTGCCTTCGCCGGTTTTCATCTCGGCGATCTTGCCCTCGTGCAGGACCATGCCACCGATGAGCTGGACATCAAAGGGGCGCATGCGCAGGACCCGCAGAGAGGCCTCCCGGGCCACTGCAAAGGCCTCGGGGAGCAGGTCGTCCAATTCCTCGCCCCGTTCCAGGCGCTCTTTGAATGCCCCGGTTTTGGCCTGCAATTGGGCATCAGACAGGCGCCGCAGCTCCGGTTCCAGGGCGTTGATCTGATCCACCCGGGGCGCCAAGCGCCGGAGCTCCCGTTCATTTTTACTGCCGAAGATCTTTTTTAGGACATAGCCAAGCATAGTTCGTCTTTCCTAAGGCCGCCACCTCGTGGGGCCTGAACCATTACACTCCTTATGGGATCATGGTTACTTGGGGTAGGCAAGGGTTGTCAAGGCAAGCAGGAATCTGGTCTGCAGATGCTCAGGGCGCGATGCTGTCAGGGCCACCTCGGGCATGCCGCAGACTTGACCGCCAGGGGCCAAGGCTTCTCCCCCGGTGGCATGCCACCGATGCGTATTGTTCTGGAATTTCCATCTAATTGTAGTCCGCCGGCGGGTGGATGTCAAGGAATTCTAGGGACGTACTTGAAATATTGACTTTCTGGATCCTGGAAAAGTAGTATCTTGCCCCGACCGGCCGGAGAGGAAGGATTAAACGGAGAAAATTCCTATTAGGCGGTTCCCAAACTCCCTCCCCTTACGGTTGGAGGAGATCCCTGAGGTCAGCTCTTGGCGGAGCCAAAAGCTGCCGTAGGGGTTGTAGGGGAGGGGGCAGTGGCGGGCAGGCGGCCCTGTGATCTCTCATCCCTATTCCCTATTCCCTATTCCCTGACCACTGGCCACTGGCCACTTATTCCCTGGCCCCCCTCCCCTACGAACACTTTTTCAACACCCTGCTAGACCCGTCGCTGAGGGGGCCCCTTGCCCCCCGGCCGGCAGTCGTTAAAAGAGATAGCGCAGGCTGGCGCTGACCATGTGGGGAAGGTAATGCCGGCGTCCCACTTCCACGCTGTAATGAGTCTGGAAAGCGAGATTGCTCCTCAGATGCAAGGCTACCCCAGCGCCGAGGAGGGCAAAATCCCGGGAGGGTTTCTGGGTCCAGAAACTGAAGGGGGTGCCGACATCGGCCAGTTGGGCATCCAGGCGGCGGCTGGAGTCGGCGAATTCATGCTGATAAAAGGCATACAGGTGGGGCAGGAAGAGGCTGCGGCCCAAATGACAGCGGCGGGAGACCCGCAACCCCACCCCGGTCTGCAGGGAGGCGGCGGTTTGGGGCCCGATCTGGAGATTGAGGGGATCGGCCTCATCTTCTTGGAAGCTGGGCAGCCAGACCTGGGAGTAGAAGAGCGTCGCCGCGGTTGTAATCAGAAAGCGGCCTAGTCGCCAATCGTAGCCGGTCTCCACCGCAACGCTGAATTGGTGGCCGGAAACGGTACTGGTCGCCGTCTCTTTGACCCCGGAAAAAGCGATCCGGCGCTCCAAGGAGTAAAGGTTCAGGGTGTAGCCCACGGAACCCTGGACGTAGAAGCGGCCGGGCGTGTAGGCGGCGTAGATATAGCAGGGGATGTTGTGGACCGAGGCGCTGCCTCCCGACCCTGTATAGGAGGCACTGGTATGATAGTAGCCCGATCCCAGCCCGAGGGTGAGGTTATCAGTAAGCCGGCCATCAACGGCCACGGTGCCGCCAAAGATGGCGAAGTCATAGCCAGTGCTGACCTGGGTGGTATCCTGGCGGCCGAACGAGGAGAGGAAATCCGTGGCGATTGACCACTTGCCGGCACCGGTGGGCCGGAGTTTGGGCTCAGAGATTAAGCCGCTCAGACCGGGGCTGTTATAGGCCAACATCAGCCCCGTCAGGCTCGTATAGGCCAGGTTGACGGAACCGCCCAGGCCCCCTGCCAGGCCAGGGGGGCCGCCCTGTTGCCACCGCTGCTGGCTCAGACGGTTGCTGAGGCCCTGCCACTGGAGCCTGGCACCGATAAGACTCAGTGCAGGTAAAGCGGCGGCCTTGTCGGGGCTGAGCTGTTGGTAGGCAGCTCCCACCGCCGCGGGAGGCAACTCTTTGATAGCATTTAGAATTTCATTCAGATCAAGGGAAGCTGGGGGAGACACCTCATTGAGCATCAAACCGACCTGCCGTTGGTTGGCAGTCAGGGGCAGGCTGGGGTCGGCAAAATCGTCGGACAGGGCGATGAGGTCAATGCGGGTGGGGTTAGAGCGCAACCGCCAACGGCTGACATCATAGACTAGTTCACCCTCAAGGCCCCCGGTCGCGGTGATAATTCCCGGGAACTCCTGGTGCCAGGCAGGTTTGAAGTCCTCTGCAACCTCCACTAAAAGCCTGCCGGCCAACCGGGCCGTTCCTGGCGTGCCACTGACCGCAATCCGGTCATACTCGTCAGGGCCGGCGACTTCGCAAATAAACGTGCCACTGCCATCCTGCGCAAAGCTGCCGACGATGGTGATGACCCCGGTGGAATGCCCTGGACTGATGACGCCGATATTCAAGACCTGACCGTGGATAGTGCCGGTGCCCAGGATCCATCTCTCATATGAGTTGGTCAGATCGCCGAAGAACTGGCCGCCGCTCAAGTCCAGATACCTATAGGAGAGCTTGCCAGCCGAAAAATGAACCATGCCCTGCTCACCAATCTGCAACCAGTATGTGATACATTCTCCCCCGTGAAGATGGTAAGCGCCGTCCGTTATGGTAATTTTTTCCAAGCCGCGGCATTCCCCTCCGGTCTGATCCAGGAATCCGCCGGCATGGATGATCATTTCGGTGTCTTGGACTATCCATCCCGACCTATTTCCTAATATCCCCCCCGTGAGCTTGTATTCCCCGGCGATGAAGACGAGGGTATTCCCATGGACGATCACTTCACCGCCGTGTTGGTTAAAGGTGCCCCCCGTACGGACGGCCAAGGTATTTCGCCACTCGAGTTTACCCTCGAGTAAATTGTAGGTTCCCTCAAGGATGAGGATGCTGCTACCGGCGCCTGCCACCTCGCCGCCCCGTTGCTCCACCATGCCGTTGGGACGGATGAGCAGACCGTTTTCCGCGGCGCCCCGGAAACTCAACCTGCCACCTGCAATGGTCATCGTTCCCTCATTCGTAAGGAATGTCTCACGACCAATCGCCTGGCCGAGATCGTCAAGCTTCAGGAGGCCACCGGGAGAAATGGAGCACCTCTCTCCCAAGTTCAAAAAGCCATTTCCAGTTAGGTTGTAATTACCTGCAATGATCAGTGCGGCAGGCGCGGCGCATTCCACCACGCCCTTCGTATGGTGGAACGCGCCCTCTGGATAAAGGGTAATATTTCCGGCTTGCAGGTGCCCCCCTGAGAGATGATAGGCGCCCCGGGTGATAAGAAGATCAGAGTCTATCTGAACACTACTCTTGGCCCCGGACTGTTGAAACATCCCTTTTCCCTGATTACCCAGGAGGAGGCGCTCCATGGTGACCTGGCCTCCCTGCAGGTCATAGCTGCCCACGGTGTTGGCAGCGTCCCCCAACAGGAGAGAGCCGCTTACCCTCAACTCCCCGGCGGTTTGCCTGACCTGCCCTTGATCGCTGAGGAATTCGGCCACGTGCAGGGCGCCGGCTGCCCCTGTCTGGCTCAGCTCCAGGGTGATGGTGCCGCTTCCCGTGGCGTGAAGGTGCACAGAGCGGAGCAGCGGAGTGGGAGTGAACATGGTACGGTAGACGGCGGTACGGTCAAAGGCATCGTTTTGCCAGAGGAGGGCGTCATCCCCGGCGCCCGGCACCCCCTGGGGTTGCCAATTCGTGGCCGTACCCCAATCCGCCGCGCCCGGCCCGGCCACCCAGGTATAGGTGACCTGGCCCCAGGCCGGACCGCCGACGATCCCGCCGACGGCAACGATCAGCAACAAGAAGATGTTCAGACCCTTTGTCCACCCTGACGGCAGCCCACCCATCATGACTCCTTTCCTGCGGCTGGTCCCAGCGGCAGTGTCTCCCCTTACCGAAGGGTGCAGGCAGGCCCATTCCCGCAACGGCACAGATGGCCGGCAGCACCCCGCTGTTACTGGGTATTCGGCAGATTTACAGACTACTTGAGCAGGCGGTACAAAAGCTTCCTGCCATTGTTGACGATGAGGAGGGTATCCCGGATGTACAATCTTTGGCGCCGCCAAACGCGGCCGCCGGGGTTGGGGGGTGGGGCAAGGGTGCAAGGAAGGTTAAAAGGTCAGGAGCATGGCGATTTCATCGCATTCCGGGAACTTGGTGCAGCGGACGCAGTCAGCCCAGACGATGTGCGGCAGGATGTTTTTGTCCACCACCTGAAAGCCGAAGCGGGCGAAAAAGTCGGGGCGGTAGGTGAGGACAAAGACCTGCTCCAGACCCAGGGTAATGGCTTCGGACAAGCAGGTCTCCACCAGTCTCGTGCCGATACCTTTCCCCTGATGCCCCTCCAGCACCGCCACGGAGCGGAGTTCGCCCAGGGCCTCCCAGCAGACGTGCAGGGCCGAAACGCCGATGATGGGACTGTCCGGATCCTCTTGGTAAACATAGTAGTCCCGGACCAGACTGTAGAGCTCCGCCAGGGTGCGGGCCAACAGCTCCCCTTTATCAGCAAAAGCCCGGAGGATCCTCCTGATCTCCTGGACGTCATGGATGCGGGCACGCCTGATCAGACCCATGGCATTCCTGTTTCTCTAGCAGGGTGTTGAAAAAGTGTTCATAGGGGAGGGGGCCAGGGGGCACAGTCCCCTGCCCCCTCCCTCAACTCCAACGGCAGCTTTTGGCTGCGCCGAAAGCTAAACATGAGGGATAACCTCCCACCCTCAATTACGGCAGGGGGTTTTTCAACCGCGTGTTAGGGCCGAAGGCCGCCCCCAGCGACGAACAACGAACTACACATTCATAGCCATAACCTCTGAATCAGGCACGATGAACCACCAACTGCCTCCTTTTCTCCGGCGGCTGTCGGCCGCAAGGTGCACCATTGCTCTGGCGGCCGCCGCGGTGCTAACGGGGCTCCTGTTGGCGGGCTGCGGCAACCTGCCGTTCGCCAAAAAATCCCTGCCGCCGAATCCTGAGCCGGCCTTCGAGCCGCCGTTGCCGCTGCCGGAGCCTACGCCGGCGGTGCGTGGCGCTCCCGGGGTCGGTGCGCCTGTGGCCGGCGCCCCGGTCCTGGACAGCCGTCTGGCCGATCTGGCCAGCCAGGTGGAAGCCCTGCGCACCCGGCTGCAGGCCGCGGAAGGCAAACTGGCCGAGCAGGAGCACCAACTGCAGCAGTGGGCCCAGAGCGGCGGACCGCAGCAATCCCAGACCCGGGACCGGCTGCTGGGCCTGGAGCGGGAGGTGGCTGCACTCCAGGAACGGCTGACCCGGCTGGAGGGCCAGCGGCCTGCCCCGGCCCCTCAGGCTGAGCCTGCCACCGCTCCTCCGGCAGTCCGGGAAGTGCCGCCACCGGCCGTGGCTGCCAGACCCAGTAGCGATCCCCTGGCCGACGGCCTGGCGGCCCACAAGAGAAAGTCCTATGCCCAAGCCCGGGAGCATCTGCAGCAGTTCCTGAA
>FWPV01011700.1_pt1 | contig 10295 bp, 3 predicted proteins | sample 2228371 | NCBI WGS metagenome assembly FWPV01 (sample SAMEA103939776, study PRJEB20133) | metagenome
TTACGGAAGCCAGGTCGAGCCCATGAGGTAGCGGTCGCACTCGCGGGCCGCGCCGCGCCCCTCCTGGATGGCCCAGACCACGAGGCTCTGACCTCTTCGCGCGTCGCCTGCCGCGAAAACTCCGGGCACGTTCGTGGCGAATTTGCCGAGCTCGGCCTTCGCGTTCGAGCGTTCGTCTCGCTCCACGCCCAGTTCCTCGAGCAGGTAGGGCTCGGGGCCAAGAAAGCCCATCGCGATGAGCGCGAGCTGCGCCGGGATCTCCTTCTCCGTCCCGGGGAGCTCCCGCGGAGCGTAGCGGCCGCTTGAGTCCTTTTCCCACGCCATTTCGACCGCTCGCACGGCTTTCAGGCGGCCCTGCGCGTCTCCGATGAAGCTCTTCACCGTCGAAGCGTAGACGCGCGGGTCTTTCCCGAAGACCGCCGCGGCCTCCTCTTGGCCGTAGTCCACGCGGTAGATCCTCGGCCACTCTGGCCATGGATTCTCGGGCGTGCGCTCGAGCGGGGGACGGGGCAGGATTTCGATCTGGACGAGGCTTCTCGCGTTCTGGCGGATCGCCGTCGCCACGCAGTCCGTGCCGGTATCGCCGCCGCCGATCACGACCACGTCCTTTCCGCGCGCGGAGATCGGCGTCGAGGCGGGGTCTCCGGCGAGAAGGGCTTTCGTGCTCGCGGTGAGAAACTCCATCGCGAAATGAATCCCCGCGAGCTCGCGTCCTTCGATCTTGAGGTCCCTCGGCCGATGGGCTCCGAGGCAAAGGATCGCGGCGTCGAACTCTTCGAGAAGCTTCCGGGCCGGGTACGCGCGGCCCACGTCGACTCCGGTCGCGAAGACGATCCCCTCTTCGCGGAGGAGCTGGATTCTGCGCTCCAGGATCCGCTTATCGAGCTTCATATTGGGGATGCCGTACGCGAGGAGCCCGCCGGGTCGGTCGGCGCGCTCGAAGTCCGTGACCGAGTGACCGGCTCGGTTCAATTGTGCGGCGGCGGCTAGGCCCGCGGGTCCCGACCCCACGATCGCGACGCGCTTTCCGGTCCGTTGCGCGGGGGGTTCCGGCTTGATCCAACCTTCCGCGAAGCCGCGTTCGATGATCTCGAGCTCGATCGTCTTTATGGTCACGGGCGGGCCGTGGAGTCCCACGGTGCAGGCGGTTTCGCAGGGGGCAGGGCAGACTCGGCCGGTGAACTCGGGGAAATTGTTGGTCTTCAGCAGGCGGACGAGCGCCTGGCGCCAAAGATCCCTGTAGACGAGATCGTTCCACTCCGGGATCAGGTTGTTGAGCGGGCAGCCGCTCGCGGCCCCGGCGAGCACCCTCCCGACGTGGCAGAACGGGATTCCGCAGTCCATGCACCGGGCGCACTGGCGGCGCAGCGCGGGAATCTCCATGTGCCCGTGGAATTCCAGCCAGTCTTCGATCCTCTCGATCGGCGATCGAGCCTGGGGAGTTTCGCGGGGGTATTCTAAGAATCCAGTGGGTTTGCCCATCGCGCCGCAGCCGAATCCTCTGGTTCTTGCTCGCAGCATTCGATGCTTCTCACCGGGCTTCCGGGGGCCGGAGCGAAGGCCGGACCCCTTCGCCCGACCGCCTTCTATCCGCCTCCCACGCGGGCGAGGTCGCGAGCGTTCGCTTCGAACGCGGCCATGGTCGCGGCCTCCCCGTCGAGCCCGCGCTCGCGCACGCGCCGCATGGCTTCGAGCACGCGCCGGTAATCCTTCGGGTACACCTTCACGAATTGAGGGATCGCTTCGTACCAGCGCGCGAGCACTTCCCCGGCCCGCCAACTCCTCGTCCACGCGAAGTGGCGCTCGATCATTCCGCGTACTTCCTCGATCTCCTCCGGGTCCTCAAGCACCTCGAGGTCGACCATGTGCGTGTTGCAACGCTCGGCGAAATCGCCCGCCCGGTCGTAGACGTAGGCGATGCCGCCGGACATGCCGGCCGCGAAATTGCGCCCGGTGCGCCCGAGGACCACCACTCGGCCGCCCGTCATGTACTCGCAGCCGTGGTCGCCGACCCCTTCCACCACGGCATGGAGCCCGCTATTGCGGACGCAGAAACGCTCGCCCGCGATCCCATTGATGTAGGCTTCTCCCGCAGTGGCGCCGTAGAAAGCGACGTTGCCGATGATCACGTTTTCCGCCGGATCGAACGATGATCCGTGCGGGGGATAGACGATGATCTTTCCTCCGGAGAGGCCTTTCCCGATGTAGTCGTTCGCGTCTCCTTCGAGGATCAGGGTCATGCCGCGCGGAACGAAGGCGCCGAAACTCTGTCCCGCGGAGCCTTTGAAGATGATCTGAATCGTGTCTTCCGGCAGCCCGCGCGATCCGTACCGTCGGGTGATCTCGCTTCCGACCAGCGTCCCCACGGCTCGATGCACGTTGCGGATCGGGAGCGTATACCGCACGCGGCGGCCGTTTTCGATAGCCGCTGCGCAGAGCCCGAGGAGCAGCTTGCGGTCGAGCGTCCGCTCGAGGCCGCGATCTCGAGCGATGTCTCGGCGCCTGCCCGCCTTCTCGGGCGCGGGCGGCTGGTACAGGATGCCCGAGAAGTCGAGACCTCGCGCCTTCGAGTGCTCGAGTGCCTTGCTCGGCTCGAGGCGATCGACGCGGCCGACCATCTCGTCGAAGGTCCGGAACCCGAGCTTCGCCATCAGCTCGCGGACCTCCATCGCGACGAAGCGCATGAAATTCTCGACGTGCTCCGGTTTCCCGGCGAATCGCTTCCTGAGCTCCGGATCCTGCGTCGCGATCCCGGCGGGGCAGGTGTTGAGGTGGCAGACCCGCATCATCATGCAGCCGAGGGCAACGAGCGGAGCGGTCGCGAAGCCGAACTCCTCGGCGCCGAGGAGCGCGGCCACGACCACGTCGCGCCCCGTCTTCAGTTGCCCGTCGGTCTCGATCACGATCCGGCTTCTCAAGTCGTTGAGGAGGAGCGTCTGATGCGTCTCGGCGAGGCCCAGCTCCCACGGCACGCCCGCATGGCGGATGCTCGTGATCGGAGAGGCGCCCGTGCCGCCGTCGTAGCCGCTGATGAGCACCACGTCGGCGCCGGCTTTGGCGACCCCTGCCGCCACAGTTCCAACTCCCGCCTCGGACACGAGCTTCACGCTCACGCGAGCCCGCGGATTCGCATTCTTGAGATCGTAGATGAGCTCGGCGAGGTCCTCGATGGAGTAGATGTCGTGGTGCGGAGGCGGGGAGATGAGACCGACGCCCGGCGTCGCGTGCCGCACCCTGGCGATCCAAGGGTACACCTTGTGCCCGGGCAACTGGCCTCCCTCGCCCGGCTTGGCGCCCTGAGCGATCTTGATCTGAAGCTCCTGGGCGTTCACCAGGTATTCGCTCGTCACGCCGAAGCGCCCGGAAGCGACCTGCTTGATCGCGCTTGCGCGGGAACAGCCGCTCGGATCAGGGCGGTAGCGCGCCGGATCTTCGCCGCCTTCGCCGCTGTTGCTCTTCCCGCCGAGGCGGTTCATCGCGATCGCGATGGTCTCGTGGGCCTCTTGGCTGATCGAGCCGTAGCTCATGGCGCCCGTCTTGAAGCGCTTCACGATCGCCTCGACCGGCTCGACCTCTTCGAGGGGAATCGGCTCGCGGGCGAACTTGAGATCGAGGAGCCCGCGCAACGTGCAGAGGCTCTTCGCGCGGTCGTTGATGCGCGAGCTGTACTCCTTGAAGATCTCGTAGCTCCCGCTGCGCACCGCCTGCTGGAGGAGGTGCACGGTCTCGGGGTTGAAGAGATGCCGTTCTCCGCCGGAACGCCACTGGTACTCTCCGCTCGCATCCAGGGCCGCGAGCGAAGAAAGGTCGGACGGACGTTCCGCATACGCGCGCTCGTGGCGCATGAGAGCTTCTTTCGCCAGGACGTCGAGCCCCGCTCCCCCGAGTCGCGAGGAAGTCCAGGTGAAGTACTTGTCCACGACGTCCTGGCTCAGCCCGATCGCTTCGAAGATCTGGGCTCCGCGGTAGCCCTGGATGGTTGAAATGCCCATCCTGGAGATGGATTTGACGACGCCTTTCAGGGCGGATTTGAGATACTGCGCGCAGGCTTTCTCGGGATCGAGCTCCGGAAGGAAGCCCTCGCGCACCATCTGGCGCACCGCTTCGAGCGCGAGGTACGGGTGGAACGCATCGCACCCGTATCCGAGTAGGAGCGCAAAGTGGTGCGCTTCGCGCGGCTCGCCGCTTTCGAGGACCAGGCTCACGAGCGTTCGCTTGCCCTCGCGGATGAGGTGGTGGTGGAGGCCGGAGACGGCGAGCAGCGCGGGGATCGGGGCGCGTTCCCGCGCGGGGTTTCGGTCCGAGAGGATCAGGATGTTCGCACCCTGAGCGATCGCCTCGTCGGCCGAAGAGAAAAGTTCTCCGAGAGACTGCTCGAGACCGGCCGCGCCTTCCGTCGGATTGAAGAAGATGGGTAGGATCGCCGACCGGAAACCGGGTATATCGACGCGGCGCAATTTCTCGAGATCTTCCGCCCCGAGAAAAGGCGTGGGGAGCTCGATCCTGCGGCAGCTCGCCGGCTCCGGTTCGAGGAGGTTTCTCTCCGAGCCGAGCATCGTGAGGGTGGAGGTTACGATCTCTTCCCGCAGGGCGTCGATCGGGGGGTTCGTGACCTGAGCGAAGGCCTGTTTGAAGTAGTTGTAGAGGAGTTGCGGTCTCTCGGAGAGCACCGCGAGAGGGGCGTCTGTGCCCATCGAACCCACGGGTTCTACGCCGTCCCGTGCCATGGGAAGGAGGATGCGCCGCAGCTCCTCGAACGTGTATCCGAAGAGCGAGAGCTGCCTCGCGAGATCTTCGCCTGCCGGTCCCGGCTCGGCCGGAGCTTCCGGGAGCTCATCGATGCGCACGAGGTGCCGCTCCAGCCACGCTCCGTAGGGCCGCTCCGCGGCCAGGCTGCGCTTGATCTCCTCGTCCTCCACGATGCGCTTCTCGTCGAGGTCGACGAGGAGCATGCGGCCGGGGCCGAGGCGCCCTTTCTTGAGCACGCGCTCCGGAGCGATCTCGAGCACGCCGACCTCGGACGCGAGGATCACGAAGCCGTCTTTCGTCACGTAGTAGCGCGACGGGCGGAGGCCGTTCCGGTCGAGCGCGGCGCCGACGACGTGGCCGTCGCTGAACGCAATCGAGGCCGGGCCGTCCCACGGCTCCATGAGGCAGGAGTGGTAGGCGTAGTAGGCCCGCTTCTCCTCGCTCATGTGGGGATTCTTCGCCCAAGGCTCCGGGATCATCATGGTGACCGCATGCGGGAGCGAACGGCCGGCCAGGTGGAGAAGCTCGATGCAGTTATCGAACATGGCCGAATCGCTCCCGTCCGGGCAGATCGCTGGCAAGCACTTCGCGAGGTCCTCGCCGAAGAGGCTCGAACGGACGAGAGCCTCCCGCGCGCGCATCCAGTTCACGTTTCCCCGCAGCGTGTTGATCTCGCCGTTGTGGCAGAGATATCGGTACGGATGGGCTCGCGACCAACTCGGGAACGTGTTTGTGCTGAAGCGGGAGTGGACGATCGCGAGGGCGCTCTCGAATTCGGGGTCCAAGAGTTCGGGGTAGAAGAGCTCGAGCTGCTCGGACGTGAGCATGCCCTTGTAGACGAGCGTCCGGCTCGAAAGGCTCACGACGTAGAACTGCTCGCCCCAGTCGAGCCCGGAATACCGGATCGCCTTCTCGGCCTGGCGGCGGATGACATAGAGCTTGCGCTCGAATGCGAGCTCGGGCGCCGCCCTGAGCTCCTTGCCGCGCGCGACGTAGACCTGCCGGACACAGGGCGCGGATGCGCGCGCCACGGAGCCGAGGCAGCCCGGATTCGTGGGGATTTCCCTCCAGCCGAGAACGCGCTGGCCTTCGCTCGCCGCGATGCGCTCGAAGATTTCCTGCGCTCGCCGGCGGAGCGACGGATCCCGGGGCAGGAAAACGTTTCCGACTCCGTACTGGCCGGGCTCGGGAAGATCGATGCCGGCCTGTCGGCACACTTCCCGGAGGAACTTGTCCGGCGTCTGCGTGAGGATGCCCGCACCGTCGCCCGAGAGCGGATCGCACCCGCAAGCGCCCCGGTGGCGCATGTTGAGGAGGATATCGAGCGCCATGCGCACGATCTCGTGGGACTTCCGCCCGCCTATGTGCGCGACGAAACCGACTCCGCAGGATTCGTGCTCGTATCGGGGGTCATAGAGACCCTGGGAAGCTGGGGCCGACCACGGTTGGCCGGCCATGGGCTGCTGGCCTGGGATTTCCGATTGCATAGCTCGCGTCCCTCCTCGACGCATTCCTCCGCCTTCGCAGGCGCAATCCCTATGCCGCGGAGAGCGGTCCGGACCCGATTCGGGGTCGGACTGCAAGTTGTTACCATGTATAGCTTTACGAATTCGCAATCGAGCGTCGCAGAGCGGCGCGAAAAAGGCTTTGGGTCAACTTATATCCCTGGGCCAAAAATTGATCCACTGCGGGGAGGATCCGCTCCACGGCGTGGGGCGTGCGGAAGCGTCGGGAGGTGTGAGCTGCGACAGGTTCTTCTACTATGTCGTAGGCGACATACGGCATGGGGCGTGCGGAAGCGTCGGGAGGTGTGAGGGCGCGGCGAACCGGCTGGCCGAGTTCGCGCCGCCCGAGCGGCCCCGAGGAGGGGTTCGCGTCGGACTCGCAAGCAGCGTTCGGAGCTCCTCGAGCGGCGCGGAGCCGCTAGCGCCGGAAGAGCGGGACGGATCGCCCCGCTGCGAGCCGCGCCGCCCGAGGGGCGTGCCTGCGTTTTGCGGCAAGAGAAATGCATGCTGGGAGCCGGTTTATGGTCCGAACGGCCCGCGCCGGGCCCTCTACAAAGGAGCCTTGGGCGTCTCCGCGGGGCCAGCTTCCCCGGTTTGCCTGGAAATCTCGGAGAGTGGCCATGCCGCAATTCGTGGACGCGCCCCCTCCTGGGCTTCGCGCCGGGGCCTTCCTGCGCCGGCAAAAAAGCTCTTCCCCCTGGGCGGCGTTTCGGTACGATAGCAGGCGGGTCGCGCAGGGTTGGTGGCCTGTCGACGTGGCGCTCGGGAGTCTTCGGTGGTGGGAAAGAGGTCGTAGAGATGGTGGCGAGCAAACTCGACATAGTTCGGAAGAAGGAGAGCGAAGGACGCGCGATTCTCCAGATGAAGCCCATCGACCGCGAGGCGTACGCGGTCTGGAGCGAAGCTGCGCGCGCGGCGGTGGGGGAACTCTTGGGCGCCGAATCGCAGCTCTATAAGGAGCTCCTCGCCGCGAGGCGGGCGATTTCGGTCCGGTTCGAAGTGGATCCCTCGTATTACCTCACGCAGCTCGGCGCGAACCTCCGCCGGGAGCTCGCGGTCTTGAGGAAATGCATCGAGGAAGTAGAGGCCGCAGAAGGCGCGGCGCGGCGCGAGGAGTACCTGCGGGCGACCGCGAGCGATCCTGCGCCATCGGCCCGCGCGCGCACGGCGCAGTCCCGATCTGAGGCCGTGCGCGGAAGGACCGGCGGAGTCGCGACCGCGGCCGCGGTCGCAGTCGAGACGCCGCCTCCGACCGCGCGGGCGGAGACGCGGCCCGCCGCCTCCGAGCGGGGAGCGCTTGGGGTGCCGAGCCTCCTCGTCTATTGCGAGCGCGAGGAGAAGTGCGCGCGCGCGGTCCTCGCCGCGCTCGAAGCTTGGGGCGCGAAGCCGGTCTCCGGGCTCGAGAAGCTCCTCTCGATGCGGGAGGCGCTCCGCGGCGGCGCGGGGACCTGCGCCGTGGTCGTCGCTTCGGGCTCGAGCGGAGGCGACGCCCCAGCGGAGAGCTCGGACCGGCTCCGCTCTGCGGCCTGCGCCGCGGGGTTCCTCGCGGCGCTCCTCGGGCCCCGGCGGGTCTCGGTGGTCTTCGAAGGTGAGAGCCCGCTCCTTCCCGAGGGCTTTGGCATCCTTCAAGTCTCGATCGCGGATCCCGACGGTTGGAGGCCGAAAGTCCTCGCCGCTTTCCGTGCGGGGGGAGCGGATTTGAAGTAAATGCCGCGGGGGGAGACTTGAAATGACCGTCGCCGGCGCGGATTTCAAGTGAGCGCCGCGGGGGCTGATCTAGAACCGGCGCGGCGGGAGCAGACTTGAAGTGAAGGCGGCGGGCGCGGATTCACTACGAGAGCGCTCGTTCGTCGCCGCACCACAACCTGGAGTGACCGTGCCGAAATGCGGGCAGGATTTGCGGCGCCCGAGCCCCAGGGCCTGCCCCCCCAAAAAGCGGGGACCACGTGTGTTTTGCCGCTGTGGCGTTAGAGTCGGCGGAGGAAGACCGAGTTTCACGTGAGCGCGGCGCGAGGGAGGTGTTCCGCCCGCCTGCGCTCCCGTGGCCCGCTCTCCCCTCCGTCGCCTCCCCCCCCCTGCGAGCGCTTCGAGACCGCCCTCAGTCGCCGTAGCCGCAGGCCGCGAGAGGGTAAGCGCAGGGGGAAAGATCATCCCAAGTGGGATCCGGGGCGCAGCGCGCGGGGCCGGGATCCGGAGGCGGAGGGCCTCCGAGGAAGAGCCACTGGAGGATGAAGACGGCGTCTGAGATGTCCACCGTGGCGTCGTCATTGGCGTCCGCCGCATCGGGACAGACGAGGACAGGAGAGCCGAGGAAGAGGAAGCCGAGGACGGCGACCGGGTCGGAGACGTCCACCTGGCCGTCTGCGTTCGCCTCGCCCCGGCGGAAGACCTCGCCGCCCTTCCAGCGGTACTCGCGAGAGCCGTTGAGCGGCAAGCGCCAGCGGGACCCGACGGGCGCGGGCGCCACCGAAGGCGAAGAGCCGCCGACGCACCGCACGCGATCTGGAAGGCCGAAGCGCGAAGGATCGAGCTCGAGGAGGAAACTCCGCTCGCGGGGGCATGTCCGGAGCACCCACTCGTCGTCTTCCTTCTTCAGCCAGACGCTCCCGTCGGTCCTCAAGGCCCCGAATTCGATCGGCGCGCCCGCGAGGTTGAGGTGCTCCCGGTAGAGCGCGGAGGGATCCTCGCTCGCCCTCGTCTCGGGCTCGAAGGCGATCGTCGCTCCCGAGTCGCGGACGCTCAGGGTCCCGAGGCGGATACGAGACGTCCCGTCATCGAACCCCCGAAGCCGCACGCGCGCGCCCGTGGCCACGTCGAAGAGGCCCACCAGCCAGTCGTAGTCCCCGTCGGGCACGCTCGCGGGCACCGAGATCGTCCAGGGCCCGTCGGAGATCGTCCGGCCCGGTTCCCAGCGGGAAGTCGGCGTCGCGAGCGCGTGGTCCTGCTGCCAGACGATGCTCCCCGAGCGCGCGAAGTGGACGAAAGCCCGGTAGTCGATCGCGAGGCGATCTTCCACGGTCCAGTAGTACGTGGCCCGGAACGTCCTCGGGGCGGTCTGGGCGAAGACGACGCTCGGCTGGATCCGCCGGAAGCTCGAAAGATACCAATCCTCGACGCTCCGCGCGTTCGCGAAGAGAGAATCTCCGGAATCGGCGAAGTCGACGACCGCGCCGTCCCGGAGGACGGTGCCGGCCTCGAACCCCGGTCCCTCGGCGAGCCAGCCGAAACGGGGCAGGAGGTAGGGCCCGACTCGGAGCTCCTCCGCCCGCCCGTTCGCGGTGATCCGGAGGCCGCCTTCGTAGAGCACGCGGACACGATCGAAGCGCGGGGCGCTCGAGGCTCGGAAGGCAGCCCCGATGTCGACCCATTCCTCGCGCTCGTTTCCGATGTCGTAGAGGATCTCGCTCGCGCGGGCCGTCGCTATCCGCGCCGAGACCGGACCGACGAGATTCTGCTCGAGCCAGGCCAGCGGCACGAGCGACCAGGTGGAGTGGCCCAAGAAGCCCGCATGCGCGAAGGCGACTTCCTGCATGCGGTACTGGTCCAGGACGACCATGGGCGGCGGGCCTGCGAGCTTCGCTCCGAAATCCTCCGCCCACCACCGCTCGTAGTAGCCCATGCCGTGATTCAACTGGAGGGGATGGATCCGCAGGAGATCGAAGTCGACGACGAGAGGCGCGGTCATGCCTCGGTACACGGAGGCCTCGCCTTCTGCGTCGTAAGGGAACTGCGCCTCGACGCCGTCCAAGAGCCCGCTCCAATACCAGTGGTCCGCGCCCTCCCCGAAGACCGGGCCTCCGTGCGTGGCGCGCTCGTAGGCGAAGAGCTCCCTATGGGCCTCGAAGACGCGCCGGAATGTGCCGGCCCCCGGCTCCCCGGCGCGGAAGTCGACGTGGAACCAAGGGGGCACGGCGGAGTGGACATCGAGGTAGCAGGCCTGGGTGCCGTAGCGCGCATGGATCTCAGGCGATTGGGTCGCGGCGAGCCTGAGGATCGCATTCGGCTTCACGGCGAACGACTGGATCCCCGTGCCCGGGTTGT
>FWPV01016700.1_pt1 | contig 10294 bp, 9 predicted proteins | sample 2228371 | NCBI WGS metagenome assembly FWPV01 (sample SAMEA103939776, study PRJEB20133) | metagenome
GATGTATACAATCCAGTTTTAAATCCAGCTTCTTTTAATATAGAATCGAGAAAATGCGCAACAGAACCTTTGCCATTTGAACCAGTTATATGGATTACCCTGAAATAATTTTGAGGGTTATATAGATGTTTTAAAACTTTTTTTATTCTTTGAAGTGAAAAATCAAACTTAAATTCATTTAAATTTTGTAAATAATTATTTATAATTTCATATTTATTTTTTATCATTATTATTTTTGTATTCAAGCAGATCCGACAATATTCTAAAAATAGTATCCTTCATATCTTTTCTATGCACTATCATATCAATCATACCATGTTCCAGTAAAAACTCAGAACGCTGAAACCCTTCTGGCAATTTTTGTTTTATTGTCTGTTCAATTACCCTGGGACCTGCAAACATTATCTGAGCTCCCGGCTCTGCTATATTCAAATCACCTAACATTGCAAATGATGCAGTTACACCGCCACCTGTCGGGTCTGTCAATACTGAAATATAAGGTAATCCGGCATCGGATAGTTTAGCAAGTGCTGCAGATATTTTTGCCATCTGCATCAAAGACATAATACCTTCATGCATTCTTGCGCCTCCGCCGGATGCTGATATTGCAACAAATGGAATCTTTTTATCTATCGCATATTCTATCAAAAGTTTCATACGTTCTCCCATTACAGACCCTAAAGACCCACCTAAAAAGAAAAAATCTGTAACTGCAAGAGATATGTCCATCCCGTTTATTTTTCCTGTTCCAGTTATTACCGATTCGGTTAAAGATGTCTTTTTTATGGATTTTTCAAGTTTTTCCTTATAATCAGGAAAATCTAAAAAATCAACTGTCCTTATCTCTTCAAACATAGGTGTAAATGTCCCATCATCAACAGTGATCTCCACCCGTTTTTTTGCACTTATTCTGTTATGAAAATTACATTTAGGGCAAACATTTAAGTTGTCTTCCATCTCCTTTTTCAATACTATTGCAAGACATTTCTCGCATTTTATCCACATACCTTCAGGAATTTTGACATCTTTTTCACCCTGCGTTTTTTTAATTATTGTATATTTGGGTCTGTGAAACCATGCAACCATTTTATTTCTCCTCTTCTTTTTTATTATTATTCAGTTCTTGTGTAAAATGCTTTTTTAATGCCTTTATAGCTACTGATGCTATTTCCGGATCAAATTGAGAACCGGAACAAAGTTGTATTTCCTGCAAACACATATCAAGAGGTAATGCATCTCTGTAAGGTCTGTTAGATGCCATTGCATCAAAAGTATCAGCAACACTTAGAATCCTTGCAAAATAAGGGATATCGTCATCCTTTAACCCGTCAGGGTAACCATTACCATCGTATCTTTCATGGTGATGTTTTATGGCAGGAATAATCTCTTTCATCTGGGGTATTGATTCAAGGATATTGGCAGCATACACAGGATGCTTTTTTATCTCCTGAAATTCAACATTTGTTAATTTACTGGGTTTTCTTAAAATACTTTCGTCTATTCCAATCTTTCCTATATCATGAAGTAATCCTGCCAGCCTTAATTCCTTTACATCACTATCCGGCAATCCAAGATCTTTTGCTATCAGTTCGCTGTATTTCGTTACACGCTCTGAATGTCCACGGGTATAAATGTCTTTTGTTTCTATTGCCGCGGCAAGGGATTTTACAGTATTTAAAAACATACTGTTTAAATTTTCATATAACCTGGCATTTTCAATAGCAACCGCCGCCTGATTTGCAAATGCTTCAAGTAGAGATTTATCTTCTTCGTTAAAAAACTGGTTATCTTTTTTATTCAAAACTTCCACCACTCCTATCAATTTATCTTTTGTTAAAAGCGGGACAGCAATTATGGAAGTAGTTTTAAATGATGTCTTCTGGTCTACCTTTTTGAAAAACCTCGGGTCATTCTGAGCATCTGCCACCAAAACTGATTTATTTTCCCTTGCAACCCAGCCGGCAATACCTTCACCTACAGGCACCCTGATATCCTTTAGTTTATCCTTTTTTGTTCCTGTTGCTGCAGCAAATATGAGTTCGTCTTTATCCTCATCAAGCAGCAATATAGACCCTGCTTCAGCCTGCAGCATATCAGTTGATATCTGTAACATATTATCCAGCAGTTTATCAAGTTCAAGAGTTGAGTTTATCTGTTTGGTAAGATCTATCAAATGTTCGAGGCGTTCTATTTTCTGGTTATTCTCAAGTATCAATTGCGCATTTTTAATAATAGCCGCAATGTAAGGCGTAAATACACTTATTATATTCAGGTCGTCTTCATTAAAAGGTTCTCCTGTTTTCTTATTTAAAAACTCAAAAACACCTATAACCTCATCTTCAAATTTTATCGGCAGGCATAAAATATTATTTGCAATATAATCTATTTCCTTCCCGATTTGTTTTTTATGCCTTTTATCCTTCTGTGCATCAGGGGTTATTAAGGGTCTTCCTGACTGGGCAACCCAGCCGGCAATCCCCTCACCCAATGCAAGTTTATATTTTTTTAATTGTTCTGCTTTTCTTCCTTTTGCTGCTGCAAAATATAGCAGACCGGAGATCTTATCAATTAAAAGCAACGATGCTGCATCTGAATTAACCGCGTCCATAACTATAGTAAGAAATTTATCCAGTATTTTATTAAAATCAAAACTCTTACTTGTTATATCAGAGACTTTTTCCAGAATACTTATTTCTTTTTCCATATTTATTATTTTTGAAACATACTTAGATGCTGAAGGTGATAATTCTTTTTGCGCTCTGGGTTGTTTTTTATTTTTTGGTTGCAATTTTCGCTTCATGAACAAATCCTTCTACAAACTTTCTGACTCTTTTAATTAATAAATCCGGTCTTTTTATATATTTTGAAATCTCATTAATAAACGCACTTCCTACAATTACCCCATCAGCATATTTTAAAATCATCCGAGCCTGTTCTGGTTTTGATACACCAAAACCAGCAAAAAATGGTTTATTTATATATTTTTTTAATATTATTAGCTTACTTAAATCTGATTCATTTTTTTTCCGAACACCTGTAACTCCTTTTAAAAGTATATAATACACAAAACCCATTGATTTTTCTACAATTTTTTTTGCCCTGCTTATTGTATTCGTGGGAGAGACAAGATAAATTATATAAAAATTGGACTTTTTAGCTTCTTCATATAAATCAGTTTCCTCATCAAATGGCAGATCAGGAATAATTGCGCCATCAATACCTGCATTTATGGCATCTTTTATAAACTTTATCTTTCCATAATTAAAAATAATATTGTAATAAGTCATAACTACTATGGGTGTATTTATTTTTTTTCTTATGGATTTTACAAGTTCAAATATTTTTTTTACAGTAACGCCTTTTTTTAATGCCACCTCTCCAGCATGCTGAATAACAGGTCCGTCTGCAATGGGGTCGGAAAAAGGTATTCCCAACTCTATCAGTGAAACTCCAGATTCAGACAGAGATATTAATAATTTTCTGGTTATTTCAAGGTCTGGATATCCTGCCATTGTATAAATTACTACTTTTTTGTTTTCTTCTTTTAAAATTTTCTTTATACGGTTTTCCATTTCAACCCTCAAATATTTAAACTCAAAATTGTATTAATATCCTTATCTCCCCTGCCGGATAAATTCACAATAACAAAATCATTATTTTTCAATTTCATCTTAACAAGATATGCAAGAGCATGTGAAGATTCAAGGGCTGGCATTATTCCTTCCAGTTTATTTAAATCAAAAAAAGCATTTATTGCTTCCTTATCTGTTACAGCAACATATTTAACTCTTCCTGTTTTTTTTAAATAAGCATGTTCAGGCCCAACTCCGGGATAATCAAGACCGGCTGATATTGAATGGGTGGTAGATATCTGTCCGTATTTATCCTGCAATACATAAGATTTAGAACCATGTAAAATACCTATATTACCTTTTGACAATGTCGCTGCATGGTATTTTGTATTAATTCCTTTTCCTGCGGCTTCAACTCCTATCATTTTTACCTTTTTGTATTTTAAAAATGGATAAAATAAACCTATGGAATTGGAACCTCCACCAACACATGCAACAAGATAATCGGGAAGGCGGCCCTCGCATAACCTTGCCTGTTTCATTGCTTCAATACCTATGATTGATTGAAAATCACGCACCATAACTGGATAAGGATGAAAACCAGCTACAGATCCTATTATATAAAATGTAGTATCAACATTTTTAAGCCAGTCCCTTATCGCTTCATTCATTGCATCTTTTAAAGTTTTTGTGCCGGACTTTACAGGTATAACATTTGCACCCAAAAGTTTCATTCTGTAAACATTTAATGCCTGTCTTTTTGTATCCTCTTCGCCCATATAGATTTCACACTTAAAGCCAAACATGGCAGCTACAGTTGCAACAGCAACACCATGCTGTCCTGCTCCTGTTTCTGCTATTATTCTTTTCTTTCCCATTCTTTTTGCGAGAAGGATCTGCCCTATTGTATTGTTTATTTTATGGGCGCCTGTATGGCACAAATCTTCCCTTTTTAAATAAATTTTTCCGCCAATTTTTTTTGAAAGGCGTTTGGCATAATAAAGCGGGGTGGGTCTGCCAACATAATTCTTTAAATAATAATTTAACTCCTCTTTAAACCTTTTCTCTTTTTTTGCCTTTTTATATTCAATCTCAAGTTCATCAATAAGTGAACGAAGCGTTTCAGGAGCGAATTTCCCTCCAAACTCACCAAAGAATCCATGCCTATCAGGGACATTCATTATTTCACCTTATATTTTTATTGTTTTAATTTTATTAAAAAGCATTTTTAATTTTTTTATACTCTTTTTTCCCGGATACATTTCAACCGCAGAATTAATATCAACTCCATAAGGGTTTAGCTGCAAAATTACATCCTTTATATTATTGCATCCTATTCCGCCTGCCACAAAATAAGGGCTTTTAACCCCTTTAATTGCATCCCATTTAAATGGTCTGCCAGTTCCTCCTGCTTTTTTTGTATCAAATGTGTCAAATAGTAAAAATTGTGCTGAATTTTTATATTTATTTATGTCATTTATAGCTTGCGTCCTGTTTTTTATCCTTATTGCTTTTATGACTTTTGCTCCTTTTATTTTTTTAATATATGAAACCGGTTCATCCCCATGCAACTGGACAAAATTTAATCCCAGATCTTTTATTATTTTATTAACTTTTTTTATATCTTCGTTTACAAACACACCTGCCTTTTTTGTAGATAGTTTTAAAGCATTTACTATTCTCTTCGCTTTTAAAACAGAAATTCTTCTTGGACTTTGAGCAAATATCATACCTATTATATCTGCTCCTAATTTTTCAACCAGTAAAGCATCTTTTATGTTTGTTATTCCACAAATCTTTATTTTTACCATTTTTTACTGATTGGTAAATTTATTCATTATCTCAGAAGCAAATTGAATAATATCATTTTCACTTCTTTTCATAAAACCAGTTCCAATCAGAACTCCGTTTATTCTATCAAACTGTCGTAATTCATCAACATCTTCTATAGAATCTATACCACTCTCAACTATAACAAATTTATCCTTTGGAATATTTTTTATAAGAGATTTTACCTTTGAAAAATTTATTTTAAATGTTTTTAAATCACGCGTATTTATGCCTATTATATCGGTACCGCTCAATAATGCTTTTCTTAAATCATCTCGGGAGTGGACTTCAACAACAGGTGTCATATTTAAAAATCTTATCTTTTTTATCAGAGCAGTCAGCACTTTTTTCTCCAGAACCGATGCAATTAAAAGAACTGCATCTGCCCTTGCCACCCTTGATTCATAAATCTGATATTCATCAATAATAAAATCCTTCCTTAAAATAGGAAGTGTGCAAAACTTTTTCGCTTCTTTAATATAATCAATATTGCCATCAAAAAATTTCTTGTCAGTTAAAATCGATATTGCTTTTGCACCTGCTTTTTCATATATCTTACATATTTTTTCTACACTTATTAATTTTTTTATATATCCGGCAGAAGGAGATTTCTTTTTTATCTCTGCAATTATCACAAAAGGATTCATTTCAAATATTTCCCTGAAATTTCTGTTTGATGGAGTTTTTGCAATTTCTTCAAGTAAATTTCTAACAGGAATTTTTTCTTTTTTTATTTTTATTTCATTTTTTTTGTACTTGATAATTTTTTTTAAGATGTTCACAAAATTACCTCCTTGAAATTTTTATTGTTATGTGCTACTGAACTCAATAAATTCCTGTAATTTTTTGGCTGCTTTACCGGTAGAAATAATATCACCAGCTGTTTTTATTCCATCTCTTGCATTTTTTACCATATCACACATATATATGGCAAATCCAGCATTTAGTACAACAGCGCTATAATACGCGCCCTTTTCTTTACCGCTGAAAATATCTTTTAATATCTGTGCGTTTTCTTCCGGGGTGCCGCCCTTTATACTTTCAACCGGATATTCTTTTTCAATAAATTCAGATGCCTGTATTTCATATTTTTCAATACTTCCATCTTTTATCTCTGCAATTTTAGTTTTTCCTGAGAGTGCAATTTCATCAAGGCAACCATTACCACATACAACAAGACCACGTTTTAATCCAAGTTTTAAAAAAACTTCTGATATTTTATCAACAAGTTCATTATTTGGAACGCCCATTAAGTGATGTGTGTTGTTTGCAGGGTTTACAACAGGTCCCAAAAGATTAAATATGGTTCTTACACCTATTTCCTTTCTTGCCGGCATTGCGTATTTCATTGCTGGATGATAAGCCGGGGCAAAAATAAACCCGATGTTAATTTCTTCAATTGATTTTTTTACTTTATCAGGCGGTGCTTCAATATTCACACCAGCTGCTTTTAAAATATCTGCGCTGCCACATCTGCTTGTTAGCGCCCTGTTACCATGTTTGGCAACTTTTATTCCTGCAGCGGCACAGACAATTGCAGAAGCTGTTGAAATATTAAATGTATTAAAACCATCCCCGCCTGTTCCACAGGTGTCAAGGATAATATCGCCTTCTACCTTTATTTTTACTGCCTTCTCTTTCATAACCCTTGCAGCAGCTGCAATTTCATCCGATGTCTCGCCTTTCATTTTTAAGGCAGTAATAAAAGAAGCTATCTGGATATCATTTGTCTGACCAGACATTATTATCTGCATAGCATCATTCATCTCTTCCTGTGTCAGATTCTGTAACTCTGTAATTTTTTTAATGTATTTTTTCAACATTTTTTACCTCTCCAGTGTATTTCATTTTTGTTTTTCCTTTTATGAACTCTCTTTAAATAACTTTTAAACAATTTTCACTTTACGATTTATTTTTCAAACCGAAAGCCGAAAATCGTAGAGGTCTTTTCTTTCAAATAGTAAATCGCACATTATCATTGAACATCTGTAGTGAACATCTTTAGAGAACATTTCTAACGAACAATACTTAACTATCTCAGAACTCTTTTTGAACTCTCTTTGAACTCTTTTCAAACATTATTTACGAACATCTGCAGCGAACATCTTAAACGAACACTTTTGGATCTTCACATCTTCAAATCTTCGCATTGATAAAAAATGTTCTAAAATAGTTTTAACTTAGTTCATAAGTAGTTCAAACTTAGTTCTTAGATAGTTCTAAAATAGTAAAAACATTGAACTATTTCCGCACTATCTTCAAACTATTTACGAACTATTTTTGTACTATTTCCGCACTATTTACGAACATCTTTTCAAATATCCAAAGATCTGCAGATCTGAAAATGTGAAGATTATCAAATCATACAAAATCAAACATCTTCACCGAACATCTTCACCGGACATTATCTTATATTATTTTCAAATTCCCAAAACTCTTTCCGCATTTTTTGTCGTGCGTTCTATTATATCATCTCCGGATATGTTTTTTATTCGGGCGATTTCTTCAATTACATACTTTAAATACGCAGGTTCATTTCTTTTGCCCCTCTGCTGCTGAGGAGCAAGCCACGGCGCATCAGTTTCTAACACAAAAAAATCAAGCGGAAGTTTTTTAACAGTATCTTTAAGAACTCCAGCATTAGGAAAAGTCACCACACCACCTATTCCTATCAAATAACCGATATCAATAAATTTTTGTGCGGTTTCAAAATCTCCAGTAAAGCAATGAATAATCCCTTTTCTTTCTATATTAAATTCCTTTAAAATAGCATAAACATCATTATGAGCATCTCTGCTATGAATTATAACAGGTAAATTATATTCTTTTGCAATATTTAAAAATTTTTTAAAAAATTCTTTTTGTTGTTCTACAGGAGAAGGACTCTTATAATAATCAAGTCCAATCTCACCTATAGCAACTATTTTTGTTGTATTTTTAATAATTTCCTTGGTTTCATTAAAAACAGCATCATTGAATTTTTCTATATAATGCGGGTGCAGTCCTATAGATTTATAAACACCCTCTCTTTCAAAATCAGCAACCTTTTTATTTTCTTCAATGTCTGCACCTATATTAATAAGTTTTTTTACACCACTTTCAAAGCAGCGCTTTAACATTTCTTCTCTATCCGCGTCAAACCGCGGCTCACAAATATGCACATGTGTTTCAATAATTATCTGTTCCATCATTTTATAACTTACTTCTTTTCATCAACTATTCTTGGAAATAGAATCTGAGTTTTATTAATCTGGTGTCCAGGCTTTATAAGTCCAAATTTTATTTCTTTTTCAAGGTCAAATTCATCAATCTTATAATTTAAATTTAACATCTGCCATATTTTCTTTGATGTATCCGGCATTACCGGCTGAACCGCAAGTGATACAATTCTTATGACTTCTATAAGAGTATACAGAACATTTGCAAGTTCTTTTTGTTTGTTATTTTTATATAAATTCCACGGAGCTTCATCTTCCACAAGTTTATTTGCCATTTTAATTATGCTCCAGATACTTTCCATCGCCTGAGAAAATTCAAAATTTTCCATCTTAACTGAATAAATATTAAAAAGATTATTTATCTGAGCAACAACAGAAGAAAGCCTTTCATTAAATATTCCTTTATCCGGTTCAGGTAAGGTATTTTTATAATACTTTTCCACCATATTTAATGTCCTGCTTATCAGGTTTCCAAAATCATTTGCCAGGTCATTATTATACCTTAAAATTATTGACTCTTCCGAAAATTCGCCATCCTGTCCGCTTATAACTGCGGCTGCAAAATAATACCTGATTGCATCAACACCAAAAACCCTGGCAAGATTAACAGGATCAATAATATTGCCCCGTGTCTTTGACATTTTTTCACCTTTATTGAGTAAAAAGCCATGCGCAAAAACTTTTTCAGGTAATTTGATACCTGCTGACATAAGCATAATGGGCCAGACCACGCAATGAAATTTTATGATATCCTTTCCTATTATATGAACATCTGCCGGCCACCATTTATTGAATTTTTCTTCATCGGTTGCAAAACCAACCGCTGAAATATAATTAATAAGTGCATCAAACCAGACATATACTGTCTGTTTATTATCAATCGGAAGTTTTATTCCCCAGTCAAGCCCGGCGCGAGAAATTGAAATATCCTTAAATCCCTGTTTTAACAATGAAACTATTTCATTCCTTCTTGTTTCTGGCTGAATAAAATCTTTGTTATTTTCAATATGTTTCATCAATACATCGGTATACTTTGATACTTTTAAAAAATAATTTTCTTCTTTTATTAAATCCACTTTTATTTTATGGACAGGACATAAATTTTCTTCAATTAATTCTTTCTGATTATAAAAATTCTCACATGATTTGCAATACCATCCTTCATAATGTCCTTTATAAATATCCCCGGATTTATAAATAAGATTAAAAACCTCTGTAACACTTTTTTTATGTCGTTCTTCTGTAGTTTGAATAAAATCTGTATTTGTTATATTATAAATATTACACAATTCCTTGAAATTTAAAGCCATTTCATCGCAGAAAACTTTAGGATCCTTGTTTAACTCTTTTGCCTTTTCTGCAACATTTAAACTATGCTCGTCGGTGCCGGTACAAAAATAAACATCATACCCGCATAATCTTTTATATCTTGCAATTATATCTGCAAATACTTTTTCATAAGCATGACCTATATGTGGTTTTGAATTCGCATAATCTATAGCTGTTGTTATATAAAATTTTTTCATATCATCCTCATTTATATTAATTGAAAACTATTTTTTATTTCCCCGCCCCCACCCTCGCCCTGGGCTGCGGCGACGGTCACTTTGCCCAAATCACCTTCGACCGCCCGCTCGACGTCGGACTCGACCCGTGGACCGGCCCCATCCACGA
>FWPV01016701.1_pt1 | contig 10294 bp, 7 predicted proteins | sample 2228371 | NCBI WGS metagenome assembly FWPV01 (sample SAMEA103939776, study PRJEB20133) | metagenome
CAGGATAACTCAGTTCACACCTGTCAACGGAATAGAGCTGCGCAGAGCCATTGCAGATAGAATGATAGAGGCGGAGGGCTACGCCTGCTACGTTAATAACTGTCTTCAATAATGGGAGCCTGTGAGAGTCGGGAATCGGCTTCAAAGCCGATTCCCGACTTGACAAATATCGGCAAATCCTGTAACAAGATACCGCATGAATCTTCTGAATGATTAAACTCCGGTTAAGTAAATGGTTTTCATAGCGGGGCTTCTTTTTGCTTCTCGAAATTGTATTCGCTCTGTAGCACGAGCAGTTAATCAAGGGGGTAGCGATGGCAGCAGGCAAAGGCTCCAAAGACCTGGAAAGCGATGTTCTCAGTCAGGGTCTGTGTACCAGTTGCGGCGCCTGTGTGAATGTCTGTCCCTATATCAAGGTGGTCAAGGACAGGGTGGCGGTAATCGAGCCCTGCGGGCTGGACGAGGGTAAATGCTACGATTTCTGCCCCAGGACCATCACCGATATGGCTGCGCTGGAGCGCATGGTCTTCGGCAGGAAAAAACCCGACATCTCGCTCGGCTGCTACACGTCCGTTGAAATGGCACAGGCAAAGGACAGCACGTTGAGATGTCGGACTCAGTACGGCGGCGTGGTCTCCGCCCTCATGGAATACGCTATTGACAGCGGTACCATAGCAGATGCTCTCCTCACCAGGCCGTTCGATGGTGGGCTGATGCCTAAATCGCTGCTCGTGGGAGGAAGCTCAGAGGTGCAGGAGTTCGCTGGCTCTAATTACATCGCCTCGGCTCCGCTGGCGACCCTGAACAAAAATACGAAACAGAGTAAGGGCGATGCTGTTGGCGTTGTGGGCATACCCTGTCAGGTTATAGCACTGAGAAAGATGCAGGCATCCAAACATGAAAATGAGGCGAAGAAGGTGAAGCTCGTCATAGGGCTTTTCTGCACCTGGGCGCTGACGTATAAAGGGCTTTATGATTTCCTCAAAGACAGGGTGGAAGTGGCGCGCATCAAACGGTTCGACATACCTCCGCCGCCGGCGAATATATTCGTGGTAGAGACGGAGACAGAGACCAAACGTTTCAACTTGGATGAGATAAGGAGGTTTGTCAAGCCGACATGCAGCGTCTGCTTCGACATGACCTCCGAGCTTGCCGATGTCTCGGTGGGGATGGTGGAAGGAATCGAAGACTGGAATACCCTGATAGTGAGGACCCCTGAGGGCAAGAGGCTCATCGATAAAGCAAAAGCCGAAGGCGTAATCGTTACCAGGCCGCTGGACAAGGCACGGTTCGACCATCTTCGCGCTGCTTCGGTGTTGAAGAAGAAGCGCGCCCTCGCGGAGATAGTTAAAAGGACAGGTGACAAAAATAACCTGCTCTATCTGAAACTGGGTCGAGAGGAAATGAAGAAGTATCTTTAGGAGTCTGATATGTCAACGCTAACTATAGATATAGACCAGCCGGGCAAAAGCGTGTTGATGATGGGCAATGAAGCTATAGCCCGCGGAGCAATCGAAGCTGGGGTTGACTTCTGCGCCTCTTATCCGGGCACGCCCTCCACGGAGATAACGGAATCGCTGGCACGTGTTGCGGAGCGCTTCAACCTCTATGTCGAGTGGTCAACTAATGAGATGGTGGCGCTGGAAGCAGCGACCGCTGCTTCGCTGGCGGGGCTGAGGGCGATAGTTGCTATGAAGCAGAACGGCGTCAATGTGTGCTCGGATTTCCTGATGACGCTGAATCTTTCAGGCATAAAAGGCGGACTGGTCCTCGCAGCTTGCGATGACCCCTCAGCCATATCCAGCAGCAACGAGCAGGACAGCCGCAGCTATGCCCGTTACGCCGACCTTCCTTTGATAGAGCCGGCGACATTTCAGGAAGCGAAGGACATGACGAAGTGGGCTTTCGAACTGTCGGAGAAGACAGGGCTGCCCTGCATCATGAGGAGCGTCACCAGAATATCTCACAGTAGGGGCAATGTGAAGCTCGGCGAGATACCCGAAAAGAAGAGAACTGCCAGATTCGACGGACTGTACATCTCCGGCGCCTTTGTGGCATTTCAGCACTCCGCGCTGCACGAGAAGCTGAAGCTGGCACAGGAGCAGTTCGAGGCATCGGAGTTCAATTTCTATGCCGGACCCAAAAATGCGAGGTTTGCCATCGTCACCAGCGGCAGCGGCTGGTTCTATTCGCGGGAAGCCGTGACGGCGCTGGGACTCGATAAACAGGTGGGAATCATCAAGCTGGGCACGACCTGGCCCCTGCCGGAGAAATTCATTGTAGAACACCTGAAGGGGGTCAAGGAGATACTGGTTGTCGAGGAGGTCGATGCTTTTCTGGAACAGAATCTGAAGACCCTGCTGGCTGAGCACGTGAAAACGCTTGGCGCAATAGAGGTCTATGGCGCCAGATCGGGGCACCTGCCTGCGACAGGTGATAAAAATCAGGACAAGGTAGCCAGGGCGCTTGCCGCCATAAAAGGGCTGGAGTACAAACCAAGGGATGAGGCTTATGCTCTGAAGGCAAAAGAGATGGCTCTGCCCAGCCTGCCTCCGCGGATGCCTACCTTCTGTCCGGGCTGTCCTCATCGCGCATCTATGTGGGCGATAAAGGCAGCGCTGAAGCTGGACGGGCGCAATGGGTTTGTTACAGGGGACATAGGCTGTTACAGTCTGGGAGCAGGTCCCGCCGGCTATTTCCAGTTAAAGACGCTTAATTGCATGGGGGGCAGCATCGGGCTGGCTACAGGATTCGGCAAGCTGGGGCAGTTCGGCTTCGACCAGCCTGTGATTTCGGTTTGTGGGGATTCTACCTTCTTCCACGCCGCCATCCCCGGACTGATAAACGCCAGATTCAACAGCAGCGATGTGCTGATGGTGGTGCTGGACAATGGAGGGACTGCCATGACCGGCTTCCAGCCCCATCCCAGCTCGGGCTGCGATGCGCTGGGGAGACCGGCGCCGGTGGTGCAGATTGAGGAGATATGCAGGGCAATTGGAGTGCCGGTCAAGGTCAGAGACCCCTTCGAGATAAACGAGGCGATACAGGAGCTTTACGATATGCTTCAGGAGTGTGGCCCCAAGGTCATGGTGTTCCGCCGCAGATGTCACCTTGTGGAGACCAAGGAGAAGGGCAAGAAGAAGGTCTATGTGGACACGACGAAGTGCATAGGCGACGACTGCGGCTGCGCCCGCTTCTGCAGCAGGGTGTTCAACTGCCCCGGCATAATCTGGGACCAGAAAGAGCGGAAGGCGCGAATAGACGATGTCGTATGCACCGGCTGCGGAGTATGCGCTACGCTCTGTCCGCGGGGCGCTATTGTCGTGGAAGGAGGGTAAAACATGGCTCTGAAGAAAGACCCGCTGAATGTCATCATTACAGGCGTGGGTGGACAGGGTAATGTGCTAGCTTCTCAGATACTGGCTTCAGCTGGCATAAAAGAGGGCCTCTATGTCACTGTGGGAGAGACCTACGGCGCCTCACAGCGGGGCGGGCCTGTGATGAGCCATGTTCGCTTTTCCGTAAAGGAGCAGTACGGTCCCCTGATTTCCGAGGGGCAGGCCGATATAGTGGTCGGCATGGAGCCTGTGGAAGCGCTGCGTGTGGTGACGGATTACGGTAATCCCGAGACTAGGGTCATAGTCAGCCCCAGACCCATCTATCCCATCTGGGTGCTTGCCGGACAGGCAACATATCCGCCGCTGGAAGAGATTATCGGGAAGCTGAAGAAGCTGGTCGCGAAAGTGGAGGTGGTGCGGCTATCGGAGGACGGTAAAGAGCCTTTGCCCATGAATATACTCATGATAGGGGCTTTGGCGGGGTCGGGGCTGGTCCCCATCGCCGTCAGGTCTTTTGAAGAGTCAATGAAGGACATTTTTGCCCCCAAAGATTTGGAGTTGAACCTCAAGGCTTTTCGAGCAGGCATGGAGGCGCTTAAAAAGGCAGTCGCCCCGGCGAAGTCAAAGGTGAAACGTAAGAGAAGCTAGCAGCTTCAGTCGTGTCGACAGGTTGGGGTTACGCTGCTGGAATCGTAATTCGGTGACGGGTTGCGTGTACCTTACCTCAACCGCGAGCCGTCAGCCGAGACGAACCGTGCCGCAGGACACTGACCGATTAACAAGAAGGGTGGGTTTGCCTTTCGGAAGAAAGGCAAACCCACCCTATGCATCATGCCGTGTTGACCTGTCTCAGATGCCCGCCCTCATCAGTTCTTTCGGCTTGGTGTGATAGGAAGATGCCTCTTCGAGTGAAATGATGCGTGACTTGATAAGGTCTTGCAGCGCTTGGTCCATGGTCTGCATCCCATACTGACCGCCTGTTTGCATATATGTGGGAATCTGCTCGGTCTTGCCGTCACGGATCAGGTTTCTTATGGCATCGGTCCCGATCATTATCTCAACAGCAGCCACTCTCCCTCTGCCCGTAGCTCTTCGTAGCAGTATTTGAGAGAGCACGCCTTCCAGGACTAACGATAACTGTAATCGTATCTGCTCCTGCTGGTGAGGCGGGAAAGCGTCAATCATGCGATCGATGGCTTGAGGTGCGTTTGGTGTGTGCAGTGTGCTCAATACCAGGTGCCCCGTCTCGGCTGCGGTGATTGCAGTGCTTATCGTTTCCAGGTCTCTCATTTCTCCGACCAGGATTACATCCGGGTCCTGACGGAGTACGTGTCTCAGAGCCTTGGCGAAGGACCAGGTATCGTGCCCCAGCTCCCTCTGCGCAATTAGGCACTTATTGTCCTGGAACATGTACTCGATTGGGTCCTCGATGGTTATTACATTGCGAGCCTGAGTCTTGTTCAGGTGGTCAATCATTGCAGCCAGAGTAGTGGATTTCCCGGTGCCGGTCCTGCCCGTCAACAGAATGAGCCCGCGAGGCTTCTCCACCAGACACTTGCAGATTGCAGGCAGCCCCAGCTCGTCTATGGTGGGTACCTCGAACGGGACCCGCCGAATAGCGAGGCTGAGGGTGCCTCGCTGCATAAAGGCATTGACTCTGTAACGAGCCAGCCCAGTAATGCTGTAGGCGAAATCCAGTTCCATCTCTTTAAGGAACTCTTGCCTCTGATTTTCTGTAGTAAGATGCTCGAAAGCCTTTTTCAGGTCCCCATGTGTGATATTGGGCGCGTCTTCAACCTCTCGCAAAACGCCGTCGATGCGAAGAACAGGCGGCCTGGATATCCTCAGGTGAAGGTCGGAAGCTCCTTCCGCGTCCATTAAGTGAAGTAACTCTTCTATGTTCATATTTCTACCCTTCCTTTATCGTTGATATTTCTCAGTTTTTGTTTGCCAAAAAAGATGATTTATGATAGGAATGGTTGACTCCTTTCTATCCCCGGTTAGCTGACGTTGAGAGCGATGCGGGAGGATAAGATGGCGCTTCTCTTTGCAGGACGACCAGTCCCCTGGCTACGGCTATGTTCACTGCATGTGCCCTGTCGTTGGCATCGAGTTTGCGCAGGATTGCGCTAACGCAGTTCTTGACAGTCTGCTCGGTGGTACCCAGGTACGAGGAAATCTGTCTGTTTGACTTACCATTAGCGATCAGGGTCAGAATCTTCATCTCCTTGGAATTCAGGGGACAAGACCCTTCTGTTTCAGCTCTGCCCTTCAGGCTGATGTCCTGGAACTGACGCAGCAGATGAGAGGCTACAATGGCTTTGCCCCAGACGTAGTCATTTATCGGGTACTCTCCTCTGCGTATGCGCCTTAAGGTGGCGATGAGCGCCTCGGCAGAGCAGCTCGCGGTTCTCAGGTAAGCTGCCGCGCCTGATTTCACTGTCTCGATGATTTCCCCTGCATCCTCAACCGGATTCGCGCTCAACACAACTACCCTGATGCCCGGGAACTTTCTGGCAATTCCCCGGGCGAGTTCAAGGCCGTGCAGTGATGGATACATAATATCCACCATGACGACATCAGGAGAATTTGCTGCAATGCATGCAATCGCTGCCCCCCAGTCATATTCGGTTTCGAATTCCAGAACTTTCAGAGGTCTGATCTCAGTTTGTTCGTTCAACGTCTGGCACAGTCCGGCACGGATAAATGGCTGGCTGTGAATTACCATTATCTTGAACATAGCTCAGTTCCTGGCTCTCCCGACCGGGTTTGACTGCTTTGTGAATTCTCACTCGAATTGGTCCCTACCTATGCAACTATATTCTATACTTAACTATTCCACAATCACCTAGTTAGTACAGAATTGACCAGTCGATAGTAATAACCCGGAAGTACCGGGCTGATAACTTTTGGGGGATGCTACAGTACGAACGTACCGGTGCGGCTGTTACCCTTGCCGCGTAGCTCAAGTTACTTTTGTGATATTGAATTATCTTGAGGCTGGTCAATAATTACTTAGGTGCGAAAACGTGCCGATGGTGCAAAGGGCGTTCTCAAAATAATGGCCGGGCTGTCTGATGGTACTACTGCCCGGGTTTTTCTGGCGTATTACTCTCCGATGGAAGCTCGAGCAGGTGCCGGATAGCCTTTGTGATTTGATGCGGCAAATGAGAATAATATCCAGTCCGATAACAACCTGCAGGCTGCCGACGTTCTCGACCTGCGCCAAAAAAGTGCTTGTCTACCTGGTAGCGAGTCTTCTGGTGTCGCCCTTCTACGTAGCTGCGCTCTGCATCCTGCGCTACATACTGAATAGCTGGACATCCCCTGTAAGCGTACTCATCATCACCGTTATGATATTTGTACTGCCTTTGATTGTGATTGGACTCCGCAAACCTGTTAGCGATAGACTTGACAGAATGCTCTACGGCTGGCGTCTGCCATATCGCGAGATGATGTTGAAGTCTTCGGAGAGACTCAATGGTATGCTAGAGATCAGCGAGCTAGCCAGGGAACTGCTGGAGCCGATACCACGAGCCTTATCCGCTTCTCACGCGAGCCTTTTGCTCCCTGGCGACGAAGGGTTCGTTTCGAAATTCAGCAACCGATTGCTGGGAGAGTCACGACCTCCAGCTATACACTTGGACAACGATAGCGCCATTGTCAGATGGCTCAGGCAGTATGAAATGCCGCTCTCAGCAGAGATGATAAAATCGGGCAAGACCGCATCCTTCACTGAAGGCGACAGGGTAGTTGTGCGAAACAGCGATGTCCAGCTGCTTGTGCCGATTTGTAGCAAACAGAAGCTGGTGGGAGTGCTCGCTCTGGGGCGCAAGCAGCGCGGCTCCTACACTGGCGATGAAATCGAGATGCTGGCAAGAATGGGCAGGAGTTTGGCGAGAACTGTCGAGAATGCTCAGCACTATACCATAACTGTGGAGCAGGCCCATTCCGATGAGCTGACAGGCCTGCTCAGTCACGGCTTTTTCCATCGGCGCGTGGATGAAGAGATTTCACGGTGCTCGCGCTTCGGCAATATATTTTCGATAGTCTTCATAGACTTGGACCTGTTCAAATGTTACAACGACGCTTTTGGACACATTGCAGGCGATAGAATTCTCAAGGAGATTGCGGCATGCATCAGAATGTCAATCAGGTCGATAGATATTCCCTGTCGGTACGGTGGTGACGAGTTCGGCGTAATCCTCACGGGGTCATCTATCGATGATGCCTACGATGTGGGAGAGCGAATACGAAGGACTGTGGAAAGCCGGATGGAGTCCCTCGGCGTTGCCATAACCTGCAGCATAGGCGTAGCTTCCTGGCCGGCGAGCGGAGCCACGAAGGAGTCGCTGATTCTGGCTGCGGATAGTGCCCTGTACTGGAGCAAGCATTCGGGAAGGAATCGAGTGTCTCTGGCATCCTCGGTGATGTCAACCCTGAAATTTGGTCACACCAGTGAGGAGGAGATAATCGAAGCCGTACATGCTCTGGCAGCCACGGTTGACGCCAGAGACCACTATACATACGGACATTCCAAGAAGACCAGTGAATATGCTGTGCGCATCGCTCAAGAACTTGGCTACTCTGCAGACAGGATTGCCAAGCTCAGGGCTGCTGCGCTGCTCCATGACATCGGAAAGATTCGCGTTCCTGATAACATTCTTTTCAAACCAGGACCCCTGGCAAGCGATGAATGGGTAGCCATAAGAGAACATCCCAAATTCGGCGTTGCCATTCTCAAGCATATCAAAGGGCTCAGCGGGTGTGTGCCCATAATTCAGCATCATCACGAGCATTTCGATGGTCAGGGGTATCCCGCGGGGTTGAAGGGTGGCGATATACCCCTTGACGCCCGCATCCTGGCCGTCGCTGATGCCTACGATGCCATGACATCCCCCCGTCCTTATCGGCCTAGCAAACTGCTTCATGAAGAAGCGCTGAGAGAGCTGGTTCGCTGCTCGGGGACCTACTTCGACCCGGAGGTTGTGAGGGTGTTCTCCAAAATGTGGCAGCCCCTTGACCTTAGTGAATTGGCCAGTTCTTATGCGCGTTAGATTTCGCTCCTTTTCTCTGCTCCCTGAATTGGCTGTACGTCGTTTTAGCTATCAGGTCGCTTCTGTGTCAATTCTGCAATAAGTTTCTGTGCCTCTTTATCTCTGGGGAACCGTCGCAGTTTACCGACTACTATTTCGAGGCGCGCTGCATTGGGATTCGGGCTCCGGAGAAGTTGATAAGCATCTGATTTAGCTGTTTTCAGGTAGTGTTTGGTTTCCAGGGTCCCGGGCAGAGAGATTATCCCCCAGGCGAGGACAAAAACCGCCAGTGTCATCAGCCCAAGGTACAGTTCGGAGAGGAACCCTATCAGAGAGCTCCCCAGAAAAAGACTGCCGTTCTTTATCAACATCCTGCCCCAAGCCACCACAGAAAACGCTCCTTGCCGAAGTTTCTGCTAATAGTATAGCGCATTCATAATGAGTTCTAATTATGAGTTTGGTTTCAAGAGACTTTTGTCACTTACTTCTTGAATCTGTCAACTTATCATGTAAACATAAGGTACAGGTACGCAAACATACGCCCGTCTGAATGCCGACGCTCCAAGGGGACATGCTTGAGGTGCTTTAAGCCTGTCTATCGTGGCGGTGTCAGGTACCGTGGGCGCTTCTGGCACGAAAGCTGCTTCAAGAAGATGTGATGCTGCCGTGCCCACGATGTGATAACAGTCTCCACTGCTTCTAAATGTCTTCTTTGCTTTCGCCCTCTTTGTGCTTCCGGGAAATTGACAACAGGCATCTCTTCATCTAGGATATGCCCGCTGAACATCATATCCACGATGGGATGGGCGTGGTGCTCAAAGCAGGGGTTCTGAGAAAGGGACTGATGTTCCCAGAATGCCCTCGCCCACATAATACTTCCCTGACAGAAGGAGAAACTCCTTCTTGAAGGAGGCCGTCGATGGCTAAGACCCGGAGGGGAAAGATTCTCAGCATTGTCTTCATCGCTTTAGCCATTATCATCGCAATCGTCCTGATAGGCGGCTACATCTTCTATCGTGACCTGACCAGAGGCCCGTTACCTCAGCATTCCGGGGAACTGAAGGTCGCGGGGCTTTACGATACGGTTGAGATATTGCGTGATGAGTGGGGCATACCGCACATCTATGCCAGCAACATGCATGACCTGTTCTTCGCTCAGGGATATACACAGGCGCAGGACCGCTGGTGGCAGATGGAATTGTGGAGGCATGTGGGGAGCGGAAGGATTGAAGAGCTAACGGGTAAGAACGACGATGTTCTTGAAGCAGACTTGCTTATCCGCACCTTGGGGTGGCGTCAACTGGCGGAACAAGAGGTCGGACTCCTTGATGCCGAGACAAAAGCTCACCTCCAGTCCTTCGCCGATGGCGTGAATGCATACATAATGAGCCGCAATTACGGCGACCTTGCTCTTGAGTACAGTGTGCTTAGACTCACAGGGAAGAGCATAAAAATCGAGCCCTGGACGCCTGCCGATACACTGGTGTGGGCGAAGGTGATGGCATGGGACCTGGGTGCCAGCACAAATAACGAGGAAGTACGCGCCAAACTATATGACCTCATAGGGAAGGAGATGACCGACCTGTGGTCGACGCCTCCCTGGCCCTTTGGCGAGAAGCCGACAATCCTTCAACTCGAGGACTTTGACACAACAGGGTTAACGACTAACACGCTAGCAGGCGTTCAAGCCCCGGTTGCTGGAGAGCATATCCTTGCCGGCGTTAATGCCTTGCCCGATATCAGTTTCGTCTTCGGCAAGGGTAGAGGCATCGGGAGCAACAACTGGGTGGTCAGCGGCAACCTGACGGAGAGCGGCATGCCGCTGTTAGCCAATGACCCGCATCTGGGCATCCAGATGCCGTCCATCTGGTACGAGGTTGGTTTGCACTGCGTGTCTCACAGCGGGGAAAGCATTTTTGA
>FWPV01016707.1_pt1 | contig 10292 bp, 8 predicted proteins | sample 2228371 | NCBI WGS metagenome assembly FWPV01 (sample SAMEA103939776, study PRJEB20133) | metagenome
ATCGGCCGGCCGTCCCCCGGGTCGAACCCGACACGGTCGAGGTGCTCGGCCGCCGCCGCACGGGGCCGGGGGACGCGCAGCAGCCGGGCGGTCGCCTCGGCCAGCTCGAGCGCGCTGAGGCGGTCGAAGGTGGCTTCCTGCTGGGGGACCAGGCCGATCCGCCCGAGCACCGACAGGTCGCGCCGGGGGTCGGTCCCCAGGACCCGGAGGCTGCCCTGCGACGGCCGGGCGAGCCCGGCGACCATCCGCAGCACGGTGGACTTGCCGGCACCGTTCGGGCCGAGCAGGGCGGTCACCCCCGGTCCGACGGTCACGGTCACGTCGGACACGGCGACCACGTCGCCGAACCACTTCGAGACGTGCTGGAGGGCGATCACCGGGTCACCGCCAGCCGGCGGTAGCGCACCACGGCCGCACCCAGACCGAGCGCCACCCAGCCGGCGAAGGCGCCGAGCAGGGGGGCGAGCGGCACGACCGGGCCGGTGGCCGGATCGCCGTACACCCGGCGAACGACCTCGAACGGCACGAACACCAGGTTGACCACGTTGAGGGTCTCGGACCAGCCGACCCCGTCGGGGTCGGTGAGCGCGCCGGTGAGCGCGCCGGTGAGCAGCACGAGCAGGATCGTCCCGGCCGAGGCCACCGCCCGCCGGTCGGTGAGGCTGGCCACCCCCAGCGAGACGGCCGTGTAGAACAGCGCCACCAGCAGCCCCGACCCGGCGATGCGAAGGAACGTCGTGGCCACCGCCACCGGGCCGTCGGGGCCGATGCCCTGCAGGACGTAGGCCACCAGCATCAGCAGCGGCGGGCCGATCGTGGCGACGCACAGCAGTCCGGCGATGGCCACCGCCTTGGTCGCCAGGTAGCTGGTCCGGTCGAGCGGGGAGGCGAGGTACAGCCCGAGCATCCCGCTGCGCCGGTCGGGGCACAGCGCCTCGGGGGCCACGAAGGCCACGAACACCACCAGCGCCGAGGTGATGAACCCGTAGTACTCGCCGTAGGTGGGCAGCACGATCTGGTTCACCCGGTCGCGGGGCACGAACGCCGCGATGCCGACGAACACCACGGCGGGCAGGTAGGCGATCGCCGCGGCCAGGATCGGCAGCACCTTCGAGCGGGCCGGGCGGCCGATGCCGAGCACCCACCGGAGGGTGTGGCGGGCCAGGCTGCGCACGGCGCCGGCCACCCCCAGGCGGGGGCCGTCGTAGGGGCGGTAGCCCCGGTCGACGATGCGTGCCCCGGTCACGGGCCCACCAGGTCGCGTTCCAGGTACACCTGCTCGAGGCTGAGCCGGCGGGGCTGGAGGCGGACGAACTCCAGGCCGAGCGCAGCGACGTGATGCTGGACCAGCCCGGGCGGCGCGCCCTGCACGACCAGGCGACGACCGTCGACGTCCACGGTGGCGCCCGACGCCCGCAGCGCCGCGGTCAGCCGGTCGCCACCGTCGACCACCTCGACCAGCAGCCCCTGCTGGCGGGCCCGCAGCACGTCCAGCGGCCCGGCGGCCACCACCCGACCCTCGCCGAGGATCACCGCGGCGTCACACACCCGTTCGACCTCCTCGAGCAGGTGGGACGACAGCACCACCGAGATGCCGAACTCGGTGCCGACCCGACGGATGAGGCGGAGCATCTCCTCCCGCTGCACCGGGTCGAGCCCGTCGGTGGGCTCGTCGAGCAGCAGCAGTTCCGGGTCGTGGGCCAGGGCGGCGGCCAGCTTCACCCGCTGCTTCTGCCCGGTCGACATCGTGTCCACCGGGCGGAACCGCTCCTCGCCCAGCCCCACCTGGAACAGGGCGTCGCTCGCCCGGGCGGTGGCCGCCTTGCGGGGCAGCCCGTGCACCGCGGCGAGGTGGGCCACCAGGTCGTAGGCCCGGGTGTCAGGGGGCATGGCCTGGTGTTCGGGGGCGTAGCCGAGCCGGGCGCGGAGCTGCGGGCCGGCGTGTACCGGGTCGAGTCCGAGCACCCGGAGCTCACCGGCATCGGGCCGGTGGAGGCCGAGGATCATGCCGAGCAGGGTCGTCTTGCCGGCCCCGTTCGCCCCCAGCAGGCCGGTCACCCCGGCCCCGATGTCCACCGTGACGCCGGCGAGGGCGGTGGTGTGGCCCCAGCGCTTGACCACGTCACGGGCGGCGATCACCGGGGTCACGGGCGAACGCTACCCACCGGGGTCGCGCGCCGGTGGGGCGGGCCGGTCAGCCCGCCGGCACCGACGGCTTCTTTACGCCGGTGCCCGTCCGGCGGGCGAGACCAATTTCGAGGTCGTGGTGGTAAGCGCGGCCTAGGCCGGAATCGGGCGGCTGGACCAGCAGCGGCTCGAGCACCGGGCCGGCCGGCCGCAGCGATGGCGACCACGATGGCGCCCAGCCCGAACAGGGTGGCGGCCACCGAGACCAGCCCCCCGAGCACGGGCACCAGGGCGAGCAGGCGCAGCACCGCGAGGCCGGCGAGGAACGCCGCCACCGGCCCCGACCGGCCGAGCATGGTCCGGCCGAGCAGCAACGCACCCGTCACGTAGCCCACCGGGTAGAGCACGGCGAGGAAGGCGAACAGGCCGAGCCCCAGCGGCAGCGCCACCAGGGTGCCGGCCGCGATCGCCCCGGCCACCGGGACGGCGACGGCCACCAGCGTGCCCCAGCCGAGCGCCGGCGCCCACCGGGCGGTGCCGCTGCGCACCACGGCGGCGGCGGCCCGGGGGACGAGCAGCAGCAGACCCAGCCCGAGCAGCAGCGCCGAGACGCTCACCGCGAACCACAGACCGGCCAGCAGCACGAACGGCAGGGCGCCGAGCCAGAAGCCGGGGATGGTCCGGACCGAACCGTCGACGGTCGCGCCGGGCGTGATCACCGGCCGGCGCGACGACGAGACGTCACCGCCGACCGATCCCGACGCCGTGACCGCTGCGGTCCCCCGCACCACGACCACGTCCCCGGCCACCCGGCCGGTGACGGTCGCGGTGCCGCTGAGCACGGTGACGGCACCGCTGACGTGGCCGTTCACCACCGCGTCGCCCCGGAACACGACGACGTCACCGTCGACCTGACCGTCGACCACCACGTCGCCGTTGACCATGAGCACCACACCGTGGACGAGGTCGCCGGCGCGGACCCAGGCCTGGCCGGTGACCGCCACCCAGTCGTCGGTCTCGTCACGGACCCCGGCCGGGGCGGCGAACGCCGCCGGGGCGGCCGCCGCGAGCACGAGGGGGATCACCAGGAGGACCGCGCCGAGCCTGCCGGCGCGGGCGATGACGCTGCGCATGGCAGTACCTCCACGTCGTGACGCTCCACGAGCGTCTGCCGCGAGCGTGCGCCCGTTGCCGTCGGCGGGGAAGGGCCGTGGGTCCCGGGTGGGCGGCGGCGGGCTACCGTCACCGGCCATGACGGGCAACCCCCTGAAGCCGATGAGCCACGAGGTCACCGAGAGCTTCCGCAAGGCGCCGCAGCGGGCCATGCTGCGGGCCGTCGGTATGACCGACGACGACTGGGACAAGCCCCAGATCGGCGTGGCCTCGAGCTGGAACGAGGTCACCCCCTGCAACCTGCCGCTGGACCGGCTGGCCAAGCGGGCCAAGGACGGCGTGCGGGCCGCCGGTGGGTTCCCCCTGGAGTTCGTCACCATCGCCGTGAGCGACGGCATCTCCATGGGCCACGAGGGCATGCGCGGCTCGCTGGTCAGCCGGGAGGTGATCGCCGACTCGGTCGAGACCATGATGTTCGCCGAGCGGCTCGACGGCTTCGTGAGCTTCGCCGGCTGCGACAAGAGCCTGCCGGGGATGATGATGGCCGCCGCCCGGCTCGACCTGCCCAGCGTGTTCATGTACGGCGGGACGATCCTGCCCGGCCAGCTCAACGGCCAGGCCCTCGACATCACCAGCGTGTTCGAGGCGGTCGGAGCGTGCGCCGCAGGCAAGATCACCGAGGCCGAACTCGACGCCATCGAGCGGCACGCCTGCCCCACCGAGGGGAGCTGCGCCGGCATGTTCACCGCCAACACCATGGCCTCGGTCGGTGAGGCACTCGGGCTGTCACTGCCCGGGTCGGCGTCCGCGCCCGCCGTCGACCGCCGGCGCGACGACGACGCCTACCGGTCCGGTCAGGCGGTGGTGAACCTGCTGCGGCTCGGCATCCGGCCGCGCATGATCCTCACCCGGGCGGCGTTCGAGAACGCCATCGCCGTGGTCCAGGCCCTTGGGGGATCCACCAACGCCGTGCTGCACCTGCTGGCCATCGCCACCGAGGCCGAGGTCGACCTGACCCTCGACGACTTCAACCGGATCGCCGCCCGGGTGCCCCACATCGCCGACATGAAGCCGGGCGGGAAGTTCCACATGACCGACCTGCACCGCATCGGTGGCGTCCCGGTGGTGATGAAGCACCTGCTCGACGAGGGGCTGCTCCACGGGGACGCGCTCACCGTGACCGGCAGGACCGTGGCCGAGAACCTCGCCGAGATCGACCCGCCGGCACCCGACGGCGTGGTGGTCCACCCCGTGTCGCAGCCGATCCACGCCGAGGGGTCGATCGTCGTGCTGCGGGGCTCGCTCGCCCCCAACGGCAGCGTGGTGAAGGTGGCCGGGCTCACCGCCGACCAGATGCACTTCGAGGGACCGGCCCGGGTGTTCGACGGTGAGCAGGGCGCTCTCGACGCCGTTCTCGCCGGTGAGATCCAGCCGGGCACGGTGATCGTCATCCGCTACGAGGGTCCCAAGGGCGGCCCGGGCATGCGGGAGATGCTGGCCATCACCGGTGCGCTCAAGGGCGTCGGCCGGGGCGCCGACTGCGCGCTGATCACCGACGGCCGGTTCTCCGGCGGAACGTGGGGGTTCTGCATCGGTCACGTCGCCCCCGAAGCCGTCGACCGGGGGCCCATCGCCCTGGTGCGGGACGGCGACCGGATCGTCATCGACGTCCACGACAAGCGGCTCGACCTGCTCGTCGACCGGGCCGAACTCGACCGGCGGGCGGCCATGCTCACCCTCCCGGCGCCCCGCTACCCCACCGGGGTGCTGGGCAAGTACGCGCGGCTGGTCAGGGGCGCCGAGGTCGGCGCGGTCACCAGTCGCTGAGCGGTCGTGGCCTGCCGGCGGGTGCGGTTGCCCGGAGCCCCGGCCGGGGCTCTATGCTGGGTCGCGTGACCCGCCGGCCGTCGACCCTCGTAGGCATCCCGTAGGCGCGCCGGTTCCATCCGTCCGCGTGCGCCTGCGACCTCCCGGCCGGGAGGTCGTTTCGTTTTTCCCCCGCCCGTCCCTGCACCGCACCTGAGGAGAACCCGACGATGAAGCTCACCGGGGCCCAGGCCCTCATCAAGAGCCTCGAGCTCGAAGGCGTGGAGGTGATCTTCGGCCTCCCCGGCGGGTGCATCCTGCCCGCCTACGACCCGCTGCTCGACAGCCCCATCCGGCACATCCTCGTGCGCCATGAGCAGGGCGCCGGCCACATGGCCGAGGGGTACGCCCACGTCACCGGCCGTCCCGGCGTGGCCATGGTGACCAGCGGTCCGGCCGCCACGAACATGGTGACCCCGCTGTGCGACGCCTACATGGACTCGATCCCGATGGTGTGTCTCACCGGTCAGGTGTCGACGTCGGCGATCGGCACCGATGCGTTCCAGGAGTGCGACACCGTCGGCATCACCCGCAGCGTCACGAAGCACAACGAGCTGGTGATGGCACCCCAGGACATCCCGCTGGCCATCCGCCAGGCCTTCCTGCTGGCCACCACCGGCCGGCCCGGCCCGGTGCTGGTCGACCTGCCCAAGGACGTGCTGCAGAACGAGATGACCTGGTACTGGCCCAGCGACGACGAGGTGTGGGACAGCCTCCCCGGGTACCGGCCGACCACCAAGGGCCACCCCCGGCAGATCCGGGCGGCCGCCGAGCTGATCCTGGCCGCGGAGCGACCGGTGATCTACGCCGGCGGCGGCATCCTCAAGGCCCGGGCCGCGCAGGCGCTGCGGGAGCTCGCCGAGCTGACCGGCATCCACGTGGTGACCACGCTCATGGCCCGCGGGGCGTTCCCCGACGACCACCCGCTGTGCCTGGGCATGCCGGGCATGCACGGCAACGCCACCGCGGTCACCTCGATGCAGAAGAGCGACCTGCTCATCGCGCTCGGTGCCCGCTTCGACGACCGCATCACCGGCAAGGTGTCGACGTTCGCTCCCTACGCCAAGGTGATCCATGTCGACATCGACCCGGCTGAGCAGGGCAAGGTCCGCAAGCCCGACGTGCCCATCGTCGGTGACTGCCGGCTGGTGATCGAGGCGCTGGTCGCCGAGATCCGCCAGATGCTCGCCCAGGGGGCGGTGCAGGCCGACACCACCGCCTGGAAGCAGCGCATCAGCGGCTGGAAGGAGCTCTACCCGTACACCTACGAGCCGTCCGAGCCGGGTGAGGCGCTCAAGCCCCAGTTCTGCCTGGAGAAGCTGCGCGACTCCGCCGACCCCGGCACGATCCTGGTCGCCGGCGTCGGGCAGCACCAGATGTGGTCCAGCCAGTACTGGCGCTTCCGCGACCCGTACACCTGGGTGAACTCCGGCGGGCTGGGCACCATGGGCTTCGCCGTGCCCGCCGCCATCGGCGCCAAGGTGGGCCGCCCCGACAAGATGGTGTGGGCCGTCGACGGCGACGGGTGCTTCCAGATGACCGCCCAGGAACTGGTCACCGCGTCCAGCGAGCGCATCCCCATCAAGGTGGCCATCCTCAACAACTCCTACCTGGGCATGGTGCGCCAGTGGCAGGAGATGTTCTACGAGGAGCGCTACTCCGAGGTGTACCTGTCGCCCGACATCCCCGACTACGTGAAGTGGGCCGAGGCGATGGGGTGCGTGGCCATCCGGGTGGAGTCCCCCGAGGAGGTGCAGCCCGCCATCGACAAGGCCAACGACATCGACGACCGGCCGGTGGTCGTGGAGTTCCGGGTGGACTCCAACGAGAAGGTCTTCCCCATGGTCCCCGCCGGCCATTCCAACGACGACATCATCCTGCCCCCCTCCCAGGACCGGAGCTTCCTGCGATGACCGTGATCACCGAGACCACCGCCCGCCCGCCCCACCACATCCTCACGGTGGTGGTCGAGAACAAGTCGGGGGTGCTGGCCCGGGTGGCGTCGCTGTTCGCCCGCCGGGGCTTCAACATCTTCAGCCTGGCCGTCGCCCCGACCGAGGACGAGCGGTTCAGCCGGATCACCATGGTGGTCGACGTCGAGTCGGCCCCGCTCGAGCAGATGGTCAAGCAGCTGTTCAAGCTGGTGAACGTGGTGAAGATCAGCGAGCTCGACCCCCGCACCAGCGTGGAGCGCGAGCTGATGATCGCCACCGTGCGGGCCACCCCCGAGGACCGGGGTCAGGTGGTGGAGCTGGTGAACATCTTCGAGGGCAAGATCCTGGCCGTGGGCGCGGAGGCCATCACCGTGTCCCTCGAGGGCCACCCGAGCAAGATCGACGATTTCGAGGACCTGCTGCGGGGCTACGGGATCCTCGAGCTGGCGCGCACCGGTAGGGTCGCGCTCCCCAAGCTGGAACGTTCCGAGGCGCGTCCCCGCGCCGTGAAGAAGGCGAGCTGACAACCCCAATGGCTGCGAACATCTACTACGAGGCCGACGCCGATCGGTCGCTGATCCTGGGCAAGAAGGTGGCCATCATCGGCTACGGGTCGCAGGGCCACGCCCACGCCCTCAACCTCAAGGACTCCGGCGTGGAGGTGTGCGTCGGCCTGCGGGAGGGCTCGCCGTCGGCAGCCAAGGCGCAGGCGGCCGGACTCACGGTGAAATCCATCCGGGATGCGGCCCAGTGGGCCGACGTGGTGATGATCCTCGCCCCCGACACCGAGCAGAAGCGGATCTTCGACACCGACATCGCCCCGGGCATGACCCCGGGCAAGGCGCTCGCCTTCGCCCACGGCTTCAACATCCGCTTCGGGCGGATCGTGCCGCCCGAGGGGGTCGACGTGATCATGATCGCCCCGAAGGGGCCCGGCCACCTGGTGCGCCGCACCTACACCGAGGGCGGCGGGGTGCCGTGCCTCATCGCCGTGGCCCAGGACGCCACCGGCAAGGCCAAGGAGCTGGCCCTGAGCTACGCCGATGCCATCGGCGGCACGCGGGCCGGGGTGATCGAGACCACGTTCCCGGAGGAGACCGAGACCGACCTGTTCGGCGAGCAGGTGGTGCTGTGCGGTGGGCTCACCGCGCTCATCCAGGCCGGGTTCGAGACGCTCGTCGACGCCGGGTACGCGCCGGAGATGGCCTACTTCGAGTGCCTCCACGAGGTGAAGCTCATCGTCGACCTCATGTACGAGGAGGGCATCGCCGGGATGCGCTACTCGATCTCCGACACCGCCGAGTACGGCGACCTCACCCGCGGCCCGCGGATCATCACCGACGCCACCCGGGCCGAGATGCGCAAGATCCTCGAGGAGATCACCTCCGGGAAGTTCGCCGAGGAGTGGGTGGCCGAGAGCGAGAGCGGTCGCAAGCGGTTCAACGAGCTGCGCGAGCAGGGCCGCCGGCACCCGATCGAGGAGGTCGGTGCCCGGCTCCGGGCGATGATGCCGTGGATCTCGGCCGGCAAGCAGAAGGTCAGCGAGGTGTCCGGCGGCTGAGCGGTGCCGTTCGCGTCCGTCGCCAGCTTCCCGCCGGGAGCCGGCGGTCACGGGGCGGCGCGTACGATGCGGGTCGACCGTGCGGGGGCGGCAGCGGCTGGCCGGCCAAGGCTAATCCCGACTTGTCCGATCAACTATTCGGATTTAGGCTGACCGGGCCTGCCGTCCCGACCGACCGAGGGGGAGACCACGATGAGCGACCGAGCGTGGGGTTTCGAGACCCGCCAGATCCACGCCGGCCAGGAGCCCGACCCGGCCACCGGCTCCCGGGCCGTGCCCATCTACCAGACCACGAGCTACGTCTTCCGTGACTCCAAGCACGCGCAGGACCTGTTCGCCCTGGCCGAGATCGGCAACATCTACACCCGGATCATGAACCCCACCCAGGGGGTGTTCGAGGGGCGCATCGCCGCCCTCGAGGGCGCCACCACCACGGCGGTGGGCCTGCCCGGGGCGCTCGCGGTCGCATCGGGTCAGGCGGCCGAGACGCTGGCCATCCTGAACCTGGCCGAGGCCGGTGACCACGTGGTGTCCAGCGCCCACCTCTACGGGGGCACCTACAACCTGTTCCACTACACGCTGCCGAAGATGGGCATCGAGGTCACCTTCCTCGACGACCCCGACGACCTCGACGCCTGGCGCCGGGCGATCCGGCCGAACACCAAGGTGTTCTTCGGCGAGACGCTGTCGAACCCGGCCAACTCGTTCTTCGACATCGAGGGGGTCGCGGCCGTGGCCCACGAGGCCGGGATCCCCCTCATGCTCGACAACACGGTGGCGTCGCCCTGGCTGGTGCGGCCCTTCGAGTGGGGCGCCGACATCGTGGTGCACTCGGCCACCAAGTTCATCGGTGGGCACGGCACCTCGATCGGCGGGGTGATCCTCGACGGCGGCACGTTCGACTACGGCGCGAGCGGGCGCTTCCCGAACTTCACCGAACCCGATCCCAGCTACCACGGCCTGGCCTACTGGCCGGCGCTCGGGCACGGGGCGTTCATCATCAAGGCCCGGGTGCAGCTGCTGCGGGACATCGGGGCGGCCATCACCCCGTTCAACTCGTTCCTGTTCCTGCAGGGACTCGAGACCCTGAGCCTGCGGATGGAGCGCCACAACCAGAACGCCCAGGCGGTGGCCGAGTGGCTGGCCCAGCGCGACGAGGTCGAGCAGGTCTTCTACGCCGGGCTGCCGTCCAGTCCGTGGCACGAGCGGGCCAGGCGGCTCACCCAGGGCCGGGGCTTCGGCTCGGTGCCCGCGTTCATCATCAAGGGCGGGCGCGAGGCGGGCCAGCGGTTCGTCGAGGCCCTCGAGCTGCACAGCCACGTCGCCAACATCGGCGACGTGCGGAGCCTGGCCATCCACCCGGCCAGCACCACGCACAGCCAGCTCACCGAGGAGGAGCAGCGCTCCACCGGGGTCCACCCGGGGCTGGTGCGGCTGTCGGTGGGCCTGGAGTCGCTCGAGGACATCCTCGCCGACCTCGAGGCCGGTTTCCGGGCCGCGAAGGGCTGAGCCCAACGGCTCATCGTGCGGGGCCCGCTGTCGGCGGGTCCCGCACGGCGGTACCCTCCCCCGCCGTGCGGGACGGCGGGCGCAGTGCGGTCGTGCAGCGGGTGGCCGACCCGCTCGGCTGGCTGGTCGCCGTTGCCGTCGTCGGGCTGCTGGTCGCCGCCGCCACCACCGGGTTCGGGCGT
>FWPV01016710.1_pt1 | contig 10292 bp, 6 predicted proteins | sample 2228371 | NCBI WGS metagenome assembly FWPV01 (sample SAMEA103939776, study PRJEB20133) | metagenome
GTGGCGTTGCGAAACTACCTGCGCAACGCGATGAGGATACCGGCGCTTCAGCAATGCTGGCGGCACTGCCTGGCCACGGCTCTGATTTCGGAGGAAGTGGCTGTCGCGGTGGGCGCGCCGAGCGATGCCGCTTACACCGGCGGGCTTTTGCATGACATCGGGCGGCTGGCGCTCATGGCGGCATGGCCGAGCGAGTACGCCAACGTCCTCGGCACAGTGGCTGAGCACGGCTTCCGGCTGACCGATTGCGAGCGCGATATCTTCGACATTGACCATTGCGAAGCCGGGCTGTGGCTTGCCACGGAGTGGAAACTCCCTCCGGAACTCGCCGCAGCAATCTCCCGGCACCACGAAGAGGGCGGCAAATTGGATAAAGACGACTTGTCCTCCATCGTCCGGGCAGGCTGCTGGCTGGCAAGCGCCTTAGGCTTCGGCGCGTTAGCGGAGCGCAATCCCGCCGCCCGCGCAAGTCAGTTGCCGGAACTGCCGGAGGAACTCGCCGGACGGCTGGACTTGCAACATCTGACCGACGCCACCGCCGCACGCATCGCCGCCGTTTCCTGAGAGAACCACCGGGGCCATCTATACTGGAATCAGGCCCCATGGGCGCCGCCGCTGGAACACTCAAGTCTCGCCGCTATTTCTGCCGCGATGGTCTGCTTGCCCGCTGGCACCCGGCATACGAACACCGCCCCGGTCAGTTGGAGATGGCGGAAGCGGTCGAATCCGCGCTCAACGAGGGCAGAATCCTGATCGTCGAAGCGGGCACCGGCACCGGCAAAACCCTCGCCTATCTCATCCCCGCCGTATTGTCCGGGCGCAAGGTCGTCATCTCAACCGGCACTAAGACGCTTCAGGAGCAGCTCTATTTCAAGGACGTCCCGTTCCTCGAAAAGCATTTCGACCAACCCTTGAGCGTCTGCTATCTGAAAGGGCGCAACAACTACGCCTGCCGCCAGAAAATCTACGACGCCGAAAAGGAGCCCGTTCTGAGCGGGTTCGAAGAGGTTGCCGATTTTCAAATCATTCGTGAGTGGGAAAAAGCCACCGAAACGGGCGACCGCGCCGAGATTAGCGAGCTTCCGGAGGGGTCCACGGCGTGGGCGAAAATCGACGCCCGCCGCGAAGCCTGCACCGGTCAGAAGTGCCCCAACTTCGAGCGGTGCTTCCTCACTTTGATGCGGCGGAGAGCGCAGGAAAGCCAGATAGTCATCGTCAACCATCACCTTTTCTTCGCCGACTTAGCTCTTCGCGCCGCGGAATTGGAGAGCGTCCTGCCCGATTACGAAGCGGTCATCTTCGATGAAGCGCACGAGTTGGAGGACGTCGCGGGGCAGTACTTCGGGTTCTCCGTCAGCAACTATCAGGTTCAGGAATTGTGCCGCGATGCCCTCGCTTGGGCGCGGCAGAAGCAGTTCGCCTCGGCGGAGCTCGATCGAATCGTGATCACGATCGAAGCCCGGGCGGAGCGGTTCTTTTCGCTTTTCGGCGAGCGGGAGGGGCGCACCGGCTTCCGGGAGCGCGATGCGTTTCTTGAGCGGCACGAGGGCGCGTATCGCGATTTGCTGAATGCGCTCGGGCTGTTGTCGAATCACTTCCAAGCCATGGAAGGCGCACCCGAAGAAGCAGCCTTGCTTGCGGTTCGCGCGATGGAACTCGCGGAGAATCTGTCCCGGTGGTTGGAAGCTCCATCTTCGGCGACGGTGTACTGGGTGGAAAGGCGCGGGCGGGGAGTCTTCCTCCAAGCCACTCCGATCGACGTCTCCGGCATCCTGTCGGAGGCGCTTTTCGAGAAGGTGTTCGCCGCTGTTTTGACGTCCGCGACGCTGGCGGTGGGCGGGAACTTTGATTACATCAAGGCGCGCCTCGGCATCCGGCAGGCGCGGGAGTTGATTGTGCCCTCCCCGTTCCATTACAGCCGCCAGGCTCTGCTGTATGTGCCGCAGCACCTGCCTGACCCGCGCGCGCCTGAGTTCCCGCGGCTGGCGGCGGAAGAGGTGGTGCGGCTGCTCGAACTCAGCCGCGGGCGGGCGTTCGTGCTGTTTACGAGTTACCAGCAGATGCAGCAGATTTACGAGCTCGCCGAACCCCGCCTCGATTTCCCTACGCTGATCCAAGGTTCAGCGCCGCGCAAGGCTTTGCTCGAAGAGTTCCGCGAGACTCCACACTGCGTGCTGTTCGCCACGTCGAGTTTCTGGCAAGGCGTGGACGTGCCGGGCGAACAGTTAAGCTGCGTTATCATTGATAAGTTGCCTTTCGCGGTTCCGAGCGACCCGGTGGTGGAAGCCCGGATCCGCATGCTCAGGGAAGAGGGCGGAGATCCTTTTTACCAGTATCAGGTGCCGGAAGCGGCGATCGCCCTCAAGCAGGGCTTTGGAAGGTTGATTCGCGGCGGCAAGGACAGGGGGGTTTTGGCGCTGCTCGACAACCGGATCACGAAGACGCGCTACGGGCAGGTGTTTTTCGACAGACTCCCTGAGTATTCGTTCACAACCAAGCTCGAAGACGTGGAGAAGTTTTTCGATGTTTGAAGTCGCAGTGGAGAGAACGTTCGCGGCGGCGCACCAATTGCGCAACTACAAGGGCAAGTGCGAGAACTTGCACGGGCACAACTATAAGGTGCGCGTGGCGGTGGAGGCGGAGGCGCTCGATGATGCCGGGTTAGTCGTGGACTTCGTTGAAATGAAAAGACTTATGGACGAAGTCATCGAGCGGCTCGACCACACGTATCTCAACGACATCCCCCCGTTCGACCGCGTGAACCCCTCGGCGGAGAACATCGCCAAGCTGTTTTTCGACGAGCTTGACCGCGGGCTGAGGGAAGCGCGCCTGAGCAACGCGCCGCGCATTGCGTCAGTAAAAATTTGGGAAACCGAGACGAGTACGGCGACTTACCGTCCGTAGTATTCAGCGTTTTTCTGCGCGAAGTGCGCCCACTTCTCCGGCAGGTCGTCTAAGGCGAAGATCGCCGACACCGGGCACACCGGCACGCAAGCGCCGCAGTCGATGCACTCTTGCGGGTCGATGTAGAGCATTTCCGCCTCAGCGTAACCGGCTTCGTCTTTCTTGGGGTGAATGCAATCCACCGGACAGGCGTCCACGCACGCTGTGTCTTTGGTTCCAATACAAGGTTCCGCAATGACGTATGCCATAAGCCCCTCTGACGATGGTTGTTAATTAACAGCATACCATTGGACGAGGCGCGGCGCAGTCCTTACAATGGGGATGAATGATCCCGAAAGTCCGTAAGGCGGTGTTCCCGGCGGCGGGGCTGGGCACGCGCTTCCTGCCTGCCACCAAGGCGCAGCCGAAAGAGATGCTGCCGCTGGTGGATAAGCCATTGATTCAGTACGGAGTCGAAGAGGCGATCCAATCCGGGGTGCGCGACATACTGATCGTCACCGGGCGGGGAAAGACGGCGATTGAAGACCACTTCGACGTCAGCTTCGAGCTCGAGCACATGCTCGAATCCCGCAACAAGCTGGACCTGCTGGCCATCATTCGCGCCATTTCCGACATGATCAACGTGGCGTATGTGCGGCAGAAGGAAGCCCTCGGACTTGGCCATGCCGTGCTCACGGCGAAGGACCTGGTGGGACCGGAGCCGTTCGCCGTGGTGCTGTCGGATGACGTCATCGACGCGCCGCGGCCTTGCGTGCGGCAGATGCTGGACGTCTATGAATATTTCGGCGCGCCGGTCATCGCGCTGATGGAAGTTCCGATGGAATCCATCTCCGCCTATGGCGTGGTGAAGGCTGAGCTGGTGCAGCACCCGCAGATGGATGGACGGGTATACCGCATCCTGGACTTGGTGGAAAAGCCGCCGCAGGATCAAGCGCCCTCGAATCTGGCCATTATCGGGCGCTATATCCTGACGCCGGAGATCTTTGATTCGCTGGAACAGATCGAAGCGGGCGCCATCGGCGAGATTCAATTGACCGACGGCTTGCGCCATTTGCTGCAAAACCGGCCCATTTACGGCTACCGTTTCGAGGGCCGGCGGTACGACGCGGGCGACAAGCTCGGATTCCTGAAGGCGACCGTCGAGTTCGCCTTGCGCCGGGAGGACTTGGGTGAGGCCTTCCGCGAATACTTGAAAAGTTTGAAGCTGTAGGCTGCTGAGGAGGGTAAACCATGGCTGAGATCCCATTCGAACTGCCTCTGCGGGCTAGTGAAGCTGCGGCGCTCGTGGACCTGATTTTTCAGCAAGTGAAGGACCGGCCGTTGAATGACGACCTTCGCGGCAGGCTCGCTAGCCGGATTCCGAGCCTCGGCCTGACGACCATGACCGTCTACATGGGTTCGCTGCAACAGGATCCCGTGCTGCCGACCTCGTATTTCCTGGCGGCCGACGGACTGGCGGGCGGGCAGGTGCGGCCGTTGCTGCTGCATATCTCCTCGGCTTCGTCGCCGTCTTCGGGGCTCTTTCCCAAGGCCATGCTGATCGGGCGCATGCGGCCCGGGGGAGGGCCGGAAGTGGTGGTGAGCGCGGTGCCCTTCTCTTCCTACGATCACGAGCACATCCGCACGTTCGTCCGCGAGGTGGACCGTGATTTTCTGCCCCGCCCTCAAGGGTCATCGCCCGCCATAGCCGCCGGCAACCGCCATCCGGAAATCAGCCTGCCTGCGGTATTTGAAGCTTGCCGGACCATTTACCGCACGTACGGTGTGAACATGGCCTCCACGGCGCAACTTTCGGCGACACGGGAAGCGACCACCGACGCCGCGATTGAGGCGCGGGATGGCGAGAATCCAACCGCCGCCGGCCATACACGCGTGTCCATCCGTCACCTGTATCACGCCGGCCTGTGGGCCGCTATCCGCGCCGGATGGCGTTTAGGGTACAACGCGGAAGCGGACCACATTATTATCACCGGCGACACCCCGGATCAGATGGCAAGGTCCATTGAAGCCGGCAAAGAAGCCATTCACCATGCCGCCGGTTATACGAAGTTCACCACCGACACTTCCCGGCTGTTCCAACTGCGAGCCGACACCCGCCATCCTCAAGCCTGGAGCGACGCGGAAGTGGAGTCCCGCTACACGGACGAATTCAGCGCCGAGGAGCGCGCCTGGATCGAGGATGAGTTCTCACGGGAGTTCCGGACGGGTGACGCCGCCTACCGGTTATCGAAGAGCGAGATCAGGCGGCTGGCGGTGAAATTCGGCAAGAGTCTGAAGCTGAACGAGGAGCTTTATGATTTCATCGCCCGCGAGCGGGCTGCATCCGGCACTGGGAAGACCTTTGATTTCGAGCCGTCGCTCGACGAAGCCGATACTCTGACCACGCCCGAAGAGCTCCTTTTCTACATGCACTGGTTGAAGGTTCGCGGGCGCCCCGCGCAGTTGGTTCCGCCGAACCTCGGGTTTAAGAAGCGGCAGGCGTATCCGGAACACATGCAAACGACGCCGGAAGGCGGGGTGGGGCTCGAGGACTATGTGGCGCACAAGATGTGGCCGGAATTGCTGCCCCGGGTAGTCTCCGAGTACGGCGGGCGTCCTTTGGCGGAGCTTTCCGCTCGCGTGGCGTCGCTGGCGGCTGTCGCGAGGCATTTCAATGGAACGTTAAGCATCCATTCCGGGAGCGGCAAGCAGCCGGCGGTGCTCGAGGAGATCGGACGAGCCACCGGCGGGCGGGTCAACTACAAAATTTCCGGGGAACTACAGTTGCAGTTGTTTGACGTGCTGTACGAACAGCCGCCCTCTTCTCCGTGGCGGCAGCTTTACGAGCGTATGGCGCAGCGCTGCGAAGCTTTTGCGGCGGCGGGGGCGTTCGGCGACGAAAGCGAGCTCGCCGCCAAGTACCGCGAGATGGGCAAGGGCAGTTATCTGGGAGACGCCTCCCGCGGGAGAGTGGACGGCAATCTCTTTTTGGTCTTCTGGGTAGGCAACATGGCCGGCTCGCGCGACATTCAGGCGCCCGATGGCGACACGCGCTTCTTCAAGGAGAAGCTCGACGAACTGCCCGCCGACCTCCTGAAGGAGGTCCGGCGCCGGAACACTGAGTACATCGTCTGGCTCGCCAGGCACTTGCGCGGCTGAGCCGCGCCGCTGGTGTTAGAAGCGCATCCGCAGGGCGAACTGGATGACCCGTCCGGATTCGCCCGTGTCGACAATGGCCCGGGCGCTCGCCGGCGCAACCGTCGCGCAGCAGGTGGTGCCGAACAGCGTCGAACGGAAGCTGGTCGAGCCTGAAGAGGCATCCCTGGGGTTGTCGAAGTTCGGGTGGTTGAAGGCGTTGAAGAACTCGCCGCGGAGCTGGATGTTCCAGTTTTCCCGGATGCGGAACAGCTTGGTGATTCCCAAGTCGACATTCCAGAAGCCCGGCGCCGTGAAGATGTTCCGTCCCATGCCGATTTCGCCCGGCGCGGGCAGCGCGAAGACGTTCTCGTTGGCGAAGTACACTGGACCGATCACGCCCGGCTTGTCCGAGAGTTTCACCGGGGGCTTAGGTCCGGTGAGGATCGCGCGGGATTCGTGCGAGTAGTTCGCCGTTCGCACGCCGCTCCTGACGCTGAATGGTTCGCCGGACATGACGAGAGCAATGCCGTTCACCGACCATCCGCCGGCGATGGCGTCCAAGACCCGCGGCATATCGCGTCCCCACCGCTTGCGCCGTCCGAACGGCAGGTCATAAATCCACGAGCTTGTGAGCACGTGCGTGCGGTCGTAGTCTGAGCGCCCGCGCTCGAGCCGCCAATTGCGGATATCGGTAGGCGTGCGAGAGTTGGTGGTGCTCAGCCCCCCTCCCGAGCTCGCGGCGATGGGATCCACGGACTGGTTGTCAATGGACTTGCCGAACGTATACGCCAAGCCGAACAGCACCCCGGAGCTGAAGCGCTTGCGCATGGTGGCTTGCAGGCTGTGGTAGTAGGAGTCGCCGCCGGAGTCGATGTAAGTGATTGTGGCGAACTGCTGGTTCGGGCGCAGCCTTGCCGCCAAAGTCTGCGACTCCACGCGCCCGGCGAAACTGCCCGCGGCGTTGAGGTTCAGCTCATTGGCGGTCGAGGTCGAATTGACGAAGGAAGCGGTGACTAAGCCGCTGGCGACGATGGGCACGGTTTCGCCGCGGACGCCCGGCGGGCAGTTCGTTCCGTCGGCGCGGCAACCGGCATTGTAGTTCCTCTGCATCGCCAAAAAGGACGGCAGGATCGGATCGGAGTTCACCTGATTCAGGTCGTACGCGCGGAACAGCCGCGTCCCGCGCCGCGCCACGTAAGCGATCTGTCCGATGAACGATCCAGGCAGCTCCCGCTGAATGGTAAAGTTCCACTGGTGCACGGTCGGGGTTTTCAAATACTGCTCGAACAAGGTCATATTGGGCGCGTTCACGAGCAACGTCGGACGCGGAGTCAAGAAGTCCGAAGGTTTCAAAGACGGGATGGGAAGCTCCTGAGGGAAACCCTCCGCGATGCGCAGATCCGGCACGGCGGCGCAGCCGGGAGTCACCGCGCCGTTCACCCGCGATTCGCATGTGACCGTAAGCCCCGGCACCCGTCCGGCTGTGGCGGTGACTTGGAACGAAGCGATCGTGTCAAAAGCCATCGAGTAGCCAGTGCGGATCACCGTGCGGCGGTTCGGACTCCAAGCCAGGCTGAGGCGCGGACCGATGGCGCCCACGTTGTTGCGCTGATACCAGCGCTTGGCCTTGACGAACGTGACTGGGCCTTGAGATCCGTCGATTGGACGGTCCGGAACGTAGACTCGCCCTGCCGCCTCCGTCGGCGCCGGATTGATCTCCCAACGCGCGCCGGCGTTCACCGTGAGATTGGGACGCAGCTTCCATTCGTCCTGCAGGTAGAAGTTGTACTGCTTGATGCGGTGCCCGAGCGCCCACAACGTTACGCTCTTGCCGGAACGGAACGGGAGGAAGGTGTCGTGAGTGAAGTCGCCCAGGAAAGTCTGCGAGAGGCGGGCGGGGATGCCCATAATGTCGTTGATGGTCCCTTGCAGGCGGTTGCTGTCGGTGGCATTAATTCCGATTCGGGTGGCGGATGCCGTCGTGGGGAGCGTGAAACCCGGCGCCGCGCGGAGGGAGCGGTCGAATGTGAGCAGCGGCGTGACCGTCGCCCCGCCCGGCTGCCCCCGCTGATCATTGTGCCGGTAGAAGCGGAAATTGAACCCGGTCTTAATTACGTGCGAACCGGTCACCACCGAAAGATTGTTCAGCACCTGCGGCGTCGTCACGGCGCGGAAAGTGCGCGGCACGTTACGGCAAGGAGCGTCCACATTGTTGAAGCCCGTTCCCTGCGCGCGGCAGAAGGCAGGGACATCCGGGAAAGCCGGATTCGCCTCGCCCTGCGTGAAGGTGAACGAGAACCGGGACACCCCCAAAGTGAGTTCATTGAACACACGCGGAGAAATCACGCGCCGGTATCCAATGGCGCCATTGTGGTTGGAGCGAAACACCTCGCCGAGCGGCGGGAAGTTGGGGTAGATGCGGGGACGGCTGTTGTTTGGATCGCCGTCCACGGTGTCGCTCTTGCCCCGGATGTACCGGACAAAGAGGCTATTGTTGGAGTCGAAGTTATGGTCGACGCGGGTAGTAACGCTTGCGCCGCGGCGCCGCACGGGCGGATTCCACATGTACCCGGCTGTGTTGAGCCCGTCGCCAACCGTATAAATGTTTGGCGAGGGCATCTCGCGGAACATTTTCATGATCACCGGATCGGGACCGATGCGCCGCGGGTCGTTGGCGAACATATTGTAAACGGCGATGCAGTTGGCGTCGGTTGGGCTGGCGCAATAGCGCACTCCTTCACGCAAGGCGCCGGTTCGGGGATCCACCAAAAGAGGCGTGTTGCGCGATATCGGCTGTCCGGCAAGCGCGAACGGGGTGTTCGGATTCGCCACGAAATACCGGTAGATCCCTGACAGCGCTTCCGGAGTGTACACGAGCGGGATTCCACTGTACACCTGGTCCACCGGCTGCGCGTAGTTGACCTTCTGGTCCTGCCAGTTGACGAAAAAGAAGGTGCGGTTGCGCCGGATCGGACCGCCGAATTCGACGCCGTACTGATTGAGCTTGATGTCCGGCTTGGGCGTGCCGAGGGCGTTGGCGAAGAACTCGTTCGAGTTGAGCGCGCTGTTGCGGAAGTACTCGTAGAGCGCGCCGCGGAACTTGTTGGTGCCCTGCCGGGTGGCGATCGACACGAGTGCGCCGCTGTTGCGTCCCATTTCGGCAGTAGACGTGCTGGTCGTGACCTTGTACTCCTGGATCCCGCTGGGCGTGAGCCGGTGGACGTTGTTCGAGGCGTTGGGAACGGAAGACTCATTCGCTTCGATGCCGTCGATGGTGGTATTCGAGGACATGTCCCGCGAGCCGTTCACATGGATGCCCGTGCCCGCCGCCCCGGCGGAGCGCTGTACGACGCCCGGTTCGAGAGTCAACAGCGCCAGGGGGTTGCGCCCGTTGAGCGGCAGCTCGCTCACCTCGGCTTGCGAGACGACGTTGCCCACGGTGGCGTCGCTGGTCTGGAGCGCCTCCGCGGTTGTGGAGACAGTGATCACCTCGGTGGTCTCGCCGATTTCGAGGCGGAAGTCCACGGTGATGGGACTCGCCACGGTGAGTTCATTGCCGGACTTGCGCACGGACTTGAATCCGCGCATTTCGACTGAGACCGTGTAGACTCCAACCGGCAGCGCGGCGATCGAGTAGAAGCCCGCACCGGTGGTGGTTTGCGTGTAGGTCACTCCGGTTTCTTCATTGACGATCTTCACTAGCGCCCCGGGGACCACCGCGCCGGAGGAATCCGTCACCGTGCCCGAGATCGAGGAAGTCGAAGTTTGAGCCCACAGCGCCGTCCCCAACGACAGCGCAACAATCAAGCATTTAATGGCGAACCCCATGGCGACAGCTTACCACCGCCCCGGGCGATAGTCTAACGGCCCGAGTTCCGGTACAACTTCAGATTGGCGGTGGCTGCGCCGATGCAGGCAATATCCGGACGTCCGTCGCGGTCGAAATCTGCGACAGCGCAGTCGGCTGCCGCCATGCCGCCGTCGTCGAGAATCTGACGCCGCCATTCGCCGTCTGAGAACCGGTACAAGAGGACGCGCCGCGCTCCACCGCGCACTGCGGCAACCACTTCGTCGTTTCCGTCTCCGTCCAAGTCCGCCACCCGGAGTGCGTGAAGATCGGCGTGCGAATCGTCGATGACCCTACGCCGCCACTCGCCGCCGCTGAGGCGATAGATGACGACTTGGTGGCCATGCCACGGCTCAATGGCGGCCAGAAAACGGGCGCCGCCGGCGCGTCCCACGGCTGCGGCGCTTGCGCCGCTCTTAGGACA